>Ga0126381_100001715_pt1 | contig 23418 bp, 21 predicted proteins | sample PanSoiMetPlot_28_FD_96465 | JGI IMG/M metagenome (GOLD analysis project Ga0126381, IMG submission 96465) | Tropical forest soil microbial communities from Panama - MetaG Plot_28 | ecosystem: Environmental > Terrestrial > Soil > Tropical forest > Bulk soil | place: Panama | collected 2016-02-17 | reverse complement strand
GTTACGGAAGAAAGTCCAGTCCTTCTTTTCGTCGTGCGTCATCTCCAAGGAGATGGCCTTGAAGTTGTCCTGAATCTCGGGCGTCAGAAGATAACCGTGCTGAAAACCGATCTCGGCCGGCGTCCCTTCCAGATGCACGACAATCCAGCCGCTGCGCTCCGGTTCGCGGCCTGCGGTCTTCATCCGCGGGTCGGATTTCGGTTTTCCAAGAAGCAGGGTGAGCGCCATCAGCATCACCAGGAAAGTGGGCAGAAGGAGAGTGTGTCGCATTGCCGATATTATAGAAGAAGCCGCGAGTGGCGAGCTACGAGCGATGAGCGGGGCCGCTTCGGCTGAGGCGATATGCCGGATACTACCCAGCTTCGAAAACTTACCGCACACGTCAAGGCTGCCGGTTGAGCGGCGAAACTGAGTCCAAAGTTGTTGGACAGAGTCTTAGCAAAAGTGCCGCGGTGGGCCGACGAAAACGTGCTGGTCGGGTTTGACACCGCCGACGATGCCGGCGTGTACAAGCTGACGGCGGAGCTCGCCCTGGTGCAGACCGTGGACTTCTTCACCCCGATCGTCGACGATCCCTATACTTTCGGCGCCATCGCCGCCGCCAATTCGCTCAGCGATGTCTATGCCATGGGCGGGCGGCCGATTTCGTCGCTCTCTATCGTGGGATTCCCTTCCAAAGGAGAACCGGAAATCCTGGAGCAGATCATGCAGGGCGGCGCCGAGAAGATGCGCGAAGCCGCCTGCTCGATTCTCGGCGGCCACAGCATCGCCGACGATGAAATCAAATTCGGCTACGCCGTGACCGGGGCGATCCATCCTGGCCGCATCATGGCCAACGGCGGCGCGCGCCCGGGTGACGCGCTGGTACTTACGAAACGGCTGGGCACCGGCGTCATCTCAACTGCCCTCAAACGGGGCATCGCGGCTGAGGAACACGTCACGGAATCCGTGCGCCAGATGATGACCCTGAACAGCCGCGCCTGCGAGGAGATGCTGCGCCTTGACGCCCACTCCTGCACTGACATCACCGGCTTCGGCCTGATCGGCCACGCGCGCGAGATGGCCGCGGCCAGCCGCACCACACTAGAGATCGAAGTAGTCAGCCTGCGCTTCCTGCCCGGCGCGGTAGATTACGCAAGGCAGGGCGCCGTGCCCGCAGGCCTCAGGAACAACCGCGAGTTCGCCTCCTGCGCCGTCGAAGTGGTAAACGCGCCGGCGACTGAAATCGAAGACCTGCTCTACGACCCGCAGACCTCCGGCGGCCTGCTGATCGCGCTACCCGAAAACGACGCTGCGGAACTCGAGCATTCGTTCGCCGACGCATACCGCATCGGTCGCGTGGCGGAGCGCGGCGAAAAGGCAATCAGACTCCTATGAACGAAAACCCGATCATCGTCGCTCTCGATGTCGACTCCGAAACCGAAGCGCGGCGCCTCGTAAAAGCGATCGGCCCACGCGGCGAATTCTACAAGGTAGGGATGGAGCTCTACGCGGTCGCCGGAATGAGCTTCGTCCGTGAACTGCTGACCGAAGGCAAGCAGGTGTTCGTTGACCTGAAACTCTACGACATTCCCGAAACCGTGAAGCGCGCCGCGGCGCAGATCTCCCGCGCTGGCGTGCGCTTCCTCACGGTGCACGCGGTGGGACAGGTGATGCGTGCTGCCCAGGAAGGCAGCGCCGGTTCGAACCTGCAACTGCTCGCCGTCACGGTGCTCACCAGTTTCGGCCAAGCCGATATCGAAGAACAGGGCTACACCTGCGACATCTCCGAAGTCGTCGAGCGGCGCGCGCGCAACGCCCTCCAGGCCGGGATGGCCGGCGTCGTCGCCTCGCCCCTCGAAGCAGCTGCGATCCGCAACATCGTCGGGCCCAAGACCCTCATCGTCACACCCGGTGTCCGCTCGACCGGAAGCGCGAAAGGCGACCAACAGCGCGTCGCGACACCCGCCGAAGCCCTGCGCAACGGCGCCGATTACCTCGTGATGGGCCGCCAGATCACAAGGGCGGCTGACCCGGCCGCAGAGGTCGAACGCGTGTTGGAAGAACTATTAGCTGCAAGCTACTAGCTTCTGGCTAAAACATTGGCGCGCCTTCGGGCGCGCCAGCTAAGCAGCTCGGAGCTAGCGGCCATGATCCAAATCGGCACTTCCGGCTGGCACTATCCGCACTGGCGCGGGCCGTTCTATCCCGAAAAATTGCCGGCCTCGAAGATGCTGGAGTTTTACGTCCGCCATTTCGACACGGTTGAGCTGAACAATACGTTCTACCGCCTGCCTACGGAAACAGGCGTGAACGACTGGCGCACCTCCACGCCGGCCGACTTTTGTTTCGCCGCCAAAGGCAGCCGCTTTCTCACTCACATGAAGAAGCTCAAAGATCCCGCTCCGGGCATCGAAAAATACTTCGACCGCATAGCAGGACTCGGCCAAAAGCTCGGCCCCATCGTCTGGCAGTTGCCGCCGCAATGGGAAGTCAACGCCGAGCGTCTCGAAGACTTCCTGGAAGCTCTTCCGAAACGCCGCCGCTACGCCTTCGAGCTGCGCAACCCCACCTGGCACAACGACGAGATCTACTCCATTCTTCGCCACCACAACGCCGCTTTCTGCATCTTCCAAATCGCCGGCATGTTTTCCGGTATCCAGCTCACCGCTGACTTCACCTACGTGCGCCTGCACGGCCCCGCGGGAGCCTATCAGGGCAGCTACTCCCAGGACGTCCTCGGCCGCTGGTCTGATCAGCTTCGCGAATGGGACCGTCACCTGCGCGCCGCCTACATCTACTTCGACAACGATCAGGCAGCTTACGCCGCGGAAAACGCACTCGCGCTTAAGCAGATGCTGGCAGGCTCCGGCGCGCCGACCCGTACAATGAAATCTGGATGAGACTGCCGGCCACCCTGCGCGCCCTCCAATACCGTAATTTTCAGCTTTTCTTCGGCGGCCAATTCATCTCCCTCATCGGCACCTGGATGCAGAACGTGGCACAAGCATGGCTGGTTTATCGCATCACCGGCTCATCCGTGCTGCTGGGCGCCATAGGCTTCTCCAGCCAGATTCCGGTCTTTCTGCTTTCACCCGTGGGCGGCATCGTGGCCGACCGGCTTCAACGCCGCCGCGTGGTCGTGGGAACGCAAGCTTCGGCCATGCTGCTCGCCTTTATTCTGGCGTTTCTCACGCTCAGCGGAAAAGTGCAAGTCTGGCATATCTTCGTTCTCTCGGCGTTATTAGGCTGCGTCAACGCGTTCGACATCCCGGCGCGCCAGTCGTTCATCGTGGAGATGGTCGCCAGGGCCGACCTTATGAATGCCATCGCTTTGAATTCCTCCATGTTCAACGCCTCACGCGTGCTCGGACCGGCGATAGCGGGAATTCTAGTGGCCACCATCGGCGAAGGCTGGTGCTTCTTCGCCAACGGCGTCAGCTACGTCGCCGTGATCATCGGGCTGCTCGCCATGCGCGTTCCGCGGCGCGAAATTGCCGCGCACGAGGAATCGCCGCTGGCCAACATCGTCGAAGGATTTCGCTGGGTGGCGAGCAACCGCGCCGTCCACTCGCTGCTGCTGCTGCTCGCTGTAGTCAGTCTCGCGGGCATGCCTTACACCGTGCTCATGCCCATCTTCGCCGACCGCATTCTGCACGGCGGCGCCAAAGCGCTGGGCGTTCTGATGGGCGCGGCAGGGATCGGCGCCCTCTGCGGCGCGCTGATTCTTGCCAGCCGCACGCAGTTGAAAGGTCTCAACAGATGGGTTGGCCTCTCCGCGACGGGTTTCGGAGCCGTGCTCATTGCCTTCGGCTACTCGCGGAGCTATCCGCTCTCGATGGGCCTTCTGATGCTGGTGGGCTTTTTCGTGATGATCGAAAACGGCTCGTCCAATACGCTTATCCAGAGCATGGTTCCCGATCACCTCCGCGGCCGCGTCATGTCCGTCTACTCGATGATGTTTATGGGCATGGCGCCCATCGGCTCGCTCATCGCCGGAGCCCTTGCCGATCGCGTCGGCGCGCCTCTCACAGTCGCCGCCGGCGGCGCGCTGTGCGTTGTCTGCGCCACCGTCTTCCTCTCCTTTCTTCCGCACATTCGCGTCGACGCCCGCCGCCTCATCGTCGCCCAGCAGATGGCCGCCGGCGATCCGCCCCAGGAAGCCACCGGCGGCGGCGTGGAAGTCGAACAGGTGGACCGCTGAACCATACGGTGGGACGATGTCCAGTCGGCAAAAGCGGCCTTCCGGCCGCCGGACAGTCGACATCGACTGCCCCACCGACTAGCGCAGCGAGATTCCCGGCGCCGCTCGGTAGACCCGCACGTAATCCACGAGCATGTCCTGCGGCGCGAACGGCGTGTTCGGATCCGGCGTTCCCAGAAACGTTTTCGGGCCGCCGATCGCGAGATTCAGCAGCAGGAAGAATCGCGCGTTGAACACCCACTGCGCGCCACTTGGCAACGACGCGGGTATGACTTTGAAATAAGGCGCGTGGTCCACGAACCATTCGATCGAATCCGGCCCCCACTCGATGCCGTAGACGTGATAGTCGTTGTCGACCGTTTCGCCCGCAGGCAGCGTGTAGGATTTGCCGATGCCGGTCGATGCGTACCCCGGCCCATGCGCCGTTCCGTTATTCACCGCCAGGTTGGTATGGTACGTGCCGAAATTTTCCATGATGTCCACTTCGCCGCACATGGGCCAACCGGCCGAGCCGATATTCTCGCCGAGCATCCAGAACGCCGGCCACACGCCCTGTCCGTACGGCAGCTTGATGCGCGCCTCGATGCGTCCGAACTGCCAGTTCCAGTCGGCCGTCTGCGTGGATGCGGTTGGGCTCCCCGTTTGCAGCCGAGCCGACGTATAGTTGCCCGACCCGTCGCGAATTGCCCGGATGACCAGGTTCCCGTTGCCGTCCTGAAATGCATTGGCCGTCGAGTTGGTGTAGGTCTCGATTTCGTTGTTGCCCCATCCGCCTCCGCCGAGGTCGTAATCCCACTTCGCCGGATCCGGCGGCGCCCCCGCCGGGCCGCTGAACTCATCGCTCCACACGAGCGTCCATTTGACCGCGGGCTGAGCGCAGGCGAGCGCGGGGAGCAAGGCCAGAACGAAAAATGTTGTACCGCGCATTAGTGTCGCCCAACCTGTGGGGCAGCCGCCCCCTGGCCTGTAGCTGACCCAGCAGCCCGGCCTGCTTGAACCTGAAAGCTCCTGCGGTTCCACCAAAAGGCGGGGCGGGCGTCGCGCGCAGACCAGGGGTTCTGCCCCACAGCACTTCAGCCCACTCGTCACCTACTTCTCCTCCACCTCAAGCCGCAAGTAATCGTATTCCACGCCCGCTGTCACTGGACCGGCCGGCACCGTGAGCTTCAAAACGTTGGTGCCGGGCTTCATCGTCGCGGCGTCGAAGGTCACGTCTTTCTCCTGCCACCAGCCCCGGTCCGCGTCGCGGTGGATGGCCATGGTGTTTGGCAATCCCGTGACCGTTCCAACCGGCTGATCATTCATACTCACTGCGATCTCGCGCGCCTCCGTCCCGGCCAGGGCCAGACGCAGCGTGGCTCTTCCCTGCACTGCCGCCGGCAGGTCGAACACCACCGACCAGGTGGTCGCAGCGCCGCGGGTCGTATCGCCGATGGCACGCGGCACCTGCATCAGATTCCAGTCTTTGCGGTAATCGCTCTTGCCCACGATATACCGCACGTCGCTGGGAAAATCCTTTGCGTATTGGTAGTAGAGTCCCCACTGCCAATAGTGATCGCCGTGAAGGAACTCGCCCGCCGACCGGTCGGGAATGCCGATCTCCCAGATCTGCTGGCCGTATCGTACCGGCGCCCATGTCAGCGGCCCCAGATCCAGGGTTCCGCCGGCCTTCACCACCACATCTTCTTTCACGTACTCGCCCAGCACGCCATCGCCGAACGCGTGCAACGTGTAACCGCCGGGACGCACCGCAGGGATCGTAAAACGCCCCTGCCCATCGCCCCGTACCCAGAACTGGTAATACTGCCCGTCCTTCTGCCAGTCGACACCCGGATGCGACAGCCCCACCAGCAGATTCCGGAAGCCTGCGTTTGGCGCCCCCGGATCGCGCAGCACGATGCGCCCCCTGACCGTTCCCCTGCCCTGCTTCGCCGGGTAGTCGTCCGAGGCCGCCCATCCGTATGGCCACTGGCTCGCTGCCGTGCGCGCGCGTGCCAGCGCATCCCTCCACATCGCATCCGGCGAGGATCCTGCATTCGCGTAAAGCAGAAACGGCCCGATCGTCTTTCGCCACTCCTCGCCCTGCGCGACGTCCAGCACCGATCCGCCATAGTGCGGCCCCTTCCAGACATTCAGAAGTGTCGGCGGAGCCGGCGCCGTCAAACTGTCGGTGAACGTGGCGTCGCGATGTGCGCTCAGTTCCAGCTTGGTTGGCCCGCCGCTCATGTACTCATTGCTCGCGGTCACCATCCACAGGCCGACCTGCTCTTTCGTGTTCGACCATCCGTAGGCCGGCGTATCGAACTGCACCGCGGCGTAGTCGTACTTGTGCTCCACCTGGCCTTTCAAAACACCGCTGTTCATACGCCGCGCTTCTTTCATGTTGAGCGGAGTGCCATGGTCCCAGTCGTAGGCGGTAATCATCTCCATACTGCGGCGGGCGTCTACCGTCATCCAATTGAAGATGGCGTCGTTGAGCTTGGCGGCGAACCGCCCTACCGGAAACGTGAGCCTCGGATATGACGCTTTGTGCACCCAAAGCGCTTCGAGATAGAGAGCCGCCTCTCCACGCGCCAGCGAATAGCGCAGCTCCACGTCGGCCGGCACGGTTCGCGCCGCGCCGTCATAGGTGAAGCGGCACGCGACCGTGGCGCGCTCGCCCCCGTTCCGCGACGGATCGTCCCTAAGTTCCGTTTCCAGCTTGGCGCCAAAATTCAGGTCCGTCCCCGGCAGCGACCAATAGCCGTTCGACCGCGTCTGGCTTTCGCCCAGCAGTTCCAGCCCTTTGTACCGCAGCGACAGCACCTCGCCCGTCCGCGCGATCCGCGCCTCGACAATCCCATTCGCCAGCCTGAACCCGCCCGCCTCGGCGGTGGCAGAGACCGGCTGCGCAGCTGCCGTGCCGGCCAGAAGTGCCAGCCATGACAAAAGCTTCATCGCTACCATAGTAGTGCCTCGCTAACCGGAGCGCGCGGCATGCGTCGAAACCGGCATGCGCGGGAACCATTGCCGCTTGGCCGGCCTCCTTCTGCTGGTGTCTCTGTCCGCATTGCCCCAGGCGGCGCCGCCCGCCTTCGAGGTCGCTTCCGTGAAACCCACGCCGCCCAGCGACCTTCACAACACGTTCTATGGTTTCGACCCGGGCGCCATACAGATCCGCGGCGGCACGCTCAAGGGCATGGTTCAGATGGCTTACAACGTCCCCGATTTTGAAATCTACGGCGGCCCGGGGTGGGTAGAGGCCGACCGGTTCGACGTCACCGCCAAATACACCTCCGCTGACCCCGACCCGCAGGCGCGCAGGAAAGACGGACGGCTCCGCCTGCAAACCCTCCTGGCCGATCGCTTCCAACTCCAGGTCCATCGGGAGCCTAAGGAGATTCCCGAATATGTCCTGTCGGTGGGAAAGACCGGGGCCAAGCTTACTCCCGCGGCCGAACCAGCGGCGAAAGGCCCCACCGGCATTCGCGGCGGCTGCGGCCAGATGACCGGCATGCGCGCCGCCATGGCCGACTTCGCCTCCGTCCTCACCCGGCAGTTGCGCCGCCCGGTCATCGACCGGACCGGCCTGGACGGCAGGTACGACTTCCAAATCGATTTCACACCCGACGGAGGCTGCGGCGGCCCCGCCGGAGAACCCACAGCCCCTGCTCCCGACGCTGCCGAGCGCCCTTCCATCTTCACCGCCATTCAGGAAACCCTCGGGCTGAAACTCGAAGCTTCCAGAGGCCCCGTCGAAGTGATTGTCATCGACCGCGCGGCCAGGCCCGATGCGAACTGAAGAAATGCATAGCTGCGTTTGACGGGCGGCAGCGAAGACTGAGAGAGGAGTTACCAACCCGCCGCAGCTTCCCAGTCTGCCCGACTGGCGTCGTTTGACGAAACGAACCCATTTGTTGGTTGCCGGAATTCGGGCTTAGGCTTCGCCACGACGGCGGGAGGGAGGCGTCAAGCGCAGGCCCAGGGCCTGCCCCACTGGGGATGACGAAACGAATCCATTTGGTGGTTGTTTGGGTTTGGTTTCTTGGAGTTACACCCAGGAGTACTTCGGCTTCTTCCTCGCTGGCAGGGTAGCTTTGGAATCAGAGGGGATGATATGGGAGCGGGTATTGAAATGAGGGAGTTTGGCTAGACCGCGGGTTGCGAATAGCTCCTGGCTCGCGTGTTATTCTTCGCCCATGCGCCGCTTATGACCTTCTGGCACGGGCTCATCCGCTACGACGCGCAGAAGGTCAATCCAAGTGTGGCCGTGCGCAATGCCATCGGCGTCGGCATTCCGCTGGCTGTCGGCGTACTGCTCGGCCGGCCCGCCGGCGGGCTCCTGGCCGCCATTGGAGCCCTGAACGTCGCGTACTCCGACGGTTCCGACCCCTACCAGTTCCGCGCGCGCCGCATGATCTCCGCCAGCATTCTGGTCGCGGGCGCCGTGTTTGCCGGCGGCCTCGCGGGAGCTTCCACCCCCACGCGGCTGGCGGTATCGGCGTTGTGCGCGTTCGCCGCCGGCATGATGGTCGCGGTCGGACAGATCGCCACCGACATCGGAAACATCGTGCTGGTGACGATTATCGTGTTTTCGGCGCATTCCATGGCGCCCCCCGATGCCGCGCTTTCCGGTTTGGCCGCACTCGGAGGCGCGCTCTTCCAAACCGGGCTCGCCGTGGCATGGTGGCCGGTGGGCCGTTATGCGCCGCAACGGCGGGCACTGGCTTCGTTCTACCGCGAACTGGAGCGCACTGCCGCTCTCGCCAGTTCCGCAACCGTGCCCTCCGTCGAAGCGCCCCTCCTGAGTTCCGAAAGCACCTACTTGCAAACCGCCTTGTCGTCCCAGGGCGCCGATGGCTCCCTCGAAGTCGCGCGCTACCTCATGCTGCTCAGCCAAGCCGAGCGAATCCGCCTATCTTTGCTCGCGCTCTCCCGGGTCCGCATCCGCCTCACTCGCGACAACGCCCATGAAGAGGCTGCCCGCATTGACCGCGCACTCGCTCGGACCGCGGCGGTTCTGGGTGAAGTCGCCGCCGCTATCGCCGCGGAACGCCAAGCCCCGCCCGTCCACCTGTCCATGCTGCCGCCCGACGGCGGCAATCCCGACATCGATGCGCTTGCCGGCCAGCTTCGCTCCGCTGCCGAGCTCGCCGAGCACTCCACACCCGCAGGATTGCTGAAATTCGCCCGCCAGCAGTCGAGCCAGCCATGGACCCTCCGAGTCGGTAGCGCGCTGGCCGCCATCCGCGCCAACCTTTCCTGGCAATCGGGCGCCTTCCGCCATGCTCTGCGCCTGGCAATCGTGGTCCCGGCCGCGGAGTTGCTGACGGCCGCCGTAGGCTCGCCGCGCGGCTACTGGGCAGCTATGACGGCGGCCATCGTTCTGCGCCCCGATTTCGCCGGTACGTTCACGCGGTCGTTGCTCCGAATCGCAGGCACGTTGGCCGGCCTTGGTCTCGCCACGGCACTCTTTCACTTTCTCAATCCGCCTCTCGGATGGCAGGTGGCGCTTCTCACCGGCATGGCCTTCGTGCTGCGCTGCTGGGGGCCAGCCAACTACGGCATCTTCGCCGTCGCTCTCACAGGCCTGATCGTACTACTCCTGGCCGCCACTGGCGTTGCTCCGGGAACGGTGATCGTCGCCCGCGGCATCAACACTGTAGTCGGCGGGGCGCTCGGGCTGGTGGCGTATTGGCTGTGGCCGACATGGGAGCGCTCGCAGATCGGTGACGTGCTGGCGAACCTGCTGGAAGCGTACCGCGCGTATTTCCGCGCCGTGGGCGAAGCATACTTGGACGGCCCGGATGCTTCCCGGCTCGACCGCAAGAGACTGGCGGCGCGCCTGGCGCGATCGGGTCTCGAAGCTTCCGTCGGGCGGCTGCACGGCGAGCCCGGGGTGGCTCCACGGCACCTCACCTGGCTCGACGCTACGGGGGCCAACTCGCTGCGCTTCATCCACGCAGCCATGGCGCTGGAAGCCGGGCTATACCGCAGCCGCCCTGTCCCCGCGCGCCCGCCATTCCGGCCTTTCATGGAACACGTCGATCTCACCCTACACTATCTCGCCGCAGTGCTTCGCGGATCGGCAGTACCCGCCGACCATCTTCCCGATTTGCGCCACGACCACCGCCTGCTGGTCGAAGCCGGCACCGGCGAGGAGCGCTACGCGCTGGTTGACGTCGAAACCGACCGGATCACGAATAGCGTGAATACGCTGGCGAAGGAAATCCTCGAGTGGCGGCCGGGTACATCGTAGCGGAGGGAGACGGCGGATCAGGGAGCCGGGGGAGCAAAGCAGAGGGCGGGCATGTCCTCGCAATAGGTGATTCCTGTCGCTGCGGTAGGCGTCTGCCGATCGGTCGGGGGCACCTCAGGCTTCGTTTGCTGCTCCCTGGGGTTCCCTTTGCTCCCCAGGCTCCTTTGCTCCCCGGATCCCCGTTCCTACCGCCCAATCACAACGCTTACTCCCTGCCCGTGCACTTCCAAGCGTTCGACCCTGTGGGCCAGCTCGAATGGACGGTCGACGGCGGCGTCGGGATAAACGGACAGCAGGACGTTGTGGATCAGAAAATCGAGTGTCGCGCCATCCAGTTCAAGGCCGGAAACGGTCACGCGCTCCACATCGACCCGCGCCTGGTGATTCGAAGAGGTGATGCGCGCTGTCACGCTTACGGGACGCTCACCCTCCAGAAGCTTCGACATCAGCCAGCCTAGCTGACGCCCCTGGGCCCGCTGCACCTCGTTAAAATCGATCAGCGCCGAGCCCGTAGCTAAACCCGAAGGCGTGATGTCTAGCTTGAGGTTCCTTACCCCCGATGGAGCTTCGTGCTGCGCGTAGGCGTTGAGCTCTCGCTCGGTCAATTCCACCCGCGTCCCGGCCCTGAGCCGGTCGCTTTCGATCAGATCGATTTTCCTTTTGGCCGAAGCGTAGTCGGTGTAGGCAGCCCCCAATGCAGCCGCCAGCGCCAGGGGCGTCACCCAGAAGATTTTCCCTCTCACGGCACAGTAGACGTTTTGCCCCACCATCCAGTTGCCCTATAGGGGCAAAGCACCCAGCCGAGGTCCAACCGGAAGGCCATTGCTTTCCTTGCATGCCTTATAAATCAATGAATTACGAGCCTCGTGCGAGATAGTACACTGACTGGCCCTCTTCTTGCAATTCAGACAGAGGAGTCCGATATGGGTTTCGGTCCGCTCATCATGCTTGTCGTTGGGGTTTTCGCCGGTATCGGGTTGATGCGATTGGCCGCCCTGTGGTCGAAGTATCGGGGCGAGCGGGTAGTTACCTGTCCCGAAAATCAGCGGCCCGCCGGCGTAACTCTGGATGCCGGCCATGCCGCGGCCAGCGGTCTGGGCTTCCGGACCGACCTGCGCCTCAGCACCTGCTCCCGATGGCCGGAAAAGGCCGGCTGCGGACAGGAGTGCCTGTCGCAGATCGCGGCTGCTCCACAAGACTGTCTGGTCCGAAACATCCTTGCAAAATGGTACGAGGGCAAGAGCTGCCGGTCCTGCGGCCGGCCGATAGGGCCCATCCTGGCCGGAGCCGCCCACCCGGCGGTTCGCACGGCCGACAAGATTTCCGTGGAATGGAGCGAGATCCCCGCCGAGCAGTTGCAGGACGTGCTGTCGGCGAGCCAGCCGGTCTGCTTCGCTTGCCACATGGCTAGCAGGACGATGCGGGAGCATCCCGAGCTGGTGACCGACCGGTCCGCGCGCACCGGCCGCCCCGGCCGCTAAGCCCCAGAAGGTTCTTTTCCATGTCGAAATGGCTGCTGGCAGCCTGGTACACCACTCTTCCGCTATGGTGCAGTGAGCACGAATCTCCCGCCCCCGTAGCTCTCTATTTTGAGTTCCAGAACCAACCGCCGGCCCCTGTGCTCGAAGCACTTCAGGAGGAAGTCGACGTCGTAATGGCGCCCATGGGCACCGAGTTCGAATGGCGGTCACTCAAGTCGGTCGGCGGCGGCGAAGTCTCGGCGCAACTGGCCGTGGTCAAGTTCCTCGGCCGGTGCGACGTCGCAGGCGTTTCCATTCCGCGTGCCATGAAGCCCGGCGCCCTGGGATGGACACATGTCAGCGACGGCACCATCCTGCCGTTCAGCGATATCGATTGCGACGGCATCCGACAGTTCCTTGAAATCGGCCTGCTCAGCGTGAACGCGAAGGACCGCGCCGAAGCCTACGGCCGCGCCATCGGCCGCGTGCTGGCGCACGAGTTGTATCACATCTTTGCGAACACCGCCTACCACGGATCGAACGGCGTCGGCAAAGCCGTCTACTCCGTGCGCGATCTCCTCTCGCCCGACTTCCGGTTCCAGGAGCGCGAGTCCGACATCCTCCGCGCGAATCGGCCTCACGCCCTAACCGAGGCCGAGGACAGCACCCACTAGCGGAGCGTCAGGATCGTAAGCGCAAACCTCCGATATGAGTGGGCACGCGCCTACCGGAGCCGCAAGCGCCAGCGAGCGGGGGCACGAAATCACCCGGACCAGTTACGAGCGTCGGGTTACCAGATTGTGCCTGAGGGTCGGATCACTCAGGCCGCATCGGTATCTGCAATCATTGCCAGCCGATTGTTATGCTGGTTCCACCGATCCCGATGACCTGGTCCAATCGCTTATTCATCGCACTCGTGGTGCTCACCGGCGCGACAGCCGTCCTCGCCCAGGAGCCAGTCCGGTTTCTTCAGATGTCGGATCCGCAGTTCGGCATGTACACCGAAAACCGCGACTTCGCCCAGGAAACTGCCAATTTCGAATTTGCCATCGCAACCGCCAACCGCCTGAAGCCGCGTTTCGTAATCGTGTGCGGCGACCTGGTGAACAAAGCCGGAGACGCCGATCAGATTGCCGAGTTCCACCGCATCGCGCACAGTCTGGCGCCCGGCATCGACCTGCGCCTAGTGGCCGGCAATCACGATGTGAGCAACACTCCCACGCGCGCATCCATCGACGCCTACCGGCGGAACTTCGGCAGCGACTATTACACATTCACCTACGGCGGCTTCGAAGGCATCGTGCTCGATTCCAGCCTCATTCAACACCCGGAAGGCGCGCCCGAGGAGTCGGCACGGCAAGAGAAGTGGCTGGAGGCGGAGTTGGCCACGGCCAAACAGGCCGGCGCGCCCCAGATCGCGGTGTTCCAGCACATTCCGTTCTTCGTGAAGACCGCCGATGAGGCGGACAGCTACTTCAACATTCCACAGGCAACGCGCAGCCGTTACCTCGAATTATTGAAACGCTCAGGCGTGAACTATGTTTTCTCGGGCCATTTGCACCACGCGGAAACGGGACAAGACGGCGCGCTGCGCATCTTCAGCGCTGGCCCGGTCGGCATGCCGTTGGAAGGCGGTGTGTCGGGAATGCGGGTAGTAGAGTTCGGTGCTTCGGGCCTGAAAGAGAGGTACGTTGACTTCGGGCACCTGCCCAACAAGCTGGAAGAGGCATTTGCCCCCAAGGCGGAAAAGAAATGAGAGCCAGATTCCTCGTTAGAATTCTCGCAGCGGTAGCGCTGGCGTGCGGCTTCGCGGCGTGGGCGCAGAACCTGCCCCCTACGCGGCCGCCGGCCGTTCCACTGGTGGCGCACGATCCGTACTTCAGTATCTGGTCGATGACCGACCGGCTGACCGACGCGGGGACCGCGCACTGGACGGGGAAGCCGAACACACTCTGGATCGCGCTGCGGATCGACGGCAAAACCTACCGGCTGACCGGCGGCGAGCGGCGGCCATCACCCGCGCTGGAACAGAAGCGACTCGAGGTTCTGCCGACGCGAACGGTGTACGAATTCACCGGAGCCGGCGTCGGTGTGGTGCTCACCTTTTTCACCCCAGCGCTAACGGATGATCTCGACGTCCTCTCGCGTCCGCTCAGCTACGTGGAATGGACGGTATCTTCGACGGACGGCAAACCGCATCAGGCCGCCGTTTACTTCGAGGCCGGAGCGGACCTTGTGGTCAACACACCCGATCAGCCGGTGTGGGCCGCGCGCTATCAATTGGATGGCCAGCCCGTGCTGCGCATGGGTTCGCGCGCACAGCAGGTGCTGGCCAAGCGCGGTGACGATCTGCGCATCGATTGGGGCTATCTCTATTTAGCCGCGGACCGGCCTGAAGGCGCGACGGGATTCGTGGGGCCGAGGCAGCAGGCCCGGCCGTCGTTCGATGCTGACGGGCACGTGCCGGCAACGGACGATTTCGCCGATCGTCCCGGCGCCACGGTGCTCGCTTATAGCGTCGATCTGGGACAGGTCAATGCGCAGCCTGTGAGTCGCTACCTGATGCTGGCGTACGACGATCTTTATTCCATCGAATATTTCGAGCGGAAAGAGCGCGCTTGGTGGCGGCGCGGCGGCGCCGAGGCGGCCGATCTGCTGCGCGACGCACGCCGCGATCACGACCGACTGGCAGCGCGGGCCAAGACGTTCGACGAGCAACTCACCGCGGATCTAAGCAAAGCGGGCGGCGAACGCTACGCGCGCCTGGCCACCCTGGCCTATCGCCAGACGCTGGCAGCGCACAAACTGGTGGCGGACGTGGATGGAACGCCGTTGTTTTTTCCAAAGGAAAACTTCAGCAACGGGTGCATCTCTACCGTCGACGTGATTTATCCCAGCGCGCCGTTCACGCTGCTATTCAATCCGCGGCTGTTGGAAGCGCAGCTTACTCCGGTCTTGCAGTACGCGCGGCTCGAACGATGGCACTTTCCGTTCGCGCCGCACGACCTGGGCACCTACCCGCTGGCCGACGGCCAAGTCTATGGCGGCGGCGAGCGCACCGAGACTAACCAGATGCCGGTGGAGGAGAGCGGGAACATGCTGATCCTGCTGGCGGCGCTGGCTCATGTGGAAGGCAATGCAGCATACGCCGACAAGTACTGGCCCGAAGTGGCGAAATGGGCGGAGTACCTGAAGGCCAAAGGCCTCGATCCGGAGAACCAGCTTTCCACCGACGACTTCGCCGGTCACCTGGCGCACAATGCCAACCTTTCTATAAAGGCGATCCTGGCGCTGGGTTCGTACGCGATGCTGGCCGACATGACGGGACGCAAGCCGATCGCGGCCGAGTACCGCGCCACCGCGCAGGAGTTCGCCAAGAAGTGGGAAGAGATGGCGGCGGATGGCGACCATTACAAACTGGCGTTCGACAAACCGGGCACATGGAGCGAGAAGTACAACCTGGTTTGGGATACGATTCTGGGCTTGCACCTGTTCCCCCCGGAGATCGCGCGCAAAGAGATGGCGTTCTACCTGACCCACCAAAAGCCTTACGGGCTGCCGCTCGACAACCGGCGCGACTACACGAAGCTCGACTGGGTGCTGTGGACCGCGACACTCGCTGAAAATCCTGCGGATTTCGAAGCGATTGTCGCACCTGCCTACAAATTTGCCAACGAGTCGGCCAGCCGCGTGCCGCTGACGGATTGGTATGACACCGTCACCGCAAAACAGCAGGGATTTCAGGCGCGGTCGGTGGTGGGCGGGCTGTTCATCAAAATGCTGGCCGATCCGGCGGCGTGGAAGAAGTACGCGGGAAGAGCTCAGTAAGGTTCCTCTTCGTCCTCTTCTTCTTCTTCGTCTTCGTCTTCTTCGTCTTCCGCTCGTAGTTCAGCGTCGGCCATCATCATGGCATCACTCGCGGCTTGGGCGACCTCCTCGTCGGGAGAATCGCACAGATCGACCAGCAGAGGGCCGGCTTCATCCGGGCGGATCTCGGCCGAGGCTTCAATGGCCGCCAACAGGAGAGTCTTTTCGGTGCGGGAGGATTCGAGCAGCGCCTCTACATGAGGCCAGGCAGGATCCAGTTCGCGGGCCCCGGCGGCACGAATCGCCTCGAGATAAATCTCAGAATCGGTGCTATCCAACGCCTTCAGAATCTCGCGCTCAAAGCCCGGAACATACCTCATGGCAAAAACGGCGGTCAGCTTCCACTCCCTGTCGTCCGTGGCCCAGGCAGCGCGAATGGCGTCCTCGAGCCAATCGTCCGTCGCGCGCACTGCCCCTTCCAGCACGCGCCTGCGGACCTCTTTAGGTTCGGATTCATCGAGATACACCTTCCGCAGGGCTGCCTGAATCTTGTGGAACGTCTCCTCGCTGATCGGCGGGTCGGAAAAGGAATCGTCGATTGATTCCAGATCCATTTCCTCGAGCACCGGGCCGAGAGAAATTGCGGCCCCGGCGCGGATGGCCGGCGACTCTTCGCGGTTGGCCACGATGCGGCACAGCAGATCGGCCATTTCGTCGTCCATCACGACGAGATCGCCGGCCAGGCCAATGGCGACCAGGCGATCGTTCTCGGCGGTCTGGCGATTGCGCAGCACTTCCTGGATCTCGTTGGCTGCAGCGGGCGGCCATTCCCAGGAACCGCACTCCTGGAGGTGTTTCAGATCCATAATCATCTACAATCGCAGATTCTCAAGGCTTTTGGGGAGCGAAGTGAAACTCCTACGCCCAGCGCGTCTTTTCCCGCACCGTCTGTCGGGGGCGGGCGCGGGGCGGAAGCTGCGCGGCAGTGTCACTCCTTGCGGAAGCGGCGGACCTTGGCGCGGTTGCCGCAGATGCGCATCTGGCACCAGCGGCGGGCGTGGTTGCGGCTGGTATCGAGGAACATCCAGCCGCAGTCGCCTCCGGGGCACTGACGGACGGAGGCGATCTCCGCAGAAGTGAGAAGCTCGGCGGCGGATTCGGCGACGGTCCAGAGGATGCGGTCGGGGATGTGGGGGTTATCCCAGGTGCGAACCAGCGGACGAGCCACGCGATCCTGCCCCCGCTCGCTCGCGCTCGCGGCTCCGATCAGGCGCCGGTGCGATTGAGCGGCCGAGATTTCGCGGTTCAGACGGAGAAGATCCGTATGGGGAGGCGCCCATCCGTGCTGAAGGGATCTGAGGACGCGATAGAGGGACTGGCGCAATTCGATGGCGCGCGGCAGCAGTGTGCGACCGTCGTTCGATGCGAAGCGCCTCGCTTCGGCCAGCGTGACCACACCGGCAAGTTGCGCCCAATCCAGCAGATCCGGGAAGGCGGTGAATTTCTCTGCGAGAATTTTGTCCGCGTAGTCGGGCTCCCGGCCGGATCGAAGCCACCCGCCGACGGTGTTGACGAAGTCCAGGCAGAGGCTCCCAGCAACGAACTTGAATTTTGAATGTGTAACCACAATCAGCCGCTTGACAGGTTACGGGCAGATTGATAGCATCGTAACCGCTATGAACAGATTAACAGGTTACGTAGTGGTTTTCCTGGCGGGCGCGGGGCTGGCGTTCGGGCAGGCCAAGCCGACCACCGCGGCCGATCAGCTCAAACAGAATTTCGAGTACATCAACCAGAAGATTCTGGAGATGGCGGAGGATTTTCCGGCCGACAAGTACGACTTCAAGCTCAATCCGGAGATGCGCACGTTCGGCGCCGTGATCGTACACGTGGCCTCGGGCAACATCTTCGCCGGCATGGCAGGCCAAGGCGAAAAGGCCAGATGGAGCGAGCAGGAGCGGGATCCAGCAAAGTACGGCACGAAGGCAGAGTGCGTGTCGCTGCTGAAGCAATCGATTGACGATGCCAACGCCGCGCTGAAGGTGAATCCCGAGGGACCGACGAAGAACATGCAGCCGTTCCTGGCGGTGCTGCAACACGCGTCGGAACACTACGGGTTGCTGGTGGGGTACTACCGGGCGAACGGATTGGTGCCGCCGGATTCGAGGCCGAAGAAGTGACCGCTCACCGGACCAGCTAAAGCATGTCCTACCATTAGAACGCTCGTCCTCGTTCCAGGTGGCCGTGGCCTTCGCTGGCGATGAAGGCGCGCAGCTCGTTGTAGGGGCGGTGGGGATTGTTGAAGCTCTGGGCGGAGCGGATCCACGATTCGTGGTACCAGCGATCGAAGGGCGGATACTCGGCTCGTTCGAAGACGGTTTCGAGCTTCTCGAGGGCGGTGCGTGCTTCGAAGACCAGCGGCCACATGTGGGCGGCATCGGGCGCGCGCAATGCCTCGTTCAATTTCAGCGCCGCTTCGGTCTGACGCCCGGCGGTCTCGAGGCCGATACCGACATCGATGCCGAAGAAGCGCTGCTGCGAGAGGCTCATTCCGGCTTCGGCGCGAGCTTCGGCTACCAGCGCATCGTCTAACTGGCGCTTGCGCGTTTCGAGTAGGCCAACGGTGTCGGCATTGATGGGCTGATGGGGTTCGCCCGCGACTTTCTTATAGAGGCGGTCGAGGAGTTCCTCAACCGCGTCGGTAGCGGTCCAGAATTTGTCCGGTGTGCCCAGAATCTCGAAATATTTTTGATATGCCGCTTCGGCCGGAGCGCTCCCGAAGTACTCGCGCGACCACCAGGCGGTGTAGCGATCGGCCGGTTTGGGCGATGCGTAGACTTGCGGGGCATCCCAGCAGATGTCGCTGAGCATACGAGCGCCCATAACATAGTCGCGCAGCTCGGAGACGTTGACGAGCATGTACTCGGTAGCGCCCGCCTTGACGATCTTCTCGAACTGTTCTGCGATGGTTGCGGGTGTCACGGTGTGGGTCAGTTGCTGCGACAGGCGGCCGCCGAGGTAGGCGAGGTGATAATAGACGCCCTGCTTCCAGCGGCCCAACTGCGCGGGTAGTCCGCGCATGTGGCCGTCGTTGTCGTCGGGCCAGACAATGATGACGTCCGAAGGCAGGTCGAAGGCCGCGGGATCACGCTGGTAGGCGGGCAGCATCTCCGAGTACATCGTGAAGTGGAAGATGGCGGGCTTGTTGGGGACCAGATCGTGGACCATCTTGACCTGCTCGCCGATGACTTCGCGGAACGTGGCGGCCTTCTGCTGATCGGTGGTGCCCGCCGGGAAGGTGAACGGGCGGTCGGAGGTGCCGCGCATGCCGACCGGCCAAATGACGTCGAGGTCGCGGTTTTCGGTGACGCCGCCGCGCCAGAATTTCAATATGCCGTCGCGGTTGGTGAACCAATTGTAGTCGGGGCGCACGCCGCGCTCCGCGGCGAGGTTGAAACGGTCGATGCCCCACGGATTGGAGACCAGGATGTCGTAGTGGTGGGAGGTATAGTAGAGACCCCAATCGCTGGCGAGTTTCTGGACCTCGTAGCGGCGGTGCACGCGCGTGTACGGCGCGACCATGTTCATGCGCAGGCGGAGCGCGGTTTCGAAGAAGCGCTTGTACCAGTCGAGCGGCACGTCACCGGTCTGCAGGGGATAGCCGTTGGCATCGAAGGGGCGCGGCAGAAGATCTTCATCGTCATGGAAGAAACCGCGATAGCGGAACGTCGGCGGCGCTTGAGTGAAGTTGGTGCGCTTCAGGACCAGAGGATCGTGGTGCTCGGGCTGGTAGCCAGTCCAGATGTAGAGCGGGTCAATGCCGAGGCGTTCGGAGAGCGTGTAGGCGGCGAAGGCGGTTCCGCGGGGGTTGGAGCCGATCAGCCAGACCGTGCGGCCCTGAGTGACGATGAGATAGCTTTCCCATTGGCCTTGCATGGCGCGCGCGTCGATGGCGGCCGGGATCTGGCCGTGTCCGAAGGTGACGAGGCGGATGGTAATGGCTCCGTCACCGGCGGTTTTGACGATGGCAGGCTTGTGGCCGCTGATCTTTTCGATATCGCCCGAGAGGAACTCGCCGGCCTGATGGACCACGGAGTTCTCGTCATCGGCGATGACGATTTGGGCGGTGTTGGCGGCGGCTCCGAGGACCACGTCGCCGGGAGCGGCGGAGCCCGTTTGGACCCACGAGCCCCGAAGGGTGGTGGTCCATGTCGTTGGTTGCGCCGAAGCTGCGAAGGAGATTAGGGCGACGAGGCCGAGAATACGATGGAGAGTCATGGCTGGAATTAGTTTTTCAGTCAAACTATAGTGTCGCGCGCCGGCAGAAGTCAAGACGGGCCGGGGCCGGTCCGGGACCACTCAGCGGAACAGGTCCGTGAGGTCGATCTGGAAGAACACGGCGCCCGGCTCTCAGTCACGGCAAGGTCGGATTACAATTCGGTTGGGACCGGGACGGAGATTTACATCGTCGCCTTCTTCTGGGGCTTCTTCTGGGCCTTCTTCTGCCGGCGGGGCAGGCGGGATTTGTGCTTCTTGGGTAGTTTGCCTTTGGTGGCGCGGGCGCGCGGTTCACCTTCTACACCGGCCGCGCTGGCCAGCTTTCCTGCTGCGGTGCCGATCGCTTTCGCCGTCGTTACCAGTAGGCTGTCGCGGTGTGATTTCTCTGCCATGTCAAGGCAGGAGGCAATCGAAGGTCCGAAGAGAGCTGCTTCACATGCGCGTTAAGGCGCGATCGCGATCACGCGCAAGGGACTGCCGGAGCCGTTCACGATTTTTAACGGAGCGGCGATGACGATCGCGCCTGTGGGAGGCAAGCGGTCGAGGTTGCACAGGCCGGCGAGGCCGAACTTTCCGCTGCCGTGCATCACGTAATGATTCGGGAAAGGCGGATCGAAGGTTGCGGCCCGGCCGGCATCGGTGCCGACGGTTTCGACACCGACGCCGAGGACATCGCGGCCGCGCGCGAGCAATTCGGAGCATTCCTTTTGAAAACCGGGGGTATGGGGGCCGTCTTCGCGCAGGTTGATGTAGCGGGCTGCATCGGTGCGGTGCGACCAACCGGTGCGCAACAGCAGCCAGGCGCCGGCGGGAATCCGGCCGTGCTGCGCTTCCCAAGCGGTGACGCGATCCACGGTCAGAAGGAAGTCCGGATTCTGGTCCACATCGGCGGTTACATCGATGACGCACGCCGGGCCGATGAATTTGGTGGGAGGGATGGCATCAACCGTATTCTCGGGCAAGTCCTTGCCGCTCACCCAGTGAACAGGCGCGTCGAAGTGCGTTCCGGTGTGCTCACCCGTCTCGAAGCCGTTCCAATACCAGGCGGGGCCGCGCTCGTCGTAGCGCGAAATCTCCCACAGGCGGAATCGAGGGGTGTTGGGCCACTGGGGAGGCAGCGGCAACAGCGGAGTCTGGGCGCTCAAGGGCTGCGAGAGGTCGACCACACGCAAGGCGCCGCCGCGCAATTGAGATAACAGTTCAGCGAGAACGTTCGTCATAGAGTGGCCGCCTTCCGTTTTTCGATGTGGCGCTGGAACTGGAACCGGTTCTCGAGCAGGCCCAGACCGGTGACATATCCGGAAGGCCCCACCGGCTCTACCTTGGCGACGATGCAGCTTAACTCCGCGGTACGCATGGCTGTGTCGAATGCGGCAGTAAACTCGGCAAGCGTGCGTACCGTGGCGGTTCGTGGAATGCCGGCCGCGCGCGCGATGCCTTCCAGGTCGCTGCCGGTCTCGGTGGCGGTTGGAAATCCACCGACCGAGAGCAGGCTCTGGTTATCGAACACAACGTGCACGAGGTTGGACGGGCGGTAACGCGCGATCGTGGTGAAGCCGCCCAGGTTCATGAGCGCCGAACCGTCGCCATCGAACACGACGATCTTTTCGCCGGGCAGACAGAGCGCGAGCCCGAGACCGGCTGATGAGGCGAGCCCCATGGCATGCTGCAAGTAGAAGAAGTTCTCGCGGTGGCCGAGCGACTGCAGCTCACAAGCTGTCGCGCCCATGATGGTCACGACCAGGCAGTCTTCGAGGTCGCTGTAAATGGCGCGTAAACATTCGAGCCGCTGCATCAGGGTTGAGGCTCCTCCCACATAAGTTGGCGCGTCAACAGCAGGGCGGCCGGATGAAGGCTCGCGTACGCCCAGGTCTGGGCTTCGCCGATGCGCCGCTCCACGGTGTCCGGTTGGTCGAGAAACGCGTACGGGATTCCGAGCGCACGCAGCAAAGGCTCAGTGGCACTGCCGCCCTGCGTCTGCCACGGATCGCGCTCACCGAAGTGCCCGCGATAGCTGATGATCATCAGAAGAGGGATGCGGTAGAGCTGCGCGAAGGAGACAATTCCGTTGATGCTCGCGAGGAATCCGTGATTCTGCATCAGCATGGCGGATTTGACGCCAGCGAAGTGCGCCCCCGCGGAAATACCGACGCCCTCTTCTTCTTTGGCCAGGCGCACGAGCGTCATGGCGGGATCGTCTTCGGCCATGCGGATCAGGTGGACGAGCCAGGTTTCAGGCAGGGCCGAAACCAAACGAACGCCGCAGTCTTTCAGCGCTGAATAGACCACCCGGGAGTTCGATTGCGAGACCGGCACAGAACAGTAGCTTACTGAAATTTCGGCTGACTGGCAAAGCCGAGCGTTGTGCACCATGCTATGGTCATCGGCATGAGGCTGACGATGGTGGCGGTGCTTCCATGGGCCGCCCTTTTCGCCGCTTCGCCCGCGCCGCCTGTGCGAGGGCTGCATCTGATGGCGCCGACAGCCGAGGACGTCCGGCTCGCTGTCCGCTTTATCAAGGAGGCGCTCCCGAAGGAAGGCGTGAACGTGCTGGTGCTGGAGTTCGATTACCACTACCAGTTCGCGAAGCATCCCGAGGTGGCGGAGCCGGACGCTCTTTCCGCTCAGAACGTGAAGGCGCTCGCGGCGGCTGCGAAGGACACCGGGGTGAGGCTGATTCCGGAGATTAACCTCCTGGGGCACCAGTCGTGGGCGAAGTCCACTTGGGCGCTGCTGCGGTCGCATCCGGAATTCGACGAAACGCCGGGCAGGTATCCGCAGAACGAAGGCATCTATTGCCGCAGCTATTGCCCGCAGCATCCTCGGGTGCATCAGGTTGTTTTCGACCTGATCGACGAACTGGCCGACGCGGCGGGAGCCGATGCGTTCCACGTCGGGATGGACGAAGTTTTCCTGATCGGCGAAGACGATTGCTCGCGCTGCAAGGGGAGGGACAAGGCAGAACTCTACGCGCAGGAGGTGACGGCGCTACACGACCACCTGGCGCAATCGAATCGCACGATGTGGATGTGGGGCGACCGATTCCTGGATGGCGAGACTACGGGCATCGGCAAGTGGGAGGCTAGCATTCTGGGAACGCACCGGGCCATCGCCACGGTGCCGAAGGATATCGTGATCTGCGACTGGCACGACGACCGCGCGCTGCCGACCGCGGAGCACTTCGCGATCGAAGGGTTCCAAGTGCTGGCGTGTCCGTGGCGCAGGCCGGATGTGGCGCTGAACCAGCTCGACGATATTCGAAGGGTGCGGTCGCACGCTACGGAGGCAATCGCGGGACGCCTGCAGGGCGTGCTGCAAACGACGTGGGCGGGCATCGCGCCCTTCGCGCGCTCTTATTTTGGCGAACCGGCACAGGGCGACGCGCGGCAGTCCGGCAATCTGGCGGAAGCGCTCACGTGCTTTCGCGCGTTGTTCCGCGAATTGAGGGCGAT
>Ga0126381_100001714_pt1 | contig 23421 bp, 19 predicted proteins | sample PanSoiMetPlot_28_FD_96465 | JGI IMG/M metagenome (GOLD analysis project Ga0126381, IMG submission 96465) | Tropical forest soil microbial communities from Panama - MetaG Plot_28 | ecosystem: Environmental > Terrestrial > Soil > Tropical forest > Bulk soil | place: Panama | collected 2016-02-17 | reverse complement strand
TCCAGCGTCCCATCCGCCCGCAACGTCCGCTCCACCGCCGTATCCGGCACCTGCTTCATGCAGACCACGATGTTCATGGAACGTCGGCCTCCTCGCCTGGGTCTGTCACCCCTACGCCTATGGCACATTCTCGCGGTACAAGCCTGCCTACCCCCTTCGGGGTCGGGCATCACGGCATGGTCGCGTACCACGTAAGGTTACTCGTCAGTAGCATACCCGCCGGGAAAGCCCGCGCTAGCCCCACCTAACAGCCCCGCGCGCCACAGAATGGCACTGACGGTCATCGCGGGCTAGGAGGGCGGTGGCCCTGGGGTGAACGGGATGCATCTGCCTGCTGTTGCCAGCGCCACCCAGGCCACGGGCACGCCGCGGCCTGACCTGCCGCAGTGAGCGTGGGGTATGCAATCCGGAAAATCCTACTTTATAGGTATAAAGCGAACCTAGCTATGTGGCCCTTATGGCGAAAATATATTTTATAGCGAATACTCTGCATGCCTGGAGTGCGAAAATCTTACGCGATCATGAGAATTCGCCTGAGATATACCCTGCGGGAGTATGCATAGTCCGACGACGAGAGCGCCTAAAGGCACGAGCGTTGCCGGTGCGACTGGTGTGGCCGCGCTGCGGGCTATTCCGTCAACCCGAGCGCACTACGTTGCGGGGTCGCTGGCGCTGACTAGGCGCGCTCGGCGGCCTCGACCACGTTGGCCAGCAGCATCGCGCGGGTCATCGGCCCGACGCCACCCGGCATCGGGGCGATCCAGCCCGCGACCTCCGCGACGTCCGGCGCGACGTCGCCAACCAGGCCGGCCTCGGTCCGCGTGATGCCGACGTCGAGCACCGCGGCGCCCGGGCGCACCATGTCCTTCGTGAGCAGTCCAGGCCGGCCCGCCGCGACCACCACGATGTCCGCGGCGCGCGTGTGCGCCGCCAGGTCCTTGGTGCCCGTGTGGCACAGCGTGACCGTCGCGTTTTCCGATCGCCGTGTGAGCAGCAGCCCGAGCGCCCGCCCCACGGTGATGCCGCGGCCCACCACGGTGACTTCGGCGCCCGCGATCTCGACGCCGAACTGGCGAAGCAGCACCACGATCCCATGCGGCGTGCACGGCAGCGGGCCGTCCTCGCCGAGCACTAGCCTGCCCAGGTTGACCGGGTGCAGACCGTCGGCGTCCTTGTCCGGGTCCATCAGGTGCAGCACGCGCTTGTCATCAAGTCCGGCGGGCAGCGGAAGCTGGACGATGTAACCAGTGCAGGCGGGGTCGGCGTTCAGTTCGGCGATCGCCTCTTCCACCTGAGCTTGCGAGGCGTCAGCGGGCAGGTCGCGGCGGATCGACGCGATTCCCACCTGGGCGCAGTCCCGGTGCTTGCCCGCGACGTAGGCGTGGCTGCCAGGGTCGTCGCCGACAAGTACCGTGCCAAGACCTGGCACGATTCCCCGGTCGGCAAGCGCGGCCACCCGCTTGGCTAGATCCGCGCGCACCTGCGCGGCGGTCGCCTTGCCGTCCAGAATCTGAGCGCTCAAGTAGGCCCCCTAGTGATAGAAGTGCCGGACCCCGGTGAAGTACAGCGATACGCCAGCCGCCCGCGCGGCCGCGACAACACTGTCGTCCCGGATGGAGCCGCCCGGCTCGGCAACCGCGCGGACACCCGCTTCGGCGAGTATCTCGAAACCGTCAGGAAACGGGAAGTACGCGTCAGACGCGGCCACAGACCCGGCGGCCCGTTTTCCAGCTCTGGCCACAGCCAGCCGCGCGGAGTCGACGCGGTTCACCTGACCCATGCCCACCCCGACCGACGCCTGGTCGGACGCGAGCAGGATCGCGTTGGACTTCACCGCGCGGCACGCGCGCCAGGCGAATGCCAGGTCGGCGAGCGTCGCCTGGTCCACGGGATCCCCCGCTTTGAGCTCCCAGTGCGCCGGGTCGTCACCGGGGGCGTCGATCAGGTCCGACGACTGCATGAGCATGCCGCCGCTCACCTGACGCCATTCGACGCTTCCCTTGACGCCCGGCGGGGCGCAGCGCACCAGCCTGACGTTCTTCCATTTCCCCGTGATGATCTCGAGCGCCTCCGCGTCGTAGTCCGGCGCGATCACGACGTCGGCGGAGCTTTCCGTCATCCGCGTCGCCATCGCCCCGGTCACCATGCCGTTGGCCGCCACCACCCCGCCGTAGGCGGACAGCGGGTCGCACGCCAGCGCCTTGCCGTACGCGTCGGCGATGTCGGTCCCGAGCGCGATGCCGCACGGGTTGGAGTGCTTGATGATCGCCACGCACGGCTCGGCGAAGTCGTACGCCGCGCGCCGCGCGGCGTCAGCGTCGACGTAGTTGTTGTGCGACATCGCCTTGCCGTGCACAACATCCGCGTTGGCGATACCAGAGTCGGCGCCGCCCGTTCGGGCAAAATAAAGAGCTGATCGCTGGTGCGGATTCTCGCCATAGCGGAGGACGTCTGCGCGGGTCCACACCGCGGCGGCGACATCTGGCCAGCCTGTCTCCCGGGCGGTCTCGTCGGGCGCGTACTCGGACGCGAACCAGGACGCGACCGCGGCGTCGTAGGCAGCCGTGTGCGCGAACGCGGCGGCGGCGAGGCGGCGGCGCTCCTCCAGGGTGAAGCCGCCTGCGGCGAGCGCGTGGCGGGTCTGCGCGTACTGGATCGGACTCGTGATGACCGCGACGCTGGCGTGGTTCTTGGCCGCGGCGCGGACCATGGCGGGGCCGCCGATGTCGATCTGCTCGATGACCTCTTCGTCCTTCGCGCCCGATGCCACCGTCTGCTCGAATGGGTACAGGTTCGAGACGAGCAGCTGGAATGGCTCTATGCCGAGGTCCTTGAGTTGCCGCTCGTGGGCTGGGCTGGCCATGTCGGCGAGCAGGCCCGCGTGCACCTTCGGGTGCAGCGTCTTGACCCGGCCGTCTAGGCACTCAGGGAAGCCGGTGAGGTCTTCGACCTTCGTGACTGGCACCCCAGCTCGTTCAATGGCCTTCGCGGTGGTGCCGGTGGACACGATCTCCGCTCCAGCCTCGTGCAGGGCGCGGGCTAGGTCCTCAAGGCCATTTTTGTCGTAGACGCTGATCAGCGCCCGCGCGATCGGGATCTGAGTCAACTTCCGATCCTTACCTTCCTGCCGGTCTCCCCCGCGACGGACCAGCCCTCGCGAGCCATCCTGCCCACGGTGTCCACGAGCAACGCACGTTCGGCGACCTTGATCCGCTCGTGCAGCGTCGCCTCGTCGTCGTCGTTTTCCACCGGGACGCACGCCTGCGCCAGCACCGGGCCGGCGTCCACGCCCTCGTCAACGATGAACACCGTGCAGCCGGTCACCTTGACGCCGTAGTCGAGGGCGTCACGCACGCCGTGCATGCCCGGGAACGAAGGTAGCAGCGCGGGATGCGTGTTCAGGCAGCGGCCCGCGAAGCGGTCGAGGAACGCCTTGCCGACCAGCTTCATGAAGCCCGCGCATACGACCAGGTCCGGCCTGTATCGCCCGCAGTGGTCCGCGAGCGCCTCATCCCACGCTTCGCGGGTGCCGAACTCCTTGACCCGCAGAATGAAGGTGGGGATGCCCGCCGTGGCCGCCCTGACCAGGCCGCCGATGCCGTCGCGGTCGGCGCCGACCGCGACGATCCTCGCCCCGTAGCCCGGGTCCGCGCACGCGTCGATCAGGGCCTGAAGGTTCGTCCCCTCCCCAGAGACGAGCACTACCAGCCTCGCGTTCATGGCAGACACCTTAACTTGTACGGCAAAATAGACGGCGATGGCCAGATTCACAGATCCGCAGCAGACGACGCCACGCCCACCCGTGCGACAGCCTCCCGGAACACGCCCCCGCAAGCCCGCGGACCCCGCGCTACAGCAGCGCTCGTGGGCCGCGCTTAGCCTGGCTGTCCTCAGCCTTTTCGGCATGATGATGATGAGCGCCAACGTGCGGCGCGGTGTCTTCGTCGTCGCGGTCACGATGATCATCGCGCTGACCGCGCTGTGGCTGGCGATCTCGGCAATGTCCCGCGCGCGCAACGGCGGCACCGGCCGCCCGCGCGGCGCCATCCTCGCCACGGTTCTCGGCAGCTTCGGCTGCGCGTTCAGCGGGCTCGTGCTGATCGGCTTCGCGATGTACTGGCCGCAGCTGAGCCAGTTCTCCAACTGCCTGTCCGGCGCCAACACGGTCGCCGCGCAGCAAGCGTGCCAGCAGCAGCTCGACCACTCCATCGGCACCCAGATAGGCATCCTCGGCGGCTGACGCTGTCCCGTCTCAGTCGTCGCCGCGCGCCCAGGGGTTGTAGTAGATGCGGTGGCCGCCCGCGTCGTCGTTCTCGTCCACCACGGCCGGCATCGGGCCGGTCGTCCCCCGCCTTACCGCCGTGGCGGCTGCCGCGACGGTCGTGGCCGCGGGTGCCAGCGAACGGGAATCCGCGGCGCCGGGCCCAGCCGGGTCCGCCGCGGAAGAGGGGGCGGCGGCGAGGCGGCGGATGTGGCGCCACAGCACCAGCCAGTTGGCCGCTCCGGCGACCACCGCGGCGGTCACGCCGACCTCCAGGACGGCGACCAGGCCCACCTCCGCGCCCGCGGGGCCGATCGAAGCGAGCCGCCCGGCACCGAGCGGACCGCCGGAGAACTTGGCACCGAAACCGATGAGGACCCCGGCGAGCGTTCCGGTGAGCAGTCCCCACAAGGGCGCGGCCTCAAGCAAGGGCGTCGGCGCGATGCGCACGGTCATCAAGCCCGCGAGTATCCCCGCGACGTAAGGCAACGCGAGCACGAAAAAGCCGAGCCAGGGCGGGAACGCCGCCCGCGTGCCCACAGGCAGCGCGGCAAGCATGGGGAACGCGGGCACGGCGCCGAGCGCCGACCCGGACGGTGAGACCGCGGTGCCGATGCCAAACGAGAACCCAGGGCCGAGCATGTACGCGATCGCCCAGATGACCGTGTTCGGCAGGTAAGTGAGCCCGGCGAGCAGCAGCAGCGCGGATCCGCCCGTCCCGGGCGACAGGCTCGTCAGCGCTTCCCTGTAGGCGCGCAGGTGCAAGGTAAGCGACACCCCGGCGAGCAGCGCGCCAAAGGCGGTCAGCACGGCGAGCGCCGTGACCACGCCCAGGATCACCGAACGTGGCCGGGGCGGCACCAGCGCGGCCAGTTCCCGCCAGGGCGCCAGGCCGCGCGCCGCGCCGAGGCCGCCGGCCAGCAGTGCGATCAAGAAGCCCGTGGAGACCGCCTGCCACAGCGACGACGATGCCGCCGGGGACCGGCTTCCCACCGCGACGGCACCCGTGAACAGCGCGTAGGGGAAGGCGATCGCCGCGGCCGCGTAGCCGACGTGCCGCAGTCGCGTGACGTGACCCGCGTGCGTGACCCAGCGTCCGGCCCGTTCGATCAGCGCCGCGGGCAGCAGCACCAGGCCGAGCGGCAGCAGCCCGATCCGGCCGACGCCGTGCACGGTCACCTCGACGTGGTGGGCGACCAGCCAGAGTATCCCGGCGGACCGGAGCACGCCTGCTAGGCCGCCGCCGAGCCCGACGTGCGGTGCCGTTATCCAGCCGACGGCGGTCAGCGTCACGAGCACGGCGAGCCCGCCCGAGGCGGCCGCGAGCGCCGCGATGCCGCCCGCAACGAGCAGCGGCTGACTGGGCGCCGGAGGAACCGGGCGCGCCGCGAGAAGTCCCGTGCGGGCTCGTCCCCCCGGGCTAACACCTCTCACAACGCCCATCGTGTCGCCTGACCGGGCAAACGGCACGCAGCCACGCCGGGGGGCGGCACGCGGACCGGCGACTGAGAGTCAGCTCACATACGCGGCGTCGCCTCCCCGCCCCGCACTGCGTCGCGGACAACGGCTACGCTGCTTTTTGGACGCCGCTTGTCACGCGGCCGCAACCAGACGCAAAGCTACGGACCGAGATCGGACCCCCAGTGGACCTGTTCGAGTATCAGGCTAAGGAACTGTTCGCCGAGTACGGCGTTCCGGTGCCGAAAGACAAGGTCGCCAGCACCGCCGCGGAGGCGCGAGACATCACCACCGCGTTCGCGGCCGAAGGCTCCCCCCAAGTCGTGGTGAAGGCGCAAGTTAAGACCGGCGGGCGCGGGAAGGCCGGCGGCGTGAAGCTGGCCGACGGGCCGTCAGAGGCCTACGAGAAGGCCGAGCGCATCCTTGGCATGGACATCAAAGGTCACACGGTGCACAAGGTGCTGATCGCCGAGGCCACCGATATCAAGTCTGAGTACTACCTGTCGTTCCTGCTGGACCGGGCGAATCGCACGTTCATGTCCATCTGCTCGGTCGAGGGCGGCGTGGAGATCGAGGAGGTCGCGCACAGCAACCCGGACGCGATCGCTCGCGTTCCGGTCTCGCCGCTGACCGGGGTGAACCACGCGAAGGCCCTGGAGATAGTCAGGGCAGGGCGCATCCCCGAGGAGGCCGCCGAGCAGGCCGCGGTGCTCGCCGAGCGGCTGTGGGCCATGTTCACCGACGAGGACGCGACCCTGGCCGAGGTGAACCCGATGGTGCTGACGCCGGACGGCCGGGTACTCGCCCTCGACGGCAAGGTCACGCTCGACGACAACGCCGGCTACCGCCAGGACCACCAGCGGTTCGCTGACGCGAGTGCCACTGACCCGATCGAGGCGCGGGCCAAGGAAAAGCACCTCAACTACGTGAAGCTGGACGGCCAGGTCGGCATCATCGGCAACGGCGCGGGACTGGTGATGTCCACCCTCGACGTCGTGGCCTACGCGGGCGAGCAGTTCGGGGGGATCCGCCCGGCGAACTTCCTCGACATCGGCGGCGGCGCGTCCGCCGAGGTGATGGCGAATGGGCTTGAGATCGTGCTGTCCGACCCAAGCGTCACGTCGGTGTTCGTGAACGTCTTCGGCGGCATCACCGCGTGCGACGCCGTGGCCAACGGGATCGTATCCGCGCTTGACATGCTCGCCCAGCGCGGCGAGCACGTCGACCGCCCGATCGTCGTCCGGCTTGACGGCAACAAGGCGTCTGAGGGCAGGGCGATCCTGCGGGAAGCCAGCCTGGCGGTGGTGGAGCAAGTGGACACGATGGACGGCGCGGCGCGCCGCGCGGCCGAGCTGGCCGCCGCGAAGGGAGCATGAGGTGGCGATCTTCCTGACCGCCGAGAGCCGGGTACTGATTCAGGGCATCACCGGCTCGGAGGGCCGTAAGCACGGCGCGCGGATGCTAGCCGCGGGCACTGTTGTGGTGGGCGGAACCAACCCGAGAAAAGCAGGACAAACGATTGAGCTGAACGGAGCGTCGCTTCCCGTCTTCGGCACAGTGGCTGACACGATGGCCGCGACCGGCGCCGACGTGTCCGTGGTATTCGTCCCTGAGAACGGGACGAAAGGGGCCGTGATCGAGGCGATCGACGCGGAGATCCCGCTGTGCATCGTGATCACCGAGGGCATCCCCGTCCATGACACGGCCGAGTTCTGGGCCTACGCCACGCAGAAGGGGAACAAGACGCGGATCGTCGGGCCGAACTGCCCGGGCATCGCCTCCCCGGGCAAGTCCAACGCGGGCATCATCCCGGCCGACATAACCACGCAGGGCCGGATCGGCCTGGTGTCCAAGTCAGGGACGCTGACCTACCAGATGATGTACGAGCTGCGCGACATCGGGTTCTCCACCGCCGTCGGCATCGGCGGCGACCCTGTCATCGGCACTACCCACATCGACTGCCTCAGGGCGTTCCAGGATGACCCGGAGACGTCGGCCATCGTGATGATCGGCGAGATCGGCGGCGACGCCGAAGAGCGGGCGGCCGCGTTCATCGAGCAGAACGTCACCAAGCCGGTTGTCGGCTACGTGGCCGGCTTCACCGCGCCGGAAGGCAAGACGATGGGCCACGCGGGCGCGATCATCTCTGGCTCGTCGGGCACCGCTCAGGCGAAGAAGGAGGCGCTTGAGAAGGCCGGCGTCCGCGTCGGCAAGACCCCGAGCGAGACGGCGGCGCTGATCCGCGACATCATTCGCTCCGCGTAGGATTCCAGGGCCGACAGGCCGCGCTAAAGCGGCCTTGAGGCCCCAGAAGCAGAGCCGAGCGCTTCGCGGACCCAGGCGACGATGTCGGTCGTGGGGGCGCCGGGAGTGAAGATCTTCGCCACGCCCAACGTGGACAGCTCGGCGATGTCGGCGTCGGGGATGATCCCGCCGCCGAAGACCACGATGTCCGCGGCGTCGCGCTCCCTCAGCAGCTCGATGACGCGGGCGAACAGCGTCATGTGGGCGCCGGATAGCACGGACAGGCCGACCGCGTCCACGTCCTCCTGGATGGCGGCAGCCACGATCTGCTCCGGTGTCTGGTGCAGCCCGGTGTAGATGACCTCGACGCCAGCGTCGCGCAGCGCGCGCGCCACGACTTTCGCGCCGCGGTCGTGCCCGTCCAGCCCGGCCTTGGCCACGATCACGCGGACCTTGCCTGATGAATCTGCCACAGTGCCTCCCCGGATCAGGGTATCGGCGGCACTTTACTAATCAACGCACGGTATGCCGTATGGCGCATTCGCCTTAACGGTCACGGCGCCGCCATTTTGCCCGTTGCTTTGTGCCGCGTTCGGCGGGGACTGCGATGGCGTGGGTGTCGAATGGCTGGTCGTGGACGGGGCGGCCGTAATCGTGGCCGGCACGGAGCTCGCGTCGGTGCCGAGCAGCACCTCCACGTGCCCTGGCGCGACCGATGTGCTCGCGGTGGCGCTGACGCCGGTGAAATAGCCGGCGATCCTGGCCGCGTTGGGCGCCGCACCGGCGCCGTAGAGCACCTCGGTGGACGACCGCGTGGCGATGTTCCCCACCTTGCCGGCCTTGAAGCCGACCCCCGTCAGCGCCTGCGAAAGCTTGCCCGCCAGCCCTGTCGTGTAACCGCCGTTGTACACGTCCACCGTTGTCGCGCTTGGCTTCTGCGCGGGACTCGCCGTCTTCGAAGGCTTGGGCGCGACCTTCTTCGCGACCCGCTTGGGGGCGGGCGGCGCGTAGAACGCCTTGTGCACGAGCTGCTTGATATAGGGCACGTTCACCGTGTTCGCGGCCTGGCCGTCGATCGTGGCGTAACCGACGATCGGAAGCGTGTTGAAGGTCAGGTTCTTGCCGGTCAGGCTGCTCATCTCCGGGAGGAAGTCGAGCAAGTTCCATTGGTTATCGGTGATCAGGTACTGCTTTGCCGCCGTCAGCAGCGACGACAGCTGGCCGATGTCGGTGAGCACCCCCTGATGCTTGAGCTTCCAGATGACGAAGTCGAGGACGGCCTGCTGGCGGTGCGTGCGGTCCAGGTCCCCGTTGGTCAGGTTGTGCCGCTGCCTGACGAAGGAGAGCGCCTGCGCCGCGTCGAGCAGGTGATATCCGGCCGGAATGTTCGCACCCGAATAGGTCGGATCCGACGCAGGCTGCTTCAGGCACACCTCGATGCCGCCGAACACCTGCGCAAGCCGGTAGAACCCGAGCAGGTTGAGCTCCGCGAAGTGGTCGATATGCACGCCGGTCAGCGCCTCGACGGTATCGATCTCCGCGAGCCGGCCCGCTTCGTTGCCCGCGTACGCGAGCGTGTCCTGGTTGAGGTGGGCGCCCGCGAGCTGGCTTTCACGTTCCGCCAGCGCCAGGCCATATGCCTGGTCGATCTTGCCCTGCGACTGGCCGTCGTACGGCTTGGGAAAGGTCACCCAGTCATCGCGCGGTATAGAGAAACCGACGGCCTTCTGGCCGCCGGCGAAGATATGCAACAGGATCAGGGTGTTCGTCGCGTTCCCGCCGATACTGCCGATATGCATCGGGGCGGTAAGGCCCCTCGGCAGGGGTTCGCCGTTCCAGTACGTGCGGCTCTCCAGCCCCATCAGCAGGATGTTCATCGCGCCGACCGAGGGGCCGCCGGAGATCACGTTCGATCCGCCGATGCTGGCAACCCCGCTCTTGACGTAGTAGGCGAACCCGCTGACGACCATGATCAGCGCCGCGACGACACAGCCGAGGGCATATCCAGTCTTGCCGGCTATCGCGGCAGCGCCGTGCGCCCTGGACATCGTGTGGCCTCCCGACTCACATATCCCCGTCGCCGGGCAGACTACCCGGTCAAGCTGAGGGCCAGCTTAGTTGTAAGGAGGTCGTTCGAAGTATTACCGCAACGCTGAGGTGACACTTCACGACTGAAAGTCACCGTACGATTGTGCGAGAAGCACCGCGAACCGGCATGACACGCGCCGCGGTGAAGAGAAGTTCGGCCGCCCATAGGGGCGAACTTAAGAATCGATGCAATATTCTCTGCAGCAATGACCACACCACCCGGGCAGGATCCCCGACCCGGCCCCACACGCGGCGGCCCCGCCCGGCCGGCACCGCGCGGGGCTGATAGCGGTTGGCCCGCCGACGGCTACGAGGACCGCGGCGCTGATCGCGGCGCGGTCGGCCCGGGCCGGGATGTCGTCGACCCCAGGCGCGGTGCACCGGCACCCCCAACCGTCCCTGCCCCCGGAGTTGGCGGCGGCCGCACGCACGTGACCAGGCGCGGCGACCCCGACCAGTGGCGCGGCGCCGGAGCGCCCGAACGCGGACGGGGCGGCCAGGCGGGCCCACGGCAAGGCTGGGGCGGCGGCGATCGCGGCGGGGCAGACCGCGGCGGTACCCGGCCGGGCTCGGACGGCCGGAGCGGGGCCGACCAGGGCTGGGGCAGCCAGAACGGCCGCGGACCGGGAGGGCGAGCGCCGCGCGGGCGAGCGCCTGGTGACGACGGACGGGCCGACCTCGGGCCGGGCTACGCCAGCGGGCGAGGGGAAGCTCGCGGCGATGACGGCGGCTGGGCCTCCGGCGGCGGCGCGGCCGCGCTAGCGGGAATGCGCGCGAACCCGGTATTTCGCTGGATGGGCGCGCTGTCTACCCGTATCGCGATCTACATCTTGCTAGGCGCCTCCCTTGTCGGCGTAATCGGCACGGTCCTGACAGGAAAAGAGCCGGGCTTCCTGCTCAGCCTCACGATCATCGTCGGTTCGGTCGTCGCGGCGCTCGGCATCTCGCGGCGCGGCGTCTACCTGCTCATCCCGCTGCCGGCGCTGATCTTCTTCGTCGCAGCGGTGCTGACCGGCGCCGTGCACGACAGCAGTGCCGACTCCTCGAACACCGCATATGGCGTGCACTTCCTGCAGTGGATCGCCGCCGTATTCACCGGGATGTGCGCGGCGACGATCCTGGTCGTGGTGATCTTCGGCGGACGCTGGCTGCTGTCGAGGCAGCTTGTCTCCGGGCAGTTCCCGATGTCCGGCGGCGACGGCGGGCGCGGATCACGCGCCGCGGCCGCGTCAGGGCAGCGGGCCGACCGTGACCGGCGGACGCCGCGCGACAGCGACCCATGGGGCGAACGCAGGCAGCCGTACGATCGCGGCCAGCCCGGCGGCGCCCAGCCAGCCGGGGGCCAGCAAGGGGGACGGACGCCCGGAGCCATGCCGCCCGGAGGAATGCAGCCCGGAGGAATGCAGCCTGGCGCCATGCCGCCTGGCGTGCGACCTCCCGGCGGCACCCAGCCAGGCCTGCGCCCTCCCGGCGGCACCCAGCCAGGCAGGCGGCCGCCCGGTGGGGGCCGCCCAGGTGATCGCCCCATGCCCCCGGACCGGGACCCGTGGGGTCCGCGCGATCCGAGAGATGCTCCAGATCCTCGGGGAACCGGGAACCAGCGACCCGGCCGCGACCCACGCGACCCCTGGGACAACCGCTTAGCCGAAGGACCGCGTCAAGGCGGTCCTGAGGCGAGCCCGGAAACAGCGCCTTCCTAAAGCTTTTCTAGCGGGGCGTACCTGAGCACCAGGTGCTTCACCCCGTATTCGCCGCCGAAATCGATCTTGGCCTCGGCCTGGTCGCCGTAGCCGTCGGCGGAGACCACGGTGCCGAGCCCGAACTTGTCGTGGGTTACCCGGTCGCCAGGCGCCAGCACGGGAACGGCGCGATTGCCCAGCGACGTGACCCCCGGCCGGGACGCCATCCGCTCGGACGCGGGCGAGACGGCCGCCGCGGCGGCGGTCGCGTCGCGCTGCCAGTCGATGAGTGCCGACGGGATCTCGGACAGGAACCGCGACGGCTTGTGGAACGACGGGCGACCCCACCAGTTCCGCCCGGCGGCGCGGGTGAGATACAGCCGCTGCTCGGCGCGGGTGATCCCCACGTACGCCAGCCGCCGCTCCTCCTCGAGCTCACGCTGGTTGGTCAGCGAACGCTGGTGCGGGAACACCTCCTCCTCCATGCCGGTGAGGAACACCACGGGGAACTCGAGGCCCTTGGCGGTGTGCAGCGTCATCAGCGTCACCATGCCGCCGTGGTCCTCGCCGTCAGGGATCTCGTCGGCGTCCGCGACAAGCGCCACCCGCTCGAGAAAGTCGGCGAGCGTGCCATCAGGCGTCGCGCCGTCGAACTCGCGTGCCACCGACACCATTTCCTGCAGGTTCTCCACCCTGGTGGCGTCCTGCAGGTCTGGCGAGGTCTCCAGCGACACCTGGTACCCGGTCCGGTCGAGCACCGCCTCCACGAGTTCGGCGACCGGGCCAGCGGTGGCCGCCTGCTCCCGCAGATCGTCGATGAGCTCGTTGAACCCCGCGATCGCCGCCGCGGACCTGGCCGCTAGCCCGGGCACCTCGCCGGGGGTGCGCAGCGCCTCGGCGTACGAGATGCGCTGCCTGGCCGCGAAGGCGGCCACGTACTCCTCGGCCCGCTCGCCAATCCCGCGTCTGGGCACGTTGAGGACGCGTCGCAGCGAGACCTCGTCCGCTGGGTTGGCGATCAGCCGCAGGTAGGCCAGCAAGTCCCTGACTTCACGCCGCTCGTAGAACCGGACGCCGCCGACCACGCGGTATGGCAGCCCGACCCTGATGAACACTTCCTCGAATACCCGGGACTGCGCGTTGGTCCGATAGAAGACCGCCACCTGGCCGGGCTTCGCCTCCCCTTCGTCGGAGAGCCGGTCCACCTCCTCGGCGACGAACGCCGCCTCGTCGTGCTCGTTGTCCGCAACGTAGCCGACGATCGGCGGGCCGGCGCCGGCGTCGGACCACAGGTTCTTCGGCTTGCGGCCGGGGTTCTTTGACACCACCGCGTTCGCGGCGCTCAGGATCGTCTGCGTGGAGCGGTAGTTCTGCTCGAGCAAGATGACGGTCGCGTCCGGGTAGTCCTCCTCGAACTCGACGATGTTCCTTATCGTCGCGCCGCGGAAGGCGTAGATGGACTGATCGGCGTCACCGACAACGCACAGCTCACTCCGGGGTGTCGGGGGGCTCGGGGGGTTGTCCCCCCGGAGTTGCAGAGATACGACCTCCGCAGAGCCGGCTGACTGACCGGAGGCCGCACCGCCCGTTCCGGCCGAGATGCTAGCCCGGGGGGGCGACCCCCCGGAACCCCCCGAGAAGAGATTTGAACCACCCGAGACCAGCTCGCGGACGAGGACGTACTGCGCGTGGTTGGTGTCCTGGTACTCATCGACGAGCACGTGCCTGAACCGGCGCCGGTAAGCCTGGGCGACGTCAGGGAAGGCCTGGAACATGTTGACCGTCACCATGATCAGGTCATCGAAGTCCATCGCGCCCGCCGCCACCAGGCGGCGCTGGTACTCCGAGTACGCCTCGGCGACGGCCTTCTCCCGCGCGGTCCGCGCCCGGGACGCGAACGACTCGTAGTCGATCAGTTCGTTCTTGGCGTTCGAGACATGCGCCGCCATCGCCTTCGGCGGGTACTGCTTGGCGTCAAGCTCCAGCTCACGGCACACCAGCGCCATCAGCCGCTGAGAGTCCGCCGCGTCGTAGATCGAGAAGTTCGCCGGGTAGCCGAACCGCTTTGCCTCCCTGCGCAGTATCCGGACGCACGCGGAGTGGAACGTCATCACCCACATCGAGCGCGCGCGGCGATCGCCGACCAGGTGGGCGACCCGCGCCGCCATCTCCCCGGCCGCCTTGTTGGTGAACGTGATCGCCAGGATCTCCTGCGGCGAGACCTCCCGTTCGGCCAGCAGGTAGGCGATCCGGTGGGTGAGCACCCGTGTCTTGCCCGAGCCCGCCCCGGCCACGATCAGCAGCGGACCGCCCGCGTGCATGACGGCCGCGCGCTGCTGCGGGTTGAGGCCGTCAAGGAGGGAATCGGTCTCGGTCGAGGGCATGTGTCAAGCCTAGGCGGTGGCACCGACAAAAGACGGCTTATGGTCCGCCACGGTCCCGCCGCACTGCCACTACCAGCACGTATCGATGCTCAAATGTACCTATATGGGCACGATCTTGTGCTGTTACGAGGTATCGTGACTTGCCCTTACCCGTAATCCGCAGGGGGTCTCATGGGGTCGCGCGGTCGATCCATACGGCTCAGAATCTACTTCCTGGTAGCGATTCCGCTGATCACCATGCTCGGCCTGTTCGGCTTTGTGGCTTACTCATCGGTTACGAACTGGCTGAACCAGGACCGGGCGCCGAACCTGATCAACGCCACGTCCGAGCCGCTGACCAACTTCGTCAACCTGCTGCAGGCCGAGCGCCGCGCCGCGGTGGTGTACCTGTCGGCCCCGAACGGCACCAGCCTGAGCGTTTACCAGAAGGCGATCGGGGTCACCAACCAGGGCGAAGTGCAGCTCGAGGCGGCGTTCAACTCGGCGGGCACCAAGGACAGCACGACACCAGACGAGAGCGCCGCGATCGCCAAGATGACCGCCGATCTCAAGGGCATGACCCCGCTGCGCGAGGCGGTCCAGGCCGGGAAGCTGCCCCCGCTCGGCGCGCTTGAGGGCTATACGAACGTCATCGCAGAGCAGGGGGCGGTGCTGCAGGCCGAGGCGAGCAGCATCACGAACGTGCCCGCCGTGGAGCAAGGCCTCGCGCTCATCTCCGGGGTCAACACTCAGGAAGACGTGTCGGAGGAGGACGCGGTGCTGGCCGGCGCGCTGGCGCGCGGATCGCTGACCGCCACCGACCGGGTTGTCTTCAGCCAGGCCGCCGGGCGGCTGGCGGACGACACGATGCTCTACCAGCAGTTCTTCACCCCGGCCGAGCTCAAGACCTACAACTCCGTGCTGAACTCGCTGGCGCCGAAGGCGCTGCAAAACGACCTGACCACCGTTGCGGAGGCCGTGCCGTCCGGCGTCAAGCTGACCGCGATGGAAAGCTCGGGCCTGTCCCCGTCCTCGTGGCAGCTGCTGACACAGACGTGGCTGCACGCCGCGAGCAGGGCGGGCACCGCCACCGCCAGCGCGGTGCTGACGGCCAACGAGAGCACGGCGATCGACGCCAAGAGGCGCGTCTGGGAGACCGGTGCGATCGGCGCGGCGGGCCTGATCCTCACGCTGTTCGTCACGATCCTGCTCGGCCAGTCGATCAACCGCCGGCTTACGCTGCTGCGCCGGTCGGCCCTCACGCTGGCCACAGAGCAGCTGCCCGCCGTGGTGACCAGGCTCCGGCGCGGTGAGATGGTGGACGTGGCCGCCGAGGCGCCGTCGCTGCGCGTCGGCAGCGACGAGATCGGCCAGGTCGGCCAGGCCATCGACATGGTGCGGCAGACCGCCATCAGGTCCGCCGTCGAAGAGGCACGGCTGCGGCAGGGCGTCAACGACGTGTTCCGCAACCTGGCCAGGCGCAACCAGTCTCTGCTGCAGCGCCAGCTCAGCGTCCTTGATGGCATGGAGCGGAAGGCGACCGACCCGGACGTGCTCGAAGACCTGTTCAAGATGGACCACCTCACCACCCGGATGAGGCGGCACGCCGAAGGCCTCATCATCTTGTCCGGCGCCGCTCCCGGCCGGGCCTGGTCGGCGCCGGTCAAGCTGATCGACGTGATGCGCGGCGCCGTCGCGGAGGTCGAAGATTACGCGCGTGTCGGTGTCAGCACCCAGTCCAAGGCGGCGCTGTCCGGCGCCGCGGTGACCGACGTGATCCACCTGCTCGCCGAGCTCATCGAGAACGCGACCACGCTGTCTCCGCCGTTCACGCAGGTCAAGGTGTCCGGCGACAGCGTCGGCAACGGCTTCGCGATCGAGATCGAGGACCGCGGGCTCGGGATGACGCCGCAGCGCATGGCCGAGCTCAACGAGCGGCTCGCCAACCCGCCGGACATCAACCCTGCCAACACCGAGCAGCTTGGCCTGTTCGTGGTAGGGCAGCTCGCTCGCCGGCACGGCATCAGCGTCACGCTTCGCCCGTCACCGTACGGCGGCGTCACCGCCGTCGCACTGATCCCGCAGCGGCTTATCGTCGATGAAGGGCCGGCCGCGATTACCGCCGGCGGTCCCGGCATGGCAGCCATGGCCAGCGGCCAGGCGGGCCCTAACGGGATGGCGTATGACGAGCCGAACGGGGCAACCGGCCCCTACCCAGCCTACGGCTCGGCGGGTTCACCGCTTTCCGCGGGGCCCGCTCGTCCCGGCGGCTTCCAGGGCTCTTACGGGGCAGACAGCGGCTACGGCGGCTACGGCGGTTCCTACGGCTCTGATGGCGGCTACGAGACCGACGGTGGCTACGGCGCCGCCTACGGGGCCGACAGCGGGTACGGCGCCCCGTACGGGGGCGACGGAGGGTACGCCCGCTCGTACGGAGCGGACGGCGGGTTTGGCGGCGGCCCCGCGTACCCCGAACCACCCTTCCCCAGCTTCCCCCCGCCGACGGCGCCCGCGGCATCCGGGCCAGCGGCGCCTGTCGGGCCAGCCGCGCCTGTCGGGTCCGCGGCGTCGCCGCCGGACCTGGACACGCTGCCGGTCGCGGACCCTTACGGCAACGGTTCCGACGCCGGGCCTACCGCGCCTCACTCGACCATCCGCGTCTCCGGCGCCGTCAGGCAGCCGACGACGCAGGACAGCGAGAACGGCGGCGCGGGCACCAGGCGCGGGCGGCACGGGGCGGCCGAGGTGCCCGTGGTGACCGGAGTCCCGGTTTCTCGCCCCACTTCGTCGGGGTTCGACGTCTTTACTCCGCTGCACCGGCCCGGAGGGGACGGCGCCGCCCAGGGCGATGCTCCGTACGCCGAACAGGGCTACGGGAACATCGGCGGCGACGGCGACGGTTACCCAGCGGGGAACGTCGACGGCGGTGGCAACAGTGACTACAAGGGCCTGCCGCGGCGTGTGCGCCAGGCCAACCTCGCTCCACAACTTCGGTCTTCGGCGGCGGCGGGCCCGGATGGGCCGACTGGCGTTCCCCGGGCCTCTGCCGCCTCACTGTCGGACATGCGAAACACCCTGTCCGCGATGCAGCGCGGCTGGCAGCAGGGTCGGGCACAGTCGCAACAGGACTCGGAGGGCGGAGTCGATGGAGACTAATTTTCATTACCCGGTGAGCCAGCTTGACTGGCTCCTTGATGACCTTGTGCTCAGGGTCGCGCACATCCAGCAGGCGGTATTCCTGTCCCAGGACGGGCTGGCGCTCGGCGCCTCGCGCGGCCTGGACCAGGCGGACGCCGAGCACCTTGCCGCGCTGGCCGCGGGATTCCAGTCCCTGGCTCGCGGCGCCGGGCGGCACTTCGGCGGCGGCGAAGTGCGGCAGACGATCATCGAGATGACTTCCGGCTTCCTCTTCGTGACGGCAGCGGGGCAGGGCACCTGCCTGGCGGTCCTCACCGGGGGCGAAGCCGACGTCGGACTGGTGGCATACGAGATGGCAGTCCTCGTGCAGCGCACGGGTGACCACCTGAGGGTCAACATGCGGACGAGATCCGCGTTATCTGACAGGCAGGAAGATAGCGCCTATGCCGTCTAACGACGAGCGGTGGCTCGATGCCGAGGCCGGGCCTGTGGTCCGTCCCTACGCGCTGACCCGGGGCAGGACAAGGCATTCCGGAGAGGCATTTGACCTAGTCGCAACGGTGACCGCCACCCGCACCCAGGTGGCGGACCCCGGCGCGCTCGCACCGGAACACATATCGGTGCTGCAGCTCGCCAGTGCGCCAACTACGGTGGTCGACATCGCCTCAGACGTCGACCTGCCGCTAGGCGTGGTCCGCATCCTGCTCGCAGATCTGCGTGAACTTGGGCTTGTCGCGATACGGGCACCTGTCTCGACGAAGGCGCAGCAGATTGACAGGAACACGCTGAGGGAGGTTCTCCATGGCCTACGGGGGCTATGAACAAGGCGGGGCTGCGCCGCAACGACATCGCGCCATCAAGATCTTGCTGGCCGGGGGTTTCGGGGTTGGCAAGACGACACTTGTCGGCGCGGTAAGCGAGATCAGGCCGCTGCGCACCGAGGAGCCACTCACCGAGAGCAGCCTCCGCACGGACGACATCACCGGCGTGGAACGCAAGACCACCACCACGGTGGCGATGGACTTCGGACGGATCACCCTGCGGCAGGACTTGGTGCTTTACCTGTTCGGCACGCCCGGGCAGGAGCGCTTCTGGTTCATGTGGGACGAACTCGCGCTCGGCGCGCTCGGCGCGGTGGTGCTCGCCGACACCAGGCGACTAGCGGACTGCTTTCCCGCCATCGACTATTTCGAGCGGCGCGAGATCCCGTTCATCATCGCGCTGAACGTCTTCGACGGCGCGCGGCGCTACACCGGTGAAGATGTCCGTGTCGCGCTGGACCTCGACCCAGTCGTGCCGATCATCACGTGCGACGCCCGGTCACGAGAATCCGCCAAGGAAGTCCTGATCGCCCTGGTCGAGCATGTACTTTCCGCAGCCGACGAGCCGGTGTCGCGGTTAACGGCGCGAGAGCGGGCTCACGCGCAGCGCAGCACCGCCCAGACGGCCTTGCCGTGGCCCTCGATCGGCGACCATCCCCACACATAGCTGAGCGCGCTGACAATCTGCAGTCCGCGGCCGCTTTCCCCGCTCCAGTCGGGTGTGCGCGGCACCGGGGCCTCATCGCTCGGATCAGTGACCGCGAGCATGACCTCCCCGACCCGGCGGAGCATGCACAGTCGCAGCGAGGACGGCGCGAACGAGCCGGACGCGGCACGGTGAGGCGCGGTGCGCAGTCCGTGCCTGACGGCATTCACGACAAGCTCAGCGATGATCAATTCGGCGTCATCGGTCAGGTACCCCAGGCCCCAGCAGGTGAGCAATTCCCGCACAAACGCCCGCGCGGTCCTGGCTTCCTCAGGCACCGGGGTCAGCGGCCTGCTGGTCACCGCAGGTGTCTCCCACCATGCCGAAGGCACCGGCAGAAGCTGCGGAGGAGATGCCTGCAGAGCCGGGATGCCGACGACCCCGTCGTCGTCTTCATCATCCGGCTCGTAAGCAACCCTCAGGTGAGCCAACGCAACCGCTTTCTGCATCGTCATAGGGGCTTAAAAGCCTTGTCTGTCGCAGTATGTGGGGTATGCCTTGCTTGTATGTTGCCTGATATATTGTGCAAATGCAAGACTCGGATGCACGTTCATTCGATGCGTGCACCTGGGTTCAGGTCAAGACAGGGTTACCTCAAGTCACAGAAACGCTGTGGCTTCCCGCTGATATCACATGGAGGGACGGTGGGCGCGTGGCGACGAGGCGCGCCAGTCGAATCGGCTGGCGCCTGGCGCCACAGTCTCGGAGCGGGCTCGCGACGCCGAGTCTTCAATTACTCGCGAAACGCGGTGGGGGGATCACTTAGAGTGATCTAATGCGGGGTCCTCAGATTCAGAAATAAACGATGCGCCACTGGAAGGAACAATGAGTCACATCTACAACGGCATGCCGGCCTCAGACCTCACCGGCGTCACCTGGCAGAAGAGCAAGCACAGCAACCCCAACGGGGCGTGCGTAGAAGTGGCGGTCCTGCCCGGCGGCGGGATCGCGGTCAGGAACTCCCGCTTCCCGAGCGGCCCGGCACTCGTATATACCCCTGCCGAGATAGAAGCGTTCCTGGCCGGGGCCAAGGACGGGGAGTTCGACCACGTGCTCCCATAGGCGCGTTAACCTGCGCGTCAAGTAGCCGCAAAGCTCACGCAAACGATCGTACGAAACGTGGATGACTTAGGCGTCTATTGAATTGTCATCTAGTACCCTTTCGCAATCACATGATCACGTGGGACACTGGCGCATGCCCATGACCACGACAGGGCCCTGATCGAACGAGGAGTAGCGATGCTCTCGTCTGAGGACTCCGGCAGGGAGGCGACGTCTGCGGACTCCGCCTGGGAGTCACCGCAGTCACTATTCGCCTCGCGTGTCGCCGGGCCGACGGTTCAGCGCCTCGTGCTTGGCGGGCACCTGCGCCAGCTCCGCGAGCGTGCAGGCATCACAACAGAGCAGGCCGCGGGCGCCATCCGCGGCTCGCATTCCAAGATCAGCCGCATGGAGCACGGTCGGGTCGGGTTCAAGGAGCGCGACATCTCCGACTTGCTGACTCTGTACGGAGTGACAATCGGCGAAGAGCGCGAGGCGCTGCTGAAGCTGGCCAGGGAGGCGAGCACGCCCGGCTGGTGGCAGGGCTACTCGGACATCCTGCCGCACTGGCTGGAGCCATACTTCGGCCTGGAGGCGGCGGCCTCGTTTATCAGGAACTATGAACTGCAGTTCGTCCCCGGCCTGCTGCAGACCGAGAGTTACGCCCGCGCGCTCATGCGGCTAGGCAACGCTCCGGCCGAGGACGACGTAGTGCGCCGTGTCGAGGCCAGGCTCTCCCGCCAGGAGATCCTGAGGCGGGAGGCCCCGCCGCGGCTATGGGCGGTCATGGACGAAGCGGCGCTTGTCCGTCCGATCGGCGGCCGGACGGTCATGCGAGACCAAATCCGTCACCTGATCGAGATGTGCGATCACCCGTACGTGACGCTCCAGATCCTGCCGTTCAAGACGGGCGCACACCCGGCCATGGGCGGTCCGTTCACGATCCTGCGGTTCTCCGAGCCCGACCTGCGAGATGTCGTCTACATTGAGCAGCTGACCAGCGCGCTCTACCTCGACAAGCCGACAGAGGTGGACAGCTACCTCGAGGTGATGGAGCAGATCTGCCTCCAGGCCGAGCCCGCCACCAAGACGACTCAGCTGCTGAGCAACGTCCTGAGCAACTTCTAAAGCACGGCAACCGAAACGGCCCCGGACCAGGGTTCCTGGTCCGGGGCCGTTTTGCACCCCCCTCGAGGGCTGTTCGGGTTGCTACTCGTCGGGAACCAACGTGGGCGTCGCCCTCGTCAGCGTCTGCTTCTTGAAGAAGCCAGGAGACACGAACCTCATCCAGATTCCAGCGATGAGGCCGACAAGCGCGGCGACGAAGGCGATGATGAACACGCCGCCGATGTACCAGTGCGGCCAGAACGGCATCAGCCACGACGTGTAGCTGTTGTTTGCCGCGTAGTCCCAGTCCGCCCACAGGCTCCAGCCGCCGGCGAAGTACAAGATCAGGCCGCCGAGCACCGGAAGGATGCCCTGCATCCACAGGTTCCGGGCGCTCGAGGTCAGCGTCTTGCGGTAGTACCAGGCGCAGGCGAACCCCGTGAGGCCGTAATAGAAGGCGATGTACAGGCCGATCGCGGTCACCGCGTCGGAGATCATCCAGCCGCCCGACAGGTAGTTGAACGGGATGTACAGCAGGATCGAGACGGCGCCCATCGCGATCGTCGACACGGTGGGGGTGAGGTAGCGCGGGTGCATCTTCGAGAAAACCTTGGGGATCGCGTGATACGTCGCCATGGAAAGCGTGGTCCGCGCGGTCGGCAGGATCGTCGTCTGCGTCGACGCCGCCGCGGAGCTCAGCACCATCAGGATTAGCAGCTGGGCGAGGACCCGCCCGAAGCCCGACGTGCCGAACACGCTGGAGCCGAGGACCGACAGCACGTCGCCCGCGTTGTCGGGGTTGGCCAGGCCTATGCCCTTCGTCCCAATGCCCGCGAACGACTGGGCGGCGAGGATGGTGATCACGTAGGTGACCAGCAGGATGACCGTCGAGATGATCGCGGCGCGGCCAGGCGTCTTCTCCCTGTCCGCCGTCTCCTCGTTAACCGCGACCGCCGTGTCCCAGCCCCAGTAGATGAACAGCATCAGCACCAGGCCGCTGACGAACGCCGAGAACCCGCTCTGGAACGGGTTGAACCACGAAGCCGTCGGCGTGATCGAGACGCTCGGGTGATTCCCGTTCCCCACCCGGACGAGCGCGACCACCGAAAGCACCAGCAGCATCGACACCTCGACGCTGAGCAGGACCTTCTGGAACATCGCGGATACCTCGATGCCCCGGTAGCAGATGTAGGTCATTGCGACGATCCACCCGACACCCAGGAGCAGCACCCAGCCGCTCGTCGGGTTCGCGGCGATGCCGTGCGCGCCGAAGAGCTGGAACATGTACACCGAGGCGACCTGAGCCAGGCTCATCATGACCAGCACGTCGGCGGCCACGATGGCCCAGCCGCCCGCCCAGCCGGTCTTGGGGCCGAACGCCCGCGTCGCCCACGTGAACGTCGTGCCGCAGTCCGGGTCGGCCTTGTTCAGCTCGCTGTACCCGATCGAGGTCAGCAGCATCGGGATGAACGCGAGCAGCGCGATGACCGGGGCGCCGAGCCCGACGGCGACGACGATGAGCCCCAGCGTTGCGGCCAGGCTGTAGGCGGGGGCAGTTGAGGCGACACCCATGACCACGCTGGAGACGAGCCCCAGCGCGCCGGACTTCAGGCCCTTGTCCACCTGCTTTTCAACGATGATCGGCGGCGTGCCTTCGGCAGTAGCCATGCGTCACCCCTCTCTGCGTTACATTGCCACGGTTTTAGCACAAAAATCCGCTAAAAACGAGGTATTCAGTAGGTACATGCTAGAGGAAGCTTAGGAAACGGTCGCGGGCTGCCCCTAGGACGGTCGGCTCCCGTCCCCACGATGCAGGGCCCTGCATAACTTCTCGATCGGCCCCGGCCGTCGACGTTACTCACTTTCTGACCACTTTTATGCACCCTTTAGGCTGGTTTGTCCATCCAGAGAGTGCGAAGAGAAAACGGATGATTCTTGCGTGGTTCGTGGTGTCAGTGGGAGAAAGGGTCGTTGATGCGGGTGAGGCATCAGCGGCGCAGGAGGTCGCCGCGCTCGGGCCGTCACGCGGAAGAGGCGACCGATTGCGCGATTGAGCCGGCTAGAGTGGGTCGAATGCGCATTCGGCATGGTTCTAGCCGATCGGGTGCGGCGGCCGCCCCTCCGCGGGGCGCTGCGCGCTCCCGCCATGACACGCGACGAAATCCCTACTTTTCAGGTCTTATTAAGTAGTTATTAGTCATAATACAGCCTGACAATTCACTGTTTACCGGATATACATCTAGAGTCACTTGCGCTCTTTATGAAGATATGGTGCTTTGCCTATTATTAACCTTTTGGCCCGGTTGTAGTCATCAAGAGATCAGCTTTCCGTCACCATCCGTTCCCTTGTCGCAACGGTCTATCCCAGGCAAAGTCTTCATCGGCATGTCCGCCCGGCCTGCGCACCGGGACCGCGCAGTCCCCCGAGACGGGCAGCAAAATGGAGGCAGGGGAATGCGAAAACTCACCAAGTTGTTTACCGGCGGCACGACTGTGCTGGCCGCGGCCGTCCTCG
>Ga0126381_100001713_pt1 | contig 23429 bp, 17 predicted proteins | sample PanSoiMetPlot_28_FD_96465 | JGI IMG/M metagenome (GOLD analysis project Ga0126381, IMG submission 96465) | Tropical forest soil microbial communities from Panama - MetaG Plot_28 | ecosystem: Environmental > Terrestrial > Soil > Tropical forest > Bulk soil | place: Panama | collected 2016-02-17 | reverse complement strand
TTCAACCTGGAAAGCGCATCCGAACTCGCCACCCTCACGGCTTGCGCGACGCGGCTGAAACGCACGGCCCGAATCGCATTCCGGGTAAATCCCGACGTCCCTGCCGACACCCACCCCTACATTTCGACCGGCTTGCACAAGCACAAGTTTGGGGTGCCGTTGAGCGCGGCCCGCGAGCTATATGCGCGTGCCGCAGAATCGAAGTATCTCGAGGTGGCGGGCGTGAGCGTTCACATCGGCTCACAGATTACGGATTTCGCTCCGTTCCGGGCGGCGATGGATCGGGTAGCCGATCTGGTGCGCCAACTCCGTGACGACGGCCATACCATTCTCTACGTCGATGCCGGTGGCGGCCTTGGGATCAACTATCGCGATGGCTCAGAGGAATTTTTAAAATCGGTGACTGCCTACGCCCAGGCGCTCACGACCCCGGTGCGCGGATTGGGCGTGAAGCTTTTGCTCGAGCCAGGTCGCTCGGTGATTGGACCCGCAGGGGTTTTGCTCACTCGCGTCCTCTATCGCAAAACCAATGGCGACAAGAAATTCGTCGTGGTAGATGCCGCCATGAACGATCTGATCCGCCCGTCGCTGTACCAGGCCGAGCATCAGATCGTTCCGGCACAGGCCTCTGGTTCCGACTGCGAAATCGTCGACATCGTCGGCCCGGTGTGCGAATCGGGAGATTTCTTCGCACGCCATCGCGAACTTCCCTTAGTCGCCGAGGGCGAACTGCTGGCTATCCTCGATGCCGGTGCCTATGGAATGGCCCTGGCCTCTAACTACAACACGCGTTTGCGTCCTGCCGAGGTAATGGTCGACGGAGAAAGGGCAAGGTTAATCCGCAAACGCGAAACCATCGCCGACCTCCTTCGCCAGGAAATGGTCTAGCCCATCTTTGTGAGGCACGGCCTTTGCGGTCCTGTCCTTTGCCGGTTGGCATGGCTGAGCCTTGCGCCCAAGGATCGGGAAATGTTTTCGCGGGAAAACCCACTCAATAGGGAATTTCGCTGGTCGGAGTTCGCATGGCTTTGTCGTAATCATCCGATGTGGTTCGATAGCAGCGCAGCCGGGCTTGCCGCCGATCGAGATCGCCAATCGGCGAATACGCCGCGTACTTCCACTCCGAGCTGGGTCCGCTCGAGCTGCGTTGCTGCCGCTGCAGGGCGCGCATCTCCCAAAGACTCTCGTCACAACTCGTGTCGCGTACGGCGTGGAAGGTATAAACGAGCGAGTAATCCATGCTCGAGGAAAGCGGAGGCTGATAGGGCAGGAAGTCGTACACCAGCTTAATAAACCGGGATTCTTCTTTCGCCAGTTCCTGCTCGGCTACGAACACTTCATCATTGGAAAAAAAAGACGACCTCGGGTATGCCACCGCCAGCGCGATCAGCCGCACCTCGATCGGTTCCTTCTTTGGCGCTCGCCAATGGAGCTGTCCGTCGGCTGCGGGAGTGCCGCTGAGCACCAGCAGCAACAGCTCTGCGCCACAAACAATTGAGATCCACCGAAACTTCATACCTGGGACCAGCTGGAGATGCGGGTCAGGCTACGACGGTTGCCGAGACAGAAGCCCGCTCCGACGATTATAAGAGGCCAAAACCCTGTGGATTGGTAGTCCTTTTGAAAAAAATTCACTTAGAAGTTCAGGGTTTTGGGGGCCTTGGCGCTCCAGCAATGCGGCATTCTAGAGCTTCCTCCCCTGTGTCGAGTGCCCTTTGGGGTTTATGGGTTTTCCTGCGGGAAGGGCCTGGATTCGATTTTTGAACCCGCATCCTTAGTCAAGGGTAGGGCTGCTCCATGCCCGTAAACGCCGTGCTATAATCCAACTTCGCCTGCTTCTTTTCGAGGCAAATGCCGTGATCCCCTCCGAAGGACCGGGGTCCCGAAGGGCGCGGGTCGGCCCGGGAGGCGAGTCCTGATTACCGAAATCAGCGCAATTCAAGTTCATTGATACGAGGGTATTCCTATGTCCGGCCACTCAAAATGGGCGACGATTAAGCACAAAAAGGGCGCACTGGACGCCAAGCGGGGCAAGATTTTTACGCGGCTAATCAAGGAAATCAGCATTGCCGCGAAGAGTGGCGGCGACCCCGACACCAACCCGCGCCTGCGTACCGCTATCGCCGCAGCCAAGGCCGAGAATATGCCCGCCGACAACATCAAACGCGCCATCCAGCGCGGAACTGGCGAACTCCCGGGCGCGACTTACGAAGAATTCAGCCTGGAAGGCTACGGGCCGGGCGGGGTAGCGCTGCTCCTCGACGTCAACACCGATAACCGCAACCGCACCGTCAGCGAAATCCGCCACGTCTTCGGGAAAAACGGCGGCAACATGGCTGAAGCTGGCGCGGTCGCGTGGATGTTCCATAAGAAGGGCGACATCGTCGTCCCCAAAAGCGCTGCATCGGAAGATCAACTGATGGGCATCGTGCTCGAAGCCGGCGCTGACGACCTGCGCGACGACGGGGAGACCTGGGAGGTGATCACCGACCCCTCAGCATTCGAGGCGGTAGTCGAGGCGGTGAAGACGGCGGGCATCCAGCCTACCTCCGCAGAAGTCGCCATGATCCCGCAGAACTATATCAAGCTCGAAGGCCAACAGGCCGGACAGATGATCCGCCTGGTCGAGGCTCTCGAAGATCACGATGATATCCAGCACGTCCACTCCAACTTCGATATCGATCAAAAAGTCCTGGAGGAAGTTGCGAGTTAGCTCTGTTCCTGTGACGCGATTAGCGCCACCGCTCCAACTTGCTCCCTGAAGAATGACCGCACGAATCTCCATCGGCCGGGCTTCGTGGTCGGTTCCTCGTGTTCGGCTCCATTGCATCTAACCTCCGCCGGGAGATCCAGGGTGATCAAGTTTGCGTGGAATGCATGCGAACTCCAAACGGTTCATCCCTTAGCTGTACATTTCTGCTCAGAACGTTCGAAATGCAAGGACATGCGCAAACGGTTCCAGATTGAAGCTGCAGCCTGAGCCGCCCATCCCAGCACGCTTTCGGCTGAGCAAGCTTCAGGTACTCGACCGCTTGGGCAGAGCGGGCTTTCGTAGAGCACCGCTGTGGCAAGACACTCGCCGGGGTTTGGGATTTTGAGCCAGATCGAGATTTATCGCCGGGCGGCTGAGCCGTGCTGCCCTTGCCACAAATTCTCAGGTAACATTGCTCGGATGGGGCCATACTCCCGGCAATTTCAAAGGGTGAAAAAGGGGGAGCCACGGTGGGAGGTCGGTCGCTCAGGCTAGGTTGGATTCTTGCTGCCTGGTCGGGAACGTTTCTGCTGCCCGGTGCCCTAGATGCAGCGGATGCTCCCGCCACGCCGATTCAAGCCGAACTCGTCGAACGTCTGGATGCTGACAAAGTTCTCCCTGAGGCTTCGATTCTGGCACGGGTCGAATTGGGGTGGAGAGGCTCATCGTGCAACTTGCGTCCAGGAGACATACTGCAGGGGCGAATTGTTTTTCAGAAGCCCTATTCCAAGGTCGACAAGACGTCAGAAATAGCCATCCTCTTTGACAAAGCACAATGTGGGGGGCCCGCCCTCAAACCATTTCCGCTAACGGTGGCAGCCATCGTCGCCGCCGACCGTCAGCGGGATCCGGCCCTCCAGCCCTCCGAAGAGCACCAGTCCTTGAGCGACGCGATTGGCCTAACGTTGAATGGCAATACTCGCAGTGTGGGTCAAGCCGCAGATACGGTGGGTCACGAACCGGGGCGTAGAGTCTATGTCGGTCCGCACAGCGACGCACCGCCGAGGGAGCTGCGGGCTGGACAAGTGGTTGGAATTGCTCACTTGAAATTGCTTGTCGGAAAAGGTCCCGAGGGCGGCTCAATTCTTAGTTCCACAGGCCGGGTACTGCGCTTGGATCGAGGGACGCGGTTTGTGCTGTTTCCTAGTGTGGCGGCCGACACCGGCGTGCCCCCCAAAAATGCCAGCGGAACTTTAGCCTCAAATCCCCACGCGGAAGTGCCGCCGTCTGTGGCGGATCCGCCGGACATCGCGGATGAAACCGAGGTATGTGCGCCACCCTCGTGCCAGGTTGCCTTTGACGACGACGCGTCGCGCGAAACTCGTCATACCGAATTGACCCTGCCCGTAAATGCGCTTGGCTATTTGCCTCCATCGGCGGAGCGTGACATGTTCGCCTTCGACTATCACGCAGGGGTGGCTTTCTTAGGACCAGGCCAGCTCCTCTTCACCTTTAATCCACACGTGCTGGTGAAACGCAGCACGAACGAGGCAAATTCCTCTTCCAAACTACGCATTATCCGGGCCGTAGCCGTCGACCTTGCGACCAAGAAGGTGGTGAAAAGTGTTGACTGGCGGGTGGCCGATTCCGGCCAGTATTTCTGGCCACTCGGGGACGACCGGGTTCTGGTGCACGTGGGCGACGAACTGCGTGTGTATGGCCCCGGACTCGAACAGAGCAAGAAGATATCGCTCGGCGCGCCTCTGGCATTTATCCGGCAATCGCCTTCCTCTCGATTTCTGGCCGTGGGGCTGGTGAACGAGCGGCACACCCCGGAAATCCATCGCCAACTTCAGGAAGCGGAAGGCCGGGAGCCGGAAGAAGACATCGAGGTCCGGGTTCTCGATTCGGCATTTCACCCCATTACAAAAACCATGCGATCTTCGCGCCAAGCTTTTCCGGTCTTGTTCGATGATGGCGAGGTGCGAGTGCTTAAGACTGGTGCCAACCGATGGCGCATTGTGAAAAACAGCTGGGCGGGTGAAAGACGAGTCCTGGCCCAAGCCAGCTCGTCGTGTTTGCCCGCAGCGCAGAGTCTGCCCGGCGACTTGCTCTTCGTGGTGGGATGTGATCATCGCAGGGATAACAAGTGGTATCGCATCCTACGTGGTGAGAAGGTGTTGTTGAAGGGTTCGTCTTCCTCAGCAGAGTTGGAACATACCGTCGGCGGCATTGAAGGCGGCAACCTCTTCATTATTGGAATTGCTCAGGCGAAGCAGTCCTTGCCGTGGGGAGGCGTCTTCCACACGTCTGATTTGAAGAGTGAACGCATTGTGCTTTACAGCGCAAGGACGGGACAGCGTATTCTGGCGCTGAACGTCTCTCCGGTCGTACCCGCTGTACAAACGTTCGCAATCTCTCCCCGCGAAGACGAACTGGCCGTGCTCACAACCGACCAGATAACCCTGTACCGTGTTCCCCGGGTTTTCGATCACGAACCGGCGAAAACAGCGGGTACGTTATCGCAAGTTCCGCACCCGCATGTTCTGGCGGGCGGTAGAGTTGAGGCGCGGGACTTCGAATAGGCCTCCGGAACGTGGTTGCTCGGGTTTCGGACGGAGGCGGCGAGCCAGGGGGATGGGATTGTTGTCGCAAGAACCAGGTTGGTTTCTCATGACTTGCGTTTCGACTCGGATTACGACTATAAAGCTTGTGTTTTTCGAATTTGATGCCTATTGAAGGTTCATTCCGATGTCTACGACTCGTAGCATCCATTCCTTAAAACGCTCTGGAACCCCGTTCGAAGACGCCCTAATTCCGCGTGCAATCATCGCCCGCCACCACTGGAAGTACGTAATCCAATTCACCACGGTTTTCGTCGCCTACTTCATCGCTGGCAAACTTGGACAAGCTACGACGAATGTAAGAAGCAATAATCTTGGACCGGTGTGGCCCGCATACGGCGTTGCCCTGGCGGCAATTTTACTGTGCGGATATCGAATTTGGCCCGCCGTCGCCCTCGCTTCATTCGTGATCGCATACTTAAGTCCCGAATCCTATTTGACGGCCCTCGGGCAGACTGCAGGATCTATCTCTGCCGCTCTGATTGGTACTTTCCTTCTGCGTCGCATCGCCAAGTTTGACAATTCTCTCTCCCGCTTGCGGGATGCCCTGGCCCTAATTCTTCTCGGCGCGCTGGGCAGCGCCATGGTGAGCGCGTCCGTCGGAACTGTGGTGCTGCACGCCAGTCACATCCATTCCTACGCCGGTTTGGGTTCGGCGTGGCTGATTTATTGGTTGGGCGACAGCACCGGAGTGCTTCTGGTGACCCCTCTGATCCTGACCTTTCCCAAGCTTTTTGGGATCCGCAGTTGGGGCCGGCTCGCAGAGCTCCTTTGTTTGCTCACGATTCTCGTGGCCATTTGCGCAGTGGTGTTTGGCGATCTGGCGATTGTCCCGGTCAGGATGATCGCGTTCGCGGTGCTGCCGCTGGTCATTTGGGCCGCCATTCGCTTTGGCGTGAGTGGCGCGGCGCTCTCGATTTTCTTAGTCGCGACCGTGGCGACGGTAGAGACCACGTTGGGATCCGGCTCATTCGCGAGTAGCACTCCTTTCATCGATGGGATCCAGCTGGATGCGTTTTTCGCCGTGCTATCGCTGACCGGTTTGACGTTTGCCACGGTGTATGCCGAACGCGAACTTGCGGAACGCAAACGCGAACAAAGTCTGCGGGAACAGGTGGCTATGGAGGTGCGGCTGCAAAGTCAGGAATTGCTACGCGCTAGCGAGGAGCGACTGCGATTAGCACAGCAAGTTTCTCGCATAGGAACCTTTGAGTGGAATATTCAAACCGGAGTGAATACTTGGACCCCGCAACTAGAGGCGATGTACGGCTTACGCGCGGGCGGGTTTGGTGGAACCCAGACCGCTTTTGAGAATTTGGTTCATCCCGAGGACCGAGCAGAAGTCAGGAAGCTGGTAGAACAATCCATGAAAACGGGACAACCGATGTATGGAGAATGGCGCGTGCTATGGCCGGACGGAGGCGTTCATTGGATCGCCGGATGCTGGCAGGTATTCAACAACGAGTCTCGAAAACCTTCACGATTAATCGGCGTCAATATCGATATCACGGATCGCAAGTTGGCGGAACAACGACTCCGGGAATATGAAAAAGCGGTGGAGGGCGTGGAGGAATTCATTGTGGTTCTTGACCGAGAATATCGGTGCCTGATGGCGAACCGTGAGTTCTTGAAAAGCCGGGATTTGACCCGTGAAGAAGTCGTCGGTCGTTTCGCCCATGAATTCATCGATAAAGACATTTATGAGAATGTAATCAAGCCGAGGCTAGAGGAATGTTTCCGAGGCAATGTCGTCAGATATGAGTTGAGATATTCGTATCCTCACATTGGCGAGAGGGATTTGTTCGCATCGTACTATCCGGTTGAAGGTGACAACGGAGTGGATCGAGCCGCTTGTATCTTGCACGACATCACGGATCGCAAGCGGGCCGAACAGGCTCTCGCAGACATGAGTCGGAAACTGCTGGAATCGCAGGAACAAGAACGCGTCCGGATTGGAAGGGAGCTTCACGACGACATCAACCAACGTCTTGCCATGTTGGGGATCGAACTGGACCAACTTCCCAAAGATACTCCTGAGCTCGAGCGTCGGGTCGAGGAACTGCGAGACGAGTTGTCACAGATTTCCGAAGACGTGCAGGCCTTGTCACACGACTTGCACTCCGCAAAACTGGAATACTTCGGCGCGGTTGGGGGAATCAGGAGCTGGTGCAAGGAGTTTGCCGAGCGGCAGAAGATGGAGGTTGACTTTAGAAGCGATGTGCCGAGTCCCCTGCCACTCACTATCGGACTTCCCTTATTCCGAGTTCTACAGGAAGCGCTGCACAACACAAGCAAGCACAGCGGGGTTAGACGAGTCGAGGTACAACTGCGGGAGGAGTCTGGCGAAATTCATCTGGTAGTGAGTGATTCCGGCACTGGCTTTGACGTTGAAGCTGCGTTCCATGGCAAAGGTTTAGGGCTGTCTAGCATGCGTGAACGTGTCCGCTTGGTGAACGGAACCATCACCATCGCATCGAAGCCGACCGCAGGAACGAGGATCGATGTTCGTGTGCCGATGGAGAAAGAGCCCATGAGTCAGCCCAAGGCTGAGTAGCAGAGATCCCGAACCTTTTCTGCGGTTCAACCCAGGCCCAACAGGAACAGAGTCATCGACAAAAGACCGGTCTGGGCAGCGCTCAACGTGGCGCTAGAGAGAAAGTGACCTGCCAAGGTGGCGCTCACGAATCGTTTACCTTCGAGGACTGCTTTTATCGCGGCTAGCAGGTCGTTTGCCGCATCTGACTTGACGACGTATCCGCCGCCACCGGTGCGCAGTGCCTTTTCTGCAATATCGACAGAACGGTTTTCGCTGACGAAGAGAATCTTGGAAGTGGGCGAACCCTCTCGGATGCGGGTAGCGGCTTCAATGCCGTTCAGTGTCGGAAGGCCGATGTCCAGCAGGATGAGATCCGGGTGCAATTGCTCCGCTTCCTCGACGGCTACCAACCCGTCACACACGTATCCAATGACTTCGAATTCCGGCTGCTTCTTGAGTGTGTTCGATACAAAACCGTGCCAAGGTTCGTAGTCGTCAACAACCAGGATGCGGATTGGAGCAGTGCCCAAGAGGCTCTCCTATCGTCGCTTTCATATCCTGTTAACTTAGATGCGGACGTGAGACTTCGCCCGGCCAATATTCTCGGATCATGGTGGGTCAGCGTATCCCAGCCATCAAAAAAATATTGCGGGGCAACCTGGAACCGCTAAGTTTAAGACCGTAGGCTGGGTTTCTACAGCAGGCTGATGTCTCAAAATGTACTCTGTTCCCTGCCGAGATGCACGGTTTTTTCACCGTACTGCGTCGTGGGAGACTTGAACGGGGAGGCGAGGGTGGGGAGGGTTGATTTTTGGCCACCCTATCCACCACCCTAAGGCCGTTTGACCCGCCGCCGCGAAGCTCTTAAACTCTTGTCAGAGACCCACTTGTCCCAGTGAATCGTCCGGGAGGAGTTCCCTGATCCCCACATGGTTGTACAGAAGCGTGCTGCGGCCCGTGGCCGTCGCCATGGTATGCGCCGCAACGCTGGCTGCGCAGAACGCGAATAATCCCGTCACCATCGGCAATAGCGAGACCCTTTTCACGGTTCTCACAGCGATTAATCATTGCGGCTTTGACGCCGAATTGGCCACGTCGGAGACCTTGCGTGAGACCGTGCGCGGCGAAGTCGGCCGCGCCATCGAAGCTTCGGAGTCGGCCAAGGATGCAGCCGAGGGCGTCTGCGCCTTCTACCGCGACCACCAGCAGGCCGATGACGTCCGCACCCTCTCCCAATACGTCTCCCTGGCTCTATATCTCGGCCCCCCTCCGGCATTCGCCCCCAAAGTCAAAGACTCCGATCTGCCTCCGGATGCAAGCGGGGTGCTGGGGCTCGGACCCTTGCTCGGCAAGTTCTACAACGAAGTTGGCATTCACAACCTCTGGCAGAGCCACGCCGCGGCCTACGCCGAACTCGAAGCCCGCTATCGCGATGCCCTGTCCAAAATGATTCAAGATACCGAGATTTACCTGCGCCTCCCCTCGGGCAGTTATCTGGGTCGAAGTTTCACGATTTATCTTGAGCCGATGGGTGCGCCCTCTGAAATCAATGCCCGCTCCTACGCCGACGACTACTATGTCGTGATCACTCCGGGAACGAAGACTTCGTTGAAGATGGATCAGATTCACCACGCCTACTTGCACTACCTGCTCGACCCGATGGTGGGCAAATATGCGGCAAACCTTACCGCGCTCGAACCGGTACTGGACGCGGTCAAGCTGGCCCCCATGGATGAGAGCTTCAAGAGCGACCCGGTTCTCCTGACTACGGAATGCGTGATCCGATCGATTGAAGCTCGCACCATGGCGGGGGGAAAAGCCTCGCTGGGACAGCAAAACCAGGCGGTCGAGGAGTCAGCCCGCCAGGGCTTAGTGCTCACCCGCTACTTCTACGAGAAGCTGCTGGAATTTGAAAAAGGCGAGGTAGGATTCAAGAACGCCTTGCCGCAGATGATCGTCGGCATTGACGTCCACAAAGAGACCAAGCGCGCGGGGCAGATTCAGTTTGCCGATGCTGCCGATCCTGAGTTATTGCAGCTCCCCCGTCCCAAGAAAGAGGAATTACTGGCCAAGGCCCAGGACCGGCTATCTTCGGGAGATGTAGTCACAGCGGAGAAACTGGCGAAAGAGGCTTTGGCTGAAAAAGCGGAGGACCCCGGGCGCGCCCTATTCATTCTGGCTCAGGTCTCGTCGGCAAACCGAGATGTGGACGCCGCCCAGAGCTATTTCGAGCAGGCGATCCGAGCGACCAATGAACCGCAGGTGATCGCGTGGTCGCACATCTATCTTGGGCGAATTCTGGATTTGCGCGCACAAAACGATGACGAGGAGAACAGCCCTCTGCGCCAGCAGGCGATCTCGCACTACAAAGCCGCCGAGGGAGCGAGTGATACGCTGCCGCAAGCCAAAGCGGCGGCAGAACAAGGCTTGGCCAAGCCCTATGAAGCGCCCAAAAGCGCGCATGAGGGTCAATCCGGGGATGATTCCAAGCAGTAGGGGCATTACGCAGCGATTGGGGTTTCGCATGAAACTTGGCGCGGCAATTCTGGTAATGGGTTTGATAGGTATTCCTGCGCTTCGGGCTAGCGCACAGGTTCAGGCTCCGGCACAGCCGTCCCCGCCGGTTCCTGGCAAAACTCCCGTTCAGGCAAAGACGCAAGCGGAGTTTGAAGCGTATCAGGCGGTCATGGCGAAGTCGCAAGATGCGGATGCGATGGAGAAAGCCGCCGATGACTTCACCGCCAAGTTCCCGGACAGCGACCTGCGCGTGCTCCTCTACCGCGCCGTGATGCACAACTATACGTCGGCCGGCAATCCCGAGAAGATCCTGGAGACCGGGCTTAAAGTTTTGAGCCTCGACAAGGACGATCCCGAGGCGCTCATCGGGGTCGCCGAGGTCCAGGGCGAGCACACTTCGCCCACGGATCTGGACCGAAATCAGCGCATGCAACAGGCGATGGACAACGCCCAACATGCACTGAAAACCATCGACACCAATCTGGCCGTTCCCGCCGGAACTGCGGCCGATAAGGTGGATGCTTATAAGCGATATTTACGTTCGACCGCCTGGGCGATTGTGGGCACGATCGAATACAAGCGCGAGCAGTTTTCCGATGCCGAAACCAGCCTGCGCCAGTCGATCGACGCCGACCCACAAGAGCCGGACGCGGTGGTGATCCTGCGCCTGGCCTTGGCGCTGGACCAGCAGAAAAAGTATCCCGAAGCGCTCGAGCAGGCTACTCGCGCCGTGAACCTCACCCGCGAAGACAGCGAACTCGGCAAGACTGCGCGCAACGAACGCGACCGTCTGGTGATCGAGACCGGAGGCAACAGTTCAGCGAGTGGCGCTCCGCCCACCGCGGCGGCTCCGCAAGGCGGCGCAACCCCGAGTCACTGAATCGCATTTGAGCCAGTATGTCAATCGCCTTGACCAGTCATTTTCCAGAGCTCACCAGTCTCGAGAGGGTCATCGGCCACGCCTTTCGCCATCCCGACTTGCTCGATCGTGCTCTGACGCACAGTTCGCAAGCTCGCGAGATGGAAGCGCTGCACGCCGGCAGCGCCGCGCGAGTTGCCGACAACGAGCAACTCGAGTTCCTGGGAGACGCAGTGCTAGGGCTGGTGACGACCGAGGAGTTGTTTACGCGCTTCCCGCAATTCAGCGAAGGGCAGCTCTCGAAGCTGCGCGCGCATCTGGTCAGCAAGAATCATCTCATTCGTGTAGCCGAGCAATTGGAACTCGGCCGATATCTGCGCCTGGGCCGTGGGGAGGAGAAGAGCGGTGGCCGAAACAAATCTGCTCTGCTGGTCGACGCCCTGGAGGCGGTCATTGGTGCTGTCCATTTGGACGCCGGCCTCGAGGTGACCCGGGAATTCATTCTCAAGCGCATCGTTCTGCCGGAGTTGGAGCAATTTGTCTCCTCCGGAACCGCCGGCAAGGTCACCGACTACAAGTCCGCGCTGCAGGAGAAGCTTCAGGCGGAGGGGCGCCCGCAACCGTTATATGTTCTGGTCAAGGAATCGGGGCCGGAACATCAGAAAACTTTCACCATCGAGGCGCGCCTGCTGGCCTCCGGAGGCGAGTTGCAGTTCTCGGCGCGAGCGCAGGGCCATACCAAAAAGAATGCCGAACAGGATGCCGCGCGCCAGGTGCTGGACTATCTGGCACAACAACAAACCGAGTTGCGAGGCGGGCTGTGAAGTGGAGAAGTGCGCACCCGGAAGCCTCCACCTGGCCCGAGTCGCTGCAGTCCCTGGTCGGGACCATCATCATCGCGATCTTTGTCGTGACCTTTGTGGTACAGGCTTTTCAGATTCCCTCCGAGTCGATGGAAAATACACTCCTCATCGGCGATTACCTGCTCGTGGACAAGTTTCACTTCGGTCATGACGGCTTTTGGGGAAAGGTCCTCCCCTACAGTTCGGTGAACCGCGGCGACATCGTCGTCTTCCACTATCCTGTCGACCCCAGTGTTCATTTCGTCAAGCGCGTCATCGGAGTGCCCGGCGACAAGATTCGTCTGATCGACCGCAGAGTCTACGTCAATAACGTCGCGCTCGATGAACCCTATGTGCACTATTTCCGGCCCCACGACACCTACCGCGATGAGTTTCCACGCCTCGACGTCTCGATGATGCGGCAAGTCAACGGCTCCTGGTGGAAGCAGATGAAGAAGCTGGTGGTGGACAATCAACTGATCGTGCCGGAAGGACACTACTTCGTGATGGGGGACAATCGCGACGACAGTTCCGACAGTCGCTACTGGGGATTCGTGCCCCGGGAAAACATCGTGGGCCGGCCGCTCCTTATTTATTGGTCGATGCAGGCTTCCGACCCCGATCCCTCGCCCCCAACCGCCGGTGATAAACTTTACCGGTTCCTGTATGCCATGAGCCACATTTTCCAGATCACGCGCTGGGATCGCACGTTGCGGTTGGTGCACTAAATTCTCGAACGAGGAAGGTAGCTTGGCACAAAAGGAGAAGCAGCAGAGAGAAAAACCGCGCGAGACCACGGTGGAATTCCTGGCATCGCTGGCCGGCGTGCTGGTCACCGGATTGTTCATTATCACCTTCATCGTGCAGGCATTCGAGATTCCGTCGTCCTCCATGGAGAACACGCTGCTCATTGGCGATCACGTGTTCGTTAATCGGGTTTCGTTTTCCCCGAAATCGCGCTGGATCAGCCCCATCGTTCCCTACCGCCAGATCCAGCGGGGCAACATTGTCGTGTTTCTCTCCCCGGCGGAGCCTGACTTGTACGTGGTAAAGCGCATCATTGGCATTCCGGGAGATCGCATTCATCTCCGGGACGGCGTGGTCTATCGCAACGGACAAAAACTGGACGAGGCTTACGTGATCCATACCGGCACCGATCCTTATAATCCGTATCGTGACAACTTCCCCTCGGTGCCGCCTTCGGAATATAGCAACGTCGCGGACGAGTGGAAGCTGACCCTGCCCCAGCACATTGAGAACGGCGATCTGGTGGTGCCGCCGAACAGTTATTTCGCCATGGGGGACAACCGGGACGTGAGCTATGACAGCCGCTATTGGGGATTTATCCCGCAGGAAAACGTGATCGGACGGCCTATGTTCATTTACTGGTCGTTTGAAGAGCCGCCCTACGAGGGGCAGCCTCGGCCCCTGGGGGAACGGCTGGCGTTCGTCACCCACGAGGTGATTCATTTCTTCGATCAAACGCGCTGGACGAGGACCTTCAAGATCGTGCATTGAGAGGACGTCGGAAACGGCGCCCCAAATCGGTGTTTTTGCTGCGCTAAAACTAATGTCGAATAAAACCAAAAAAACGTCGAAAGAAGCACGCCCCCGGGAACACCCTCTTGAGCTGCTATCCTCCTACTCGCGCCTGTTCATCGGCTATTTCTTCGTATTCACGTTCGTGATCGGCTGGTTCGAGATCCCGTCTTCCTCCATGGAGAACACTCTTCTCATCGGTGATCACGTCCTGGTGAACCGCGAGCAGTTCGCGCCACCCACCGAGTCCCTCCGCGCGATCCTGCCCTACGCTCAAGTGCGGCGTGGCGACGTGGTTGTGTTCCTGTCGCCGGCGCAGCCCGAACTCTATCTGGTGAAAAGAATTGTCGGCATCCCTGGCGATCGCATTCATCTTCACCAAGGTGCGGTCTATCGCAACGGCGAAAAGCTCAGCGAGAATTATGTCATCCACAGCGGAGATCCTTATCCCTACCGCGACGAGTTCCCCGCTGTGCCGCCCCCGGACTTCGACGAAAGTATCACCGATACCTGGAGAATCGAACTGTCTCAGCACATCGAGAACGGCGACATTGTGGTTCCCCCCAACTCCTACTTCGCCATGGGTGACAATCGCGATGTCAGCCGCGACAGTCGCTACTTCGGCTTCGTGCCCAAGGAAAACATTATCGGCCGCCCCATGGTGATTTACTGGTCTTTCGAGAGTTCGGAAAGCGACTACCTCCAGACCGGCCTGAGCAACCGCCTCCGCGGCTTCGCCAACACCGTCATCCATTTCCTGGACCGGACGCGCTGGCGGAGGTCCTTCCAGGTGATCCGTTGAAACTCCTGCGTTCAAAACGCGGCCTCGTTCTCCTCTCGGTCCTTCTGCTGATTGGGTTCCTGGTGCGTCCGGGGGCAGAGCGGCTACGCGGCCGGGTTTCGCGCTCGATAGCCCAGGCCTTAGGCCGCAATGTGGAAATCGGCTCTGTTCATCTGCGTTTTCTGCCCCGGCTGGGCTTTGACCTGAGCGATGTGGTCATTCACGATGATGCCGCCTTTGGCGCCGAGCCGTTACTGCGCGCTCCCGAAGTTACCGCCTGGCTCAGCATTGGCGCGCTGTTGCGGGGCAAGATCGCCATCGCCAATCTCACGCTCTCCGAAGCCAGCCTGAATCTTACCCAAAACCCCGGGGGACGGTGGAATCTCGAAGACCTGATCGAGCGTACCTCTCGAACTTCTCTCGCGCCTACCGGATCGGGCCACCAGCGAGGGCGTGCCATCTTCCCCTACATTGAAGCAACCCGCGCGCGCATCAACTTCAAATCGGGAATGGAGAAGACCCATTTCGCCCTGGCCGACGCCGACTTTGCCCTCTGGCAGGATTCCGAAGACACCTGGGGCGCTCGCCTCGAGGCTGACCCGATCCGAACCGACGCTAACCTCACTGACACTGGCGTGATCAAGGTGGACGGGCTCTGGCGGCGCGCGGCACAAGCCCACGAAACTCCGTTGCAGTTCTCATTCCAGTGGAAACAGGCGCAGGTGGGGCAAGTTTCCGCCTTGGTCACCGGTCGAGACCAGGGATGGCGGGGCGGGTTGACCATTTTCGGAGCCGTCCTCGGCCGCCCGGAGCATTTGAAGATCACTGTTGACGCTTCGCTCGACGGCTTCCGCCGACAAGATGTTTTCGCCGGTGGAAACCTGCGGCTCTCGGCTCACTGCGGTGCGGAGTACAGTTCGGCCACCCACAATCTGACCAATGTGGAATGTATTGCTCCTTCGGGCCCCGGCGTCATAGAAGTGAAAGGCAGCGCTACGCCCGGAACTTCTCCCGCCTCGCCGCTCGCTTCCTACAATCTTTGGTTAGTCGCGGATAAAGTACCTGCCGGTTCGGTTCTGAATACCCTGCAGCACGCAAATCCAAACTTGGCCAACGATCTCCGCGCGGCCGGCGAAATCAACGCCACACTCCAGTTCCAGCGGAAGGAAGCACAGTCATTTTTCCTGGACGGACGTGGCTCCGTTGACGATCTCGAACTGAGTTCGGGCGCTGCTGGCGAGGTGATCTTGGGGACCATCCCTTTCCGCTTGGTTCAGGAGCCCTCGCCAGCTTTTCTGCAGTTTGCCTCCTGGCGAACCGACAAGTCCGGAACCGCGAAAGCGTTGGCGCCGGCCGGGAAGGTTCTTCGAGAGGAACCACGCATCGAAGTCGGTCCCGTCAATCTCACTTCTTCGAAAGCAGCACCCTTACAGGCTCGCGCGGGGCTTTCACGGTCAGGCTACGAGGCCTCGGTTCGCGGCGAAACTGGCATAAAACGGCTATTTCAGTTATCGCACGCACTGGGTATTCCTTCGCCCGCAGTGGCAGCCGACGGCAGCACAACCGTGGATCTGGCGATCAGTGGACGATGGAACGGGGAGCGCCCTGTGGTTCGTGGCCAGGCGCAATTGCGTTCCGTACAGGCACAGCTTCGCGGCCTGAATGTTCCGCTCGAAATTTCCGGCGCCAATGTCTTGATCGAACCCGAGCGTGTGAGAGTACAAAACCTCACCGCGTCCACAGGCGATGTAACCTGGCGTGGATCTCTGGAAGTCGCTCGTCCCTGTCGCCCCCCTTCAGCCTGCGCGTTCGAGTTCAGCGTGCGCACGCCCGAGTTGAGCGCCCGGGAACTAAACGACCTGCTGAATCCCTCGGTCGCGCAGAAACCCTGGTACAGTTTTCTTTCCTTGAACTCAGGCCAACCGCCATTCTTGTCGCAGGCTCAGGCCCGCGGCAACATCGTGATTGACAAGCTGAAGCTAGGAACTGCTTCGTGCTCGCACTTCGCGGCCGACCTGCGCTTGAACTCCGGCGAACTGACGCTCTCCAACCTGCGTGCCGAAGTCTTGGGCGGCCGCGCCAGCGGGGAATGGGTTGCCGACTTCTCCAGCAAGCCTCCCAAATACCGCGGAAAGGGCAGGCTTAGAGCTGCATCCCTGGTGGCAGTCGCGGGGCTCATGCACGATGCTTGGGTCGACGGGACCGGTTCGATCGATTACGACTTCAACGCTACCGGCTGGAAGCTTGGGGATGTACTCGCTTCAGCCGACGCAAACGCCGATTTCACAATCGCCCCCGGATCGTTTTCTCATGTAACCTTGCCCCTTGCCTCCGCCCCCCTGCGCGCCGAAGTCTTCTCCGGCAAAGTCCAGTTGCAAGACGGCGAATTTACCTTCCGCGAGGCGAAACTAAAAACCAGCGGCAGTGTTTATAACGTAAGCGGGACAGCATCCCTGAATGGCGAGCTCAGTCTGAAGTTGGCCGGAGCTACCGGTTACACCGTCACCGGCACCTTCGCGAAGACGCGCGTCACCACGATCCCGGTCGCCCAAGCCGCCCTGAAACCGTGAACATTCTCCGGATGATGGCGCAGCAAGCCATTTAGCAGAAGCGTGCTCGGACCGGCCGAGGAGCGGCATAAGAATACCTTGCCAGGCGGCATGGGGTGGGTGAGAAGGTTTTGCAGAGTTGCCATGCACACAGGTAAGCTCCGGGTGCTCGAACGGATGTTCCAGCAAGCAGCGAAGGTTGCGAAGGAAAAGTTGCGATCCCTAGTCGTGAAACCGGCTCTCCTCTGCCCACTCGCCCTGCTGGCCTGTTCTTTCATCGCCTGGGCCGGGACCGCGCGCTCCTCGCCCGAAATCGCCAGTCTGGAGCGCAAGCTCGACCACATCGATGCCAACTCCCGCCGGGCGCGTCCCGACCAGACCCCTACGGTTCTCAGCGAGCAGGAGATCAATGCGTACCTGGCATCCGACCAAATCATTCTGCCCGACGGCGTCGAATCGGTGACTCTTCGAGGACAAGCCGGCGTCGTCACCGGTCACACCCGCGTCGACTTCGACCGTGTCCGCGCCGGAATCCATTCCTCCAATCCGTTGCTCGCAGTTTTCACCGGTGTTCACGATGTAGAAGTCATCACCCATGCCCACGGCATTGGGCATAAAGGCTACGTCCACGTCGACTCAGTCTCGCTCGATGGCGTCGAAGTCCCGCGCTTTGCCCTGGAGTTGTTTGTGGAAAAGTACATTCAGCCGCGCGTACCGCAAGTTGGCATGGACTCCATCTTCGACCTCCCGATGAAAATCGACGTGGCGATTGTCGGCCAGCATGCTCTCGCCCTGACCCAGAAGTAAGAGGCCTAGGCCTTCCGGCGGCAGCGCGTGTTACTATCAAAATCAAGCTTTTCAGCTCGATCCTTCGTGCTCTTCGCGGCCGTCCGTTGCAGCCTTTGCGGTTAAGCGCTTGTGATGCGGTGCCGAAAAGATGGCGAGGAATCAGGGCATCGGATCACCCCGCATACCATGCGACCCTGACCACATCGAATGGCTCTGAGCACTCCACGAAAACGTGTGTTAAGCGGCATGCGCTCCACCGGCAAGCTGCATCTCGGCAACTACGTGGGCGCGTTAGAGAACTGGGTGGGCATGCAGGACAACTACGAGTGCTACTTCTTCATCGCCGACTGGCATGCGCTCACCACCGACTACGCCGACACGTCGCAGGTGAAGCAGAACTCGATTGAAGTTCTTCTCGACTGGCTCGCTGCCGGCCTCGCCCCCGAGCGTTCGACCATGTTCATCCAGTCACATGTACCGCAGCATGCCGAATTACATTTGCTGCTGTCGATGATCACCCCGCTTGGCTGGCTCGAGCGCGTTCCCACCTACAAAGAGCAGCAGGAGAACATCACCGGCAAGGACCTCAGCACCTACGGCTTTCTCGGTTATCCGGTGCTGATGTCCGCGGACATCATGATGTACAAGGGTGACTTGGTTCCGGTGGGCGAGGACCAGGTTCCGCACGTGGAACTGACCCGCGAAATCGCGCGACGGTTCAATCAGTTCTACAAGTTCCGAGGCCAAGCGGTCTTTCCCGAGCCGCAAGCGCTCCTGACGCCGGAACCCAAACTTCCCGGCACCGATGGCCGCAAGATGTCGAAGTCGTACGGCAACACGATCATGCTCACGGATCCTGAGCCGGTGGTCCGCCAGAAACTCAAAACCATGGTGACCGATCCCGCACGCGTCCGTCGCACCGATCCCGGCAATCCCGACGTGTGTCCGGTGGGCGATCTGCACAAGATCTTCAGCGACAAAGAAACCAATAGCCGGGTGAACGTAGGCTGCCGCTCGGCGGGCATCGGCTGCATCGAGTGCAAGAGTTGGGCGGCGGATTCGCTGGTAAAAATCCTGAACCCAATGCAGCAACGCCGCAAGAAATACGAAGACAATCCCCGTCTAGCCTGGGATATTCTTGAGGCGGGCTCAGAGAGAGCGCGCCAGGTCGCCAGCACTACCATGGAGGAAGTACGCGAAGCCATGAACATGTCGCTGAATTACGAAGGCGATGGCAGAACTTAGTACAAACGGATGGAAGCGCTGGCAGGTCGAAATTGTGCGGCCTTTGTGATCGACGAAGGGTCGATTTGAGTTAGCCAGGGGGGTACGCCCTGGGTAGAGAGCGCACGACCGAGTTCCGGAGGAACAGCACCGCATGGCGCAGGAAGCGCGAATTCGTATAGAGCAACACGAGAATCCTCAGCCTCCCCAAACCAAGGCGAGGGCTGCGGTTCCCGCCGCGGTCGAGGTCGCGCCAACCCTCAAGACCGGCGAAAGCGACTTCCCGTTTGCCGTCAGCGTCGCCGAAGTCTACGAAGGTCCGCTCGATCTCCTGCTCGACCTCATCCGCAAGCAGGACATCGACATCTACGACATTCCTATCGCCAAGATCACGGCACAGTACTTGGCATACGTCGAACGTCTGCGCGAATTGGACGTCAACGTTGCCGCGGAATTCATTTACATGGCCGCGGTGCTGATTCATATCAAATCGAAGATGCTGCTGCCGCGTGATCCGGCGGTCGCCTCGGAAACCCAGGATGACCCCCGCGCAGAGCTGGTGAATCGTCTCATCGAGCACGAAAAATTCAAATCCGCCGCCCAGATGCTTTTACAGAAACAGCAGATCGAAGATGCCGTCCGTTCGAATCCTGCCATTCGCGAGTTCATGGAGGCCGAGGGCACCGAGCCAGAAATCGCTGCCGACGTAATCGACTTGGTGAAGACGTTTCAACAAGTACTGGAGCGGGTGCGCACTCGCCCAATGATCCAGGTCGACGAGGAGACGGTCACGGTCAGCCAGATGATCATCTATCTGCGCCGCCGCCTTACGCTCGAAGATCGCCCGATCCGCCTGAAGCAAATGCTTTCGACCGTGCAATCGGGTCCGGCGCTAGTTTGCTTATTCCTGGCCCTGCTGGAACTGGTGCGATTGCAGGCGATTCAACTGCGCCAGGATCGCCTGTTCGGCGAAATACTGGTTCGCAAGCACGCCCATTTTGACGAGGTGATGAAGGAGCAAGCAGCAATACGCGACGACTGGAGGTAATAGCGGCCTAGTTGCTCCTCTCTGCTAGGCTTCGATTCTCGTTACCTTGAGCCACTAACCACTTTTTATGAGTCTCAAAGCAAACATTGAAGCCATCATCTACGCGGCGGAAACCCCTGTCACCCTCGACCAGATCGTCGGCCTGGTCAAGGAATCCGCGGGCATCGCCGATCCCGGCGAGTTGCGCTCTCAGGTGCTGCTCGTGCTAGGCGAACTCAAGTTGGACTACGCGCTCGATTCCCATGGCATCGAGGTGCGCGAAATTGCCGGCGGCTATCGCATGGCGACCAAACCCGAGCAACACGAACTCGTGCGCGCTTTTGCGAAAAGCCTGAAGCCTCCCATTCGCCTTTCCCTGCCGGCTCTCGAGACCCTTGCCGTCATTGCATACAAACAGCCGGTCACGGTCCCCGAGATCAGCGAAATCCGCGGCGTCGATTCCAGCGGCGTTATCGCCACCTTGCTCGAGCGCAAGCTGATCACCACTTCCGGCCGCAAAGACGTTATCGGCCGCCCCATCCTCTACAAGACCAACAAGGAATTCCTCCTCCGCTTCGGCCTGAAGGACATCAGCGAACTCCCCAGCATGGAGGAATTCGAAAAGCTGGTCGCGGAATCGTTCCAGAGCGATTTGATGCTGGCAGAAACTCCCGCTGACAAAGCGGCAGCGCCAGCCCAGGCAGAGACCGAACAACACCCGAGGGACAATGCGGAGCCCTCGGTTGACGCCGAAAAAACGGCTTAGCCAGGCAATGGGATTCCAAGAGGCGCGGCGCCGAGGTGGCAGCGCTTAGTGTCGTTGCGACGGTATCGCATACAAGCGCACGCGATAAATCCTCGGCTGATGCGGGTCCATAGACAGTTCCCTCCCCTGGTTCGTCTGATCCCCATTCAGCCATCGCTCCCTCGTCCAGTTTCCATCGTGACGCGATACTTGTTCCACGCTTGCAATGCCTGCAATCCCGGAATCCACATCCGGATCGCGGAGGAAGTTGACGGTCAGCCCGCTTCCCAGAATGTAAAACTCTCCCGGCCCGCTCTCGAGGATCAGCATCGCGCCATGATCCGCAATCACCGCTCGTTCCGGCCACGATCGCGAAAGCGCCGCCTCAAACAGATATCCGCCCAGGGCCACTGTCTGCGTTCCCCGCGGACGGGTCTTGTCGAGAACCAGAGCCCGCGTTTTCGCATCCGCCTGGGCCGCCGGCAACAGATCCCGCATACTCTCCAGCAACTCATAAACCTGCATGATTCCCGGAGGGGGCGAATCGGCGGCCTTCAACGCATCAATCGCGAACGGAGAAAACCCAAACGCCCGGGCTTCGCCATACGCATACAAGGCATTGAACGCCGCCACATCCATCCGCGCTTCGGGAACAAAAATCGCATTTCCGGGAATCTCATAGCGCGTCATCCAATACTCGAAGTCCGGCCAATAAATATCCGGCGAGTAGAAATCAATGCTGGGCGCCGCCACCCGCCACACATCCAAGTAATAAGGATGGGGCCCCCCGCTCGGATATTTCCCTGCGCTCTCGAGCGCAGCCGGCAGCTGCGCATTCATATACATCGGGATCCGATATTCCTGCCTCCCCGCGTGCGCGACGGCGTCAACATAATTCGCGTAATTCCACGCCATGAACACTTCCCCGGCAGCATCGCCAAATGCTTCGCTCCAAGTGCGTCCGTGCGGGTTGAAGTGCGCCGCCAGCTCCGGCGAGAGCTGCCTCTTAGCTGCCAGCGCAGCGATCAACCTGTCCGGAACCGGACCGCGAAATAACGCATTCGCCTCCTGTGACCGATCTCTTCCCCACCCCAAATACCCGACTTCGTTCTCGACCTGCACCATGAGCACCGTTTGCGGCTCCGCGTCTTTCTCGCGCACGTGGCGCATCAACCCGGCAAACGCCCGGCTATCCGACCGCCGATTCTCCTCCGACAGCGCCGACAAGATCTCGAGCGGAGCGCCATCTGCGGCCTGCGCGCGTGGAAAGCGCTTCGTGTCCTGCTTCACCCAAGCCGGGGCATAATTCGAAAAGGCGTTCTTCCAACTCCCGAACCACAGCAGCACCAGATGCACATGGTTCTGCCTGGCCACATCGATCCAGTGATCCAGAATACTGAAATCGAAATGGCCTTCCTCGGGCTCAATTTGCTCCCACGCCACAGGCATCAGGATCGTGTTCACATGCAAACGGGCCACATTGGGCACAATCGCGTCCGCTTCCGCCGCCGTCCCCGCCGAGGAATTCCCGAGTTCGCCCCCCAGAATCAAAAACGGCTGCTCATCGACAATGAGCTGCCCGGCTCCGTTCTGCATTTGGATATGCGGTGTTTCCCTGGCTCGCAGGTTCAGGTTCGCGATCCCGACAAAATACAGGACGGTCAAACAAAGAACAGTGCTGCGCCGCTCGATCCTCAATGGCAGGCCTCCGAGGCAAACCAATATCTTACCGGCGCACCGGCCGACATGACGTCAGTATCCCGTGCCGAGGCGATCGTACCTCGCGAGTGGCAGGTAATTGCGGAAGCCCGCAGCGCCAGAAAACTCCGCGGCGCTGAGGGGCCCCCGACCAGTTCCATCGAAAGATTCGACCGCAATGTCCGGGCCGAGACGGTGAGTGGTCGGCCTCGATGCCGCGCCCCGGGAGACGCATCTTCCGCCGCCGAGGCTACGCATCCCTACCGGCCCGTTCGCCAGAAATCCCCAATTGCTTCAATGATTTACCGGATTTCTGGCCAACCGCCCGCTGCGAGTTTCTCCCGCTCAATGCCGATTTTTGCCCTTTTATTGTCTTCTCCGTGTCAAGGGCCTGTCGGGTCAATAGGATAGAGGTGTTGGAATGCGTCATGGTCGTCGGCCTTAGGTCTTTCGGCAAACTTGCCAAGGACCCATCCTCCCAGGCAGGGCCGAAATTTGAGGGAGAACAGCCAACTGGAACTTAGAGTTTCCAGCCCGCCGACCACGACAGCTCTTGCAGCGGAAAGGTACCAAGCTACATGCACAGGCCAATCAAGTATGTAGAAAAAGCCATCACGATGAGCGCCGCAGGCGCGTGGTTTGTACTCGAACATCTGAACCGCATCAAGCCTAATCCGGCGCCGACCCCGAAGTGGTCAGACAAGCCGCTGCTCAAGTCTTATCAGAAGTCCAAGCCGCCGCTGGGCTGGCCGCGCACCACGGACTCGCTATGCCCCAAGTGCGTACCCGAAATCCGCCAAGAGATTCTCGATGGTCACCTGCCCACCGAAATCCTGCTCAACGAAAAAGTGGGCGAGATCAAGGCTACCATCGTCGAGCGCGATGGCGCGATCCTGATGGTGAAAGATTGCCCGAAGCACGGCCATTTCGAAGACGTGATGTCGATCGACACGGCGTTTTCAAAGCACCTGGAAGATGTCTTCCCGGGTCGCGACATCCGCGCCCAT
>Ga0126381_100001712_pt1 | contig 23431 bp, 22 predicted proteins | sample PanSoiMetPlot_28_FD_96465 | JGI IMG/M metagenome (GOLD analysis project Ga0126381, IMG submission 96465) | Tropical forest soil microbial communities from Panama - MetaG Plot_28 | ecosystem: Environmental > Terrestrial > Soil > Tropical forest > Bulk soil | place: Panama | collected 2016-02-17 | reverse complement strand
GGGCGCGGCGGCGAGGGGCGGGGACCAGGTGGCGAGTGGGTGAATGAGGTGGTGGACGGGGGCGAGTAGGCACGGTTCGTTCGGGATAAGCGGACAAGCCGCACCGGAGCGGACCGTCAGCTCCGTGCGGCCGGGGGATGACGCCAAGCGTGGCATGATTGGCCTTGTCATGACAGTGCCAATTATCCGGCCGGCTGCCAGGATCGACGGCCCGGCCTTCATCGACCTGCTTGGCCGCTGGTCAGTGGCCGACGGCCCGCTCTACCGGCTGCTCGCGGCGCGGATCGGGCGGCTCGCCGACACCGGGGCGCTGCCCGCCGGCCTGCGGCTGCCCCCGGAACGCGGGCTCGCGGACGCCCTGTCCGTCAGCCGCAACACGGTCGCGATGGCCTACCAGCTGCTGCGCGACGACGGCATGGCGGAAAGCCGCCAGGGGTCGGGCACGCGCATCGTGCCGCACCGCGTCACGCCGGCGGCCACGCACCGGGCCAACGGTTTCTTCACCGGGATGCTCGAGGGGTCGGACGCCGTCGACCTGACGATCGCGGCGGTGGACTGCGCGCCGCAGGTAGCCGCCGCGCTCGACGATCCCTCCTCCGTGCTGTCCGGCCCCGAGCGCAGGGAGCTGACCGCGGGGAGCGGGTACGCGCCGTTCGGGGTGGCGGGACTGCGCGGCGCCATCGCGGACGCGCTGACCGCCCGGCACGGCCTGGCCACGACGGCGGAACAGGTGATCGTCACGACCGGCGGACAGCAGGCGCTCGACCTGCTGATCCGCTGCGAGGTCGTGCCCGGCCAGGCGGCCGTCGCCGAAGACCCAACGTTCCCCGGAGTGCTCGACGCGCTGCACAGGTCCGGCGCCCGGCCCGTGGGGGTGCCGCCCGGCGACGTGACGCGGCTCGCCTCCGTGGTCGGCACGCACCGTCCGGCGCTCGTCTACCTGATCCCGACCCACCAGAACCCGGTGGGCGCGAGCATGCCGTGCGCGGCGCGGGCGGCGGTCGCCGCGCTCGCCCGCCGGTACCCGGACATCACGTTCGTCGACGACATGACGCTCGCGGAGCTGTCGCTTACCGACTCGGCGCGGCCGTTGCCGCTGGCCGCGGTGGCGCCGGCGCTGCCGAACCTGGTCACCGTCGGGTCGCTGTCCAAGCTCTACTGGGGCGGGCTGCGCGTTGGCTGGGTGCGGGCGCCGACCGGGATGGTGGCGCGGCTGGCGGCGGCGAAGGCCGCCGCCGACCTGGGCAGCACCGCGTACCAGCAGGGCGTGGTGGCCGCTTTGCTGGCGGGCCGGCATGACGAGATCGTTTCCTGGCGCTCCGATTGGGCACGTCCGCGGTACTCGGCCCTCGCTTCCGCTCTGCGAGCCTTCTTGCCCGGGTGGACGTGGGACGCGCCCGCCGGGGGGCTGACGATCTGGGCCAGGCTGCCCGGCGGCGCCGATTCCAGCGCGTTCGCGCAGGCGGCGCTCAGGCGCGGGGTCGCCGTCGTGCCCGGCCGACTGCTGAGCGCCGGCGGGGGCGGGAGCTCGCACGTGCGGCTCGCCTTCACGCGGCCGCCGTCGGAGCTGGCGGTGGCCGCCGCCGCCCTCGCGGAGGTCTAACGCGCGGTCCGGGCGTAGCCGGCGAGACCCACGTGGCCGGCGGGACGCACGCGATCGGCGCAACCGCCCATACCGGGCGTGGCATGCGTCTTAGGGCACATTTCGCTGGGACGAACCAGGACAAAACCACCGTAAGAATATGTAAATTGTGCTCTAAGTCGAAGTCGTCCCAGCATGTGAGACGGGGCGCGGTCATGTCGCACTCCGTCCGATCGGCCGCTGTCAGGCCATAGGATCGGGCAGCGGAGGTGAACGGGTGAACGGCACGGGCCCCGGACGGGCGAGTCGGGCGCGGGGACTCGCCGCGGCCGCCGTGGCGGCCGTCTGCACCCTGCCACTCGCGGGATGCGGGCTGTTCGGCTCCAAGATCTCGCCCAGCGTGATGTCGGTGACCAGCGGCGCGTTCCTGCAGAACATAATGCCGTCGCGATACACGTGCGCGGGCGGCAAGGCGCAGAGCCCGCCGCTCGGCTGGACCGGGATGCCCGCGGGCACCAAGAGCCTCGCGCTGGTGCTGGACGACTCGGCCGCGCCGATCACGCCGTACGTGTACTGGATCGTGTTCAATATCAGCCCGGAGACTTCGGACATCCTGGAGGGCCAACTGCCCCCGGGGGCCCGCCGGGCGCGCAACAGCGCTGGCCAGGCCGCCTACGCCCCGCCCTGCCCGGGGTCGCGCCAGCACGACTACCGGTTCACGGTCTACGCACTCGATTCCATGCTCGACTTGCCGGCCGGGACCTCGCTACTGTCCGCGTGGAACGCCATCGCCGCGGCGGCAATCGGACGCGGCAGGATGACGGTCTCGGCAGCGTCCTGACGACGCACAGCGACCGAAGTGTCATAACTATTCCCTTTTGCCCTATTCAGTCGCAAACTTTGTGATTCGGCAGACAGGTGTGCTCAGCGTCAGTAACAATCGGTGCAATCAGTGCCGGTTTCAAGGTGCTCGCGAATATGGGGGCAGGCTCGCGTAGATGGCCGCGCGGGCTTCGCTAGCGCCACCGCAAGGCCGTACTGTGCCAGGTGGTGAGGATGTCGTTTCTTAGCCGTCGGACTTCGCGTGCAGATCAGCGTGGCGGCAGTGCAGGGCGTCGCGCTGACTCCGAGTATGGCGACTATGACTACGCTCCTGAGGACTACCAGCAGGAGGACGACGACTGGTCCCCGGATCAGTACTTTTCCCCCGAGGGCATCAAAGGCAAGTGGGCCGCTGGCGCCCGGCCAGGCGACCGTCCCGGTGGCCGCGCAAGCGGCGACGACCGCGGTTACGACGAATACGGCTCCGCGCCGCAGCGTGCCCGCGGATCGGCGGGCAGGTACGGCCGTGACTCCTACCAGCAGGACTCCTACCAGCAGGACGGCCAGTACGACGAGTACGGAACTGGCGAGTACGAAACCGGCGAGTACGGAACTGGCGAGTACGAGGTCCAGGACGGGTCTGACGGCGAGCGGGGCGGCCGCAAGCGCCGCGGTGAGCGTCGGCGGCGGCTGGGGCGGCGCGACAAGGGCGACGACATCTGGCCGGACGACGGCGTCTCCGACGAGGACTACTGGGCCTCCGTGGCGGCCGACCGGCCGTTTACCTCCGGTGGCGCGCTCGACGCCGAGCCGATGAACGTAGTCAACAACCGCCAGATGGCACGGCCGTCCGGCGCCGCGCGCCCGGCGGGCGATCCGCGACTGCCCGCCGACCGGCCGCTAGCCGCGGATTCCCGCTACCCGGGCGAGTCGCGGACGGGATCGGGACGCCTCGGGCCGGCCCCGGGTCAGGCCGGGTACCTGGCGGCGCAGGGCACCGCGAGCCGGCCGACGCTCGGCGGGCCGCCCGGAGCAATCGGGCCGGGCGGGCCGAATTCAGGGCCGATGGCGCGCCCGGGATCCGGGCCGAACTCCGGACCGTTCGCGCGTCCGGGCAGCGGGCCTGGCGGGCCGAACTCCGGACCGTTCGCGCGTCCGGGCAGCGGGCCTGGCGGGCCGAACTCCGGCCCGATGGCCCGCCCGGGATCCGGGCCGAACTCCGGGCCGTTCGCGCGTCCGGCCACCGGGCCGAACTCCGGGCCGATGGCCCGCCCGGGTACCGGGCCGAGTCCAGCGCGACCGGGCACGGGTCCAAGTCCGATCTCCCCGAACGCCGCGCGTTCGGCTACCGGGCCAACCCCGGCGTACGCCGGCACCGGGTCCGCCTCCGCGTTCGCGGGCACAGGGCCCATCCCCGCGCGCGCCGCGACGGGACCGACGCCAGCGCGCCCGTCGTCCGGGCCCAGCCCAGCGCGGCCGGCCGCCGGGCTCGCCCAGCCGGGCTTCTCGCAGTCGAGCGGCAGCCAGCCGACCGTCGCCCAGCCGAGCCTCTCGCACGCGGCCCGCAGCGCGGCGAGCTTCGGTCACGCCAGCCCCGCGCAGCCCAGCTTCCAGCCGAACGGCGCGCGGGTTCCCGGCAGGCAGCCGGAGCGCCCGGACTGGAACGAACGAACCGAGCGGATCGACCGGATCGTTCCGGGCGGCTACCCAGACGCGCGGCACGGCGGCAGGAGCCAGGCGCCTTCGCCGTCGGCGGTGTCGTCGTCGGCGCAGTTGTCCGTGTGGGGCCGGGATGACTCGGCGGACCGGCGCCTTCCGGACGTCAGGGAGTCCGCGCGGCACGGCGGGACGGGCGCGAACGCTCCCGTCCGGCGGGGCAGCGAGGACGATCCGCTGACCAGCAAGGCCTGGTCGCGTGAGGAGCTAGTCAACACCGACGGCCGCTCCTACCGCGTCGCGTCGCGTCGCGCCAACGTCAGCCCCGACCAGTACGCGGCGGCGCTGACCGAGCAGACCCAGACGTTTAGCATGAACGGCCAGTACCAGGCCGATCCGCAGGGGGCGACCGGGGCCTACCCCGTTCGCGGCGGCCAGCCCGGCCAGCGCCAGGCCCAGCAGGCCCAGCAGCAGGCCCAGGCCCAGGCGCAGGCCCAGCAGCAGGCTCAGGCCCAGGCGCAAGCCCAGCAGCAAAGCCGCCGAGGGCAGCAGGGCCAGCCGCGTGGACAGCACCACAGGCAGCCCAGCGGCTATGATCACGGAACCGCCTCGTATCCCTACCCGGTCCAGCCGTACTCGGCCAGGCCGTCGGCAGCGGATCAGGACGAGGACCGGAACGGCCGACAGTCCAGGTCAGGCGCCACCGACGCCGGTTACTACCGGCCCGCCGACTACAGCCGCGGCAACGGTTACGGCGCCGACGACGGCGGCAGGCGGGGCGACAACGGCGGGCGTGGCGGCGGGTACGGCAACGGCCGCTACTAGGCACCGCCACGCGGCGGCGGCGCGCAATCCCGCAGGCAGCATCGCCGACGCCGCCCGGCTGAGCGCGCAGTCCGTGCGATGCTGGAATCGTGCCCGAAGGTGACGTCGTCTGGTACACCGCCCGCCGCCTGCACCAGGCGCTGGCCGGGCGAGTGCTCACGCGCAGCGAGTTCCGCGTCCCCCGCTACGCGACCGTCGACCTGGCCGGGCAGGCCGTCACCGAGGCCCTGGCACGGGGCAAGCACCTGCTGATCCGCACCGGGGACGGCCTGACCGTGCACACCCACCTGAAGATGGAAGGCTCCTGGCGGGTCATCCCGGCCGGCCGCGCGCTCACCCAGTCCATCGCGATCAGGGTTGTTCTCGCCAACGCCGAATGGCAGGCCGTCGGCTACTCACTTGGCATTACCGAGGTCCTCCCGACGAGCGGCGAGCACCAGGTCACAGGGCACCTCGGCCCGGACCTGCTCGGCCCCGACTGGAATGCCGCGGAGGCGGTCCGCCGCCTCACCAAGGACAAGGAACGCCCGATCGGCGAGGCGCTGCTTGACCAGCGCAACCTGGCGGGCATCGGGAACCTGTACAAGTCCGAGGTCCTGTTCCTGCGCGGTGTCAGCCCATGGCGGGGGGTCGGCGAGGTCAAGAACCCCGAACGCCTCGTGGAACTTGCCCGCCGCCTGCTTGACGCCAACAAGGCACGCATCGGCCAGGTGACCACGGGCGACACCAGGCCAGGCCACCAGACCTGGGTCTACGGGCGGGGCGCCGCCCCGTGCCGCCGCTGCCGGACGCCGATCCGAAGTCGCGCCGACGGCGCGGACCGGGTCACGTTCTGGTGCCCCGCGTGTCAGCCGGAGTAACGCCGTGGTGACCGCTATTCGGCTATTTCGGTAAACGCGAGACCACGCCACCGCCGACCGTAAAGCCCGGTAGCCTCACGGTCATGCGCGACGAGACGATCGCAAGTTTCCTTACCCGGCTTGCCGCACGAAGCGCCGCGCCCGGCGGCGGTGCCACCGGCGCGCTGCACGCCGCGCAGGCCGCCGCGCTCCTGGCGATGGTCGCCCGTTTCAGCGACGGGCCGAGGCATGACGGGGAGGTGGTCGGCCGGGTCCGGGCCGCGGCCGACGGCATCGCGGGCGAGGCGCTCGAACTCGCCGAGGCCGACGAGGCGGCGTTCCAGAAAGTCGCGCTCGCCTACCAGTTGCCCAAGGACACCGACGCGCAGCGGGCGGCGAGGTCGGACGCGATCGCCGACGCGCTGGCCGGCGCCGCCCGCCCGCCGGCCGACCTGATGGCCGCGGCCGTACGGCTGGCCGGCCTGGCCGAGGACCTGCTGTCCGCCGCGAACAGGAACGTGATCTCGGACATCGCCGCGGCCGCCGCCGCGATCAGCGCGGCCGCGGTGACCGCGCGGGTGAACATCGAGGCCAACCTCGCCGGCATCAAAGACGAAGCGCTCGTCGCGGAGCTCACCGCCACCGCCGAACTCGCCGTTGGCGTGACCGACCGGGCCGACCGCCTGGTGACCGCGGTCCGCGAGGAGATCTCCCGGTGACCGCCGAACCCGGCGATCTTCGCGGCGGCGAGCTGGCCGCACAGATCCGCGCCGCGACCGCCGCAGCGGCCGCCGAGCTGGCCAGCGCCGGCCGCCCGCCCAGGCTCGCCGTCGTCACCGCGACCGACGATGAGGCGAGCGCCTGGTACGTGCGGTCGATCGAGAACGCCGCCGTCAAGGCGGGTATCGCCTGCGACGTGCTGCGCACCTCCACCGCCAACGGCATCACCGCTACGTTGACTCAGCTCGCCGACGACCCGGAAGTGCACGGGGTGATGCTGCAGACGCCGCTGCCCGACGGCGCCGGACTGGCCGAGCTCGCGGTGACCATACCGCCGGAGAAGGACGTGGACGGCGCGAGCCCGGTCTCCCTCGGCCGCCTGGTCGCCGGGCTGCCCGCGTTCGCCCCCGCCACGGCCGCGGCGGTGCTCGCGCTGCTCGACCACCACGAGGTCGAACTGCTCGGCAGGCACGCGGTCGTGGTGGGCCGTTCGGTGGTCGTTGGCAAGCCCGCCGCGCACCTGCTGCTCGACCGGCACGCCACCGTGACCGTCTGCCACTCCCGCACCGCGGACCTGCCCGCGATCACCCGGCAGGCCGACATCCTGGTTGTGGCGGCAGGCCGGGCCGGCCTGATCGAAGCGCGGCACGTCTCGCCGGGCACCACGGTCATCGACGTCGGCACGAACGCGACGCCCGGCGGCGGCCTAGTGGGCGACGTGGATCCCGCCGTCGCGCGGGTGGCGGCTGCCCTCAGCCCGGTGCCCGGCGGCGTCGGCCCGGTCACCACGGCGCTGCTGCTGCGGCACGTGGTAGAGGCGGCGGCCGGCGCCGGCTGAGGTCCCGCTCGCCAGCTAGCCCCGGCCCCCGCGACTCCCCGCCTTTCCTCCGAACGGCCCGCGGTGTCTCCCGCGCGGACACCAGTGGCTCAGTGGCGGGTGAAGTCCATTCCGGCCGCGCCTAGCCAGCTCCCCGCGCTACGGACCCGGCTGCACCTGCTGGGCCGGCTGGCCCGGCTGCCCCGGCTGAGCTGGCGGGGCGGGGGGCGCGTTCAGCTGAAGCGGCGGGATCGGGCCGGCCTGGCCGGGCGGCTCGATTTGCACCGGGCCGCCGGCGGTGGTGACGTTGATCGACCGGCTGGCGCCCGGGGCGGTGGCGATCTCGATGGTCTGCGGGGTGTCGGCGGCGTCGGTGGTCAGCGCGTAAGGGCCGCCGGGGACGCTGAGCAGCGCCGCGCCGCCTTCGGTGTTGACGGTCACGGTCCGCGGCGGGGCGGCGAACCACAGCTGCGCATCGCCGCCGCCGCTGAGCACCGTCACCGTGTCCTGCCTGCCGGCGAACCCGATCTGCGCCTCGCCATTTTCGGTGGTGACCGTGGCCTTCGCAGCGGCGACGTCGCGTGCTACCACGTTGCCGCCGCCGGTGCTGGCGTTCAGCGTGCCGGTGAGGCCGTTCAGCGTCAGCGTGCCGTCTTCTGTGTTCACGGTCAGCGGCCCGCGGATCCCGGTGGCGAATACATCGCCGCCGCCGGAGTCCAGGTTCGCCGACGCGACGCCGGACAGGGTGATGTCGCCGCCGTCGCTCGCCGCGGTGACCGTGACCTTCTCCGGCACCGTTACGGTGAAGCCGACGCTGCAGTCCGCATCGGCGCACGCCGGGGCGCTCACGGTGAGGACGTCGCCGGTGACCGTCGCGTTCACCGTGGGCGGCCCGCTCATGTCGGAGCCGTACTCCACCGATTGCATGATCTGGGCGTCTGACACTGGAGCGGCGGTCACCTGGATCGGGGCGCCGTAGCTTTCCACCCGCAGGCTAGTCACCAGCGCGGGCGCGGTCATGACCTGGGAGGGCACCGCGGTCATCGCCGTCGGCCCGACGCCTCCTTGCGACCCCAGGCCGGTGATGTACTGCGCGCCGGAGATTCCGATCACCGCGAGGGTGACGACCCCCGATAGGCTCCAGATCCAGCGGCCGGGCGCGGTTACCGTACGCATGGCAGGTCCACGGTGAGCAGGGTCGGCCCGCCAGGCGGGCTGGAGATCTCAAAGGTCCCGTCGACCGAGGAGGCGCGCCGCGCCAGCCCGGCCAGGCCCGTGCCGCGGGACGGGTCGGCGCCGCCCACCCCGTCGTCGCTGATGATGATGTGCAGCCGGTCCCCGGCCCGCTGCACGACGATCTCCGCCTGGCTGGCCTGGGCGTGCTTGGCGATGTTGGACAGGCCCTCGGACACCACGAAGTAGGCCACCGCCTCGATCATCGGCGGCGGGCGTCGGTTCTGCAGATCCACGTTCAGCCGGACCGGGATCGGCATCCGCGCGGCCACGCCGGACAGCGCCGCGTCGAGGCCGCGGTCCTCGAGCACCGCGGGGTGCAGGCCGCGGATCAGGTTTCGCAGTTCGGCGAGCGCGGCCTTGGCCTCCTCGTGCGCGTCGGCGATGGCCTCGTGCGCCTCCTCGGCGGTGCTGGCCTGCGCCCGGGCCATGCCCAGGTTCATCGCCAGCGAGACAAGCCGCTGCTGCGTGCCGTCGTGCAGGTCCCGCTCCAGACGGCGCCGCTCGGCGTCGGCAGCATCGACCACGCCGGCCCTGGTCTCGGTCAAATGCTCCACCCGGTGCTCAAGCTCGTCGGCGCGGCTCGGGCCGAGCAGCGCCGGCGCCGCCCACGCGTCAAGCACCCGCACGCCGGCGGTGACCCATGGCGCGGCGAACAGCAAGGCGACGCCGGCGAGCATGAAAGCAATGTCCAATGGCGCCGCGTGCGGGCCGTGAACGCCACGCCCCAGCAAAGTCTGCGGTCGCAGCGACCACGCGTAAACCCAGAACAGCGTGAACAGGACGCCCGTGAGCCACATGATGACGGCGACCGCCGCGGCCAGGCCGAGGGCCGGGCCGACGAGCAGGTGGTAGCCGAGTTGGCGCCAGGTCGCCTCCGAGCGGGCCGCCGCCTTGAGCCCGCTCCTGGTCATCCGGCCGGGTATGGCCGGCTGCGGGGGTATCTCCACCCCGGCGGTGGCGAGCAGCCGGTGGCGATGGATCCGCGTGAGCACCGGTACCGCCAGGAAGACGACGGCCAGGGTGAGCAGGAAGAAGACCATCGTCTGCGGCTTCCCCGATTGCCTTGTCACGGCCAGCTGGTGCCAGTCCGGCGAGAACGACACCCACACCGACAGGACGAGCAGCACCGGGAACAGCTGCGCCGGGATCGCGGCCGCCAGGTAGAAGAGCTGACCCCAGGCGCGCGGCGACCACGGGACGCGGCCGCGCCGCAGTGGGAGTGAGTCGCCGTTGGACACCAGGGTGGTCATGGCGTCCACGGTATGCGCCCAGGCCAGGGCATGCCCATCCAGCCGGGTTCAGGATCGGTGGTGAAGCTGGCTGCACCCCCGATTCTGAACGCGGGGCCAATGCGCGGGCCCGCCGCGGGCGCGATTCTTTCAGCCATGATGCGACAGCACAGCGTGGCCGGCGCTATCGACGACGTGATCCGGCTTGACAGCGTTACCAAGACCTACCAGGCGGGCGCCGCGCCGGCGCTCGCGGATGTCAGCATGAGGGTGGCCCGCGGCGAGGTGGTGGCGGTCATGGGACCGTCGGGCAGCGGCAAGTCCACGCTGCTGAACTTGGTCGCCGGGCTCGACAAGCCCACCGCCGGCGGGGTTACCGTGGCCGGGCGGCGGATCGACTCTCTCGGCGAGGGCGCGCTCGCCCGGTTCCGCGCCCGCCATGTCGGGATCATCTTCCAGTTCTTCAACCTGCTCGACGACCTGACGGTTGAGGACAACGTGCTGCTGCCGGCACAGCTCGCGGGGGCGTCCCGGCGGCAGGCGCGGGTGCGGGCGGCCGAGCTGCTCGAGCGGATGGGCATCGGGCAGCATCGCGACGCCTACCCGGCGCGGCTGTCCGGCGGGCAGCGGCAGCGTGTCGCGATCGCGCGAGCGCTGGTCAACTCCCCCGAGCTGCTGCTCGCCGACGAGCCGACAGGGGCGCTCGACACCGCCGCTGGGCAGGAGATCGGCCGGCTGCTCCGCGAGCTCAACGCCGCCGGACAGACGCTGGTGCTCGTCACTCATGACCCGGCCCTGGCACAGCGCTACGCCGCTCGCACGGTGCGGCTGGTTGACGGGCAGGTCGTGGCCGCGGGCGCTGAGGTGCCGGCGTGAGCGGCGGGGCCGCAGCGGTCAGGACCGCTTCGGGCGGCGTGCTGCGGCACAAGGTGCAGGCCGTCGTGATCGGCATGGTCCTGCTCGTCTCCACCGCCTCGGCCACGCTTGGCCTCGCCCTGCTCTCCGCGAACAACGGGCCGTTCCAGCACGCGTTCGCCGCCCAGCACGGTGCGGACCTGAACGTCACCGTGAACGCCGCGCGCGCCAGCGCGGCGCAGCTCGCCGCCACCCGCGTGCTGCCCGGTGTCACGGCGTCAGCCGGACCGTTCGCCCAGGCCGGGGTGCAGACTCAAGTCCAGGGCCAGCCGGGCGGGCAGCTCACCCTGGTGGGGCGCCCCTCACCCGGCGGACCGATCGACGACCTGGTGCTCGAGGCCGGCCATTGGCCGGACGGGCCGGGGCAAGTGGTGCTGAACACCAACCAGCAGGGCATGATCAACGGCGGGCAGATCGACGGCGGACAGATGGGCGGCACCATGTCTGTCACGGGCGTGCCTGGCAATCCGTCGCTCACCGTGGTCGGCTTGGCCAACTCGATCACGAACACCGCCGACGGCTGGGTCACTCCAGGCGAGATCGCCGCGCTGCGCGCGCCCGGAATGCCGGCCAGCGAGCAGATGCTGTACTCGTTCACCTCCGCCGGCAGCTACGCCCAGATCCGCGCCGACGTGGCCACCGTCCGGCACGCGCTGCCCGCCGGGGCTGTCGCGGTCGTGGGTTCCTGGCTTTCCGCGCAGATCAGCGCGCAGGGCAACGGGTCGATCATGGAGCCGTTCGTTGTCGCGTTCGCGCTGATCGGCCTGGTGATGGCGGTGCTGATCGTGGGCAACGTGGTCAGCGGCGCGGTGGTCGCCGGGTATTACAGGATCGGGGTGCTGAAGAGCATCGGGCTGAGGCCGGCCCAGGTGGTCGCCGTGTACGTCAGCCGTGTCGGCTGGCCCGCGCTGGCAGGCTGCATCGCCGGGGTGGTTGCTGGAAACCTGCTCGCGGTCCCTGTGCTGCACGACTCGGCCCGCGCTTACGGCGTCGGCCGCCAGTTCGTCCCGTTGTGGGCGTCGGTCGTCGCGCCGGCCGGGATGCTCGCGCTGACCGTGCTCGCCGCGCTCGGGCCGGCGCTGCGCGCCGGCCGCCTGCCCGCGGCGCAAGCGATCGCCGCCGGCCGCGCCCCCAGGTCGGGCAGCGGGTACGCCGCGCACAGGCTCGCCGCCCGGCTCCGCCTGCCGCGCCCGGCAGGCCTCGGCCTGGCCGCGCCGTTCGCCAGGCCCGCACGCACCATGGTGACGCTCGCCGCGATCGCGTTCGGCGCCACTGCGGTGATCTTCGCGTTCGGGCTGAGCTCCTCGCTGAGCCGGGCGGCGCACAGCCAGAACCTCACAGCGACGGTTCCCGTGCAGATACAGCAGTTCTACTCGTACCCCGGTCCCGCCCAGCAGCAATGGCCGAGCGCGGCGCAGAACGCGCAGCTGCTCGCCATCCTGCGCGCCCAGCCCGGCACAGCGCACGAGGTCGCGATGTACGGGGCGCCGGTGAGGGTGCCGGGCATCGCGCAGCAGGTCCAGGCGCAGGTGTTCGGCGGCGCCTCCGCGTGGACCGGTTACCCGATCATCACCGGCCGCTGGTACAACGCGCCGGGCGAGGTCGACGTCAACACGGCGTTCCTCGACCAGGCCGGCCTGGCCGTCGGCGACACGGCGACCGTGTACACCGGCACCACGCAGGTCACCGTGCGGATCGCCGGCGAGGTGTTCCAGCCGTCGCGCCAACCCAGGATCTACGGCAGCGCGCGAACCCTGCCCGGCCTCGCGAGCCTGGAGAACATCTCCCAGTGGGACGTGGGCCTGCGGCCAGGCACCAGCACGGCCGCCTACATTCGCGCGGTGAACGCCGCGCTGCTCGCCGACAAGAACCCGTGGGGGGCGACCGCGCCGGACGTCGGCAATTTCTACCCGATAGCCATCGCGCTGATCGGCCTGCTCGCGCTGATGGTCGCGATCGCGGCCGGCCTCGGCGTGCTCAACACGGTGCTGATGACCACCAGGGACCGAGTGCACGACCTGGGCATCTTCAAGGCGCTCGGCATGCGGCCCGGCCAGATGCTCACGATGGTGACCTGCTGGATCGTCGCTCCCGCCATCATCGCGGCGGTGATCGCCGCGCCCGCGGCGGTCGCGCTGAACAAGGCCACACTGAACGCCATGGCCGCCACGGCGCACACCGGCATTCCGGCCAGCTTCAGCGACGTGTTCCCGCCGTCCAGGCTCGCGCTGCTGTCACTGGCCGCGCTCGCCATCGCGGTCGCGGGGGCGTTGCTGCCCGCCAGCTGGGCGGCCCGCGCCCGCCCGGCCACCGCGCTGCGCGCCGAGTGAGGCGCGATGCAGGCGTCTTACCGTAGCGTGGAACCCGTGACTGGCGAGGTGAGGAGCACGGACCGGCTCTATGACCCGCGGGGGGGCGACCCCCCTGCACCCCCCGCGACCCTACGGGTCGTAATCGGCGAGGACTCAGTGCTGCTGCTCGCGGGACTGGTCAAGCTGCTGGAAAGCGCGGGGTTCGAGGTCGCGGCCACCGCCGGGGACGCCACCGGCCTGCTCGACGCCGTCGACCGGGAACGGCCCGACCTGGTGATCGCCGACGTCCGGATGCCCCCGACGCACACCGACGAGGGCATCCGGGCAGCGCTCGCGATCCGGGCGCAGTGGCCCCGGATCGCGATCCTGGTGCTGTCGCAGTACGTGGAGGAGCGGTACGCCGCCGACCTGCTGTCGGCGAACACCAGCAGCGTCGGCTACCTGCTCAAAGACCGGGTCGCCGACGTGACCGAGTTCCTCGACGCGCTGCGCCGGGTCGCGGCCGGCGGGACGGCGCTCGACCCAGAGGTGGTCGCCCAGCTGATCCTGCGCCGGGGCGGCGACCCGCTCGACGCGCTGACCCAGCGGGAACGCGACGTGCTGGCGCTGATGGCCGAGGGCCGCTCCAACGTGGAGATCGGCGCGGCCCTGGTGATCACCGACAGCGCGGTCAGCAAGCACATCAACTCGATCTTCGCCAAGCTCGGGCTCTACCCCGGCGACGCCGGCAACCGCCGGGTCCTCGCCGTCCTCCGCTACCTCGGCGCCGCACCCACCGCCTGACCTGACCGAGCCCAGCCCTGCCATTCGGGGTGAATGGCCCCGCGCCCTCATCTATTGAGGTGAATGGCCCCTTGCCCTCGAATGGCTAGGGCACGCGGTGGGGCCGGGCCTGGTAGTGGGTTAGGGCTGGTAGGAGCCTGGTTCCCACGCGCGGGCCGAGACGCCGATCCTGTTCCATGAGTTGATGGCCACGATCAGCGCGATCAGGGCGCCGATCTCGGCGTGGCTGAACTGGGCCGCCGCCGCCTCGAAGTCGGCGTCGGGGACGTGCGTGCTCGGCAGGAGCGTCACCGACTCGGTGAACGCGAGTGCCGCGCGCTCGCGTTCGGTGTAGAACCCGCTCTCGCGCCAGGCGGGCAGGGCGTAGACGCGCTGCTCGGTCTCGCCGATCGCCCGGGCGTCCTTGCTGTGCATGTCGATGCAGTACGCGCAGCCGTTGAGCTGCGAGGCGCGGATCCTGACGAGTTCGCGCAGCTGCGGCTCGATGCCAGCCTTGTCGAGTTCCTTGGTCGCCGCCCGGTCCAGGTGCGACATGGCCGCGGCGAAGGCCGGCACGGCGGCGTCGAAGTCGAATCGCGGGCTGAAGGTTTCCGTTGTCGTTGTCATGACTCCACCGTAGCCAACCATCGGCCCAGGAGTATGGTCCAAAAGTATGCAAGAACATTGGGCCAATCTGGACCTGCACCTGGACGTCAACCCGGACGGCGCGCGGCTGGGCAGGTCGCTTGAGGAGGCGCTGCGCGCGGCCGTCCGCGATGGCCGGCTGCCGCCGGGGGCGCGGCTGCCGGCGTCCCGGGCGCTCGCGGCGGACCTCGGCATCGCCAGGAACACGGTCGCCGACGCCTACGGTCAGCTCGTCGCCGAGGGCTGGCTGGCCGCGCGGACCGGCGCGGGTACCTGGGTGACGGCCGGCCCGGTGGCGGCCGGGCCGGCGAGTGCCGGGTCTGTGAGTTCCGGGCCGCGGCCCGCGTCGCCGCGGTACGACCTGCACGCCGGGGTGCCCGACCTGTCCGCGTTCCCGCGGCGCGAGTGGCTGGCCGCGGCACGCCGCGCGCTGGCCGCCGCCCCTGACGGCGCGCTGAACTACCCGGACGCGCGCGGCGTGCCGCGGCTGCGGGAGGCGCTCGCCGGCTACCTCGCGCGGGCGCGCGGCGTCGCCGCCGACCCGGAGCGGATCTTCGTCTGCGGCGGCTTCAAGCACGGCCTGGCCCTGCTCACCCAGGTGCTCGTGGCGCGCGGGGCGCGCGCCGTGGCGGTAGAGGCGTACAGCCTGCCCGAACACCGCGCTGTGCTGTCCCACGGCGGGCTGCGCCTGGCCCCGCTGCCGGTCGACGCGGACGGAGCGGTCCCCGACAGCGGCACGCTGCGCGGCGCGGGGGCGGCGATGCTCACCCCGGCCCACCAGTTCCCGCTCGGCATGACGCTGGCGCCCGCCCGCCGCAGGCTATTCGCCGAGTGGGCGGCTGCCACCGGCGCCGTGCTGATCGAAGACGACTACGACGGGGAGTTCCGCTACGACAGGCACCCGGTGGGCGCCATGCAGGCGCTCGCGCCCGACCACGTCATCTACTGCGGCACCGCGAGCAAGGCGATGGCCCCGGGCCTGCGGCTCGGCTGGCTGGCCGTGCCAGGCCGGCTGCTCGAGGAAGTGGCGGCAGCGGCAGAGCTGACCGGCGGCGGCCCGGACGCGGTGGGCCAGCTCACGCTCGCCGAGTTCATCGCCTCCGGCGGCTACGACCGGCAGGTCCGGCTCGCCAGGCTCACGTACCGCCGGCGCCGTGACCACCTCGTCACCGCGCTCAGGCGGGCCGCGGCCCAGGCCCGGGTCACCGGCATCGCCGCGGGGCTGCACGCCATGGTCGAGTTGCCGCACGGGCGGCAGGAGGCCGAGGTGATCGCGAGCGCCGAACGCCGCGGCGTCGCCATGACCGGCCTGGGCTACTACGACGCGGGCGCCGGCCGGCGCCCGCCCGCGCTTGTCGTCGGCTACGCGGCACCGCCGCCGAACGCGTTCACCACGGTCATAGCGCGGCTCAGCGCGGCCCTGGCCGAGCCAGGACCGCGCTGAGTCAGTTTCCGTTCGGCGCGCCCGAAGTTACGAGGCGTCGTCGATGGCGTCGCGCGCGAACGCCCGCTGCGCCTGCTGCAGCCCGCGTATGTCGGCGCTGAGCGTCTTGGAGTCCTGGCGGATGGTGTCCGCCGAGGCCCCGCTGGACTCGTCCGTGATCAGCTGCTGGGTGTCGAGCTGCACCACGTCCAGGTTCGCCTGCACCCACTGCGCCTCGGCGGGTCCTTCGGGCGAGCCCGCGGCGGCCGTGGTGAACGCGCCGAACAGGCCGTGGTTCTCGTCGAAGATGCCGGCGGTGAAGTACACGTCGCTGGTCGAGCCGCCGTTCCCGCCGTTGCCGACCTTCAGCGCCCACAGCTTGGGTATCACGATGGGCTCGCCGTCGGGGTCCTTGAGGAAGTCGAGCCAGTTCCCGTTGCTCGCGTCGTAGGCGTTGATCCAGCCGTTGCCGAAGTTGCCGACGAGCAGCACCGGGTCGCCGCCCGCGCTGATGCCCGCGAAGCCCGTCGGGGCGATCGCCAGGCCCCACGGCGAGTCAAGCGCGCCGCGCGAGATGAGCCGGACGTTGCCGCCGGCCAGGCCCGGGCTGCCGTCCAGGTTGTACACGTCGACGAAGCCGCGGCCGGGGCCCGCGTCGTCGTCGTGCCTGCTGGCGTCCTGCTTGGCGTAGCTGACGTAGACCTTCCCGCCCAGCGTCTGGACGTTGAACGGAGCGTACCCGCGCGGCAGGCCCGGGTCGGTGAACGCGCCTGGCGTCATGACCTTCATCCAGGCGCCGTCATAGACGTCGACGGTCCCGGCGCGGAAGTTGGAGGCATACAGGAGCGCGGTGCTGTTGGGGTCGGAGGGGACGATTGGCGTGGTGCTCGTGGCGATAGCCAGTCCCTTGTAGACCGCGCCCGTCTGCTGGTTCGGGTCGGGGTTGGTGAAGTTGTTGCCGGAGTTGTCGACCGCCGTGATCGCGCTGGTGCCGTTGATGCTCGGGGCCCAGCCGGTTATCGTCCCGTCTTCCGAGTCGAACAGGAACACGGCCGGCGCGGTCGTCGTCACCCCGCTCGCGTTCGGCCCGGTGACCTTGAATGCGGGCGAACCGATGTTGAACACCGTGCCTGACGGGGTGCCGCCGGTGGGGCTGACCGGGGTCGGGATCTTCACAACCAGCGAGACGATCGAGGCCGTCGTGCCGGTAGTGCCGGGAACCGAGTAAAGCGTGGAAACACCTGCGTTGTTGTCGGAGATCCAGAAGGGGCTGCCGCCGCTCTCTGAGATTCCCCAGGCGTTGACCAGGTTCGGGTCGGTGAGGGCCGCGGCGCCCGGCAGGTCGGACACCATGTTGGTCTGCAGGACTGTCCCGGTGGGCATCGCCTTCGTCGGCGCCGCCTGCGCGCTAACGCTCACCCAGGTCAGGGAGCCGGCACCGCCCAGCGCGAGCACACCAAGCGCCGCGGCGGTCAGTCGTTTCGACCTTGACAGTGGTAGCTTCATTGCTGTGCCTCCATACAATCCGTGATGTATTTTGCACGCAGAGTGACTAGCTGGCGGCTGGCGCAGCGCCCCCCGCTAGACACCCGGAGGCCAGACATCGCCCAGCCCCCTAACGAGGAACGGATCACCGGCCGGGCCGGTTCAAATTGTACGGAAAGAAAATCCTGCGCTCGTTCAGAGGAAGCAGAACGCAAGCGTGGCCGGGCCCGCGCCCTTTGCAACCCCCGGATGTGTTAGAACGACGTCTGTGAATGTCACCGCTTCGTACTGGGACAGTCAGGCACGGACGTTCGACGATCAGCCGGACCACGGCCTGCGTGATGAGCAGGTCAGGGACGCGTGGCGGCGGCTGCTGCTCGCGCATCTGCCGCCGGCCCCGGCGGCGGTCGCCGACCTTGGCTGCGGCACCGGGTCGCTCGCGGTGCTGCTTTCGGCCGCCGGCTACACGGTCACCGGCCTGGACAGCGCACCGGAGATGATCAGGGCGGCCCGGGCGAAGGCCGCCGCGGCGCGGGTCAGGACGCGGTTCGTGACCTCGGACGCGGCGGCGCCCCTGCTGCCGCCGGGCAGCTTTAACATCGTGCTGTGCCGGCACGTGCTGTGGGCGATGCCGGACGTCGACGCGGCGCTGGCCGCGTGGATCCGGCTGCTGCGGCCGGACGGCACGCTCGTGCTGATCGAAGGCCGCTGGTACACCGGCGCCGGGCTGACGCAGGCGCAGGCCTGCGCGGCGGTCCGGCGCGTGCGCGACTGCGTCCGCGTGACCAGCCTCGACGACCCCTCGCTGTGGGGCGGCGTGCCGGTCAGGGACTCGCGCTACCTGCTGGTCAGCCCGTACTGACCTGGTAACCCACGCTGGAGGAACGATGGCACTGTTCATGGTTGTCGAGCACTACGCCCGCGGCCCCGGCCCCGTCTACGAGCGGGCCGCGGCACGCGGGCGGATGCTGCCACCCGGGCTGCGCTACGTGGACAGCTGGGTGGTGGCCGGGACCCTCGACACGTGCTTCCAGCTCATGGAAACCGAGGATCCCGGCTTGTTCGACGAATGGACCGACAACTGGCGGGACCTCGTCTCGTTCGAGATCTACCCGGTGGTCAGCTCGGCGGAGGCGGCCACGTCGGCCCGGTAGGTGAGCAGGGCGAGGTTGTCACCGACGGTCTGGGTGCGCACGAGGCGCATTGGCTTGGGATCGCCGGTGTCGCCGGTGTCGCCGGTCCCGCCGGTGTCGCCGAATAGCCGCCGGCCGGCCCCGAGCACCACAGGGAACACCGTCAGCCGCAGCTCGTCGACCAGGTCGCGGGCGATCAGCTCGCGCCCCAGCCGATAGCTGGCGTAGACGATGATGTCCCCGGCCAGCTCCTGCTTGAGCTTGGCGACCGCGCCGACCGCGTCGCCGGTCAGGAGTGTCGAGTTGGACCACCTGGGTTCCGCGCCAGTCGCGGAGACGACGTACTTGGGCATGCTGTTCAGCCTGTCCGCCCACTCGCCGGTCCGGGACGCCCAGCGGGCGGCGAACCACTCGTCGGTGCGCCGGCCGAGCAGCAGGGCGCTTGCGTCCAGCGCCTCCGCGAGCATGATCTTGGCCCACTGGTCGCGGTCCTTGCCCCCGAACCGGCCGAACCAGCCTCCGTGCCGGAAGCCCTCCGTGCCATCCGGGTCCTCGACGACTCCGTCGAGCGTGGCGTTCGTGCTGATGACTATCTGTCCCATCGCGGGTTCTCCCTTGTTGTCGCTTGTTGTCAGCTACCGCTGATGCAGGCCCCGCGACATCGGGAAACTGGGCGGCCGCCGGCCGCCCAGTTCGCGGCCCGGCCGGTGTCGGTATCAGGCCGGCGCGGCCGCTTCTTGCTGTTATCACGCAGAGCCGCGCGACTTTCCCTTCGTTACCAACAGCCCCACCCGGCACTCTGGACGGCCTGGGTTGGATAAGGCGAAAGGTCGTCCAGGTGGCAGGCCGTACGATCCTTCGGCCTATCCGGGTTGGCCAGCCGGGCCAGGCTCAGGCTCCGGCCGCATGCCTCACTCGCGCCTCATACGCCCACCGACACCCACCCGCTTTCTCCGGCTGCCGCGCCTCGGCGTGCGGCCAGTGGCTTCAGCCAGACAACGTGGAGGATCCGGCCGGCTGGGGGCTGCCCGATCCTCCGCAATAAGCGGCGCAGCATCGCTTCTTGCTGTTATCACGTGTGCGGACGGGGGTGGTGCGCGGACGGGGAAGCCGCTACGGGGACTGCGACAGCCGCGAGCCCGGTCCGTTCAGGGTTTACGATGGGCGACGACAACTTAATGATTCGGGAGTTTCGACTCCCGAGGGTGGGCGGGGGCTTATCTCTTCGGAGGTGAGCTTTGCTGCGCCCGTATGTTCAGGTTGTCCGCGCCCCGGGTGCCCTGCTGCCCCTAGTCGCGAGCTTCGCCGGCGGCGGTCTGCCGATCGGGATGCTGACGCTCGCCGTGCTGCTTTTGGTGCGGCTGCAGAGCGGGTCGATCCTGGGGGCCGGCCTGATGGCCGCCGCGCTCAGCGCGGGAAACGCCGCTGGCGTGGTTGTCCAGGGCGTCTTGATCGACCGGCGCGGCCAGACCCTGGTGCTCGTCTGCGCCAGCCTGACCTGCCTGTCGTCCTTCGTCGCGCTGGTGGCCGTGACCGCCCGCGGCGGACAGCCAGCGCTGTCGGCCTGCCTGGCGGCGGCCGGCGGGGCCGCTATCCCGGCCACACCGAGCAGCATGCGCGTCTTGTGGACAGCCGTCGTCGCCGACCCCCGGCTCCGGATGACGGCGTACGCCCTGTCCGCCGTGACCTTCACCGCGGCCACCATCCTGGGGCCCGTCCTCGTCTCCGGGCTGTTGCTGCTCGGCGGCCCGCAAGTGGCGGTGCTTGTCGCGGCGGGCCTGGCCGGCGGCGGTGGTGTCCTGTTCGCCGTCACGCCGGCTTCCCGGCGGTGGACGCCCGCGGCGGCGCCGGCGCGGGCGCGGGCGACCCGGCGCGCTCGCATCTGGCCGGGCGCGGGCATCTGGCCGGGCGCGGGCATGCGGACGCTGATCGCCGGCAACCTGGCCATCGGCCTGGCGGCCGGCCTGTCCGGCGTCGCGGTCCCGGCGGCGGCGATCGCCCTGGGCGCGGCCGCCCTGGCCGGGGTATTCGGCGCGGCGGGGGCGGCCGGCGACCTTTGCGGGGGCCTGGTCTACGGGAGCAGGCGCTGGCACCTTCCGCTGGCCTCGCGCCTGGTCGCTGGCCAGTGCGGCGCGGCCATCGCCGGCGTGTGCCTGGCGCTTGCCAGCGGGAGCGTCCCAGGGATGATGCTGGCGATGCCCCTGAGCGGGGCGGCGGGCGCTATCCAGGGGATCACGGCGACCACGCTGCTCGACGACGTCGCTGAGCCAGGCACGCTCACCGGGTCGTACGCGTTGCTGGTGAGCTGCGGGCTGGCCGGGATCGCCGCCGGGTACGCCGTCGGCGGGACCCTCGTGGGCGCCGTCGGGATCCGGGATACGTTCCTCATCGGGGCAGCGGCCGGGCTGGCGGCGTCGGGCTGGTACGCGCACAGGCTCCGGACGCTCCAACCGCGCGCGATCAGGGGGTGACGGCGACCTCGAGGAGCGCGTCGGCGACCGCCCGGGGTTCGGTGAGCATGAGGTCGTGCCCGGTGTCGATGTCCCACAGCCTGCCCGCGGCCCGCGCCTGGCCCATGAGGTTCGGGTCTCTGGTGGCCAGCGTCGACGTGCAGACGATGTGATACTGCGGGATCGCCTGGTACGCCGCCTCGTCGGTCAGCTTGAGCGGCTGCTCGAAGCACTTCCACGGATGTCCGGTCAGCCGCTGCGCCATCCACGCCAGGTCGCCCGGGTCGGTTACCCCGTACATCATGCCCGCCTCAGCGGACGGGAGCAGGACAAGCTCGACGCCGTCGACCACCTGGCCGAACGGGCGGACAGCCTCGATGATCGGCCCCGACACGTCCACCAGGGACTGGCCGTTGACCGGGTTCGCCGCGTCGAGGTAGACAAGGCGCCCGACCCGGCCGGCGGCACGATCGGCGGCGCCGGTGATGACCATGCCACCGTAGCTGTGGCCGACCAGGATCACCTCGCGCAGGTCCTCGTAGTGCAGCACTGCGGCGATGTCCGCGATGTGCGTGTCCAGGTCGACTTCCGGGCTGAGCAGATGCGACCGCTCCCCCAGCCCGGTCAGCGTGGGCGCGTACGCCTCATGACCGGCCGCCCGCAGCATCCGCGCGACGCGCTGGTAGCACCATCCGCCATGACCGCCGCCGTGTACAAGGACGTAAGTCGCCATCCGCCGCTCCGTACCTGGAAGGGAACTCTAGTGTGCGAGCGCTCACTTTACTGTGTTGGCACGAGTCGCCGGTAGCCCTTCGTGCCACGCTTCCGCTCGCCTCGCATCGGGCATGCTGCTCGTGACGGAACCTGGAGGTGACGCGGCATGACGGGCGACACGATCTGCGAACTGCTCAAGCCCCTCGTCGGCAAGTCCGGCTCTGTTTACGTCGTCGTCAGCAGGATCGGCCAGATCGGGCTGGCCGCGACCGAGCACAACCTGCTGACCAACGTCGAGGTTCGCCCGGACGGACTGGTGCGCCTGGAGCGGGAGACCGGATGGATCGTGATCGACCCAGCCGAAGTCGTGGCCGTGGGATGGAACAGCGACACAGGACGGTCGGCCGGCCAGTTCCTGTGACCTCGGCAGCGCGGCGTTGACCTAGGGGTCGATGCAAGAGCGACGGTCCGTTCGGGATAAAGATCTTGGATCTTCCGAACGGACCGAGGCTTGCCGCTAGCGGCTTGATATGCAGTTGTCCGGCTGTTAGAGGCCGCCGAGCAGGTCGCGCAGCGCCTTGGTGTAGGCGTCGAGCGCCTCACGGCCTTGCTGTGTCAGGGTCACCATGGTTTTCGGTGATGTCCCGTTGCCGGCCTTCTCGCTTGTGACGTAGCCGGCGTCCTCGAGTTTGCGCAGGTGAGTGATCAGGTTGCCGGGCGTTAGCCCGATCATGTCTTGCAGGCGGGTGAAGCTCAGCGTGTCGCCGGCTGGCAGCGCCGCAAGCGTCGCGACGATCCGCAGCCGCGCCGGAACGTGGATCAGCGGGTCGAGTTCATCGGTGGTCATGGCCGCACGCGGCGCTGCCAGGACTTGATCACCGCGTGGACGAGCAGTGCCGTGGCCAGCCCAGCGCCTGCGACCAGCCAGGCCCCCGCCGGTCCCGCGAACGCGCCCCCGGTGGCGATGATGGCCACCGTCAGCGCGGCGCCGAACGTGGCCCACTCCGCCCGTGCCGCGGTGAGCGCGGCACCGGTGAGGCCGAGGATGATCAGCGGCGCCGTGGCCGGCCAGACGCCGTACACGATCGCGTTGGTGAATCCGTCGGCGTGCAGCGCGCCCTGGAACACGTACACGGCGATCCACGCCGTGATCAGGACGATCACCTCGGCCGGACGTGGCCTTGTTCTACCCCTGACGCCCGCGTACGCGCGTGCGGTGACCCTGACGCTGACAACCGCCACGACGATAACGACCGGGTAGAGCACGGCCAGGACCACGCCATTCGGACCCTTATAGGGGTGCTGTCCGCGCACCGAGAGCCAGACCGCGCCGTACGCCACGAAAACGGCGACCGCGTTGAGCAGTGAGAGCAGCGGCGGGAACGGGTCGAACTTGCGCCGCGCCTCCCGCTCGGTCTGCTCGAGGAGTGCCGCCGCCTGCCGGGGATCGAACCCGTCGCCGTTGTCGGCTGTGGCGGTCTCGTTGGTGTCTCGTGTCCCGTTCATGTCGGAACCTCCCATCGACTTTGTACCGCAAAGTTAACGTACTTTGCCGCGCAAAGTCAAGGAGTTATGGCGTCGGCCGTGCCTGGGAACCGGCCGCGGCGCCCGCCGCGGCTAGCGGAGCACGCCCTGCGCGCCCGGGGCGCTCGCCGCCCTGCGCCCTGCGCCGCCGTCGGCGCCCTGCGCCGCCCGCGGCGAGGGACATCAGGCGGTTCCCCGGATTCTTTTCCGGCCAGCTGACTACGGCCATTTCGGTCCGGCGATTAGGCCGCCATCTTGACTTCCCGGATATCGCGCGTTGACATTTTCGTAACCCGACTCTCACCACATGCGGAGCTAACTCCGGGAAAGCTGTGAAAAGCC
>Ga0126381_100001711_pt1 | contig 23434 bp, 20 predicted proteins | sample PanSoiMetPlot_28_FD_96465 | JGI IMG/M metagenome (GOLD analysis project Ga0126381, IMG submission 96465) | Tropical forest soil microbial communities from Panama - MetaG Plot_28 | ecosystem: Environmental > Terrestrial > Soil > Tropical forest > Bulk soil | place: Panama | collected 2016-02-17 | reverse complement strand
CGCCAGACCCGCCTGCTGACCGAGCCGACCTACCTCGTCACCCCGGCCGAACTGCCCGGCGACCGGCTGCGCGACCACGCCGCCCGGCGGTGGATCGCCGGCTGCGAGCGCTGCCGGGCCCACCTGATCCGGCAGTGCGAGTCGGCCGGATTCACGCCGCGAATCTCGTTCACCACCGATGACTACCTGGCCGTGCAGGCGCTGGTGGCGGCCGACCTTGGCGTCACCATGCTGCCAGGGCTGTGCCTGCGGGCCGCCAGGAACCCTGGCGTGGCCACGGCCCCGCTGGCGGGCGCACGCCGGCATGTTTTCGCCATGACTTACGGCACGCAGCCAGGCTCCAATTCGACCGCGCGCCTCATCGACTCACTGCTTCAGGCCGCAGGCCAGCCAGACGCCGTCACGCCAGACACCCGCGGCATTGCCCCGTCACGGGCCGGACAGCCGCGGAGGGCTTTGCCCGGCTAAATGTTCGTGACCTGGCCAGCCCAGTAAGGATCACGCAGGCGACGCTTGAGCAGCTTGCCGCTCGGGTCCCTCGGCAGTTCGGCAACGAAATCGATGGATTTCGGCCACTTCATCTTCGCTAGCCGGCCGGCCAGGCCGCCCAGGATGTCCGCCGCCAGCGCCTCCCCCGGCTCCACCCCAGCGGCTGGCTGCACGACTGCCTTGATCTGCTCGCCCCACTCCTCGTCCGGGATGCCGAACACGGCGACGTCGGCGACCTTCGGGTTCATGATGATCTCGGCCTCGATCTCGGCCGGGTAGATGTTGGCTCCGCCCGAGATGATCATGTCGGACTTCCGGTCGCACAGATACAGAAAGCCGTCCTCGGTCAGGTAACCGATGTCGCCGACGGTGAAGTAGCCGTAGAGCCGGTTCGCCTCGGTCTTGGCCTTGTCGCCGTAGTACTCGAACTCCATCAGGCCCATCTTCATGTAGATCGTGCCGGGGGTACCGGTCGGCTGGGCGTTGCCGTCTTCGTCGGCGATCAGCAGTTCGCTCGTCGGCCAGGGCAACCCGACGGTGCCTGGATGTGCCAGCCAGTCCTGCGGGGAGGCGATCGTGCCGCCACCCTCGGTCGCCGCGTAGTACTCCCAGACGCAGGGACCCCACCAGTCGAGCATCTCCTGCTTGATGCCGATGGGGCAGGGCGCGGCGGCATGGATCAGCCAGCGCATCGACGACAGGTCGTACTTCGCCTTCGTTTCGTCCGGCAGGGACAGCATGCGCTTGAAATGCGTCGGCACCATGTGCGAGCCGGTGCACCGGTAGCGTTCGGTCAGCGCCAGCGCGGTCTCGGCGTCGAAGCCCTCCATGCAGACCAGCGTGTGACCCAGGTGCAGCGCCGCGCCGCCGAACGTCGTCACGGCAGTGTGGTAGTTCGGCGAGCTCACCAGGTGCGCGTTGGGCTGGCCGTCGATGACGCCGAACATGCCAAGTAGCCCGCCGCCGAGCAGCGCGGCCGCGTCGTCCGGGTCGAGGCCGGTCAGTCCGCGGCGCACGCCCTTGGGGCGGCCGGTCGTACCGGAGGTGTAGTGCATGGTCGTGCCGGCCGTGCGGTTGTCCGGCAGCGTCTCCGGCTGGCCGGCCCGTAGCTCAGCGACGCCGGTGAAGCCCGGCACATCGCCGAAGCTGAACCGTGCCTCCGCCGGGATGTCCGCCTGGTGGGCGGTGTCGATGCCGAGCTGCGCGAACCGCTCGTGAACGAAGAACGCCCTGGCGCCGCAGTCGGCCGCGATGTAGGCCGCCTCTGGCGCTGTGAAGTGCCAGTTGATCGGCGTCAGGTACCAGCCAGCTTGCAGGGCAGCGAGGTACAGCTCGACGGCGGCGGCACCGTTCGGTAGCAGTGACGCGATCCCATCGCCGGGCTGCAGGCCGCGCGCCCGCAGCGCATGGGTTAGCTGGTTGGCGCGGCCAAGCAGGTCACCGGCAGAGTGTTCGGTGCCATCGGGATCAACGACCGCGATCCAGGACGGATCCTCCTGAGCACGGCGCCAGAACCCCTTCGCAACCACTGCCACCTCCGGGCAATCGCGGCCTCACTACGCTTGTCGTCTGCTTGCAGTAGATCACTTCCGATCGTGGGACGGGTAGTGTGTCCGGAATGCTCGCACGGCTGGCCCGCTTGCTGGGTGATCCGAAGCTGCGGTTGGTCCTCCTGGTCGTGGTCCTGGGCTGCTGCGGTTACGGGCTGTACACCGAATGGCCGCAGGTCGTGCCTGCGCTTGGGCGGCTCCGGTGGTACGCCGTGGCACTGTCGCTGGCAGCTGCGATGACGGGCACAAGCTGCCAGATGCTGGCCTGGCGGACGATCCTGGCCGACCTCGGGTCGCCGATACCGGTGCGGGCGGCGGGCCGGATCAGTTTTGTTGCGCAGCTTGGCAAGTACGTCCCGGGTGGCTTCTGGGCCGTGGCGGCCCAGGTGGAACTCGGGCGCGACTACCGGATCCCCCGACGGCGCAGCCTTGCCGCCGTGCTCGTCTCCCTCGTTGTCACGCTCGGGAGCGGGCTCGCGGTGGCACTGGCGACGCTCCCGTTCGTGTCGCCCGGCCTCGCCCGGCATTACTGGTGGGTACTCGCCATCGTTCCGCTCGTCGGCATCGGCCTGTGCCCGCCAGTACTCGGCCGTGTGCTCGACCGGGCGCTGACGCTGACGAGGAGCCAGCCGCTCGAGGCGTGGCCGACCTGGCGGGGGCTGCGGCAGGCAGTCGGCTGGAACCTGGCCGGCTGGCTGCTGCTCGGCTCGCAGGTCTGGCTGCTCGTCACTGACATGGGCGGCACGCGCCCAGCCTCGGTCCTGGTGGCGGTCGGCGGCTACGCGCTCGCGTTCTGCGCGGGGATGCTGCTCGTCGTGGTGCCCAGCGGGATCGGCGCGCGTGAGCTCATTCTTGCGCTGGCACTCGCCCCGGTGCTGCTGCACGGCGCAGCCATCGCGGTTGCGCTGACGACGCGCGGTATCTCGACTGTGTCCGATGTCGCGTTGGGCGCCGTAGGCGCCATATCCGGCCGGCGCCGGCCGGCCCGTCTCGCCCCTCCCGGCCCCGGCACGGTGCAGCCGGTCAAGGCGAGAGTCGGTGCCCTCGGCTCTGCAGGCAGAGCCGACGACGTCTAGCCTGGCGCGCCCGCCAGGTCCTGCATGGCTTCGTCCTCGTATTCATATCCGCGGGGCTGGCGGCCGAGGATCATGCCGATGATCAGGATGATGACCCCGGCCAGCCCGCTGGTCGCCGGGATGATCAGGCTGATGACGCTGATCTCGGCGTCGTAGTGCTTGGCTGTAGCAACCGTGGCCGCCACCGAACCCGGAGTGGAAGTGAAGCTGCCGTTCAGGAGGTTGAGCACCGAGGCACCTGAGCTGCCCGCCAGGTACAGGTGCTCCGAGAGCGTCACCTGCACAGGCGCGCCCGTGATCGGGTCGACCCATTCGGTGGTCGTGCCTGTGTAGTACTCACCGAGCTGCACGGTCTGCTGCGCCGTCCCGACGAGCGAGCCGGGCAGGGTCTGCGTGGCGAACTGGGTCGGGCTGACGTTCTCGACGTACTTGTAGGTCCTGAGCCCGTCGATCCTGGCCAGACCGCCGTAGCTGGCCGGCTCGGGCCTCATGAGCGTGCTGTCGAAGATCTCGTAGGTCTGCTTCTGCGCGTTGAGGGGCCACACGTAGCCGAGGCCGGCCATGTGCACCTTCTTGCCGTCGATGGCGGCCCCGCAGCAGTTGACGAGCTCGCCTGACCGCCGGTCGAAGGCGAGCCGTCGCAGCGAGTAGCTATAGGTCTGCTGGTTGGTGTTGTCGTAGAGGTAGCTGAAGTTGTTCCACACCGCAGTGTGCTTGCTGCCAGCCGCCACGTCACCCTGGGTGGTGCTCGTGTCCGTCATGCTGACCTTAGTCAGCTCTTGCAGCAGGCCGGTGTTGAAGTAGCTCACGTTACTGGCCGTAAGCGTGGTGACAATGTTCTCGTCCAGCGGGAACTTCACTACCTGCCCGACGACGTAGAAGCGCGCCAGCGCGGCCAGCACGATCAGGAACGTGCCGAGGCCAACTGCGACGAGCCCCGTCACCCTGCGCATCGAGCCTCCGTCGCCAACAAGGTCAGTTGGAAGTGCATGTTAGCGGCAATCACGGACACATGGCCATAACTGGCGTCATGCGTCCGGCGCGAGCACCGCCGCGATCACACGTCCGGCGATGGCCAGGCACGCCAGCTCGGGGATGACGCCGCCGAGCGCCACCAGGAGCCCTCCGCCGATGCCAGCCGCGAACAACTCATTGCCGACAGCGCCGCAGACTGCCGCGATCGCCAGCAGCGCGGCGATCAGCCATGGCTCGGCCATTACGCGAGCGAGGCGCGAGCGCGGATGGTACGACATCGCCATCAGGAAGGCGAGGGTCATCGCCGGTAGCAGGCCAGCGCCGACGTAGCCGCCAGTCCACAGCCCAAGCAGCACTCCCAGCAGCACCGCCAGGCACAACCCACGAGCCCGCATCACCCGCTTCGCGGCCGGCCCGCCGTCCGCTGCCAGCACGCCGTCCGCTGCCAGCACGCCGTCCGCTGCCAGCACGCCCTCCGCTGCCAGCACGCCGTCCGATGCCGGCGCGGCCACACGGCGGCGCCGGACCGGCGCAGCGGCGAGCAGAAGGATCAGGCCCAGTGCCGCCAGCCCGGCGAACAGCGCCGCCCGGTATGCCGCATCAGGCTGGTAGGTCAGCGTGACGACCCCCTGTGATCCGGCCGGCAGCAGCCAGGCCTGCTTCCAGCCGTCAAGCCGAACCGGCTGCAGTGACCGTCCGTGCTGCACGGCCTGCCAGCCGGCGTTGAAGTTCTCATTGACGATCAGGTACGACGGCTGGCTCGCTGAGACCTGCAGAACCCGCCGGTACGGCGTCCACGTCACCACCCTGGCCGGCGCGGGGCCCGATGCGGGGCCCAATGCGGCGCCCGCCGCGGGGCCCGCCGCGACCAGGGTGCCGGGCCCTGCGAGGGCTACCCAGGCCACGCCCTGCACGCTGAAGGCGTCGGCGGCTGGTTCGACGACGGTGTTACGCCCCGCCGCCATCGACACTGCCTGGCACGCGGTGAAGGCCAGGGGCAGGCCGTCCAGGATGTCGGCGACGGTGCCGGCCGCCCTGGTGGCGACCGGCCGGCCGTTGACCTCGATGGCCGGCCCGCTGCCACAGCCGAGAAGCACCGGCGCCGACGGCCGCGCAACCAGCTGCGGGATACCGGGGATCTCGACGTCGCTGATCTGCACCGGACCGTCGCCGTACGACGCGGTGAAGGTGAGGGTCAGACTGCTCGTGCTCATCGGCGCGAAATGAACGACGTCGCGTCCGTGGGTGCCCGGACCGCCGAGGATCACGCTGCGCACCTGGCTGGCGGAGCCCGTGATCTGCATGGGCAGCAGGACAGCCGCCGCAGCGGGACGCAGCACGGTGATAGCGCGCAGCAGCACCGGATCGCGCCAGCGGATCGTCAGCCTGGGCCTGGAGTCGGTGGCGCCGGAGATCCAGGCTGTCTGCTGGCTCGCGTCGAAGGCCGCGTACGGCTGGTCCTGCGGATCGCGAGTGTACGTGGAGGACGCCGAGACGGTGACCTGCTGACCGCCGAAGATGTACCGCTGGATTAGGCCCGGGCTGGTGAGCACCGCCGACCCGGACAGGCTCGCCGGGCTCGACCGCGGCACCGTGACGGACTCGTCGAAGCCGTACTGCTCTTCGGTCGGCGTCGTCAGGGCCGGCGAGCACACCCAGCGGGCGGGCGTCAGCATGCACCCTGTCGGCTGCGGTTCGGCTTTTGCGAGCACGACCGCCGCTGGATCGCCGCCGCCGGGCAGCGGTACCTCCGGAGCGTCGATCGTGCGGCTCGCGTGCACGCCGGGGACCGAGATCTCGCTGATGCCGACCTGACTGCGCCCGGCCGTCCACGAGCCGCGCACCCCGATCACCCGGACGCGCAGCCATCTGGTCGGGCCGCGCGGCACGCGCAGCACCTGAAACTGGCTCGTGGCGCGCACCTGCTGCGTGACCCGGCCCGCCTTGGTCGTGACCTCCACGGTGCGTACCGGCGGCCCGATCGCCGGGTCGTCGGCAAACGCCACCCGGATGTGGCCTGGATTGATCGTCGAATCGAAGCTAATCCTGACCCACTGTCTGATCGGACTGGTCTTGCTGCCCGATTTCCAGTAGGTCTTGAGGTTCCCGTCGACCGCCGCGAACGGAAGCAGGCCCGTTCCGCTCTGGTCAGCGGGCGCTCCGATGTCCGCTTCGGACGAGGATGCCCACACGCTCTCGATCCCGGTATAACTCGCCACCGCCTCGTACGGCAGCCAGCCCGGCTCGGTGAAGTCGGCGACTGCCTCGAAGGTCTTCAGCGACTGCCCGGCCATCAGGGTCGGCGAATAGTCGTCCCGGATTTCACCGAAGTTGCGGACCCGGCGGCGCAGCGAGTCCGTCACGACCGCGGCACTCGCGCGCACCTGCGGGGCGTCGCCGTTGAGCAGCACAGGCCGGCCAGCGAGCACGCCCTGGTCGGCCAGCGGGAGCAGCGCGTCCGGCGCGCCGAAGACCCGCAGCGTCCCGGCTGCCGGCTGGACGACCGCTGCAGGCTCCGCGCCGCGGACCTGGTAGATCTCGACCGGCGGGTACGGCGGGTCGAAGTTACTCGCGGCGTCGCCGGCCGTCCCGCGGCTTCGGGCCGGCGGCGAGCCGAACCGCGCGACCTCGACGACGCCGGGCGAGTGTGCGATCGCATCGTGGATCCGGGCTGGCCAGGCCTGCCGCAGGTCGGCCCTGAGCAGGTCATTGCGCACCACCACATACCGGACACCCATCCGGCCGAGCAATTGCGTGAGCCCAGCGGAGCCCGCTCCGGCGGACATGCGCTGGTCGATGGTTTCCAGCAGCCTGGTATTGCCAATCGACCCGATCGTGCCCAGCTGACTGCTGGCCCAGTCGCCGACGAACAGCGGCTGCATGATGTCGTCAAGCGGGCTGCCCCACGAATACTGGCCGAAGCGGGCACCCGGTTCCTCGAGCACGGCCGCGGTACCGGCGTGCTGGTTCAGCCACCCCGCCGCGCTGACCCAGTCCGACGGGACGCCAGAGAAGGAGCCGGGCACCGAGAGCCCGGTGAGCAATACCGGCAGCACCAGCAGGCCAACTGCGCCGGCGGAGCCCGCAGTCGCCGCGATGCGGCGACGGACCCTGGCGACCTCCGCAGCCTCGGCCAGCAAGCTCGCCAGGCCGAGCGCGATCGGCAGCCGGACCAGCGGGTCGAACTTGTCGAGGTTCCGCAGCGGCGCGAGCGGGCCGTTGATGATGCTGTCGAAGTGGCCGACCAGCGGGTTGCCGAACGAGCTGACGGAGCCGGTCACGACGATGAACACGCCGGCGAGCAGCGTCCACAGCAGGAAGCGGCGATGCGGCATCCTCCGGCTGACCAGTCCGGTCAGCCCGAGTCCCGCGAGGACGCCGGTGATGATCGTCGGCAGTGCCCCGGTCGAGATCTGAAAACCAGCGGGCAGCCACGGCCGCCGGTTCGACGTCAGGTGAGCGAGCCAGTCCTCGGTCCCCCGCAGGGTATTGAATAGCCCTGTCACCGAGGTCGTGGTGCTGGCGCTCTCGGTGTACGGGAGGAAGGACGCTCCGTACCTGCCGAGCAGCACGAGTGGGTAGAGCCACCACGCCATGGCCAGCAGTGCCACCGGCAGCCACCAGGCAAGGATCCGCCACCGCGCGGTCGACCGCCCCGCGGCGAAAAGATAAATAAGGCCCGGAACGAGCACGGCTCCGGTCGCGGCCGCATTGACACCGCTGCACAGGGCGACCGCCACGGCCGATTGCGCAGCCAGCCGCGCCCGCTCACTCGCCGTCGCCGCTGAGCCGGCCCGCACGGCGAGAACGAGCGGCACGAGGATCCACGGCAGCATCGCGCCCGGCAGAACCTGGGCCGAGTTATAGCCAAGCAAGCTCAGGGCCAGCGGCGACAGCGCGTACGCCATCGCCGCGATCAGCTGCGAATCCCGCGATCCGATGCCGAGCACCCGGCACAACCGGATCACGCCAAGAAAGGCCGCCAGCAGGATGAAGCTGATCCACAACCGCTGGCTGACCCAGCCGGGCAGGCCGGCAAGCTTCCCGAGCAGGAAGAACGGCCCGATCGGGAAAAAGTAGCCGACTGCCTGGTTCTGCAGCTGACCGAACTGCGCCGGATCCCAGAGATGGAGTGCCCGCTGGAGGAAGCCGGCCGGGTTAATGGCCAGGTCGATCTTGGTATCGGCGAGCATCTGGCCCGGATGCGACCCGAAGGCGAGCGCAACTAGCACCAGGCAGCACGCGAACAGCCAGTAGCGGCGGTCGGTGACTGACGCGCTGATCCGCCATCGGGTCAGCGGACCCGGCGGCGGACCCGGCGGCCGCGCGGCCGCCGCTGCCTGCCGCTGTGCCTCAAGCATCGGTCACGGGCCTACCGCGGACGCTGCCCTGCACCGCGCCGACGATCAGCTCTGCCATCTGGGCGACGCTGCGATCCCAGTCGAACTGACCCGCCCAGCGATGGCACGCGGCCGCGATCTCGGCGCGCCGGACCGGATCGGCAAGCTCCTTGATCGCGCGCTCGGCGACATCCTCGATGCGCTGATCCGCCCGCACCAGCCACCCGGTCTCGCCATCGTGAACGGCGTCGCGCAGCCCGTCGACGTCGTAGGCCACTGTCGGCACGCCGAGGGCGGCCGCCTCCAGCACGCATAGTCCCCAGCCTTCGCCCTGCGAGGTGTTGAGATGGAGCAGGGACCCGGCCACCGCCGCTCGCTTGTCCGCCTCGGGCAGGAACCCGCGCAACCGAACCCGGTCCGCCAGGCTGCGGACAGTGATCTGCTCGGCCAGCGGGGCCGCCGCCGGGCCGCGCCCGATCACCTCGACGACGGCACCGGCCGGGAGGTGCTCGGCGACGTCGAGCACCCGCTCGACGCGCTTATGGACCACCAGCCGCCCGACCCAGGTGAGGACCGTGACCTCGGGTCGCTGCGGACCTGGCTGACCGAAGCAGTCGGCGGTCAGGCCGTTCGGGACGATGTGAATGGGCCCGGTCCAGCCAAGCCGCTCCCGCATGGCCGTCACCGTCGACTGCGACACGGCCACGCACGCGTGCCGCCGGTATGCCCGGCGGGCCAGCGGTCCCTCGAGGAACCGGCCGATGGCGGCCATGACCGGCGAGAAGTGCACGCCGAACTGCGCATCGTGGACGTGGTGCATGACGCACAGGACGGGAACGCGCCGTGGCAGGACCCAGGGCGTGAAGAAAGGGATTCCGTTCTGGCAGTCGATGACCACGTCGAACGACCTGCGGTGCGCGGCGAGCCAGCCGAGCGCACGCGGGTAGACCGACAACCGCGAGCCGGTCCGGACTAGCTCCACTCCGTCCCGGCGTTCCCGGCGGGACTGGCCGGGCGCACGGGCCGTCAGGTACCAGACCGAGGCGCCCCTCGCGAGCAGGCCGACGGCCATCTGCCAGGCATACTGCTCAGCCCCGCCGGCGCTCGGGTGCCACGGATCGCGCCAGTTCACGATGGCCACCCGCAGGCCCGCCACGTTGGTTGCTGGTGCCATGTCAGCCTGGCCCGACACCTGGCGGCAGCGAACCGAGTGCCACCGAGGCAGCGGACGTGTCTGCGCTTCGGTCCGGGCTCGCGGCAGCGTCAGGTCCGGCCGCCGCCGGCTCAGACCGCAGCGCCCGCCAAGCCGCCACGAGCCCGGCAAAGGACGATGCCGAGTGCCGCCAGACGGAGAAGGTCGACCCGCTCACATCGCGCCATCGCACCGGGATTTCTACCGGGGTCGCGCCCAGTTGCACGCACCGGGCGATCAACTCGACATCGAAGGCGAACCCGCTGACCCGCAGCCGGGCGGCGGCTGCTCTCGCGATCTCGCCGTCGAAGAACTTAAAGCCGCACTGGGTATCTGCGACGCCCGGAACGACGACCCTGGTCGCCCCCCGGAAGACTGCCGCACCTGCCCGCCGGATGACGGTGTGCCGGTCCTCGACATCGGACGCCGGGTGGGACCGGGAGCCGAGGACGACCTGATTACCGGCTTGCAGCAGCCCGGTGGCTACGGAGATCGCGGCCGGATCGGTGGCCATGTCCGCGTCGCAGAACCCCACGTAGGGCGCGCTCGTGGCGAGCAGGCCGGCCCGCACGGCGACACCCTTACCCGGCCGGTCACAGCGCAGCAGCCGGACCGATACCTCACCAGCCGGCCACTCTCGCACGATCTCGCCGGTACGGTCATCGCTAGCGCTGTCGACGACGACGACGCCGATTCCCCTCGGTAGTGCCGCGACCGCTGCGGAAAGCTCCGCCAGGCCAGCGGGCAGCCGGCGCTCCTCGTTCCGCGCCGGGACGACGATCTCCAGCCATGGCTGCACCGGCTTACCGTCCTCAGGCCAGCTCACCGTCCGGAACGGCGCGAAAATCCCCGCCCGGCCCGGCGCTCGCCGTACTCGAGCTCAGCGCTGTCCGTAATTGAACAGCGTCGCGTTGACCGGCTTGCCGTTCGTAGCGCCCGACAAGACCGCGCCCGTACCGAATCCTGCACCGACAGCAAGGACCGCGCCGATCAGCGCCGCTATCAGCAGCCCCCGCATCGCCCTTCCCTTCCGCCGGCCGGCGATCGTACTTGCCGGGCTAGGCGGTCAGCATAGCGGCCGGTCACGGACGGCGTCATGGGACCCGGTACACGACGAGCCCCGGCGCGGTATAGACGACCGTGCAGCCCGACAGCAGTCGCGCTCGCGCGGCCGGTGACACAGCACCCCCATCGTCGATTACGTACCGGACCCCGGACGCCCCCAGGCGCGCGGTCAGCGGCCGTCCCGAGGACACCCAGGCGGTCAGCGCGATCGCGCTCGGGTCCTCAGGCGGCAGCGCGACGGAGCCCACCTGCACGCCGTCGTTCCAGATGACCGTCCGGGTCAGCAGCCTGGGCCAGGGGTCGAGCACCGCCTCACCATGATTCCAATGTGGCCGCCGGTAGGCCGCCCACGGGAGCAGCAGCACGCTGCCGGGCGCCGGGTCCGCGTCCACCAGCCGCCGGGCGGCTAGCCAGCTGGCTGGATACTGCACAGGCCTGAGCCGCCCCGCGGCTCCCCAGGCCAGGCCGGGGAGAAACGCGAGCGGCGCGACCACAAGCGCGGCGGCCACCACCGTCGTACCCTCCCGCAGCACGGCCGATGGCCGCGCCGCCCGGAGCAACCAGCCAGCGGCCAGGCCGAGGCCGACCGCCTCGGCTAGCGCCAGCGGCGCCGCGAACTGCTGGCCATCGCGCAGCACCGCGAACCCGCCCCACGCGCTGATCAGGACCCGGAGCAGGTGCTGGCCCGGGCCGGACACCCCGAGCAACGCTATGACCAGCCCGGCCACCGCGGACAGTCCAGCGCCGGGCCAGCGGCCACGACCGAGCAGCACAAACCCCGCGAGGGCGATCAGGACCAGGCACAGCCAGAATCCCGCGATCGCGCCGCCGTAGCCGGCCGGCACCGTCTGCGCATTCCACTGACCGCCGAGCAGGAGAACACTCCCAACCGCGCCGAACGGCGTGTCTGCCCGCGCCGCGAACAGCGCAGCGCCGGCTGGGCTGGCCCGCACGGTCCTGGTGAGCGACGGGACTAGCCACGGCAGGCTCAGCAGGATGAGCACGCCCAGCGCGGTCGCCACACCGCGGACGCGGTGCCGCGAGGAGCCCGGCTGGAGCGCCGCTGCAGGCACAGCCACCAGCGCGGATACCCCCATGGCGGCAAAGCCGCCCACCGCGGCCGGCAGCAGCGCGAGGCCGAGCCGACCGGACCAGCGCCACCAGCTGTCACCGACCGGACGGCACGCTGCCCCGAGCACCCACGGCAGCCCGGCATACCCGAGCAGAAGCGCCCACTGCCCGATCAGCAGCCGCTCGGCGACATAGGGATTCCACGTGTAGAGCACGCCGGCTGCGAGCCTGGCCGGCCACGGCTCGCCCGCCAGCAACCGGGCGGCACCGGCGCAGGCAAGCGCGAAGATGGCGAGCAGCAGGCACTTCTGCACCAGGTCGGCTGGCAGCACCTGCGCGAGCGCCGTCGTCACCGCGTCACTGGGTACTGCGCGCGGCAGCGTGCCGGTCAGGCCGAACATCGTGCCGGAGAATCGCGGCGCTGGCACGAAGACCATGTCGTACGCCAAGAGGTAGCCGGGGCCAAGAGCAGGCCCGAGCGCCAGCACGCCGAGGCAAAGACCGGTCAGTGCCGTGGCCGCGGTCGCTCCTGGCCTTGCTATGGTCACGGGTTACTGTAACTTCGCAAATCGTAACCTGGAGGGCCGATTGGGCCGGGCCATCCGGCTGTTCCGGCTGTTCCTGGCCGAGCAGTCCGATCCGGAACTGTTCTACCGCGAGCTCGCCGCCGACTCGGTGGCCCAGCTTGCGCGGTACGCCGACCTGCGCGGCCGGGTAGTGCTCGACGTAGGCGGCGGGCCTGGCCACTTCACCGCAGCGTTCTGCGCTCGCGGCGCGCGCTGCCTGCTGGTCGAGCCCGACGCAACTGAGCTGCGGGCCGGGGGCGACCCGCCTGGCCCGGCGGTGCATGGTGACGGCATGGCTCTTCCGGTCGCCGACGGCGGCGTCGATGTCTGCTTCTCCTCCAACGTGCTGGAGCACGTCCGCGACCCGGCGGCCATGCTGACCGAGATGATCCGGGTCACCCGCCCGGGCGGGGTCATCTACCTGGCCTTCACAAACTGGTACTCGCCGTGGGGCGGGCATGAGATGGCGCCGTGGCATTACCTGGGCGCGCGGTATGCCGAGCGCCGGTACGTCCGCAGGGCGGGCGGGCCGCCTAAGAACAGGCCAGGAACGGGGTTGTTTCCGGTGCATGTCGGTCCGACGCTGCGCGGCGTCCGGGCGCGCCGTGACGTCGTCGTGCTGGCCGCGCAGCCGCGCTACTACCCGCGCTGGTCCCGGATCGTGCTGGCGGTTCCCGGCCTGCGCGAGGTCGTGACGTGGAACCTGCTGCTGGTGCTGCGGAAAAGTGCGGCTGCTCAGGCAGGCCGGGGCCCGGTCACCGTCACCCCGGACAGCACCAGCTCGTAGGCGTCCAGGTCGACGTCGCCGTCAGGCGACACTGACGAGGCCAGTGCCAGCGCGTGCCGGAGCATGTCCGGCCAGGACCAGCCGAGCACGGTGCCCGGCACGAACCCCGCCACCAGGCCGTCTCTGGACACCACCGGAGCGGCAGCCGACTTGCTGACGGCAGCCTCCCACTCCCCGTCTTGGGTCAGCGCGCGCAGGCCGAGGTCAGTGGCGCAGACGAGTGCGCTGGTGCCGGCCGTCTCCAGGTCCGCCTCGTCGCCCGGCACGGGAATGACCACCGCGGGACCGCGCGTGGCTCCGTACCGCAACTCCGCCCCTCCCGCTTCCAGCACAACCGGTACACCTACCCCGACGGCGTAGCTGGTCAGCGAGCCATAGATGTCGGGCGGCAATCCGGCGGGCAGGCTCCCGCAGAGCACGACGGCGGTCGCTCCGTCCAGCAGGCTGCGGTAGTCGGCGGCCAGCCGACCGAGTTCCTCGGTGGTGATATACGGGGCCGGCTCGCGGAAGACCGTCGTGGTGCCGGTGTCGGTATCAGCGATCCGCACGAGCCGCCTGGTCTCGGCGGCGATTCGAGTGAACCGGGTGGCCACGCCCGCCCTGGCCAGCTCGGCCCTGATCAGCTCACCCGCCGAGCCGCCGGCCAGCCCAGCGGCAGTCACCTCGTGCCCGAAGGTGTGCAGCAGCCGCGCCACGGCCAGCCCGCGGCCGCCCGCCCGGTGCCGGACCCGGGAGACCGGGTTGTCGTCGCCCAGCCGCACCTTCTGACCGGCGTAGTGCACATGCAGCGCCGGGTTGAGGGTAACGCTGAGGATCATCCGCCAAGCTCCCCGGCCACCTTCGCGGCCAGCAGCGCACCCAGTTCCCAGCACGCCTGCAGGTCGGCCTTGGCTGGCGGGCCGACCACCGTCACGGCGGGTCGGACGGCTTGCCAGTCCAGCCCGCCCGCTATTGACTCGACCGCCCGTACTGCACCGGAGGTGTCGCTGGCGCCGTGAACGTACAGGCCGTACGGGTGCCGCCTGGTCGCCTCAAGGCACGGGTAGTAGATGCCGTCGAAAAAGTGCTTCAGGGCGCCCGACATGTAACCGATGTTGGCGGGCGTGCCGAGCAGGTAGCCGTCCGCTTGGAGCACGTCCGCGGCGGCCGCGGTCAGCGCCGGCCGGACCAACACGTCGACGCCCTCGATCTCGTCAGTCCGCGCCCCGCTGGCGACCGCCTCGAACATCGCCTGGAGCGCCGGTGACGGAGTGTGATGGATGATCAGCAGCGTCGGCATCACAGCGAGCCTAATAGGGACCGACGGTCCTCGGCTGTGGTGGAGGGCGAGGATGGTCGCGGAGCCCTGCTAGACCAGCCGCTACCTGCCCGTTCCCTGCTCCTGGTTGTATCGGCTACCTGCTTGTATCGGCTACGGTTGCCGGATGCGCCGGGCGGCCAGGATCGCATTGCTCCTCGACGTCTGTTCCGTTCTCACGTTCGTGATCATTGGCAGGCACGCGCACCACGACGGTGACAGCCCGGCTGGCATCTGGCACACCGCTTGGCCGTTTCTGGCCGGTCTTGCGATCGGGCTATTGGCGGTCCGCTTCTGGCGGAAACCGGCGGCGATCCGGCCCGCCGGGCTTGGCGCCTGGCTCGGGACCGCGGGGTCGGGCATGGTTATCAGGGTCGCGGCGGGACAGGGCACCGCGCCGGCATTTATTGGCGTTGCGTTCGCCTTCCTGGCCCTGTTCTTGCTCGGCTGGCGAGCGCTAGTGTTTTATAACAGAAGTATCACGGGCCCCTGATGAGTATGCCGGGGTTGAAGCAGTCGCGGGTGGCAACACATACTCGAAGGAAGGCCTGCGGCCGGCCTGGGGCTGGCGGCTACCTCGGAGGAGGGCCAGATTGAAGCGGCAACTCCGCCAGACTGTGGCCGCATTCGCGACAGCGGGGACTGCCCTGGTACTGGTCGCCGGATGCGGGACGCCTAGCTATCAGTACGCCGCCGATACTGCGGATCATGCCTATTTCAAAGTGCCGGCGAACTGGCAGCAAGTAAGCCCAGACAAGGTCGCCGCTATTCAGACCAATCTCCTCACCAACTCCGCCGCCGGACCCGCAGGCGGCTCGTTCATCTGGTCACGCGCGTACTCGGGAGCGCAGAAGCCTGCTCTCACCACCCTGCTCGTGGGCTCGGCTACGCCCGCGGTGTACGCCAGCGTGCAGAGCCTCAAGGACTCGCTGCGCTCGGCGCTGTCCTTCGACGAGATGCGGGACCTGCTCTTCCCTGTCACCTCTCAGGCCAGGCAGGCGGCCGAGGCCGCGGGCCAGAACATCACCGGCTTCAACCTCGTCACGAGCACAGTGCTCTCGCGGCCCGGCGGCGTTCACGGCATCAACGAGTTGTTTGAGTTCAACGTCGGCGGAGTGCCGGATGCCTTCGACCAGACGGTTCTGACGAACAGTGACACAACCAAGCTGTACCTGCTCCTGGTGCAGTGCTATCAAGACTGCTTTGCGTCGCATGCCGCGCAGATCAAGGCAGTCATCGACTCGTTCACCGTGCGAGGTTCCTGATGTCGAGGTCAGCAAAGAGCCCTGACCGGCGGTCGCGCCGCCGGCGACAGCAGGACAATCTGCGCGAGTCCGAGCGCCTGACGCGCAGGCGCCTGGTGTTGTGGGACCGGATCAAGTTCAGCGTCCTCATCATCGGGGCCTGGTTCATCGTCGTCTGGTACCAGATGTCGGCCGACCCGGTGCTGGGCTTCAGGGATGCCGCGAAGCAGCAGCTCCAGGTTGGGTCAGGCGTCGGCCGCTGGCTCATCCTGCTGCTGGCTATCGAGGTGATCCGCCAGTTCTACTACCTCGTGACCGAGCACTCCCGGGGAGCCTATCGAGCGTCCAACGCCTTCTTCGGCGGTGGCGAGAAGCTCACCCACCGAGCGAGCGATTACACCAGGTTCCGGGTGTCGCGGGCCATGAGGTGGCTGATCGTCATCGCCATCATCGCCGTCATCCTCGGCATCCATTACGGCACGACGCCGATTGCGGGGCTGTTCCGAGCGCCGGCCTCGATCCTCGCCGGGCTGCCGACCATCTTGTACTTCCTCATGTTCATGCTGCTGGCGGTCGGGCAGTTCGCGGCGATCTTCTGGTTCCTGTCCCGCGGCGGGGTGGACACCTACAACCCTGGCGACATCAGGACGAGGTTCTCCGACGTCTGGGGCCAGGACCATGTGGTCGAGCGCATTCAGGAGAACATGCTCTTCCTCGACGACCCCGAGTCGATCGAGGACCACGGCGGCTACGTGCCAGGCGGCATCCTGCTGTGGGGCCCGCCAGGGACCGGCAAGACCCTCATGGCCGAGGCGATCGCCGGCGAGACCGGCAAGCCATACGTGTTTGTCGACCCCGGCGCGTTCATCAACATGTTCTTTGGCGTCGGCGTCTTGAAGGTCAAAGGGCTGTTCCGCAAGCTGCGCAAGCTGGCAGTCCGCTACGGCGGCGTGATCGTCTTCTTCGACGAAGCCGACTCGCTCGGCAGCCGCGGCGGCAGCGTCGGCGGCCAGCCGGGCGTGCAGGGCCACGGGGCAGGCTCGGCGCCGGACGGTCGCGGGCCATACGGCCCGGCCAGCCCGTTCGCTGGCTGCCACGGCTTCAGCTACCTGTCTAAGGATTCCCAGACCATGCTGCTCGCGGACGCAGCGGCGAGTGCTGCGGCCGCCGACCCGGCGCCACGGCGGCAGGGCTTGTGGCGGCAGATTATGCCCGCCGGGATGGGCATGGGCGGCGGCGGCATGGGCACACTGCAGGCGCTGCTCACCGAGATGTCCGGCCTCAAGAAGCCACGCGGCTTCTTCAATCGCGTGGTCCGGCGCACGCTGGGTATGCGGCCGAAGCCGCCGCCCAAGTACCGGATCCTCATCGTGATGGCGACAAACCTCGTCGCCGCCCTGGACCCGGCACTGCTGCGGCCGGGGCGCATCGACCGGATCTACCACGTCGGCTACCCGTCCAAGGAAGGCCGCATGCGCACCTACGAGGGCTACTTCGCCAAGGTGAGCAACGAGCTGACGCCAGAGAACCTGGATCAGCTCTCGAACATGACCCCGTACGCGACCGGTGCCACCATCAAGGACCTGGTCAACGAGTCGCTGATCAACGCGCTTCGCGACGGCCGGACGACGATCACGTGGCCAGACGTGCTCAGGGCCAAGCTCTCCAAGAGCGTCGGGCCGTCCGAGGGCGTTGATTACATCGACCGGGAGCGGCACGCGGTCGCGATCCACGAGGCCTGCCACGCAGTGGTCAGCTATCTGGCGCAAACGCGCTCGGACATCGAGACGGCCACCATCCAGAAGGGCAGCGGCCACCTGGGCTTCGTCGCCCCGATCCCGATCGAGGAGCAGTTCACCCGCTGGCGCACCGAATACGAGGCGGACGTCATGGTGAGCCTGGCCTCGCTCGTCGGGGAGAAGATGTTCTTCAGCGACGACTCGAGCTCGGGGGTGTCCGGCGACCTGCACACCGCTACCGCGATCTCCCTGAACATGGAGGGCCGGTGGGGCATGGGCGGCCAGTACGGCTCGTTCTCCGCAACCCTCGCCGGACAGGAGGCGCACCCGATTCTCGACGGCACCGATCGGAACGTGCTGGAAACCGCCCTCGGCAAGCGCGCCGAAGCCCGGCTCGCCAGCCTGGCGGATCGCACCGGCGCCATGCTGACCGAGAACCGGATCAGCGTGCTCGCGATCGGACACGCGCTGGAGACGCACCGGACGATCAGCGGACAGGACATCACGGCAGTCATGAACCGGGAGCAGGGGCCGGTCGTCGACGGCCGTCCGTACGCGGATCCTGACTTCATCGCCGAGATCGAGGCCTACCACGTCAGTGCGATGTCCATCCATGGCAGCGAGCGAAGCCTGCCGCTTCCGGTGCCGCACCTGCACCGGGCGCCCGAGCTGACGGCGATCCCGAACAAGACGGACTACCGGCCCGACTCATCCGAGGGCGCGTAACACACAGGCTCGGCACCCAGCGCCTGGTCGGCTGGCCGTTACGGCTGACTGAAGGTTCAGTCCGTAGCCATGATAGTCTGACGGCAGCAGGACGAGCTCGGCACGGCAGCGGTGATTGCCGCCCTCAGGAGAGGAAGCGCCGCGATGATTCCCGACGCGAGCGGCCGCGACGGACTTCTCGGCACCGCGGATCAGCGTCGGGCGCAAATGCTGGATGCAGCGCTCGACATCATCTCCGAGCGCGGATACGCAGAGACCCGGATCTCCGACGTCGCCGAGCGGGCTGGCGTGAGTCCCGCACTGGTCATCTACTACTACAAGACCAAGGACCAGTTGCTGACCGAGGCCATCCGCCACTACGAGGACACCTGGTTCGAGCTCGGGCAGGCCCGGACTGCCAATTTGCCGACCGCAACAGCGCGGCTGGAGGAACTCGTCGCGATGACATGCCTGGCCAATGCCGGACCGGAGCTGACTAACTCGCAGCAACTCTGGCTCGACTTCTGGAGCCAGGCGGCCAGGAACGAGGCCGTCGCCAGCGTCCGGCGGAATGCGGACGAGCGGTGGCGTGAGGCAATCGCCTCGCTCGTCCGGACCGGGCAGGACGCCGGCGAGTTCGCGGATATCGACGTCGCCAGCTTCGCCATTTGCCTGTTCGCGCTGCTCGACGGGCTGACGGTCCAGCTTGCGCTCCGCGACCCCGTGGTCGACGGCGCCCGTGCCTTCGAGCTGACCATGCGGTTTGTCGCCGGCCAGCTCGGCTTCAGCTGGCATCCGCGCCGTAACGTGGACGCGTGACCGACCGGATGCAAGCGCTGACGGGCTGGGGCCGCATCGCGCCCACGCAGGCGCGAGTCGTCGAAGCGAGCGACACGGACCAGGTCGCCGCGCTGCTGGCGGAGGCGCCCGACCGCGGAGCCATCGCGCGCGGCCTTGGCCGGAGCTATAACAACGCGGCCCAGAACGACGGCGGCCTCGTCATTCTGACGACCCGGCTGAACCGAATCGCCGGTATCGACAAGGCAGGCGGGGAGGTCGTCTGTGAGGCGGGTGTCAGTCTCGAGCAGCTGATGATCGCCGCGCTTCCCTACGGCTGGTTCGTGCCGGTGTCGCCCGGCACCCGGCAGGTTACGGTCGGCGGCGCGATCGCTGCAGACGTGCACGGCAAGAACCATCACCGGGCCGGCAGTTTCGCCCGGCACGTGCGGTGGTTCGATCTGGTGCTGCCGACCGGCAAGCAGGTCCATGTCACCCGGGAAGCCGACCCAGAGCTCTTCTGGGCGACCGCGGGCGGGATGGGCCTGACCGGGATCATCCTGCGGGCCGCGATCCAGCTCACGCCCGTCGAGACGGCCAGGGTCAGGGTCGACACGGTCCGTGCGCCAGATCTGGACGCGGCGATGGCGTGCCTGACCGAGGCGGATAGCCGCTATGGGTACACCGTCGCCTGGCTGGACTGCCTGGCCCGCGGGAAGCACCTCGGCCGCGCAGTTGTCACCAGTGGTGACTTCGCCTTGCGTTCAGATCTTCCGGCTGGCCAGCAGCGGGATCCCCTGGCGTTCCGGCCCACCGCTCTGCTGCACGCCCCGCGTTCGTGCCCGCCCGGCCTGATGAACCGGTACACGATCGCGCTCTTCAACGAGGCCTGGTATCGCAAGGCGCCGCGCCGCCGGGACGGCCAGATCCAGACCATCGGCGCGTTCTTCCATCCGCTGGACGGCATCCGGGGCTGGAACACGCTCTACGGTCCGCGCGGCTTCCGGCAGTACCAGTTCGTCGTGCCGTTCGGCGGCGAGCAGACGCTGCGCCGCAGCCTGGAACTGATCAGCCGGGCGGGGGCTCCGTCGTTCGTCACCGTGCTGAAGCGCTTTGGCCCGGCCGATGACGGCTACCTGTCGTTTCCGATCCCGGGCTGGACGCTCGCACTGGACTTCCCGGCGGGCACGCCCGGTCTCGCTGGTCTGCTGGACCGACTGGACGAGAACGTCATCGCCGCCGGCGGCCGCGTGTACCTGGCCAAGGACTCACGAGTCAGCCCGGCAGCGTTCGAGGCAATGTACCCGCGGCTCGCTGAGTTCCGTGCGGTGCGCGCCGACGTCGACCCGGACAGACTGCTCGCCTCGGACCTGTCCCGCCGCCTCGGCCTCTGAGAAGCGACCCGACCGGAGCCGGCCTGGCTCTGTCATTTGTACGCGTACCCCGGCCGGCCTTGACGGATCGTCACGAGCATTGGCTGCGTGCGCAGTCTGCAACACTTTCATTACTGATGCCGCAACCAGTGCCGAGCGGTCAGCGCGGTCGCTAACATGAGCCGCAAGCGGAGTGACGTAGGGGGAGCGAGGGGTAGTTAGCGTGTTCAAGATCAAACGAGGTCGTCGGCTGATCGCGCAGTCGATCGGCGTTGCCGTCGCTGGCGGCAGCCTTGCGCTTGTCTTCACAGCCACCGGTTCGGCGGATCCGACGCCACCCTTCGGCTCGCCGTATACGGTTGAGCTGAATCAGCAGATACACAACGAGACGCCGATCACTGCGAACGGCAATTTTGCCGGCGGGGAGTGCGTGGGCATCCCGGGCACGGAGGATGGCTGGCATTTCGTCTTGCCAAACGACTTCACGGCCTTCATCTCGATCTCCCTCACTTTCAGCTCCGGGTCCATTGTGTCCGGGCCTACGCTGCTGCACGGCGGTCAGCAAGCTGTCGTCGGTACTACTCCGGGAGCTGTACTCACGGGCGGCAGCGCCTCGGTGGAGACCGAGGTGGGCAAGGATCAGGTGACGTTCTTCAACCTGTCTAACACCTGCCCAGCGTCGTCAACGTCACCGCCGCCGTCACCGAGCGCCTCGCCGAGCGGGTCACCTTCGCCGAGCGAGTCACCTTCGCCAGGCGGGTCACCGCACCCGAGCGGCTCACCGAGTACGCCGCCTGGGGCTCCGCCGCCCACTCCTGTGCACACCAACCTGCCAGTGACGGGCTGACACACTGACTGGTGACGTGCCGCCGCCGAGGCGCGCCTGGCTGGCGCGCTTCGGCGGTGGTTTGTCTCGTGCCGGAGTCAGCGCATGGCTCCGCGGCCGCGTCGGCGGTCTGTCTCGTGCCGGGGTCAGCGAATGGCTCCGCGGCCGCGTCGGCCCGGTGCCCCGCGCGATGATCGCAGTCGTCGTGCTGGTAGCCGCCGCCATCGTCGGCACGCTGGCGGCACTCGTGAGCAGCGGACCCGGTACCCCAGTCAGCGCCTCGGGCGGCCCGGCATCAGCCGCCGCGCCGCAGGTAGTCGCGCCCGGCCCGGTTTCCTCGGCCCAACTCGCCAGCCTGCCGCAGGCAACTACGTACACCACCACGCCGGCCGCACCCCTCGACCCGGCGCCGTTCACCGTCACTGACGGGGCCGTGCTGCGCCCGCTGACCGCCCAGGTCGTCTACGCCAGCCCCGGCAAGGCTCCTGTCGCGGTGCTCCCGGCATCCGAGCTCGGCGGGCCCACGTGGGTACCGGTCGTCCAGACCATCCCTGGCTGGGACGAGGTGTTGCTACCGAGCAAGCCCAACGGCGCTTCGGGCTGGATCTATACCGGCGGTTCTAACAGCGCACAGGTTGATGTCCGCAGCTCCCCGTACCTCATCCGTATTCAGGTCGGCGCCCGCAAGCTCAGCATCACCAACAACGGCCGGAGTCTGGGCACCTGGACCGTGGCCGTTGGTGCGCTCGGCACACCTACTCCCACCGGGCGAACCTTCGTCCTGGCCCTCATCGCCCCCATCCCCGTGACCTATAGTCCATTCATCCTGCCGCTTGGCTTCCATTCCGACACACTCGACACTTACGGCGGCGGTCCCGGCACTGTCGGCCTGCACGGCTGGCCAGACCCGTCCGTCTTCGGCCAGGCCATCAGTCACGGCTGCATCCGCGTACCGGCAACCGCTCTGCACCTGCTGGCCCAGGTACCACTCGGCAGCCTCGTCCTCATCACCAGCTGAGCGTGACAATGTGAGACGGCGGCCGCCCGTCGGGCGGCCGCCGTCTCACATTTGTCGCTGCGGAAACCTGCTCGCAGGTCGTTACCGAGTCCGCCGTAGTCCACGACGCGGACGCTTACCGTTCGCCCTGCGCCTGGCTCGCACCACGAGCATCGTGAGCATGGTTACGCAGACTGCCGCCATCGCCGTGACGGGCTTCCTGAATCGCATGTGCGCCTTCACCTTCCCCCGAGGGTGCTACAGCGCCAACTCGGACGCTGTAGATCAGTGCGACGGGTACCCGCGCACAGTCATCGGCAAACACCCGAGCTGGCCACGAGGAACTGACGCGCGCTAGTGACGCGATTACGGAACGCGCTGCTCGATGCGTATCGCCTGGATCTGCGTCGTCTGCGCGACAAGCTTGCCGGCGCCGTCACGCAGCGCGGTCTGCACCGTGACTGCGGTCCGGCCACGGTGCAGCGGGACGGCAACTGCGCGTACCGTGTCAGCCGGCACCGGCCGGAAGAACTGCGTTGTCGAGGTCATCGTCGCTGTCGACGCGCCGGGCGGCAGACCAAGATAAGCCACCAGCGCACCGGCTGAGTCAGCGAGCGTGATGAGCGCGCCACCGTGCAAGATGCCGCCCGAGGTGCAGAGCCGCGCCGCCCACGGCAGCACTGCAACAACCCGGTCCGCGGTGGCCTCGTCCAGTTTGATCCCGAGGTCTGCGGCGAACGGCATGAGCGCGACGAGCGCCGTTAAGTCGGCCGTCATGACCTCAGTCTGACAGCTGCCGCGATCAGGTGGCCGCCAGGCTCGCCTCGATGGCAGCCACGAGAGCGGGCGAGTCCGGCTCGGTTAGCGGCCGGAATCGGCCGAGAACCGTGCCGTCGGGACCGACGAGGAATTTCTCGAAGTTCCACTGCACGTCGCCTGCGTTGCCGTCCGCGTCGGCGACGGCCGTGAGCTCTGCATAGAGGGGGTGGCGGTCGCCACCGTTGACCTCGATCTTCTCGAACATCGGGAAGCTCACGCCGTAGTTCATCGAGCAGAACTCGGCGATCTCTGCTGAGCTGCCCGGCTCCTGGCCGCCGAACTGATTACACGGGAAGCCGACAACCGAGAATCCCTCATCGGCGAAGCGCTCGTGCAGGGCTTCTAGCCCGGCGTACTGCGGGGTCAGGCCGCACTTGGAGGCGACGTTGACAACGAGCAGCGTCTTGCCGGCCAGGCCGGCCTCAGCCAGGGAGGATGGCTCACCGGACAGCGTGTTAACGGGGATGTCGCGCAGGGTCACGTCGGGGTCCTCACACTCGGGGGAATTGCTCCGGGCACAGTAACGCTGCCGATCACGCGGATATG
>Ga0126381_100001710_pt1 | contig 23435 bp, 18 predicted proteins | sample PanSoiMetPlot_28_FD_96465 | JGI IMG/M metagenome (GOLD analysis project Ga0126381, IMG submission 96465) | Tropical forest soil microbial communities from Panama - MetaG Plot_28 | ecosystem: Environmental > Terrestrial > Soil > Tropical forest > Bulk soil | place: Panama | collected 2016-02-17 | reverse complement strand
GCCGCTCGCGCCGGCGATTCCCTTCATGCCGATCATGAACGCGACATTGGTGTTTCGAATCGTCAATCCTTCGAAGTAGTTGTAGTTCGCGGCCATGACGTTGAAGAGGTTCTGGGCGCCGTCGCCGTCGAAGATCGCTTCGCCATCTCCGGCGGCTTTAATCGCGATCGGCTTCTCGGCCGTGCCGCTCTGGCTAAGGTAGTACGTGCCGTCGAACACCGTCGCGAGCGAAAGGTAGCCCGGTCGCGGCGCGCCGTTCATGTAGTGGAAGCGATCGCTGACGTAGAGGCCGGCGTGGACGAGAATCGTGTCGCCCGGCTGGACGCGCGGCGGATACGCGTTCTCGTAGTCGAAATGCGCCGCGCCCATGTAGTACGCCGCCATCAGGCCGGTGAACGACGGCTCCTGCCGTGGACCTTCGTAGCCGACCGGGTACACGTGGTAGGTCTTGCCGCCGGACCAGGGCCGCGGCTCCGGCCGCGTGCGCGCCGTGACGATCTTCTGCGCCTCGCCGCGCACACCGTCGGGATCGGACAGCGTCAGCCGCACTTCGTACTCCGTGTCTGGCTCGAGATCGAAGATGCTGCCCGAGAACATGTTCGGTGCGATGTACGAGAAGGGGCTGAAGGCGAAGGGACCGCCTTCACCGCCGCCCTGACCGCGTCCACCGCCGGATGGCGACGGCGCCGGTGGCCGCGCCGCCGCGATGGCCGCCGCATTCGCGGCGGCGTGTGTTGCGTCGGTAAAGCTCGGTCCGCCGACGCGTCCGTTCACCTGTTCGCGCTGCAGCCGCAGCAGAGGCAGCGCAGCGCGCCAGGCCGTCTCTCCTTTCTTGCGGAATGCGGCGTCCGCTCGCGCATTGCGGTTGTCGTCGCCCGCGATCCGCCAGTCAAACCCCAGCGACACGAGCGTCGGCGGTTCGACCGACAGTGCGCCGGGTGTCGTCGCGGTCTGCGCTGCCGCCGTCGCGGAGGACGCAAGGACGGCGCAGAAGATCAGCCACCTAGAATTCATAGATCGCTCCGAACCGGAGGATCCGCGGCGTGTTGATGTTGTTGTAGTAGCCGAAGCGCGGTCCCGACGTGTACGTCATGCTCCAGGGCGGTGCCGAGTTCGTCGCGTTCAGGATCTCGAGGTTCGGACGGAATTTGCCCTGCTTGCCGCCCCAGCTCCACGCGAAGCGCAGGTTGAGCAGATCGCGAATCGGCCCCGTGGTCGACCCGTACGCCTCGACGGGGATCGTGATCGACCCGGCGTTGGGCAGCACGTAGGTTTCCGTCCGCTGGCCATAGAGGCCGTTGTAGATGTTCAGCGTCCCGGAGACATCGAAGTTCTTCGGCAGCCGGTAGTTGCCGGTCAGGCGCGCCTGCCACGGCCACGTCGTGTCGAGCGGGAAGTAGTTTTGATTCGGGTTCGTCTGTATCGGTGCCGCGGCGTTGTTGCCGTTGTTGCCATTGATGAACATGTGATCGTGCGTCGTCGTGTAGCTCGCGAGCACGTTCCATTTGCCCGAACCCGGACGCTTGATCACGGTCGCCTCGATCGTGCCGAAACGATCGCCGTCCGTGCGGTTGACGTACATCGTCTGGCTGAAGCTCGCGCCCTTGTACTTCGGATCCATGTCCCAGACGGTGATCGGCATCCCGACGGCCGGACAGCGTCCAGGCGTTGTCGAGAAACACGACGGAACGGTCGGACCGCCGTCGTACACCGTGTACGGAATGGTCCACGCACTGTAGGGCACCTGCGACGGGATCTGCAGCCACGAGTTCTGGTTCTGGATGTAGGTGTAGCCGACGCGGGCCGATAGACCGGGGCCGAGCTCGCGCTCGAGGAACAACTGATAGTTCAACGAGTACTGTTGCTGCAGATTCGGGTTGAGGACGCTGTTCGACAGCTTGACAGTCGCGCCATTGCTGCCGCCGAGCACCGACTGGAAATCCGGTCCGTTCGGGTCGAGGTTCACGCTCCCCGGCACGTAGTCGCACTTCCCGGCGATCGCAAGCGACTCCAGACACGCGCCGGACCAGCGGTACGTGGAGACGACCGTCGTGTTCGGATTGAATGGCGCGCCGAAGTCGTCGCCGGGCGTCCAGTTGTATTTGCCGAAGCTGCCCTTGACGACCGTCTTGCCGTTGCCGAACACGTCCCAGTTCGCGCCGATCCTCGGCGCCAGGGAGTGCCACGCGCCGGTGTCCACCGCCGCGTAGGACTGCGACGCGCCGACCCAGATGTTGGAGTTGCCGATCGTCGGAACCCACGGCGGCCCGAACTGATCGCCCGGCTTGTTCTGGGCCGGGATCGACGTGGAGAACTGATCGAGACGCAGGCCGACGTTGAGGGTCACGTGCGCGCCGACGCGCCACGTGTCCTGTGCGTAAAAGCCGCCGTCGATCAGGTTCTCGCGGTTTTCGGTGATCGGATAGTTGTAGAAGCGAATCTGGACCGGCGAACCGGTCACGTTGCCGACCGTCTGGAACACGAGCTGGTAGTTACCGTGCAGCCCGAGCGGTTCGTTCGTGCCGGTCCACATGAACATGTAGGTCGATCCCGCCTTGATCTCGTGGCTGCCGAGAAACTGTCCCGGCGGGAAGTAATTGATCGACCAGGTGAGCTGGTCCTGCTTGCGCGGCCGCGTGTCCTGTCCCATGTTCGGGCCGTTCAGGAATCCCGTGGTCAGGTCCGCGGTGCTCGGGATGCCCGCCGCGCTCTGCTGCGAGCGGTACGTCGCGACGTACTCGTGGTGACCCACGAACGCGCCCATCACGAGATGCGGCGTCACCGTCCCCTGAATCTCTCCCTTCGTCTCGTACGCGTCCTCGGTAAAGTTTCGCGTGCTCGGATACGGAACCGTCGAGCTGCCGAAATGATCGGGGAAGTACTGCGTCTCGCGCGTCCAGAATCCAATCAGCTTGTACTTCGACGACAACTGATACGTGCTCTTGACGGTCAGGTTCGACAGCCGGCCGTAGGCTGGAATCGCGTTGCCGTTGGCGTCGACGTAGCCGAGCGCGGTGCGGTCGCTCGTGTTCATATGACCGCCGCCGAACGCCCACCACTTGTCCTTCATGATTGGTCCGCCCATGTTGCCGCTGAAGTCCTTCGCCTGCAGGATCAATTGTGGCGTCGTGTAGCCCTGCGACAGCAGCGTCGGCGTCAGGTTGTTGCCCTCGAACCGGTCGTCCTCGAACGTCGCTTCACCGCGGCCGTGATACGTGTTGCCGCCCGATTTGACGATGGCGTTCAGGAACACGCCGGGCAACGCCGTCTGCGCATCGCCGCCGGTCGCCACGACCTGCATCTCCTCGAGTCCTGTGTAGTCGAAGTTCGTTTCCGCGTTGTTGTTGCTCTTGCGCGTGTTGATCCCCTCGATGAGCGCCGTCGACTGGCCGGTGATCCCGTACGCCGACAGCACGAAGCTCGCGATGTTGCCGCCGCCGAGATCTGGTGCGGCCGTCGGCATGACGCCTGGCGCGATCGACACCATCTCCTGCATCGTCCGCGTGGCCGGCAGCTCGTTCGCCATCATCTGCGCGCCCACGCTCGTCGACACGGTCGTCGACGTCGTGTCGACGACGGGGCTCGCGCCGGCAACCGTGACGCTCTCCTCGAGCGTGCCGATCTGCATCTGCACGTTGACGCCGGCGGAGAAACCAGCGGTGATTTGAATGTTCTCGCGCACGTACTGCCGGAACCCCGACAGGTCGAACGTGATTCGGTACGCCCCGATCGGCAGTTGTTCGAAATGGTAGGCGCCGGCCGAGTCACTCATCGTGTTCTGCGCGACGATCAGGGCGGGACTGGTGAGCGTAACCGCCACGCCAGGCAGGGCGCCGCCCGATTCGTCGACGACGATTCCGTGGATATTGCCGTTCTGGTTGTTCTGTGCCGATGCAGATGGGGTCCCGACGAAGACCGCCGAACACAGGAGAACGAGGCCGACTCTCACGCAGCGTGTGATGTCCACGGTTCCTCCTAGTCGTTCCGGGAGTAAACGCCCGCGCAGCGGATGCGACGTTCGGACCGGCGAGTGAGTTGTGTCACCTCCCTCGAGAATCGAGGTTTGAAAGAGTCGGCATAGTCTTGATCAATTTGGACCGCGTGTATGAAATATCAGTGAAAGTCCGATGCCGGTAGCTGATTCGTCATCACCTATTGCCTGCCTGACGCGCGGCACTCTATCGAGCGCGGTGGCGCACCTCACTCGCCGCGACCGTGCGCTCGCGCGGATCGTCCGCGCTCACGGCGCACCGCCGTTGTGGGCACGGCCACCCGGCTTCGCGACGCTCTCGCGAATCATCCTCGAGCAGCAGGTGTCGCTCGCCGCGGCGCGCACGTTGTACGGGCGATTGTCGAAGGATCTGCAGGGTGGATGGACGCCCGCGGCAATCCTGCGCGAAGGCGCGACGGGGCTCATGGGACGGGGCGTGACGCGCCAGAAAGCTGGATACCTTTTCGCACTCGCCGGGCGAGTCGAACGCGGCGAGCTTGTGCTTCGAAGCCTGGGTCGCGCGTCCGACGAAGACGCCTACCGGCAACTCATCGCATGCCACGGCGTGGGCCCGTGGACTGCCAGCGTTTACCTGCTCATGGCGCTCCGGCGGCCGGATATCTGGCCGCCGGGCGACCTCGCATTGCAGAAAGCGCTTTCCAGGCTGCTTGGCCTGGAACGGACGCTCACGAACGAGGAGGCAATCGAGTGCGCGTCACAGTGGGCGCCGTACCGCGCCGTCGCCGCCCGCATACTCTGGCGTGGGTACTTGGGCGAACGCGCTACTATTGCAAAGAGGTCGACGTCTGCGACGTGCGGCGTTTGTCCTGCTCGACTTTGAAGTCCTCGTCCTTCATGTAGACGATGTTGATCCACGCGTGGGCCATTTCATCCACGGTGCGATCGCCCCATCCGACCCATTGATTCGGATCGGGATTGCTCTTCTTCGCGGCGGTGTTGTCGTGCCACGCCGTCACCTTGAGGATCGTCCCCTTCGGCAGCAGCGGCGCCGCGTCGTCGGCATACACGTAGGTGGTCATCCAGTTGAAGTTGAAGTCGCTGACCAGGCTGATCACCTGCTTCTGGCCGGTCGGCAGAATCGCTTCGAGCATCATCGCCTTGCCGCGCAGATGCATGTGCGCCTGGAAGCTCTCGATGCGGGCGTTCTGGCGGAGCGTCGTGAAGCCCTCCTCCACGGCGATGGTGTTCGGACGAATATCCAGCGTGCCGAGCGCGGCCGGGACGAGCGTCAGCGTGTCGCGATATTTCGGCTCCTGCCCCTTCGGGTAGAAGTAGATGCCCATTTCCACCTTGCTGGTGATCTCTTCACCTGCCTCGGAGTAATGGATGTCCCAGTGGAACTTGGAACCCGGGAGCAGCAGCTTGCCGGTGTCGGGGCGCATCATCTCGCCCTGCTTGCCGACCGCCCACTCCATGAATGGTGTCGGAAGACCGGGGACGGCCGGATTGCCAGGTTCTTCCTGCTCGAGGTACGCAATCGCGTGATGCGTGATCTTGCGGCCTTTGATCGTTTCGGGACGGATCTCGATCGCACGAACCCAGCGCGGCTCGGTGATGCCGGATGGCGTGATGCGCTTGTCCCAGACGTCCTGCGAAACGGCAGGCATCGTGAAGTCGTACGACTTGATAATCAGGTCGGGCTCTTTCTGTCCGAACGCGGCGGCGAAGTTCCATCCCTGACCGTCAGGCCACTGCTTCGGCGCCGGCATGTCCTTCGGGTCGCCCTGCGGCGCTCCGGCATCGACCCAGCGCACGATCGTGTCCACCTGATCGTCAGTGAGCGATCGATCGTTCTTGAACTTCTGAATGCCGACGGTCCGGTCGATCTGCCACGGCGGCATCTGCCGTTCGGCAACTCGCGCTTTGATCGATTTCGCCCACGGCCGCGCCTCCGTGAAGGTCACGAGCGACATGGGCGCAATCGAGTCGGGCCGATGACACGCTTCGCACTTGTCCTGGAAAATCGGCGCGATGTCCTTGGTGAACGTCGGCGTCTTTGCCACATCGGCGGCGGTCGCCACGGCCGGCAGGAAGAGCGCGGCGCTCACGACCCCACACATCATTCGCATCATGGTTCGTGCTCCGGTGTAGATTTTACCGTACGGTCACTTTGACGTAGGTGTTGGTCCAGCAGCATTGAAAACCGGCGCCGCCCTCGCCCGATTCGTCGTTGGCCTGGACGCGCAGCAGGTATTCGCCGGCGGCCGCGAAGGTTGCAGATGCGGTGACCATGTCGCCCTGCTTCGGCACGAAAATGCGCGCCTTGTCGAACTTCACGTCGCCGGGCCCGCGAAACTTGTGAAACGAGACGTTCGCGATCGAGGGGGGACCGCCTCGTCCGAGCGCCGCGGCATTCTCCACATCGCCCGGAGCTTTCGGATCTTCCACCCAGACGCTGATCGCCACCGGCTGGTTCACGGCGCCGGAGAGGGTGGCGGATACGCCCGTCGGCGGACCGGTCACCTTTGCGCCGCCTTGAGAGAAAGCCAGCACGGGCGGTTGGTTGCCCATGCCGAGCTCCTTGAACGGGCTGATCGGATAGCCCTTGTTCAAGGTAAACGGCACCGACTGCGATTCGCCGTTGGCCACGATCGTCCAGGTGATCGCCTTCGTGCCGAGATCCCTGGGCACCTTGATCGTGAAGACACCCCACTGCCGGCCGACCTCGAAGTGCGTGGGCTGCCCCTGATCCGCCGGACCGGGCTCGACGCGATTGTTCGGCCCGACAGGAATGTCGAGCGCTTCCTTGGCGTTCCGGTTGTAGTACCCGATCAGCATGCTGATGCTGCCGTCGGGGTTGTAATACCAGCCTTCGTACGCCGGCGTGATGCTGGCGCCGCGTTCGCGCATCGGATCGAGCGGCAAGGTGCTCTGCGGGCGCTGCGCGCCGGCCGCGACCCAACCGGTCGCGATGCAGAGGCCAGCCGTCATCAACCAGCGGCGATGTCTTGTGAACACTGATGTACTCCGTTCCTCGTGATCGCCTTCGGCAACATTCTACTCAGCTGTCGCCCTGACAATCTCGACGATGTCGTCGCACTTCTGACCGATCTGAACGGAGTCGCTTCAGCCGACGCCGAGTTCACAGTCCTACGCCACCGCCCCGCCTACGACGGTGGACGCGTCACGGCCGGTGGGATTGCTCCAGCCGCCCGGAGGCACCAGGCGTTCCATCTCTGGTGGTCCCCAGGTCTTCGGCTGATACGGGTAAATCGGGGTGCGGATGCCGAGCACTGGATCGACGATGCGCCAGGCCTCTTCGACGTAGTCCTCTCGCGCGAACAACGCGGCGTCTCCCTCCATCGCGGCCCCCAGGACTCGCTCGTACGCGTCCATGTCTGCCGCACGCGGAGACCGGCTGGCGACCATCTCGATGGCCTGCCCTGCCATGCTGTCGGTACACGTGACGGGCAGGCATTTTCCCGTTGGACAGCACTTGGAACAGGTGGTTCTGAACGGCATCGCGGATGGCGCCGATTTGATCGTAGAAGCCTCCTCGGCCCTGAATGCCGAAGTCCTCGGCCATGGTGATCTGCACGCTCTCGATGTGCGTGCGATTCCAAAACGCTTCGACAAACGTATTCGCGAAACGGAAGGCCAGGATGTTGTTCACCGCCCGCTTGCCAAGATAGTGGTCGATGCGAAAGATGTCGGTCTCGTCGAAGACGCCGACGCCGAGCAGGACCTTGTTGAGGCACTGCGCCGAGACGCGGTCGTGGCCGAACGGCTTCTCGACGATGATTCGCGCCCCTGCGGCGCACGTCGATTTCGCCGCGGCTCTCGACGCTCTCGCGCGCGCGAGCGCGAAGCCGATCGAGGTCCCATCCGGCCTTCGCAACACCCACGACGGGCACGTTCAGATGTCCTCGCTTCACCATTGCGTGCAAGGCCGGAAAGATCTTCTTGTACGCGAGATCGCCCGTCGCACCAAAGAAGACGAGCGCGTCGGAGTGGGATCTGGTCATACCCATACCAATTTGAAAAGGCACAGATCGTACCGTTCAACGCGATGCGTGAACCATTACGACGACTCGATGGGCGACGCGCGGCGAGACCACTGAGCGCTCCGACACCTCGTGCTGGGTTCCATCGATTCGGAGTGCGTCGATGCATCTCTGCCGGTTGTTGGCCCGTTACCCTGGCCATCGGTGCGCACGCCTCTTGCTCGATGTGGCCTGAACGCGCGTGCCATCGCCGAGCGGACGCTCCAGGGCCACGAAAGCTCTCGAGCAAATGGGGGAAGAATGACAGCGGAGAAGCGCGGCTACCTGACGACGAGCCTCGTCGCAAGCGTTGTCGCGTGTGCCCTCGCGTGTGCGACGTCATTGTCGTCGCAGGTTGCCAGAACGTCTGTCCCAGCCGATGGAGCCGCCGCCGCCGTCCCGAATCTCTACGACGCACAGCGTCTGGTCGAGCAGTACATCGTTGGGGGCCGGTACGATGAGGATTTCGCAAAAATTGTGACGAGCGCCCGAGCGTGGCTCGAGGCGCGAGCACCAGCCGCGGTCAAACCCGCGATTGTTCTGGATATCGATGAAACGTCGCTCTCGAATTGGCCCGCCTATCGGGTCAATGGTTGGGCACGCATTACGAATGGCGGGTGCGATCTTCAGCAGGGACCCTGCGGGCTACGAGCGTGGCAGGCGCTCGGTCAGTCGAAGGCGCTGGCCCCGACACTGGCGCTCGCGCGACGAGCGCGAGAAATGAACGTCGCGGTGTTTTTTATCACAGGCCGGCCGTCCAACCTTCGCGATGCCACCGAGCGGAATCTTAAAGATCAGGGGTATGAATGGACTGGTCTCATTTTGGAGCCAGAGGGCGCCGCATTCGCGAGCGCAAGCGACTTCAAAGCACCGGAACGACGCAAGCTCAGTGAGCAGGGATACACGATTCTTCTTAGTCTCGGTGACCAGCAAAGCGACCTTACCGGCGGCTACGCCGAGCGGACGTTCAAATTGCCCAACCCCGTGTACTACCTCCCCTGAGAGGCCCGGTCTTACGCGCGCTCGCCAAGCGTCCGGCCCGCTTGTTCAAGCGCGCGGCTCGAGGCGCTCGGTCGTGAGGCACGCCCAATCCGTTCTGTCCAGTAATCCACCTGCTGACCGGTTGTTTCGCCGATATCACAAGAGCGCGAATTGCGTCCACGCCGCCGGACGTGATGAATTTGCGTCCTTGGAACACCGGAGGTGAGAGGAGCCAGCCGTGCAACGAGCCAGTGAGCGCGTCAAAGCGTTCTTCGACCAGTACGAGATGAACATCGGCGGATCGGATCCCGCAGTCATTGCGGCGCAGTATGGAGAATCGTTCGTGTTTGCCGGGCCGCAGGGCACTCAGGCCGTGAAACGAGACGACTTCGTCAAAGTGCTGCCGAAGCGACAGGGCTTCTTCAAGTCCGTCGGTCTTCGATCGTCGACCGTCGTGGCGCTCGAAGAAACACCCGTCGACGACTGCTGCGTGCTGGTCAAAGCGCAGTGGAGGTTGAGATTCGAACCGGCGGCGAGGCCCGCCTCCGACCTCGACGTGTCTGCCATGTATCTCCTCCAGCAGTACCCGGACGGCCTGCGGATCGTCTTTCAACGGGATTACGACGATCTGACGAGGCGTGTCCAGGAGCTCGGACTCGTCTAGAAAGCGGTCAACGCGTTCGCGAGGCGTCTCGTTCTCCGGTGAAGTCATCTGAATCCGGTGAGCAGGAAACACAGCGCGGGCTGCGGCGGAGTCGGCGACATGCTCGGTCATCAGAGCACTCGCGATAACAGACTCGTCGCAACTGTTTTTCGGATCAGATCGAAGTTCCGCCGAGTCCTTCCGCCGTCCAGTTCATTGGTTCGGATGCTGCGGCACACGGCGCGGCAATTCGTTCGCTCGTTCCCACCGTACACGAAGTGGGTCTGACGGTACGCGACGTGGGTTTCACCGTACGCAACGTGGGTGTCGCGTGACGGCTCACCGCACCACGCTCACGACGGCCCGTCCCGTGCGGACGGACACTCGTCCTTGATCGATCCCACGCGGGTCGCGAAGCGCACGACGACTCTTCGTGCAAGAGTCTCCTTCCGAGAGAACTTTTCGTCGCGAACGGTGTCGAAGATCAGTGCGGACGACATTCGTCGCCGCAAGGAGTAGATGGACCGTGAAGATGTTCGACATTCGGCGGTACGAAATGCTGGTGAGGCTGATCGCGTTCGGCAAAGCCCGCGCGGAGCGGTTTGCCGCAACGAGCCCCGGGGGCAAGCTGTTCGCCGCACTCGGGATCAAGGTCGCCGAGTTGGATCCGCACGTCGTGGATCAGGCGTCCAGCAAGAAGGCCGCGCAGCAAACCATCGCGACGAAGAACGCCGCACGGGATCGGATGCGCGAGCTGCTGTTGACGCTCGCCCGCACGGCGAAGCTCGTCACCACCGGCACACCGGGACTCGAAAACAAGTTCCGGCTGTCGAAGACCCACAGCGATCAGCGGCTCGCCGCGGAGGCGCGTGGCATCGTGAAGGATGCGACGCCATTCGGCGACGCGATCGTCTCGCAGCACCTGCCGTCGACGTTCCTGTCCGATGTGACGAGCGCGATCGACGAGTTCCAGGCGGCGATCCAGGCTCACGCGGCGGCGAAGGAATCGCGCGCCGCGGCAACCGCGGGCATCGACGAGACGCTCGCGGCGGCGCTGACGATCGTGGATCAACTCGACACCGTCGTGGCGAACCAGTTCGCGTCGGATGCGACCGCACTCGCCGAATGGAAATCCGCTCGCCACGTATCGCGAGTCTCGATTCCCTATGCGCTCCGCAAGCAACACCCGGAGCCGGCTCCGGTGCCACCGCCCGTGACACAGCCTTCGTAGGGATATCCGATGATCAAGGTTGAAAGGAGCCGATCATCGGCCTGCTGCCAGCGGCGGCCGCGTGCCGCCGCGGGCAGTCTCGAGGGAGGAGGACTCCGTGCGGGTCAAATGCTTCGGATGCGATGCGGTGATTGTGGCCGACGACTCGAACGCCATCGTCGACGCGTTCGTCGCCCACGCGCGGGAGCGGCACACCTGGTCCTACCCGGAGGAAGCCATTCGGACCTACGCGCGCAATTACGCCGACGCGACCGAGCGGCTCACCGGCGGCACAGAACGGTTGTCTGAAATCGCCGACATCACGGTGCATCCGGTAACCGAAGACCGCGTCGACGACTGGCTCCGGTTCTTCGACCATGACGCCTTCGCTGGCAACCCCGATTGGGCCTCGTGCTATTGCCTCGAACCCCATGTTCCCGATCATCTCGAGCGCGCGTGGCGCATGACGCGGGCGGCCGTGGCCGAGCGACTTCGGGGCGGTACGACCTTCGGGTATCTCGCGTACGTTGACGGCCGACCCGCCGGGTGGGTCAATGCCTCGCTGCGCGCCGATTACGGCCTCTACCGCGATGTGGATCCCAACGGCCCCGAGCCGGCGTCCGTCATCGGAATCTCGTGCTTCGTCGTCGCCCCGCCCTTTCGACGGCACGGGATCGCGTCGGCATTGCTCGACCGCGTGATCGCGGACGCGCCTGCCCGTGGCGCAGCGTGGATCGAAGCCTACCCTGACAATCGACCGGAGGAGAGCGACGCCGGCCATTTCCGCGGGCCGCGGTCCATGTACGACGCACGCGGATTCAAATCCATTGTGGTGCGAGACCGTGACACGGTGGTGCGGCTGTCCGTGACGCCACCCCGCCAGGACGCCGTCTCGCGCCGAGCGTTTCTCGCCGCCACCACCGTCGCGTTCACCGCGCGATCGTATTCACGGATCATCGGAGCCAACGATCGGATTCAAATCGGGCAGATTGGCTGCGGTCATCGCGCGGACGGACTCCGCGACATGCTCAAGAAATCGGCCGCCACGGATCCGCATTTCGATCTGCGAAGCGTCTGCGACCTCTGGTGGAAGAATCGCACACGCGCGGCTGACGACGCCGAGCGGATGTTCGGGAGGCGACCGAAGGAATATCAATACTCCGAGGAAATGCTCGCGGATCCGGAACTGGACGCCGTCATGATCGCGACCGGCGATCACCAGCACGCGAAGATCCTGGCGGAGGTCGTTCGTGCCGGTAAGGACTGCTACTGCGAGAAGCCCATGGCGAACAGCCTCGCGGATGCGAAGCTGGCGCGCGACACGGTACTGGCGAGCACGCAGGTCGTGCAGATGGGCTCACAGTGGTTGAGTTGTCCCTATCAGCACCGCGTGCGGGAGATCATCCGGAGCGGCAAGATCGGAAAGATCGTGTCGATCAGCCAGAGCTGGAACTACAACGGTCCCCGGTGGCACATCCCGAGAGACGGGAACGTCGCGGCCATCCGTGAGCGCGAGACCGATTGGAATCGCTGGCTCCTCGGCCGACCCGAGCGACCGTTCGATCCTCGCGTCTACTTCGAGTTCCGTCTCTTCAAGGATTTCTCCGGCGGGATCACGGATCAGTGGTACAGCCACGGTTCCGGCCTCGCGCATTTCTATCTCGATACGTTCATCCCTGACGACACCGTGTCGAACGGCGGCATCTTCGTCTGGCACGACGTCCGTGAAAACCCCGACACGTTCCAGGCGATTTCGACGTTCGCCGAGCGGCAGGTGCTCTACACCTACGGGACGACGTTCGGGAACGCGCATGGCGATCACACGATCATTCGCGGAACGCGGGGAACGCTGTTCTCTCCTGGGGGCGAGGGCAGCCCGCAGTGGTGGTTCGTCAAGGAGCCGTACAGCTTGTGGGGCTCGAACATCGTGTTCATCAGCCTGCATCTGGGCAAGTACAAGCCCGAGCCCGTATTGCTCCCCGGCTCGACAGACCTGCCGCCCATCAAACAAGACGACAATCTGAAGGCGCACACCGACAACTGGCTGGCCTGCATGCGGTCACGGCAGACGCCCAACGGAAGTATCGAAAGCGGATTCGCACACTCGGTTGCCGTGATCATGGCGACGCGCAGTTATCGCGAGGGAAAGAAGATGTATTGGGATCGGAAACGCGAGGAGATTCTGGATCACCCGCCCGACGAACGTCAGACGTAACCCGACGTGTTCAGGTTACGTCGAATCGCGTCATCATCGCGTGATCTTCATGCTCCAGATTGTGGCAATGGAGCATGTAACGCCCGCGGAACTGTTCACAACGCAGAAGGACCAACACCTCCTCGCCAATGTCGAGTGCGACGGTGTCCTTCCACCCTCGTTCATGGATGAGGGGCGCCTTGCCGTTGCGCTCCAGAATCTGGAAGTGCGCGAGGTGCACGTGTGTGGGATGCGGGCTGCCCACGAATCGCACGGGTGCTTCGTTGCGGAACCGCCACAATTCGACGTCCCCGAGCGGCACGGTGGCGTCACACCGGTTTGGATCGAAGCGCTTCCCGTTAACGGTCCAGACGATCGGCGTCGGTAAGTCGTGGAGACTGAAAGTGGGACGAAATGTCCACGTTCGCGCGGTCGCCGTTTTGGGCCGCTTGAGAAAGCCGGGATCGCTCAGGCGCGCGGGGATCTGCGCATCATCCGTTTCGCGTTTGACGACATCGAAGCGCATGATTGGGGTCAGTGGCGATTTCACTAACGCATTCGTCAAAAAGACCTGTGTTCCCACTGCGTACCGGGAAAAGTCGACAATGACCTCTGCACGCTCGGCCATCGCCAAGGGAAGCGTGGTGATCGTCACCGGGGCGGGGAGCAGTCCACCGTCGGTGCCGATGAGCGTGATCGGTTCTGTGTTGCCCAGTGCCAACCGCAGCAGACGCGCATTGGATCCGTTGAGCAGGCGGAAACGATACTTGCGCGTTGACACCTCCATCTTCGGCCACGGCACGCCGTTGACGAGCATCACCTCGCCCTCGAATCCCATGTGCCGCACGGTGTCGTACGCGAAGGAGCCATCGGCGTTGAAGGTTCGATCCTGAATCAGCAACGGCACGTCAAAAGGTCCACGTGGGAGCGGAAGTGACTGCTCCTCGTCGTCTTCGACGATGTAAAAGCCCGCGAGACCGCGCAGGACGTTCTCGCCCGTCATGTCCATGGCGTGATCGTGGTACCACAGCGTGGCTGCGCGCTGACGATTGGGATGCGTGTATGTGCGGGACGCGCCCGGCATCACCATGTCGGCGGCAAAGCCGTCCGAGTCCGGAGGGTTGACGCCGCCATGCACGTGGACCGCCGTGTGAGTCGACAGCTGGTTCGTGTGACGGATGACGACAGGTCGATTGCGGCGAACGCGAAGAGTCGGTCCGGGGAACATGCCCTGGTAGCCCCAGATCTTGGTGAGGCGTCCTGGCAAGATCTCTTGCGCGGCTTCTCGTTGCACAATTGTGTATTCGTCCTGTGTAGGTGTCCGGACGGTAGGCTCGAGCACTGCTGGCAGCTTGAGCGGGAGCGTGAAACGCGGAATCGCGTCGGCGCGCGTCGATGCGGTCGCCGGCGTGCTGATTCTCGCTCGCGCTGCCATCGAGGCACCGCCGAGAACGGTCAAACGCAGCGCAGTTCGTCGCGTCATCGCGTCCGTCTCCTTTCTCATCTTGCCTGTGAGGCTCCGGCGCCGCTACGCTCCTCAAGAGGTTCCGCGAGACCGAGCAGCGCGGGCGCATTCGTGTCAAGAATCTGCCTCACGTTCGTTGGCGGCAGACCCGCGTGGCTGACGTACTCGATTGCGCGCTGGAAGAGCGCACCATCTTCGTAGGGAAAGTCCGTGCCTAACACGAGCCGATCGGCGCCGAACGAGTCGCAGGCACAGCGCAGCGCCGGGACGTGCCCGTACGCCACGGTGTCGTACCACATGCGCCGGGCTGCCGTGCTCGGAGGCTCGGGCGTCTTCGGAACTTCCCATTCATATTGTTTGTCGAGGCGCTGCAGCAGCATCGGCAGCGCGCCGCCCAGATGCGAGTTGATGATTCGCAGACGCCTGTAGCGAGTGGGAATGCCCGCTATGATCAGATGTACGGCCGCAATCGTGTCCTCGATGGGCGCACCGATCATCCAGGTGAGATTGAAGTCGCGAATGAGCGGCGCTCCAGCCGCGCAACCGGATGGATGCACGTAGAGCACGGTGCCGCGCCGGTCCAGCTCCTGAAAGACCGGAGTGAACTCGGGATCGACCAGCGACCGACCGAGGACCGAGGTGGTCATCGCCACGCCGACAAACCCAGGTACTGCCAGCGTCCGATCGATCTCCTCGAGCGCCGCGTCGACATGCGGTAAGGGCAGCGCCGCAAATGCTGCAAACCGGCTCGGATGACGATCGACGACCGATGCGTAGAGATCGTTGACGAATTCCGCAGCGTGAATCGCGTGCGCCCGATTCTCGAACTGCGGCAGTTGCGGCGACGCCGACAACACCTGCTGCGTCACGCCCGCCGCGTCCATCAGGGCAAACCGTGCGTCGAGCTCGGCCGCCTCTCCGCCTGCACCTCGCCCACGCTGTGTGCCGGTATCACGCTTTCCGTACTTCGTCAGAAGATCCAGGTAGGCGTCGGTCCAATAGTGCGCATGTACATCGATCCGCACGAGCGTCACCTCCCAGTCAACAGAGGTTCATCAGCAGACCTCAGGCGAATCGCGCATCGGGGTCGTGGACCGCGCGGCCCGCGACAATCGTCACGTCCGGACGAAGTGTCGGAAGATCGTCGATCGGCACATGAAACGGATCACGGTGGAAGCCGATGAGATCGGCCATCTTGCCGGGCTCTAACGTGCCGAGCATCTCGGCCTCCCCGATGAGGCGCGCAGCATCGGCGGTATACAAGCGCACCGCCGTGCACAGGTCGATCGCGTGCTCGGGTCCGAGCACACCGGCGCGGGTCTCGCGGGTGACCATCCCCCACACCGACGCCATCGCGTCGTATGGGCCAACCGGGTAGTCTGATCCCGCGCCGAGCAGGGCGCCCTCGGCCAGCCACTCGCGCAGTGGAAACGCGTCGGCCGTTCGTTGCCGGCCCCAGTTGGCGATGAGCACCGGAGCCAAATCGTGGAGCAGCGGGTGCTGCACGGTAATCGGCACGCCAAGCCGAATCGCGCGGGCGCGCTGATCCGCGCGCGCCAGGCCACCGTGTTCGAGAACGAGCGCGTCCGCGCGACGAGCGGGCACCGAGCGAGCGACGCGCTCGTAGATGTCCAAAGTGGTTCGGACCGCCCGATCTCCCCACGCATGAATGCCGACACGCCAGTCGGTCCGCACCGCGTGCGTGACGACGTCGGTCAACGCGTCGGGATCCCACAGCAGCTGCCCGGTGAAGCCGGGCCGATTGACGTAAGGCTCTTCGGTCGCCCCGTTCTCGGCTCCGCCGTCAATCACGAACTTCAATCCCCAGACTTGCAGCCAGCTGTCGCCGAATCCGCTGCGCACGCCCAGTTGATCGATTCGCGCCGTGACACCATCCACCGAGTGCTCGTCGTAGGGAAAGCCAATCATGCCGCGGAGCCGAGCCGCCAGCTTTCGGGTGCGCCAGGCTGCCTGGAGCAGCGGCAGTTCGTCGACGTTTACGTACGCGTCTCGAACGGTTGTGATGCCGTGTGCCGCATAGTCGAGCGATGCGCGGCAAATCGAGTCGACCTGCTCCTCGAAGCTCGGCGCCGGGAATGCGCGTTCGGCCAGACTGTTGGCCGTGTCGATCAGCCAACCGGTCGGGTTGCCGTCGGGGTCGCGAACGATGGTTCCACCAGCAGGTGTTGGGGTGTCGCGCGTCACTCCGGCCAATCGCATGCCGATCGAATTCAATACGTCGTTGTGTCCGCCACGCTTGACCAGCACTGGGTGGTCCGCCGTCGCCCGATCGAGATCGGCGGCCTGTGGCATCCGCCGCTCCGCAAGATTCATCTCGTTCCAGGCTGCGGAGGTCCGAATCCACTGTCCCTTCGGCGTCGTCGCCGCTCGCTTGCGGATCAAGTCCACGAATTCGTCGATCGTCCTGGCTTTTTCCACAGGTACATCATTGATGCTGCGGGCCGCGAAGATCAGATGTGTGTGCGTATCAATGAAGCCTGGAAGGAGTGTGAGATCAGGGTCGTCGATGACCTGCGTGGTCTTGTCGATCAGGTCGTCGAGATCGTGCGCGTCCGGCGCAATCGCAACGATCCAACCATCGCGAATCGCAATCGACCGATGGACCTTGTAGGGCGGCGTCATGGCGTGGATGGCGCCCGCGCGAATCACACAGTCGGCGAGACGTGGACGTTGCTCCGGTTTCATCGCGTCCCCACAGTCATCGCTGGTTGTGACGCAAACACGCCGTCAGCGTCGAAGACGGCGCGGCCGCCGACGATCGTGATGACGGGTTTGAGCTCTGGCAATTGGTCGATCTCGCATGTCATCGGATCGGTCCGGAAAGCGACCAGATCCGCAAGCCGGCCGGGCCCGAGCGGGCCGAGACGCCTCTGCTCCCCAGACAAATGGGCGCCAGCGACGGTCGCCAGACGCATCGCCGTCTCTCGATCGATCGCATATTCCGGTCCCTGGACGCCGACGCTCTCGGTCTGGCGTGTGACCATCCCCCAGACCGTGCGCACCGGTTCGTAGAAGCCGATGGGATAGTCGCTGCCCGCCGAAAGTTCTGCTCCTTCTTCAAGCCACGCGCTGACTGGCATGATCGGGCGCGTGCGGTCGGGGCCCCACAGCCGGAGCAGGCTGGCGCCGAGTGCGTGTAGCAATGCATGCTGCACCGTGATGTGCACGCCCATCGCGATGGCGCGCGCCCGCTGCGTCTTGTCTGCGAGGAACCCATGCTCGAGAACGAGGGCGTGGTCCGGTACGTGCGGGCTGGTCGCAAGAATCCTCTCGTAGACGTCGAGGACCGTTCGGACGGCTCGATCTCCGATCGCGTGCGTGGCCACGCGCCATCCGCGCCCAACAGCTGCCGTCATCACGGCGAACATTTCCTCGGGATCCCAGTTGAGGTGACCGCGAAAGGATTTGTCGGTGACATACGGATCGTCGAGCGCCCCGCCCTCAGGCCCTCCGTCCATGACGAACTTCAACCCCCACACCTTCACCCACGTGTTGCCAAAGCCGCTGCGCATGGCGAAGCCATCAATCTGTGCGATCCGCTGGTCGACAGATCCGCTGGGATACATCAGCAATAAGGGGCGAACGCGGAGCGACAGCCGGCCGGACTCTTCTGCCTCTTGGTACAGTCGCATCCCCTCGGGCGACACGACCGGATCGCGGATCGTTCCGATGCCGGCGGCGGTGAACATCCGGCAGCTTTGCTCGACGCCATCGACCTGCTCGTCGATCGGTAGCGGAGGCACATGTACCAAGGCGTACTGAGCACCACCTTCAAGCGTGCCGTCGAGCGCACCGTTCGGGAGACGACCTAGATGTCCACCCGGCGGATCCGGCGTGGCCGCTGTGATGCCGGACGCCTGGAGCCCACGCGAGTTAAGGACGGCCATGTGTCCGCCGCGGCGGAGGATCACGGGATGGTCGCGTGTCGCCCCATCGAGCTCCTGAGCCGTGGGCAATCTGTTCTCGGCGAGCTTTCGCTCGTGCCACGCGTTCGACGTTTGAATCCATCGCCCGACCGGAGTCCGAGTCGCCTGATCCCGGATGAGCGACACCATCTCGTCGATGGTGCGAGCCCGGTTCACGGGAACAAAGGTCGCGTTCCGCGTGGCCTCGAGCAGATGGTTGTGCGTGTCATAAAACGCCGGCAGCCACGTCAACTCTGTTTCGTCGATGACGTGCGTGTTTCGCGTAATGAGGGCATCCAGTCCGTTCGGTTCAGTCGCGACTGCCACGATCGCTCCGTCCCGAATGGCCACGGTGCGCAGCACCGCATTGTCGGGCGACATCGCATAGATCTTCTGAGATCGGATCAGGATTTGAGCCGGCACTGATTCGTTGAACATAGGACTTCCTTTTCTGAGTACCGTCGCGCAGGAGTCTCCGCGCGATCGCAAGCTCCGGTCGATCTGGATCAGCAGCTTTCCACATAGCCAAAAACTCCTGAGACCTCCTCCCAGCTGTGTCTTTGTCACCGAGCGCATACGCCGCGCGGGCCAACCCAAGAATGAGTCGTGGACGATTCGGCGTCCGCAGCAGCGCTCTGTGGAAGTACGTCTGCGCTTCGGTTGGACGATTCAGGTCAAGCAGCAGAGCGGCGCACAGTTCGTTGGCGGGAATTGCCGGATAGGGTGGTTGGGAGAGGTCGTCGATCGAGTCTTCGATCGTGACGGCCTCCTTCAACTTTGAAACGGCTTCCGCCGCGTCGCCAGCCGCTTCCGCCGCAAATGCTTCTGCCTCGCGCGCCTGCAGGGTGATGATCAGCTGCGCGAAGGGATGCTGGCCGAACTGACGAGAGAGTGCCACCAGTTTCGTCGCGGCCTCCCGGGCCGCAACCGGGTCTCCTCGTACCGCTGCGGCCTTGGCTTGCCATTGCAGCTGCACCGCCGCGAAATCGCCTGACAGAACCAGCAGCGGAAGGCGAGCGGCCTCCTCCCAGCGGCTCGATTCCACCAGCAGACGGGTGAGCATGTCGAAGTAGCCATAGACCACGCGGTCGGGCACGGCGTAAATCGTCCGGCCGCGGACGTGACGCGACTGCAACTCCGGTGTGTCGGGAGCAGTCGTTTTGTCTGGAAGCGCCCGGAACTGTGCCGCGATAATGTCGACCTCGCGCTGGGCCTCGCGATACCGACCCATTTGCAGGTAGGCATATTCGAGATATGTCAGGTTGTGGAAATCGCGATACGCGCCTGACTCGTGGGCGCGCTTCACATCCATTTCGGAGGCCTGCCAGCCTTTCAGATTTGTCGCGGCGGATTCCTCCCACAACCCAAGGCGCGTGAAGATGTGCGACGGCATGTGGAGGGCATGCGGAACCGCAGCCGCCGCCTCCGCGTATCTCCGAGCGGCTGCAAGGCCCTGCTCGGCATGCAATGGATCGTCGTACGCGTGGATCAGATAGTGCAAGACGCCGGGATGATCTGGCTGGCGGCGGTATACGTCCTCGAACAAGCTGGCCGCGTGCTCCTGCGGCTCGAATCCTGTCGAACCCTCCTCAACCGCACCCAGAATAGAGAGTCCGTAGAACAAAGACGTTTCGTCATCGGGATACGCCGCGTGAACAGACGCCATCGCGTCGCGGTACCGACGATCGCGGACAGCTTTGTTCGCTCCGCCGCCCGTGTCGTACAGCGCCGACACCGCTGCGAGATACTGCTTCTCCCTGTCCGACGCGTTCGGAGCCGCGAGGCCCTTTCTGACGAGTGTCCGGGCCGCGGCCTCATCCGCCTCCGAAGGCGGATCCCAGAAGGGGTGATTGAAGGTCATCGCGGCGCCCCAATACCCCATCGCGCATCCGGGATCAGCCTTCACGACGAGCACGAAACGTTCGAATGCGCGCACGTACCAGAAGTTGTGCAACAGGGCCAGCGCGCGGTCGAACTCGCTGCCGACCGCACGGTCGCACGAGATGTCCATGTGCGCTCGCCCGAGACCTTCCTCGGAAGCGGAATTGGCTTGCTCGTGAGCCTCATGCTGCGCCATCACACCGCTTGCGGCCGTCGCCGCGAGTAGCAGAACGAGAATCGCCCGCCGTTGTGCGCGCATCATGCACCTCCTCGCGCGTTTGCTAGAAGAGAACCGGCAGGGCCTTCACGCTCCTGAGCAGGAACCCCGGGTTCCAAGTGACGTCAATGGCTGCCAACCGGAGGTTCGGCATCCTCTGCAGCACCGTCTGGATGACAATCGGAGCTTCGAGCCGCGCGAGTGCCGCGCCGACGCAAAAGTGGATGCCATGACCGAACGCCAGGTGGCGGTTGGGATTCCGTGTGATGTCCAGGACGTCCGGATCGCGGAACTGTTTCGGGTCGCGGTTGGCCGGGCCGTGGCCGATGGACACGACATCACCCCGTTGAATGGGCGCGCCGGCCACATCGACATCCTCCAGCGCGAGACGTCCGTTCCACTGCACCGGGCTGTCGTATCGGAGGAACTCCTCCACCGCGGTGGCCATCAGCTCCGGGTGCTCGCGGAGCAGCGTCAGTTGATCCGGGTGACGAAGCAGCGCGAGCAAAGCGTTGCAAATCAGGTTCGTCGTCGTCTCGTGGCCCGCGCTCATCAGCACGCCACACACCGCGCAGATGTCCTCGTCGCTCAAGCGGTCGCCGTTCTCCTCCGCAATGGCCAGCCCCGTAATGAGATCGTTGGCTGGACGCTCGCGCCGCTGCGCCACCAGGCTCGCAATGTACGCATCGCGTTCTGTCACGCTGCGGTTGGCGGCCTCGACGATCTGCGGTGTTGGAGTCGGCGTGGTCAGCAGCGCGTTGAGATCGGCCGTCCAGTTCCTGAACTGCTCGGCCATCGACAGGTCCGCACCAATCAGAGCCGTGATCACGGCGATCGGAAGCGGAAACGCGAGATCCGCGCGGAGGCACATCCGGCCGGACGCCTGAACCTTGTCCAGCAGACCGTCGGCGAGGCTCTGAATGCGCGGCCGTAGCGGTTCCACGACGTGCGGAGTGAACGCTCGGTTCACGAGGTTGCGCAGGCGCGTGTGCGCGGGCGGATCGCTTCTGATGATGCTCCGCGCCATGTAGCGCCCGACCGGCGAGTCCGCGTACTGACCTGGACGCATCAGTTGCGCAGCGGCCTTCGACGAGAACCGCTGATCCGACAACACGGACGCAACCGCATCGTATCCGGTGACCAACCACCGCTCGAGCCTGGGATCGAAGTAGACGGGACTGCAGGACCGAATGGCGTCATACAGCGCATAGGGATCGTGCGTGACGTCAGCCGATTCGAGCGTGTACGGACCTGATGGCGTGCGTGTGCTGATGGTCTGAGCCATGATGCGTTCGCCCTTCATCCCTTGCGCCGCGGTGCACGACTTGCCGGCCGGCGAGCAGTTGACGACGCGCCAAAGGAGGACCGTTTCATCCAGAGCTCGGCCTCGGCCTCGAGCCAATCGTCGAGCGCGCCGCCGCAGTGCCGCTTGCGCTCGAGATACAACTCGTAGGCGCGTTTGCGAATCTCCTCTTCCGTCGGCGGCCGCCAATCGTCGTTCGACATGTCATTGGCATGAACACTACGCCTCCGGACGAATCCGGTCTGGGACAACCTTGCTCAATTGGTCGAAACGTGCGGAAACGTTCGCTACCGCTGACTGCGGTATTCGGAGGGGGTTACGCCCGTGAATCGACGGAAGACCTTCGTGAAGTGGCTCTGGTCCGCAAATCCGGTCGACGTGCTGATCTCCGCGAGGCTCATCGCAGGCTGCCGCAGCATCGTCTTGGCCCGATCGAGCCGTCGCTGCAGCAGATATTGGTGCGGGCTGTTCCCGGTGCTCTCCTTGAACAGGCGAGCGAAATGGAACGCGCTCACACCGGCTTCGCGAGCGAGCATGTTCAGCCGCACGCCGACATCCAGATTCGCGTCGATATATTCGAAGACCCTCCGCAAGCGGGCCGGCGGCAGACCGCCGCGTGACGGGTGTGACCCGGTCTGCGTTGAACATCGTTGCGCGAGCTGAACCGCGAGCGCAGCGCCTACGAGCTCGCCGAAAAGCGGCCCACTCGGACAGCCGGCCTCGAGATCCGTTTGGAGGAGCCGACACAGCGTCACGATTTGCGCATCGACCAAATTGAGGGTGGGTGCCAGTTCGACACGTCCACCGCGGACCGTCTCAGCAAGACGTTGTTCAAAGAGCGGCTGATCGAGCGCCAGGATCCACTGGGGAGCGGGTCTGCTGCGTACGCAATGGACGTCGAAGTGAAAGCTTTTGGGCTCGACCGTCACGCTGCCAGGCAGGTTCACGACCCGAACGGTGTGCCCATCGAATCGCCATTCACTGGTTAATGGCGGACCTTCGAAAAAGTGGACGACGGTCGAAGACGCCTCGGTATCCCGCGCGTCGTACACAGGGTCCGCGAGATGCCGCTCGAGGATCAGGCCTTGCCAGTCTACGCTCTGTGCACTCGATAAGAGCGGAAGCTGTGGAACGATCGGTTCGCTGCGCCCGCTGTGGAGGGAACGAATTCTGCGCCTCGAAACTGCCGGCGGCACGAGGGTGAAGGTTGCGCGCGGGCCAGACTGTAATCAAGTCAAAAAAGTACAAAAGCATCTCGAACCGCGCACCCCACCGATGAGGTCGGCGAACGGCGACGACCCTCCACACCGTCCAATTTCGGCGATGGCGCTGTCAATGGCGCCGTAGACGGTGCCAGAACACCGGCCGCGCCAGCAGCCGCGCCGTCCGCCGCCATGCCTCGTACACATAGAAGCCGGCATTGGGCTTCACGAGCAGCGCGGCATCGTCTGGATTCACGACGAGACTGACCTCGATGTTTGGCGCGACTCCGATCGGGATCCAATGGCGCCGGCACGCGTCGTACATGTGGATCATGACCCGCCGCATATCGTCGTACGACGGCGGCGGCCAGTCCTCCAGATCCGCGCCGGCGGTCGGTCGAAAGATGCACACCGTCGG
>Ga0126381_100001709_pt1 | contig 23437 bp, 23 predicted proteins | sample PanSoiMetPlot_28_FD_96465 | JGI IMG/M metagenome (GOLD analysis project Ga0126381, IMG submission 96465) | Tropical forest soil microbial communities from Panama - MetaG Plot_28 | ecosystem: Environmental > Terrestrial > Soil > Tropical forest > Bulk soil | place: Panama | collected 2016-02-17 | reverse complement strand
TAGGACTTCTGAAACGATCCGAGATGAGAATTGGATGTCGGTTGTCTCCGGTTGGGCGGGCTGGACGGATCTGAAATTCGTGCTAACTGCTGGCTGCGGAATCTTCTCCCGTCAGCAACCATTCAATGGTCGTGTCGAATTCCCGGCTTATATTCAACAGGGCAGCGGCGCCTATTTCTTTCTGACCACGCTCCGCATATGAGAGGAATCCTTGGCTGAGCCCTACGCGGCGCGCAAACTCAGCTTGAGTTAAATCGTATCCCCTTAATTCTCGCAGACGTCGGCCTACAGCTTTCCAATCGATGGTGAAAGAAGCTCTTGACAGGCCCATATCTCCATAGATATATTTAATATCAATAGGCATATAGCCTATCTGGTGGTCACCTATGGCACAAACTGCTTCCTACAACAACACCCTTCAGCTAATACGCCGCAACACTTCGCTAGTCAAGAAGCTCTACCCGAACATCACCCGAGCACGAATCCAAGCGCTGAACGAGCTGACGAGGCAATTCAGCTTCTCCGTCGCCAGGGGAGATGTGATCCAGCTTGAGAACGGCTGGTTCGTAACGCATACCGGACTTGTTCGCTTGGCACATCGCAAGCGATGTCGAGGTATCCAGGTAGAGGCTGTCGATTCGCTATGTGACCCCGCAGCTAGCCGCTTCGTGCTGAAAGCGACTGCATATCCGAGTAGGGGATCTGCAGGCTTTGTCGGGTACGGTGATGCGGACCCGTCCAACGTTTCGCCCCTGGTTCGCGGCGCCGAGATGCGCATCGCCGAAACACGCGCGGTCAATCGCGCCCTGCGCAAGGCATACGGTATCGGAATCTGCTCGGTGGAGGAGATCGGAGCCCAGTCCATTCCTCCCGCAACGCGCTTCACTTCAGTGAAGTTCCCGCCCAACGGTACGAATGGAAACGGTAACGGTTCCGGTCACAAAGTGCGTGATCGGCTCTGCCAGATTATCCGCCAGCACAAGCTCGACCCCGAGCTGGTCAAGGCCTACGCCGTCGACTTCTGCGGCACCAAAGCTCTCAAAGACGCCACCCGCGAGCAGGTCGAGGAGTTCGTCAGCCAGCTCGCCGCGGAGGCGAGCAGGGACCGCAATTCGCTGCTGTGTCACCTGAACAGCTACGCGCGCCCGAACCAGGAGGTGGTCGCATGAAGCGCCAAGTCCCGGGAATCGCTGACGCAGTGGCAGACGGCCACGCGTCGATTCCTGACGGCATTTTCCTCGTCCGTGTCGAAGATGCGCAGCATCGATTCCAGGCGAGTAAGCCGTTTTACCTGCTGCGATTCTCCATTCTCGAGCCAAAGCCGTTTGCCGGGCGGCCGGTTATCAGCCGCCTGTACTGCACCCCCAAAACGATATGGAAGCTCGGGTGGTTCCTGCGCGACTTCCTCTATGACCGTGAGCAGCTGATCCGTGACGAAATCGACGAGCGCGCATTGCGTGGACTGATCGGGGTCATCAAGATCAGCCACCGAATCGTGAACGGCATCGCGCTGGTGAACCTCGACGGGTTTGCTCCTGCCAGCCAGTGGGAAGATCTGTCCGCCGGCATTCCCGTTTCGCCGGTTGCGAGGGCCACAGGGGCAGGAAAGCCCAGGGCATCGTGATGACCTACAGCTACTCCCAAATCTCGCAATATCTGACCTGCCCTCGGCGGTATCGCCACCGTTATCTAGACGGCTGGCAGCAAAAGGAGGTGCGAGCCGCCATGCTGTTTGGCCGCGCCTTCGAGCAGGCGTTGGCAGCCTTGTTCCGGCGTGAGGATCCAGCGGCTGTTCTGTTCGAGCAGTGGTCTGCCTCTAAGCAGATGCAGTTGGCTTACTCTGGCCATGACAGCTGGGACAGCATGCTGCAGCAGGGGATTCTCTTGCTTCAGCGGTTCGTCCAAGACGACCGGGTCTATATCAGTCGGTCACGAACCCATCAGCAGATTCAGTTCACCCGTACCCTGAGTTCCGGCAACAATTTTGTGGCTTATATCGACGCCATCGGCGAGCTTGACGGCACGACCTGCGTATTGGAATGGAAAACAGCCTCGGCCCGTTATCCGGATGAGCCAGCCGGGCTGGCCGCCCTTGACCCGCAACTGATCTGCTATTCGTGGATGACTGGCATCGATGCTGTCGCGCAGGTGGTCTTCGTACGTAAGCGCCTCGTCGAAGTGCAGTACCTGCGAGCCACGATTACCGACCAACAGCGTCGCGAATTCGAAACTCTGGTTGAGGATACCGTCAGAAGCATTGAGTCCGGGTTGTTTCTGCCGCACAGCGGCATCCGTTTCCCCCAGAATCCGTGCACCACGTGTCCTTTTCTCGGGCTCTGCCTCGATCAACGCGAACTGGTTGAGACAGAGCTGGTGCGCAAGCCAGGAGTTGACCTTGGTTTGTTTGACGAGCTTGGTTACTAGGAATCCGCCGATGCCGCCGAAGCTCAATCGCCGCCGCGCCGAATTCGTGCTGGGCCGCATTGATGCCATTCTGGCGTGGGAGGCACAGCATGAGAATGAGAAGGACAGCAAATTCGTCGAGCTGGGAAAGTGCCTGTGTGAGGTACGAGCTGGGCAGTTCTGGCGGCTAGAGAATCTAAAATCATTTGATGAATTCCTGGAGCGGCGCTTCCCGGAATCCCGGCGGAAGGCCTATTACCTGATGTCAATCCATGAGCACCTGCCACCGCAGGTGAGAAGAGACCTGAAGCAGGTCGGTTGGACGAAGGGTCTAGAGCTGGCGAAGCTTGCCCGCAAGCAAGGCCAGCGCTTCGAAAGTGCAACTTGGTTGCACAAGGCCCGGCAGATGCCGAAACAGGAGTTCAAGCGAGAAGTGGAGAAGGAGCTCACGGGAAGGGAAGAGGAGCCATCGGAGCTGATTTACTTCAAGGTGTACAAAAGCCAGATGCCGGTCATCGAGCGCGCGATCGAAACCGCTGCCCTGATGCTGGGGAGCGATAAGTCTCGTGGTTATTGCCTTGAGATGATCTGTGCGGACTTCCTCGCCGGGGCGTCGATCGAAGGTGACAATCCCGAGATCCTGCTGCAATCCATTTCTCGGTATTACAAATTCTTACCTAGACTACAGCAGCAAACGTTTCTGTGCCAGTTCGCTTCGCAGATACGATGACCCAAATCCGCTCGAAGAACCCGCGCCACTGGCTCACTCGTGAGAGCTATCGTCAGCTACATCGGCAGGTGCTGGAACGCGACAAGTGGCGATGCCAGAACTGTGGTGCCACCCAGCACCTGCAGGTCCATCACATCGTCTTTCGCAGCCGGTCTGGCGGGGACGAAGAAGAGAACCTGATCACGCTGTGTGCTGAATGCCACAGGCGCAAGCATGGATTCTAGAAAGTTGTCATTAATGGCGAACCATTTCATCGGGGGCACGCCAGGGACGGGGAGAGAGATAAGAACAAAGACTGATCCTGGCGATCAGCTCTTCGGAGCAGGTTAGGAATCACTGCTTGCTGTTGGAAGATTCTTAGTACAACCGGAAGTTCACTTCGACGTTGATCATCACCGGGACGGGGTGGCCGTCCTTTTTGGCGGGCTCGAAGCGCCACTGCCTTACGGCTTCGATTGCCTTCTCATCCAGGCCCATGCCCAGAGCGCGCTGCACGCGAATGTCCTGCGGCTTGCCATCGGGACTCACCACCAGCCACAGAACCACGGTCCCCTGATACTTGGCTTTGCGCGCTTCTTCCGAGTATTCCGGATCGGGATCGTAGAGAATCTTGGGCGCGCTGACGCCGCCGCCTACGCGATAAGCGCCGCCACCGTATCCGCCGCCGTGTCCCGGCCCTACGCCCGGTCCGGTTCCCGAACCTACGCCGCCGCCGGTGCCGCTGCCAATGCCTCCGCCGGAGCCGGTGCCGTTAGAAGGTGGTCCCAGGACTTTCGAGAGGGGATCGCCCAAGGCGCCCATGGTGGGCAGCTTGATCTCAGGCGGCACAACTACCGTGGGCGGAACGACCAGCTTGGGATTGTCATTGCGGACCACGATTGCCGGGGGGACGATCTGATCTTTGGAAAGCTTGGGCAACGCGCCCTTCGGCGCCGCCAGCTTGTCGCGGTCGCCGCCGCCGCCACCGCCGCCCGCCTTCGTCTTGGAGACGTTCATCGGCAGGTATGGGCTGATGTCGGTCACCACTCCCACCACCTGCTGCTTGATCTGTTCTTTATGCTCGAGGACCCAATGGCCGGACCAGATGAGTAGGCCCACCGCGATCATGTGCAGGATGAACGAATAGAGGAACGTGTCCTTGCGCTGCGGATAAAGGCCCTGTCCCTCGCCAAACAGCGCAGGGATAACCTGATCCTCCGGCGCAACAAGGATAACCGCGTCATCAGACGGCTTTGGAGTTGCGGAAGTGGACATCGGGATTTACTACAGTATAGACCCACTCGGTTGCCAGAAGTTCCAGAAAAATATTGCGAAATCGCGGCTTCCGTCCCTCAGCCCATGCGGTCCATCCCATCCCGAAAACGGAAACAGTTGTGTTTGAAGGGCCTGACGCCACTATTTCGCCGCGACCAAGCTCCCTTTCTCGTTTCGCTTCGTGACATCGGTGTAACATTTCATCCTGCTCCCTGGAGGTCCCCCATGGCGAAGCTCTTACCTACTCTGCTTGTGCTGTCGATGCTGGTGGGATCGTCGGCCGCCCAGGAGATGCACGACCACGATGCGCCGGAACAGCTGGGGCAGGTATCGTTTTCCACCTCCTGCAGCCCGGCGGTGCAGGCGCAATTCGCCCGCGGCGTTGCCCTGCTTCATTCCTTCGCATACGCCGATGCCAAAGCCACGTTCGAGAGCGTCGCCCAAGCTGATCCCCACTGCGCAATGGCCCATTGGGGCATAGCCATGAGCTACTTCCACCAGCTCTGGGATCCGCCCATTGCACCGGCAAACCTCAGCCTCGGCCACCAGGAGATGCAACGCGCACAGCAGCTCGGCGGAGGCTCGGAGCGCGAGCGCGGATTCATCAGCGCGCTGGCCGTTATCTATGACGCCGGCGGCAACGTTCCCTATATGACGAGTGCCCAGCACTACACGCAGGCGATGAAGGCCGTGGCGGCGGCAAATCCAAACGACGTGGAGTCGCAGGTCTTCTACGCGCTGGCGCTGCTGTCGACTGCTCCGCCCAGCGATAAGACGCACGCCAATCAGAAGCTGGCTTTCGCCGTGCTGGAGCCGCTCTACGTCAAATATCCGCAGCATCCGGGACTGGCGCACTACCTGATCCACGCCACTGACAACGCCGAGATGGCGCGTCAGGGGCTGGCCGCCGCTCAAGCGTATGCGCAGATCGCGCCCTCGGCGCCGCACGCCCTGCATATGCCGTCGCACATTTTCACGCGGCTGGGTATGTGGGATGACTCGATCGCATCCAACATGGCTTCCGAAGAGGCCGCCGGGCGGCACGGCGACACGGGAGAACAGCTGCACGCGATGGACTATCTCGTCTACGCCTATCTGCAAAGCGGTCGCGACACGGAAGCGGCTGATGTGATTCAGCAGCTAAAAACCATGTCCGGTCTCAATCACGGCGACTTCAAGGTCGGATACGCGGCCACGGCGATGCCCGTCCGCTATGCCGTCGAGCGTAAGGACTGGGCCGCGGCTGCGAGCATCGTGCCTCCGCCTTCGAATGCCCCAACGCACGTGGTCGCGATCGCGGTGTGGGCGCGCGGATTGGGCTCGGCGCACACCGGACACGCCGCCGATGCCCGCGCTCAGGCGGCGAAACTGCTCGATCTGCAGAAACAGCTCGAGGCCGCAGGCCGAGACTACTGGGCAGGCCAGGTGGCGGTACAGAGGCTGGAAGTGCTGGCATGGGCCGAGCAGTCGGATGGCAAATCGCAGGATGCCGCCGCTCTGCTGCGCCAGGCAGCCGATGCCGAGGATGCGGTGGAGAAGCTGCCCGTCACGCCTGGGCCGATCGTCCCCGCGCGCGAGCAGCTTGGCGATCTGCTGTTGCTGATGAACCAACCGCAGCTGGCGCTGAAGGAATTCCAGACATCGCTGCAGAATGCTCCCGGACGACTCGGTTCGACGACGGGAGCGGCACGCGCCGGGCAACTGACAGCCGCGGATGGACAAAAACCTTCCGCTACCTTGCAACAATGACCCGCAGCACCTTGCGCTGCACCCCGATCTCGACAGGCGTGTTACAGATGTACTCGCCGTCGGCGAAGACCTCCGTTACCGGGTCGGTTGCGATCCGCAGGCGCTGGGCCTGGAAATACTTAACCTCCTTCATGGCGATGTGCCCGCCACGATAGACGACTCGAAACAGACGCAGCAATCGCATCTTCCCCAACAGCCGAACGAAGCAGAGATCGAGCACGCCGTCGTCTATGCGCGCCAGATGGGCAAGCCGCATACCATGTCCGTACTGGGGCGCGTTTCCCGCGGCCACGAGGAAGCCAGGCTCGTCTAGACGTGTTTGCCAATGGCCGCCCCTCTCGACGGAGACCGTGATGCGCGGCGGATGGAACTTTCCCAGTGTCTGCATCAGCGCGAGAACGTAACCGCCATGCCTGCGCAACCATCGCGGCTGCTTCATCGCCACACGATTGATGACGGCATCCAGCCCCGTGCCCGCGATGCACGCAAAAAATGTGGTCTGCGCGATCTCACTCTCGGCTTCGGCAGCGCGGCGCAGCTGCGATTGCATGATGCGCGGGCCCATCTGCGGCAGATCGCGACGTGGACCGTCGGGCACGAAGTGTAAGGCCTCAAGCGACTCGCTCTGCCAGGCGGTTGAAGCCTCGGTCTCCGGATCGACTCCGGAGGCAGCCAGCGGGCGAATCGTTCCTAAATCAATACTGCATACGTTGTCGCCACTTGCGCAGAAACGCTGCCAGGCCTTGAGCGCGGTGGAAACGCTGTCAACACCGATCGACTGTGCCAAATCATTCCCGCTTCCGACGGGCACAACAAGCGTCGGCACCTGCTTCACAGCCAGCCCGGCAAGATGGCGATGCACCGTCCCATCGCCGCCGAAAATCAACGCCGCCTCGGGTACGTCGTTCGGATCGAGCTCATTGCCCGAAAATAGATTGATCCCTGGCAGTTCGAATCGCCGGACGTCGCCTTCCTTCACGTGAAGTCCCAACAGGGCAACAGCGCGCATCAAGCACAATGGTACAGGCCCCCCCGGTAAGCGATCCATTACGCCGTACAATCCTTTCCGGTGTTCAGGCACACGAGAAGCTGCTCCGCACAATGCAACGGCGACGAAGCAGCCGTAGGTTCAACGGCTGTTGCAACTGATTGCTGTCACGAAATTTCCATAAACATGGAAGCTGTTACTGAGTCGCCTTCTCGAAGAGTCCGCTCACGTTCGGTAACAGTTCGGCCGGCACGTTATGTCGCCGCTGCAGATATCGTGGATCGTTGTACGTCAACCACACCTTGCCCTCGGCATCTTCCCAGAACAGCGCCTTCAGCGGCAGATCGATCGCGACCGTGGGCGCGGCCTGCATCAGTGGCGTGCCGCCCTTGGGGCTACCGAAGATCAGCAGCTTCGTCGGCCGCATCTCGAGCCCGATCTTGGCCGCCTCGCCGCTGTGGTCCACACGCGCGAAGATAGTCACGCCGCGCTCCTCGAACAGCGACTCCAGCCGCGACATCGTCTCCTCTACCGAATGCTTGCTCGCCAGATGAATCAGACCATTACCGGCATCGTTCATGGCTTTCTCCCTCGAAAACATCTTCTCGACAGGTGTCTATTCAGAACTGATTTCGCGACTCTAAAAAATCGATTGCCCGAGTCTCTAAAGCCGGCTTCTGTCACAGTGACTGGCCCAGCGCGCAAAGCGTTGGATTAAGGCGATCAAAATTCCCCGGAGCCGGCTTCAGCGGGCGGCACCATATCACATGTCACAATGTTGGTATGGGACCGAACCGCTGGGACGCCGTTATCTTCGACTATGGACGGGTGTTGAGCCATAGTCCCACATTGTCGGAGATGGATCAATTTGCCGCCCTCGTCGGGGTCAGCGAACCGCCCTTCTTCCAGCTCTACTCCGCAACTCGCGACGAATACGACTGCGGCCGCTGCGGCCCTCGACAGCACTGGCAGCGTTTCGCCAACGCCGCAGGCATCTCGCTCACCGACGGGCAGCTCGACCGCATCCACGACTTCGAAAATCGCATGTGGCTGCGCGAAAATCCGGAGACGTTGCAGCTCGACCGCGACATCAAAGCTGCCGGAATCCGCACCGCGATCCTATCCAACATCCCTCATGATCTGCTACATGGGGTGCGCACGACCTTCGACTGGCTCGACCAATTCGAAGTGCAGATCTGGTCCTGCGAGCACGGCATCATCAAGCCGGCCCCTGCCATCTATCGCCTCTGCCTTGACGCGCTGGGCTGCGAGCCGCATCGCGCGCTCTTCTTCGACGACCGCCCCGCCAACGTAGAAGGCGCGCGCGCAGTAGGCATGCACGCCCACCTGTTCGAGTCCGCGGAGCAAGCGGAAGCAATTGTGCGAGACGGGCTGGCGGCCAGGGATTAGGGGCTGGGGACTAGGGGCTAGCGACTATTGATCTCTCGAATCGTACACCGCGAGTCCTGAATCGAAGAAAATGACTTTGTCGTGAGGGGCTGGACAAGTTGCTGGGAGACGATGGCGGTCGTTGCTGGTGAATAGTGGCTTGTTTGTTAAGACGTACTGGCCCTAATCCGCAGCCCATAATCCCTAGCCCCATTTTCTTTTGCCCGCAATGACCGGATATTCTGCTTCCAGAGGCGGCGCTAAGCTGTGACCATGCAAACCGAACTGCACAACCGCTGGCAACAAGTAATGGCGCGCGACGCGCGTCAGGACGGCCGCTTTGTCTTCGCGGTGCGCACCACCGGCGTTTACTGCCGGCCTTCGTGCCCCAGCCGCCGCCCGCGTCGCGACTCGGTCGAATTCTTTACCTCCCCCAATGACGCCGAGCGCGCCGGTTATCGCGCCTGCCTGCGCTGTAAGCCAACACAGGCTTCCGAGCAGGCCCAATACGTCGCGCGCGCCCGTCAGATTCTCGACCGCGCCGACGCACCAGTCACTCTTCCCAAACTCAGCAAGGGGGTGGGCCTCAGCCCATTTCATCTGCAGCGCATATTCAAGCGCGCCACCGGCCTGAGCCCGCGCGAGTACCAGGCGGCCCGCCGCATGCAGCACGTCAAGAGCGGTCTTCGCCAGGGGGACGACGTGACCACCGCGCTCTACGAAGCGGGATTCGGCTCACCCAGCCGTCTCTACGAAAAGGCGCCACAGCAGCTCGGCATGACGCCCGGCACTTATCGCCGTGGCGGCGCGGGCGCCGTCATCACCTACGCGATCGCTCCCACGCCGCTCGGGCGCCTGCTGGTTGCGGCAGCCGAGCGCGGCCTCTGTGCGGTGCGCTTCGGGGAGAACACCACCGAACTCGAGCGCGATCTGCGCAACGAATTCCACGCCGCCGAACTGCTTCGCAACGACGAGGCGTTGAAGAAGTATATCGAGCCGCTGCAGGCCGTCATTCGGGGCGAAAATACAACAGTTGACCTACCGCTCGACGTTCGCGCAACCGCCTTCCAGATGAAGGTCTGGGATATGCTCCGCCAGATCCCGCGTGGTGAAACCCGCAGCTACCGTGAGATCGCCCGCAGCATCGGCAAGCCCGCCGCGGTCCGAGCCGTCGCCCGAGCCTGCGCCTCCAATCCGGTCGCGCTGGCAGTGCCGTGCCACCGAGTCGTCCGCAGTAGCGGAGACCTCGCCGGATACCGCTGGGGTGTGGACCGGAAGAAAAAGCTGCTGGAGCGCGAACGCTCCTCTTCGTAACCCGTAGCTACAAGCACAAAAGCCCCGTCAGCCGACGGGGCCTTTCAAATCTTGCGCTCAAAACGCGTTACACGTTAAACGATGACCCGCAGCCGCAGGTGCTCTTCACGTTCGGATTGTCGAACTTGAAGCCGGCCGCTTCCAGGGTCTCTACATAATCCACGCTGACGCCCTTCAGGTACATCAGCGACGTCGCGTCGACGAACACCTTCAGCCCATTGAAGTCGAAGGTCTTGTCCATCATGCCGGCGCCGTTCTCAAACGACATCGAATAGGAAAAGCCGGAGCAGCCTCCGCCCACCACACCCACGCGCAGTCCGGCGGGCACGGGATTCTGTTGCGCCATGATCTCCTTCACCTTGGAAATCGCTGTATCGGTGAAATTGAGCGGCTTCTCCGTGGTCGGTGTAACGGTGTTTGGTGTGGTCGTTGTGGTTGCCATTCTGTCTCCTCCAGTTGATTACGGGATTATAGCAAACCCTCCGCAAGCAATTGCCTGGAGTAGCCCTTCCCGCTCCTGGTTAGATGCGACACTTCTACACGGGGTCGCAACCATGGCCGTTCTCCCACTTTGGCCAAACGGCAAAGATTGTTGGCCCGCCCAGCTTTCGCGAGTCTATAATAGCTTGGCGAGAGGCCCCAGGTGTGGTGGAAAGACCCGATTCCACCGGCTGGGACTGGTTCATTCCTGGACCGAGGTGGCGAATGCCGACTCTGACGATGTTGCTGATTGTCTGGGGCGTACTGACCGTTGTGCTGATTCTTCTGCTCATCTACCGCAGCACTCTCAGTATGCATGAGGACGATCAATTGTTCCTGGACGAGTCCAGTAAGAACCTGCGGGAAGAACAGGAGCAGGTGCTGGCTCGGATGAATAAGGTCACGCCGTGGGTACGCATCCTCGGCGCAGCGTCCGCGGTGCTGATCCTTGTCATCGCGGGCATGGCAGTCTGGCAGCGCATGAACGCGGGATACTAACTTTCTCGTAGCGCTGGCAGGCTGATCTCCTCAGCGCGATTTTAGGTGTAGCGCCGATCTCCGGATCGGCTGTAGCGCGGGTCACCCGACCCGCGCTGTTACTTGCTGTTCATCCTCCTCCGGCCAGCACCCAATTATTAACCCTCGCTTTCGCCGGTCTGCCTCGATCACCTGCTAAAATCGTTTCATACTCAAGAGGCTGGCGACGTAAGCGTGTTCACCTTCCCTGCTGCCTGTCGTCCTCCACTGCTTTGAAGCTGCGGACCTGCCGATAGGCAGATAGGACCGCGCGTCTGGATTTGGTTGATCCAGAAAGAGAAGCGCGCCATGTTCATATGCATCAGTACTACTTAGAACAGCCCGAAATTTCATTCCAACCGACTCCGAGTTGTGGAGCCGCCATTTCCTACAGATTGTTGAGGCAAAAGTGGCCATACACGAACTCCATCCCGTAATCACATTTCCGACGAACCCCGATATGGACCGCAAAGAAGAAGTCGGCGAGTGGCTCGAGGCCTTTGACGAGATCATCGACGCCGAAGGCGCCCAGCGCGGCCGTGAAGTCCTCAGCGCGCTCATGGACCGCGCGCGCGAATCGGGAGTCAACGTGCCTGTCCAACTGAACACGGCGTACGTCAACACCATCCCGGTCGAAGAGGAAGTGCCCTATCCGGGCGATCGGCATCTGGAACGCCGCATCAAAAGCCTGATCCGCTGGAACGCGATGGCCATGGTGCATCGCCAGAATAAGAAGGATCCCGGCATCGGTGGCCACATCTCGACCTATTCTTCGCTGGCGACCCTGCTTGAAGTCGGCTTCAATCATTTCTTTCAGGCGCGCTACGGCGACCAGCCCGGCGATTTCATATACTTTCAGGGTCACTCCTCTCCAGGAGTCTATGCGCGAGCCTATCTTGAAGGCCGCCTCAGCGAAGAGCAGGTCAAGAATTTCCGCCACGAGCTGCGTGGCGCGCCCGCGTTGCCGTCATATCCGCATCCGTGGCTGCTGCCCGACTTCTGGCGCTTCCCGACCGTATCGATGGGTCTCGGCCCGCTGAACGCGATCTACCAGGCGCGCTTCATGCGCTATCTCGAAAACCGCGGCATCATTCCTGCAACCCCGCGCAAAGTGTGGGCCTTCGTGGGCGACGGCGAAACCGACGAGCCCGAGTCCATGGGCTCGCTCACGCTCGCTTCGCGCGAGAAGCTGGACAACCTGATCTTCGTTATTAACTGCAACCTGCAGCGCCTTGACGGTCCGGTGCGCGGCAACGGCAAAATCATCAACGAGCTCGAAGCCGCTTTCCGCGGCGCCGGATGGAAGGTCATCAAGGTCGTCTGGGGCTCCGATTGGGACAAGCTCTTCGCCCGCGACAAAAACGGCATCCTGCTGAAGCGCATGGAGGAGTGCGTCGACGGCGACTACCAGGCTTACAAGGCGAAAGGCGGCGACTACATTCGCAAGGAGTTCTTCGGCAAGTATCCCGAGCTGCTGGAGATGGTCTCCGACATGAGCGATGACGAGCTGCATCATCTCACGCGCGGCGGCCACGATCCGCAGAAGGTCTACAACGCGTACAAGCGCGCGGTGGAGAATCACGGCAGCCCGACGGTGATCCTCGCGCACACCGTGAAGGGCTACGGCCTGGGTTCAGCCGAGGCGCGCAATGCCACCCACCAGGAGAAGAAGCTCGCCGACCAGGCGCTCATCGCTTTCCGCTCGCGTTTTGAGATTCCGGTTCCCGAGGAGGCCGCGCGCGAAGGTTGGCTCTATCGCCCGCCAGACGATAGTCCCGAGATCACCTACATGCGCCAGCGCCGCAAGGAGCTGGGCGGCTTCATGCCCGACCGAGACGTACCGAGATCGGCCATCGAAACTCCGCCGCTCGAGCACTTCGCCGAATCGCTCGCCGGCTCCAAAGGCCGCGCGGTGTCAACGACGATGGGCTACGTCAGCATGCTGCGGCAGTTGATGAAGCATCCCAAGATTGGCAAGCTCATCGTGCCGATCGTCCCCGACGAGGGCCGCACCTTCGGCATGGAATCCATCATCCGGCAGGTGGGCATCTACGCCAGCCAGGGACAGCTCTACCGCCCGCACGATCAGGACATGCTGCTCTATTACCGCGAGGAGAAGGACGGCCAGATTCTCGAAGAGGGCATCACCGAAGCGGGTTCGATGGCCTCGTTCACCGCGGCGGGCACGGCGTACTCGAACTACAAAGTGACGATGATCCCGTTCTTCACCTACTACTCGATGTTCGGCTTCCAGCGCATTGGCGATCTGGTGTGGGCCTTTGCCGACGCACGCGGGCGCGGCTTCCTGGTAGGCGGCACAGCGGGAAGGACAACCCTCGCCGGCGAAGGCTTGCAGCATCTCGACGGTCACAGCCACGTCCTCGCCAGCACTGTACCGACGTGTCACAGCTACGATCCAGCGTATGTCTACGAGATCGCCGTAATCGTGCAAGACGGCATGCGCCGCATGTATCAGGAGGACGAAGCGCGCTTCTACTACCTCACCGTTTACAACGAAGATTATGCCATGCCGGAGATGCCGAAGGGCGCGGAAGAAGGCATCCTGCGTGGCATCTACAAGTATCGCCCGGCAGCGGAAGGCAAAGCCGTAGTGCAGCTCTTCGGCAGCGGGCCGATTCTCAACGAAGCCCTGCGGGCGCAGACGATCCTTGCTGAGAAATACGGTGTTGCTGCCGACGTCTGGAGCGTGACCAGCTACAACGAGCTGCGTCGCGATGCCCTCGCCATCGAGCGCTGGAACCGCCTGCATCCGTCCGAGCCGGCGAAGCAGCCCTACATCCACACTACGCTGGGCGAAGCAGCTGGCCCGATCATCGCGGCGACCGATTACATGAAGGCCGTGCCCGATCAACTGGCGCCGTGGCTGCCGAATCGGCTGGTCAGCCTTGGCACCGACGGCTTCGGCCGCAGTGACAACCGCGAGCATCTGCGCCGACACTTCGAAGTCAACGCTGAGTCGATCACGGTGGCAGCCCTGTCGCGTCTCGCGCGCGAAGGCAAATTCGACGCCCCGCGAGCCCAGAAATCCTTCGAAGACCTGGGCGTAGATGCCGAAAAGATCGACCCAGCCATTGCGTAATCCATTACAAACCCGTGTACAGAACTTGGGTGCCCCGTTCTAGCCGTCCATTGGCTAGGGCGGGGTGGTTAGGTCGCGCCACTTTCCATCCCCTCCGCATTGCATTTATCGTTAGCTAAACGATGCCCTCCAGGTTCCCTCTGCGCAGAACTCGCTGGCTCGCGCTCGCGCTGCCGATCGCCGCGCTTGCCACCCTCGCGCACTACGCGACCGTCCACGCCCAGAACTCAGACCAGATCACCGTCTACTCGCCACAGACAACCTATTCCATCCCTCTGCTCGATGTTCAAACCAAACGCTACATAGGCCTGGTTGACCTGCTCGAGCCTCTCGGCTCTGTCGACGCCCGGCCCGACGGTAAGAAGTACAAGCTTCGCTTTACGCCTCCCGGTGGCCGCGCCGTCGAAGCGCAATTCAACGACGGTAAAGACAAAGCCAAGGTCCTCGGGGAAAACTACAAGCTGGCATCGAACTTCTTCATCCAGAACGGCCGCGGTTACATCCCTCTCAGCTCCGCGGGCGAGGTCCTGACCAAGCTTCTGGCCAAGCCAATCCAGCTGCATCCCACGGCGCGCCGCCTGTTCATCGGCGACGTCCCCATGCACTTCACCCTCGACCTCGACAAAGGCAAGCTCGTCGCGAGCTTCCCTGCTGCCGTTAATCCTTCGGTCGCAAGCGAACCCGGCCACGTCCGCTTCACCTTCAAGCGTGAGCCCGTAGTCTCGAACCAGGACACCTATACCTTCGAAGACCCGACCATCACCGGCGCGACGTTCTCCGAGCGCGATGGCATGGCTGAGCTGGACGTGAAGTCTACGGCCCCGCTGATCACCAGCTTCGCGGACGGCAACAAGACGATCATCCTCGCGCCCATTCCTCCACCGCCGCAAGTCGCGACGGTTCCGGCGCCGCAGCTGCAAATCCCGGCGCAAATCATGACGCCCACGCCCAAGCCTCCCGCTGGGCCGCGCTTTCTCGTACTCATCGATCCCGCGCACGGCGGTCCCGACAGCGGCGCATCCATCACTCCATCGCTGGTGGAGAAGGATGTCGTCCTCGCTCTCGCGCGGCGCGTGCAGCGCGAGCTCCAGAGCCATGGCATCGCCGCCGGGCTGCTGCGCAACTCGGACGTTGCCATCACACTCGATCAGCGCGCGACGTCGGTCAACGCAGCGCGCGCGGCGCTCTACATCTCGCTGCATGCCGCCAACACCGGCCGCGGCGTCCACGTCTTCACCTCGCTGCTGCCCGCGGCTAATCTTCAGCGCAATACATTCCTTCCGTGGGACACCGCCCAGGCCGCCTATCTTGACCTGAGCGGTACGGTCGCCGGCTCTGTCGCCGCCGAATTGGAGAACCGTAAGCTGCCCAACACCACGCTGGTCGCGCCGTTGCGGCCGATGAACAACATCGCCGCCCCTGCCGTCGCAGTTGAGATCGCCCCTCCCGACGACAAGGTGGAGAACATCGCCAGCGCGGAATATCAGGAAGAAGTTGCGCAATCGATTGCCGCTGGCGTCGCCGCCGTGCGCTCCAAGCTGCCGGAGGCGCGCCCGTGACCCGCCGCATCGTGATCGTGCTCGCCGCGCTCGCGGTGGCTGCTGTTGCACTCGGTCTTTACGCGCTGCACCTGAAGCGCCGGGTCACGCGCGACGAGCAAACTGCGGCCGAGCAGCAGATGAAGGCGACGCTACCCGCTAACGGTCCGCCCGAGGCGGTGACCCTCTACGTGGCGAACGACAGTGACGGTACGCTGCATAAAACGCAGATCACCGTGCCGCTTCCCGCCGAGCGTAGTGAGCGCGCCCGCGCCGTCCTGCAGGCGCTGCTCGGCCAATATCTCAAGCAGGCCTCGGAGCATCCCATCGGCTCCGGCGCCGACATTCGCCAGGTCTACCTTATGGGCAACGACACCGCTATCGTCGACACCAACTCCTCCTTCGCCGACTCGCACCCCTCGGGAGTGTTGGCGGAAGAGTTGACCGTTGCGTCGGTCGTGCTCACCTTGAACGCGAATGACAATAAGATTGGACGTGTGAAGATTCTCGTCAATGGACAGGAACGTGAGACCCTCGCCGGCCATGCTGATCTGCGATGCTTCTACCAGGCCGCCGACCTGAGCCAGGTAGCAGATACAACGTCGCCCCCGAGCCGCGCCGCAATCACCCAGCATGGGCCGGAGCCACAGTCCTCAGCCCGCGCCGCTACCGCGCCGGAGAGTGTGCGATGACACTCCCTCGCATCGGCGTGTTCGACTCAGGCGTCGGCGGACTGACCGTGCTCAAAGCCATGGCCGAACAGCTACCCGCGCACTATCTCTACTTCGGGGACACCGCTCGCCTGCCCTACGGCACCAAGTCTGCAGAGACGGTGGCACGCTACGCCATCGGCGCAACCCGCTTCCTCGAATCGCAGAGCATTGACCTGCTGGTCATCGCCTGCAACACGGCAACAGCTCTGGCACTGCCGCAGATCAAAGAGGCGGCGACGGTGCCAGTCGTCGGCGTCGTCGAGCCGGGCGCAGCCATGGCCGCGGAGGTCAGCAGGAAGCGCGCGGCGATCGTTATCGCAACAGAAGCCACCGTCAGCAGCCACGCTTATCGCGATGCGCTCGAACGTCACGGTCTGTCGTCGCTGGAAAAGGCCTGCCCGCTATTCGTTCCGCTGGTCGAAGAAGGCTGGATCGAGCATCCGGTCACAGAGCAGGTTGCGAGAATCTACATGGGCGAAGCGGCCGCCGAAGCCGACGGCGCTGACGTTCTCGTCCTTGCCTGCACTCACTACCCGCTTATCGCTCCGCTCCTCCGCCGCATCGCTCCAGACTCGATGAAGATCGTAGACTCCGCCGAATCTACGGCACGGGTTGTGAGGAAGATGATTGAGGACTGGCCGGAGCTGCGAGCCACGAACTGCGAGCCACGAGCGGAAGGCAACGAGCCAAGGGTTGCGACCGCGGGAAACATTGCCGACCACCGCACCTTCCGCTTCTACGTGACGGATTCAGTCGAGAAATTCAAGCGTCTGGCCACCCGCTTCCTCGGCCGCCAGGTCGATAACGTCGAGCACGTCGTGCTGTAGCGCCAGTCTCCAGATCGGCTGTAGCGTGGGCCGCCAGGCCCACGACTCAATATCGTCATAGATTCGTTCTTTTTCGCAAGAAGGAAGTGCGAGTCTGGAGACTCGCGCTACAGGCGACCCTTCGACTCCGCTCAGGGCAGGTTCTGGCGATCGGCGCTACTCCGGTTGCTAAAAGCTAAAAGCCGATAGCTCACTCATACACCGAGCACCCGCACCCCGGCGACGGCACGTGCACCTTCAGGAAATCCGATACTTTCTGATAGGCGTCGATCTGGTTGCTCACCCGCGCGAATCCGTGCCCTTCATCCGGATAGATCTTCAGCTGCGCGACTCCGCCGTGCTTCTTCACCGCATCCGCCACCTGCTGCGCCTCTTCCGCCGGGCAGCGCGGATCGTTGCCGCCCGCCAGCAGCAGCAACGGCGCCTTGATCTTGTCCACAAAGTTGATCGGTGATCGATCTTCATACAGCGCCTTGTTCTTTACCGGATCGCCCATCGTCGCCAGGTCATACTCGCGCAGCTGCGGATCTTCATGCTCAATCTCGGTGAACCAGTTCACGAAAGGCACGATTGCCACGCCCGCGGCCCACATATCCGGCGCCTTGGTCACCGCCATCATCGTGAGATACCCGCCATAGCTGCCGCCCATCACGATCAGCTTTTTGGGATCAACGAACGGACTCTTCTTGATCCACTCGGCCGCATCGAGCACGTCGTTCAACTCCTGCCCGCCGCCATCGCCCATATTCGCGTCGGTGAACTCCTTGCCGTAGCCGGTCGATCCCCGATAATTTGGCGCGATCACGAGATATCCCTGGTTCACCATGTACTGAACGATGCGCGTGAACGCGTCCTCCGACTGCGCCGCCGGCCCGCCGTGGATGTAGATAATCGCGGGAAACTTGCCGTTGGGCTGAATGTTGTTCGGAACGTACGCAAACGCTGAAATGGTCCACTTGCCGTCCCGGCTCGGGTAGTGCACCAGGTACGGCTCCACCATATCGGCGCTGCGCAGGCCGCCCACCAGCGCGTGTGTAATCTGTTGTGCCTGCTTCGACGCGACCTCGTAGACCCAAAGGTCGTTCGGAGCATTCGCCCCGTTGTGATAGCAGAGCAGCTTGGATCCGTCGCGAGTATAGGCGCTGGGATCGCCGCCCAGATCGTTCACACCACGCGCGATGGGCAACGCGTCAGCGTGACGGCTCCCGATATCGTACGAGTAAATGCCGGTGGTGCCGTCAATGTTCGCCGTCCAGGTCAGCGATTTGCCATCAGGCGCGAACGATCCCGCGTGCACCTCCCACTTCTCGTCCGTCAGCCAGTCGATCTTCTTCGTTGCGATGTCGAGGAGTCCCACATTGTCGTACCCGTTATGCGCGTCCGAGGTAATGAGCACGCTCCTGCCATCGGGCGAAATGTCCGCAGCTTCGAAATTGTGCCGGCCATCATGCGGTGTCAGATTTGTACTCTGCCCGCTCGCCAGGTCGATTAGAAAGACATTCGAATCCTTCCCCGTCGCGTGCGACTGCGTATAGACAATGAACTTGCCGTCGCGCGAAAAGATCGGATGCTGGTTGCTCAGCTCCTTCGGCGTATTCTTCGTCAGATGGTCGACATGGCGTGTCGCGACATCCATCAATTCAATCTCATAGCTTGAGCCGGTCTTCGGCTTCGTCGCATAAGCCAGCTTCCGCCCATCGGGCGACCATGCCGGATCAACCTCGGCCGACTCCGGCGACATCGTCACATTCACCACGTCGCCCGTCTTGGGCGAGACGAGAAAGATGTCCCATTGCTCATCACCGTCGTGGTCGGAGATGTATGCGATCCATGTGCCGTCCGGCGACCACGCCGGCTGCGCCTGGCGCTGGTCGCTGACGGTCAACTGCGTCGGCCAACCACCGGTCGCAGGCACCACCCAAAGATTGTGCCGCCCGCTGATGTTCGTAATGAACGCGACTTGCTTTCCATCAGGCGACCAGGTGGAATCGCCGATCTGGCGCGTCATGTAAAGCTTCTCGATGGAGAACGTCTGCATATCGGGCACGTTCTTGCTCTGGAGCTTTGTGGGATCAGTAGTAGCCTGCGGCGCCGCAAGCGGCTGCTGTGCGAGGGTTGCAGTAGTCATAAGGAGAATGAACGCGACGATCAGTTTCAAGTTTCGAGTTTCCAGTTTCGAGTGAGCTGGGACTGCCGGACTCTATTTTAGAACGGTGGCCAACTGAGCGAGCTATGAGCGCTGGATTATCAGCAGGTTTGATGTTTCGCCATCATCGCCGGACGTAACTGGAAGAATTGTCATCCCGACCGAGGGACTTCAGTCCGAGCGGAGGTATCGGTGGTTCGCCCGCGTTGCAGCAATTGCCCACGACCGCTTTCAGGTACCGGTCATCATCGGAATGCTTTCTGGCGATGAGGATATATTTGACGCACTTCTTGGGAGGGTCTAGCCTTGTGCATCCACACAATGTTCGTGCAGGTGTAGAGCTTTGAGGAAGCCATTCAATACGGCACTCACCTGGCTGGGCGGGCTCGCGCTCGTGGCCTTGCTCGTCTATGTAATGGTCGCGGCGCCCTGGATGTCTGACGAAGACCGCTATGCCTTGGCTTACGGCACCAATACAGCACATGTCCACGCGGATGAGAAGCCGAGCGACTGCGACTGGACTAAGGCTCCGATGGGAAGCAAAAGCTGCCACTACGAAAAGCATGTAGAAGTTCCTCCCGCCGAAAATGGCGAGCTGCCTTCCGTGTTTGTCACCTGGGAGAAGGTTCAGGATTAAATCTACCGGTCCAGCGGCACGGCAATAGCTATCGGCTGGCTACCCTGATGGAAGGTCATGTTGTTGAGCAGCAGGGTGAAACCTTCCGCATCACTCGGCACGTCAAAGTGCATAATCCAGTCCGAAGGTACGGTGGAGAAAATGTCTTCTTTATCCTGACTGCTCCAGGCCTGCTCGCCGCCGCGTCCTGCGTAGTGGAAGTTCTGGTAGTAGTAATCAGTCGGCTGGAACCGAAAGCACTTGTATTTCTTGCCGTTTCGATCCGTCAACTTGAACCATTGGTCCCAGCTCTGCGAGGCCACGCGCGCCTGCGAGGCGCCATCCAGATTCGTCATTCGGAGATGAACCAGGATCGACTTCTTATTCATGTCTTCCGTCGCTTCGGTGCTATCCACGGTAATCTGCGTGTTGCCGAAGCCAAAGGGCGTATGCATCGCGTACTTAGTAGGCGTGGGATCAGTACAGGCGTTCAGAAGCAGAAGCAGCAGAGCGATGGCAGGTCCGGCCGGGACCGCGCGGTTTAATCTCATGTGGCGCCTCCAAGGTCGCCGCGTGCAGCTTCGTTCAACGACTGGGCCAGGAAGCGGCACTGCGACTCTTTTTGGATAAGACTATGCCGAAGACTGTAACACCGGCCGCAAAGGAGCCGCAAAAATTAATGGGCGCCGGAAGGCGGGATTAAACATGAAGGTTGGATTTCGGCCGGGCCGGGACTACTGCTGGGGCGCGTATACCCGTGGCGAAGGCGGATTGTTGGGCGCCTCCTGCGTCTGGGCCGGAGTTCCCGCGCCAGCCTTGCCCGTCGCCCCTGCGGCGGCGGCAGCCGTGCCACCTGCATTATCTCCGGAGGCCGGATTTGTGCTTGCGGCAGCATTATCGCCCGGGTTTGCGCCGTTATCATTCCCCGCATTCGAACCTGTGCCGGCGTCGGACTTCTTGCCAACACCCGCGGTCGGACCAGCCGGAGTGCCGGGCGCCGGAGGGGTCGCCGCCTCGCTCATCATAGGCGTGCCGGCCGAGCCTCCTGTCAGAGAGAAAGCAGGCACCGGCGAGCGAGGAATATCAACTCTGGGGATCGCAGCTGAGGGAATTGGCGATGCCGGAATGGGCGAGTTCGGTATCGGATTCGTAGGTATGGTGGATGCTGGTATCGGGTTCTGCGGTATGGAGGAGTTGGGTACGGGAGTAGCAGGTATCGGGCTCGACGGTACGCCGGAGCCGCTCGTGTAACCGCCTGAACCGAAGCTCCCGGCCGAGTAGCTCCCTGGCGAAAAGCTTCCTGCGGAGTAGCTTCCAGCCGAATAGTTCCCCATCGACGCCGACCCGCCCAGACTCTGGGCGCAGAGCCCCTGCCCTAACGCGAGAGTCGCCGCGAGCGCGATGAAAGCTGTCCTCATGGCCGGATCCTCCACACACCTAAACCGCTTGATCACAACAAATTCACCGTCGAATGTCAATCGAAATCCCGGTTGCCAAGGCGCCGGTCGTAACCCCTAGTAACTTGAAAATCCGCTCTTTGGACGCCAGCCTCCGGCAAGATCTTCGAGCTGAAATCCCCCAGAAACTTGCTGCGTGGTGGCATAGCGATAAACCGCCGCCAGGAAAATCCCCCGCGCAGCTGAACTGAGGATTGCGAGGATGAGGAAGTAGATCAGCGCCAGAGCAAGACCGGCAAGCGCTCCACTCTTACCGATGTACATGGGACCTACGATCGGAAGGGCCATGCCCGGCAGGGCAAGAAGCAGAAATATTGCGCCAAAGCTGAACGCCGCGACCGCCCGCTCTCCCCACGTCTTGTGAAACAGCTTCGCGGATTTGCCAAGCGCGTCGATAGGTCCCAAACCCTCGGCGGCAATGATCGGAATCACAAAAAAGCTCGCAATCGTCCAGACCACTCCGGTGAACCAGGTGATCATCCGGCCAATGAAGCCGAGTCGGCGCTCATCGAGCATCTGCAGCAGCATGCCCACGGTTGCGGCGAGCAGCGCCCATTGCAGGATGGCCCACTTGCGCTGCCACGCAAGCTGCAATCCGTCATTCAACCTCGCATTACCACCGGCCAGGCGATCCGCTGCGATAGCGACCAGCGCCACATTGAAATACGTCGTCACACTGTAGGAGACCACGTAGAAGAGGAACATGAACGGCGCCATCTGTCGCGTCAGTTCCTTCTGCTGGACTGCATCGTGCGGAATCGGCCCCGGAGGCAGCACATAAAGAAAGCCGCTGCCACAAATAGTCACCATGGCGAGCAGGCAGAAAATGCCTGAGATCACCGGCAGCCACATCAGCTCCTTGTCGGACATCAATACGGCCAGGCTTTGCTTGAGAAGGTCCCAACTGCGGGATAGCGTTCCCATCAGGTCCTCCGAACGTGCGGCGCGTCGCAGGTTGTTTGCCGTGAGTCGCCAATATCGTAACCCGAAACAGGTCACGCGGCCACCCACACTTGCGAGCAGTGATCGTCAAAGGTCATCAGCGAGCGGCGAAAGTGACTTGAGGACCCGCGCGGGAAAGCCTGCTAAATCCAGCTTTATCAGCACGAAGGAAACACTGATTTGGAGCGTAGGCTGGCGTTCTCGGGATCCCATATGCAACCGTTCACGCGCTGACGGACTGCCGCCGGTGACCCAAGGCCTATGTTGATAATCGGCGGGAAGGACTTCCCATCGCTGGCATCGGCCTTGCGGTCAACATCGCACGCCTCTTTCGCGCTAAAATCCCTCGTGTCGATGCCTGTTTTACCCTTGCTGCTCTCCGCAGCATCAATTCACCCGGTGATGTCATTCCGTGATTCAGAGGATGGGAGGATTCACATGCGGATTACAAGAACGCTGTTTGCAGCCGTCGCCGTTCTTCTGTTGTCGGTCGCATCGGGGGTCGCGCAGATATGGTCGGTACAGAGTGCCGACTACGGCATAGGAAAAAAGCAGCAGGATGTCACCGCCACGGTACGGCAATTGGTTAAGGGTCCTAATTTCCAGGTGAGCAATAAAGATCTGGGAATCGATCCGGCGCCCGGTCAGGACAAAACGTTGCGCATCGTCGCACGCGATCCGAAAGGCACCGTTCGGACCTTCACCTATAACGAACGTCAGACCGTCGATACAAAGATGTTCGGCGGCAAGGGAGCTGCTACCGGCATTGTCGCCGACAACTCTGGGTTGCGTATCCTGCACGCAGAGTATTGCCCCGCTGGCACAAAGGGTTGCAAGGACGTAACTCAGCACTTGCAGTCGATGGCGAAGGATAACCACCTACAACTCGTAGTCAACAGCAAGAGCATGGGAGTCGACCCTGCGCCTGGAAAGCCGAAAAATCTTCTCGTGCGGTACCAATACGGAGACCGCGTCTATATGGAAAACGTAAAAGAGAATGGAGAGTTGATTCTGCCTTCGCCGAACAAGGCGCGGGGAGTGCCCGTCGACTAGTACAGTTCCCTGACCCGCTTGGCCGGTAGTGCCGTGCCGTAAGGATGTCGGAGCGCGTACAGGCCCTCGCATCCCAGCATCTCCCAGAACGCCGCCTGACCCGGGGACGACGCAGCTCTAAATCCGTGTTCTGGTCGGCGCGGGCAGAATTTTACCCAGACTACCGTTAACTGCTTCCCTGAACGGGGTTAAGTGGTGAGCGCGGAAGGAATCGAATCCGCG
>Ga0126381_100001708_pt1 | contig 23445 bp, 16 predicted proteins | sample PanSoiMetPlot_28_FD_96465 | JGI IMG/M metagenome (GOLD analysis project Ga0126381, IMG submission 96465) | Tropical forest soil microbial communities from Panama - MetaG Plot_28 | ecosystem: Environmental > Terrestrial > Soil > Tropical forest > Bulk soil | place: Panama | collected 2016-02-17 | reverse complement strand
GTTCGCGCTAACTGAAAAGTTTGACGTAGGCAAATCCCCTGCAGTCAGAGCCAACGGCCTGAGCTACGGCTGAGACACCCACGCACGGGCCTGTTTTCAGAGCTGGAAGATCCTCGACCGGAATCGAGCTTTGGTGCCTCGATGGTATCAGGGTGTTCGGGCCCAAGAACCCGGCGATTGAGCTCTAGTTCCCTTTGCAGAAGAGGCTCCGCTTCAGCGTATCTCCCAAGGGTCCGGTAAGCCCCAGCGAGATTATCCAAAACTGACAGCGTTGCGGGATGTTCCTCGCCCAAGACCCGCCGGTCAGCCTCTAGCACCTTAGCGAAAATCGGCGCAGCTCGCGCGTCGTCACCTTCATAAGCGATCACTAAGCCCAGATCCGACATGGCTGCCAGAGTGTCTTGGTGCTCGCTGCCGAGCAAGCGCTGGCGCGCCGTCACGACCTGACTCAACAGCGCTTCGGCCGCCGCGTACTTACTCTCATAGTTATAGAGGACGCCGAGCGCGTTCATACTCTTTAGGGTGTCAGGATCCTCGGCGCCAAGTGTGCGTCTGCGGAGCTCCACTGCTCGCTCGAGTTGCTGCCCCGCCTCGTGGTAAACATTCATGTCGTAATAGGTCACGCCGATTGTGTGTCGGATAGCGGCCTCGACTGCCGGTTGTGAATTGAACTTGTCGGCAATCCGGGCAGCGGCGCGGTCCAGTGCGGTGCGAACCTTCAAATCCGGATCGGGCTGGCTGCCTGTGTTCGCTTGGGCGCGGGCACCGGCCTGGGCGAGTAGATCGTCCTGGAGGAAGTCGTTCACTGCCTTGGCTATTTGTTCCGCGCGTAGGGCGCGGTCGCGTTCTCGAGCGACCTGGCGAGTTTGCACGATGATGTTTGCTGCCACGGCAATCGCTGCGGCTGCCACCACGCCGGCGATTGCCACCGCTACGCGATGGCGGCGGACAAACTTGCGGGCACGATAAGTGGCGCTTGGGGCGCCGGCCAACACGGGCTGGTCCTCGAGATGGCGGCGGACATCTGCGGCCAATTCCGAAGCAGAGGGGTAGCGCCTGGCGCGGTCCTTCTCGATGGCCTTGAGGGTGATCCAATCTAGATCGCCACGCAACTGGCGGAGCAGCGAAGCGGGCTTTTCACCTCGTGCCGAGGCCGCATCCTGAGAAGCGGCGACGAGGGCAGCATACTTCGCGCTTGGCCGCGGGGCCTCGGATTCAGGGATTTGGCGCAGCATGGCTTCGGCACCGGATCGGGGTACATCCTTGGAGGCGAAGGGCGGCTCGCCCACCAAAAGCTCAAACAGAATTACACCTAACGAATACACGTCGGTGCGCGTATCGATGGTGGCGTCGAGCGTGCCGGACTGCTCGGGACTCATGTACGCGGGCGTGCCGACCATCATGCCGGCCTCCGTGAACATGGACCGCGCCGCGCCGTCTTCAGTAATCGCTTTGGCGAGACCGAAGTCGATGATCTTAGGGATGGGCATGCCGTCGATTTCTTCAACCAGGATGTTAGAGGGTTTGAGGTCGCGATGGATGATCGTTTTCTGATGTGCGTGCTGCACGCCGTCACAAACCTGGAGGAAGAGCAGCAAGCGCTGCTTAATCGTAAGGCGGCGCTCGTCACAAAACCGGGTGACGGCGACGCCGCGGACAAGCTCCATCACAAAAAAGGGGGGCCGGCGGGCGTCGCGCCTGCGTCGAAGACACGAGCGATATTGGGGTGATCCATCATAGCCAGAGCCTGGCGTTCGGAGTCGAAGCGCGCCACGACCGCTCGTGTGTCCATTCCGGGCTTAATGAGCTTGAGGGCCACGTTACGGCGGATGGGTTCGCCCTGTTCGGCGCGCCAGACTTCGCCCATCCCGCCAGTGCCGAGTGGTTCGGTCAGGCGATAGGGACCGATAGATTGGCCAGGCCGCGCGTCGAAAGCGAGAACTTGCTCCCTATCCCCGCGAGCCATTTCCTCAGCGGCAATCTCGAACGCCGGGCGATCGAGAAAGCCGTCGATCTCTCGCTGCGAAATGAGCAGCGATTGCACCTCACGTTCGAGCGCCGAGTCTCCGTTGCATGCCTGACGCACAAACGCCGTGCGCTCACCGGAAGGAACCTTCAGCGCGGACTGCAGCAACTCGTCAACTTGTTTCCAGCGCTCACGTTCCACGGACGGAATCTCGCTTCAGGCCTAGTGCCACACATTAACCAGGAACTCCGTGTATGGATCATGTGCCACTTCATTGAACATGTGCTGCGCGGAGGTCGGACTCATCTTCAGGATGGTCGCGGCATCCGCCAAAGCCTGCTTGGAAGGCTCGTCATTGCGGGCGACTGCTGCTAGCAGGTAGTTGACTTCCATTGCGCCGCGAAGACCTAATTTGTAAACGTCTTTCACTGAGTCTTCTGCATACACCCAAAAAAGCGCTTGGCTTACGCTGTCAACGATGAAATTGAACTCCAGATTAGAGCGAAAGGTGAGATCTACGGGATTGGACCAGGCCAACTGCCCGATCGTTGTGATTCCCATATCGCTGAAACGCTCGGCTTGGGATTTGCCGACGCATTGCAGTTTTTCCAGTTCCCAGGAACGCTCGTCTGCCTCCTCGCCAAGATTGAGTTTTTGGTCAACTATTCTGCGCCCGTACTTGAACAACGTTGTAGTAGGGAAAGTGCCTAACAGAAACGCCATTGGAACTGCGAGGCTTTCCGTGGCCAGCTTTCCGAAACAATAGCCCATCGGAATGGCGATCAGAAAACGGAATACGCAATTGTAGACATCAACCGGGGTAAAGTCCCGAGCGCGCAGACGCCCCAGTTGGTCACTGACAACCCACATGTAAGCGCCGAGGAAGGCACTGACCGCCACCCAATAGACACTTCCCCCTCCTTTCGCCGCAGGAGTGAGAACGCTCAGAAGGAATACATGGAGGCACCAAATGCCCAGACCTACCAACGCGGCAAGCAGCGCAATTGGCGAAAGGTAAAACCGCCTGCCGTATAGTGAGTGGAAGTGAATCTTGAATTTCCTTTTCAATTGGTCCGCATCGACGTTCGTTAGGTCTTCGGACGGAAAGAACTGACGGTAATACAGCCTCAGGGAGGCATCATCGAAATAGTCGAACAGCATGTTCCGACGAGCACGCCAGGACCGCGAGATGAAAACGACACAGGGCAGCCACGCCAATATCCACATAACAATGCCAACGAAAATAAAAAGCCACTGCTGCTGGATATTCATCCGAGTACGCTTAGGACCGCAACTTGTCCTACGGAACTAGTGTCGTCCTTTGGTCCAACGTTACATTTTTAACTTGCGGCCGCACAAAGCTTGGAGGGCGATGGAACGCAACAACGTGCTCCTTCCCTGTGCCTTCCAAACGTGGCTCAGCCGGGGACGCCACAAAGTATCGGCCGGAGAAGGCGTTGGCTTGGGGCCTGAGCCGCTACTTGCGCCGCACGCGAAGAGCATCGAACAAAACCCGTAGAGAGTCGCCAATTACTTGGCAGGATTTTCAGGCGCCTGTAATTCGCGGGCGCGGGCGACGAGCTTCTTGAGCTTGCCTTCGATCGAGGCATCCCCGATGTGTTCATCCTGGAGGACACCGTCCGCGTCAATCGTGAAGGTGGCGGGAATGGCCCTCACAGAGAACATCCTTGCGATCGGTCCGGTAAAGCCACCGTCGCGATACTGCAGCCAAGTCATTTCGTTTTTCGTAAGGAACTCCTTCCATTTTTCCTCATTGGCATCCAGGCTGATGCTGAGGATCACCAGCGGCTCCGCTTGAAATTTTCTTGCGACCTGCTTCATGTGCGGCAGTGCTTCGCGGCAGGGAACACACCAAGTAGCCCAAAAATCCAGTAACACGACCTTGCCTTGCAGATCGTCCATGGAAACGCGCTCGCCGTTCACGGTGGTGACAGCGAAAGGCGGAGCCATCCTCGCGCGAGCAAGCTCGGGTTGGTCTATAAAACGCTGAACGCGGCGATAGTCGGGACTGTTGGGAGACCTCATCTTCAAAAACCGCTCAAATTGAGCTTTTGCCGCATCATCCTGTTTCAGATTTGCCAAGGCCTTTCCGTCCAAAAGGACGGCTTCTGGAAAATTTGAATAGGCGGCGACCGCTTTGGCAGCGTGGTCATGCGCTTGGGAGAACAGTTCTTCTTTGTGTTTATTGGAGGCTTCCGCTATGAGCACTTGGGCGTATTGATAGTGCCCGAGCGCCGTCTCCTTATTGTCTTTCGCTTCGTTCAAAAGCTCTTCGGAGGCGAGTTGCGCAGCCTTCCAGTCACCGTACTGGACTCCGTACTTGATCATCTGTTTCTGGCAGGCGCGGCAATGTCCGTCGTCTTGCTTATCTGCTTTTTTGAATGCGTCTAGCGCCCATTCTTCCTTTCTTTCGCGCAACAGCTGAAGAGCTTCTTGGTATGACTTCTGTGCTTTTTCGCTAGTGGGGCCGTCACTTGCTTCTTGCGCGAGGGCGGGCATGCCGGTGAAAAGATAAGTGGTTACAAGGCTGGCAAGGAGCGATCTCAACAGAGGTCTCCTTTGTTGAACTAAGCTTGCGAGAAATTGATCTTAACCCATAGTTCCCGGGGGAAAAAGGTGTGAACGAGGCGCCCAATGCAATGTTAGGAATCCAGATCAATGCGGACCGTGAGGAGTTCGGTGCCGAACAGCCGGACGGCGGCGGCATTCGAAGCGCTGCCCGGATGTTTTTGTGACAACCAGCGCTGGCGCTCGAGGGGGTCGTCATCGGGTAGCAGAGAGGCAGTGCCATCGTGCCATCGGGCGCTGAAGCCTTCGCCGAGCTTCACGCGCACGCGCGGATTTGCCGTGATGTTGCGAACGTAACCGGCTTTCGATCCGTGCTCGGCGACGAGCCAGAATTGCTGGCCAACGCGTCCGTTGCCGACGGGAGTGCGGCGCGGCTTTCCGGTCTTGCGGCCAATGGTTTCCAGCAGCGCATACCCTCGAGGGAAGATTCCGAGGACAAACAGCAGCTTGATCGGAGGATTTACAACATACTTTTGGAAGAGATGAATAATGCGGTGTTTCATTCGGCTGACTCGAAAAGACCGCCTACGTTCTTTTCAAGGACGATTGGCATAGCTAAGAGCAAGAACGGCGTAGGCGGTGGCGGCATCGTTCATGAAGAGCGCGGTTTCCGGGCTGAGATGATGCTCTTTGCTTTTGTTCAGGGAGGAGGCCCTCCAGGAGCCTTCCGTTTTGTCCTGATTGGCAGTCAGCCAAGCGAGACCGCGCTTCAATTGTGCATTTTCGAGAGAGACCCCCGACTCCTGCAAAGCGAAAGTAATGAGCCCGGTGGCGTAGCCGTCGCTCTTCGCTTCCTGAGGTGTTCCGTCCTCCCGCTTCCAATCGCCGCTCAGGGAAGACAGGCTCCAGCCTCCGTCGGACTGTTGTTTATCGAGAATCTCAGAGAGGATGGCCTTCTTGCGGTCTGGCTCGATGAGCCCGGGCATTTTCGCCGCGGCCCACAGCAAGCTCACGCGATTGATCGGGTTTTGCGCCGCGCTCTCGCGATTCAGGTACTCACGCAGCATCTTGAGGTCGTCTTGGATTTCCGGCGCGTTGCGGTAATTCGCGGGGGCAGTGCCGGCCGCGACCGCGGCAAGCGTGGCTCCATAGTAGTCTGAATCGTCGGCTTCCCACGGCTCTTTGTTGAACCGCTGCCAAAGCCACCCGCCTTTTGCGCTTCCCGAGGTTTGCTGTTCCCCCCACATATTATCGAGGGCGGTGCGCGCGTCACTGCTAAGCTGCCCACTCTCGGCGTCACGACTGACAAGGATCAGGGCGTTCAGGACAGATTCCGTCCCGCGCGACTCGACTGATTTATGCGCGCCCCACTGCGCGTCGGGGTAAATCGGAGCGACCTCTTTCCAAAGGCGAACGCGCTTGGTGACGTTGTCGAGGAGTTTTTGTTCGTCTGCGGAAGGGGCTTTCTGGGCGAGTTCTGCCCGAAGAGCAGAGCGCGACAGGGCGTAGGGCATGGCGGTGTGACAGGAGACGCAGAACGTGTCGTGATCGCGCTGGGCTCTTGGCCAGGACATCCACCATTCTTGCCTTCGATCAAGATACGCGGCCGCGGCTTTCTGAGCCCACGAGCTTCTGAGCTTTGGCCGAGGCTGGTCAGAGTGAGGAACCGTGGCGTTCGACTCGCTGGCGCCAGTGAGCATCGTTTGCATAGGCCAAAAAGCTGCGGTGATGCCCGCGAGGAACGCAGTCAAAGCAAGTGTTCGCTGCACCGTGGCGTTCATGGCGATGGCCTCCTTCGCGGACAGTTCGAATATACATCTTCAGGGTTGGCGGCCACAGAGAATTCCGTTCGCGCTAAGGCAAAGATTTTATAAAATGCGGCTCCCCAGTGCGGTTTGGCGCGGGAGAGGGCATCAATGAAAACGATCAAGGGCCCGGCAATTTTCTTGGCGCAATTTGCGGACGAAAAGCCTCCCTTTAACAAGCTTGAGACGATTTCCAAATGGGCGGCTGAGCTTGGTTATAAAGGGGTGCAGATTCCGACGTGGGACGGGCGGCTGTTCGATTTGAAGCGTGCTGCTGAGAGCCAAAAATATTGTGACGAGATTTTGAGTACGCTGAAAGCGAGCGGCGTGGAGCTGACGGAACTCTCCACGCATTTACAAGGACAGTTGGTCGCAGTCCATCCCGCTTATGAAGCGGCGTTTGACGGGTTCGCCCCGGAATCCCTGCGAAGTAATCCAGCAGCACGGCAAGCGTGGGCGGTGGATCAACTTTTATGTGCCGCGAAAGCTTCGGCGAATCTGGGAGTGAAATCGCACGTCACTTTTTCCGGCGCGCTGGCGTGGCCGTACATGTATCCGTGGCCGCAGCGTCCACCCGGACTGATTGAGACAGCGTTTGACGAATTGGCGAAGCGGTGGAAGCCGATACTGGATGCGTTTGACGGGGCAGGAGTGGATCTGTGTTACGAGCTGCATCCGGGCGAAGACCTTCACGATGGCGTGACATTCGACATGTTTCTTGAGCGCGTGGGCGGTCACAAACGCTGCAACATTTTGTTCGACCCCAGTCATTTTGTTTTGCAGCAGCTCGATTACCTTGCGTTTCTGGACATTTATCATTCGCGCGTGAAGATGTTTCACGTGAAGGACGCAGAGTTTCATCCCACCGGGCGACAGGGTGTTTACGGCGGATATCAGCCATGGATTGAGCGCGCAGGGCGATTTCGGTCGCTGGGCGACGGGCAAGTGGATTTTCGAGGAATTTTTTCCAAGCTCGCGCAGTACGATTTCGACGGCTGGGCCGTGCTGGAGTGGGAGTGTTGCTTGAAAAGCGGCGAGCAAGGAGCAAGAGAAGGCGCGCCGTTCATTGCGCGCCACGTTATCCAGACGGCCGAGCGGGCGTTTGACGATTTTGCAAAATCGGGAGCAGACGAAGAAGCGAACCGGCGGATGCTAGGACTCGCCGCGCGAAAGGAAGGCAAATATGCCGGGTGAATCGAAGTCGCAGGGGAAGCACCGCCGCATCCGGCTAGGCATGGTGGGAGGCGGCCCGGGCGCGTTCATAGGCGCGGTGCATCGAATCGCAGCGCGAATGGATGATTGCTATGAACTCGTTGCTGCGGCGTTGAGTTCTGACCCGGGAAAGAGTCTGGCTGCCGCCGAAGAGCTGCACATTCCGCGCGCATATGGGCGGTTCGAGGAAATGGCTGCGGCGGAAGCGGGGCGTCCCGACGGCATCGAAGCCGTCGCGATTGTTACTCCGAATCACATGCACTACGCGAACGCGAAGAAGTTTCTCGAAGCGGGGATCAACGTAATCTGTGACAAGCCGCTGACGACGACGCTTGAGGACGCGCTGGACTTGGCGAGAATCGTTGAGCGGAGCGGTTTGATTTTTGGGTTGACCCACAATTACACGGGCTACCCCATGGTGCGTCAGGCGCGGGAGATGGTTCTGGCGGGAGAGCTAGGCCCGTTGCGAGTGGTTCAAGTGGAGTATGCGCAGGACTGGCTCGCAACACCGCTGGAAAGGACGGGGCAGAAGCAAGCGGATTGGCGCACCGATCCCGCGCGCAGCGGGCCGGGCGGTTCCCTGGGGGACATTGGAACGCACGCGCACAACCTCGCGTGTTTTGTCACAGGATTGCCCGTCCAAGAAGTTGCGGCCGAAGTGACAACGTTTGTGCCCGGGCGCCGGCTCGATGACAACGTGCAAATGCTGTTGCGCTTTTCAAAGGGAGTGAAGGGGATGCTCTGGGCAAGCCAGGTGGCCACGGGGAATGAGAACAACCTCCGCCTTCGCGTTTATGGAGAGAAGGCGGGCTTGGAGTGGCAGCAGGAGAGCCCGAACGAGTTGTTGTTTATGCCTTTGGGGCAACCGCGGCGGATTCTAAAGCGTGGCGGAGCGGGGACCGGAGCTGCCGCGGCGCGGGCAAATCGTATTCCTGCGGGACACCCCGAAGGGTATTTGGAAGGCTTCGCACAACTCTATAAGGACTTAGCGGAGCAGGTTTGGGCCAGACAGGAGAAGCGGCAGCCGGATCCACTATCACTTCTCGTGCCGGGGATTGCTGAGGGAGTCGATGGAATGCGGTTTGTTGGCGCGGTGCTGGAGTCTGGGCGCAACCACTCCGCGTGGACACCGCTTTCCGGCGCACGTTAAGTCGAATCACCAGACGCTTTAAGCCTATCTTGGGAAAGAGCGGCTCTCCAGTGTTCAACGGATAAACAAAAATAAACGAAATTAAGCAAAGTAAGTGAAAGTCCCTATTGCGCCGTCAGAGGCCGGCTCGCAGAATAAAGCGGGAGTATCGCCATGAATGAAGCGCTTCGACCTGCCCCACGCAAGGAAAATGCCCCCCTGAAGGAACTCGATGAGTGGGACGATTTTGTAAGCACTCGGTATCGGCCGGAAAAATCGGAAGAGCAGTTCCGTAACTATCGCACCGACGCCAATCCAGGGGTCACGGAGTTCTACCGGCAGAATCACACGCAGCAAACTATAGATTTTGTGCGGAAGAAAAAAGAGGAGTACTGCGGCCTGAAGCGAGGGAAGAAGAGCATCTGGGAAATGGCCGAATACCTGAATACTTTGGTGGATGAAAGCGATCCGGACACCGACCTGAGCCAGATCGAGCACCTGCTGCAAACCTCAGAATCGATTCGCAAGGATGGCCATCCGCGCTGGTTCATTCTGACGGGTTTTCTACATGACCTGGGAAAAGTGCTTTGCCTCTACGGCGAGCCGCAGTGGGCGGTCGTTGGCGACACGTTTCCTGTTGGCTGCGCTTATTCGGACCAGGTGGTGTTTCCAGAGTTTTTCGCGGCCAACCCAGACGCGAAAGTTCCCGAATACCAGACCGAGAATGGCATCTATGAGCATCACTGCGGACTCGACAAGGTGCATCTGTCCTTCGGACATGACGAGTATGTGTATCAAGTGGCGCGGAATTATCTTCCCGAGGAAGGCTTGTACATGCTGCGCTTCCACTCTTTCTACGCGGCGCACCGGCACAACGCTTATCGCCACTTGATGAATGAACACGACGAGCAAATGTTTGCATGGGTGAGGAAGTTCAATCCTTACGATCTCTATTCGAAGGGGCGTGAACGTCCGGACGTGAAAGCGATTTTGCCTTTTTACCACGAGTTGGTGTCTGAGTTCTTCCCCGACCGGATCGATTGGTAATCGAAAAGAAGAGTTGAGGCGCAGTTGAGTCGCTGCCTAGCGCAAGCCCAGCAACGGACAGCGGTCGAACACTTTCCCGTCCGCCTTAAAGGCCACACCGTTTTGCAGCGCCCACTTGTCAAAGAGCCCAGGATTGTTCGAGAGGTGCAGAAGCGCGGTGGCAATTTCCTCCACTTTGGGCATGCCGTTGTGCACGAGATAAAAACAGGTTTCTTCGTAGGGGGACTTGGGGTCCTGCGGATTTTGCACCCGGCGAATGAATCTGTCACGCAATTGAAACTGCAGCTTGCCCACATTGAGGATGTAAGCGCCATCGGCTTTCGTGGCTCCCGTGAGCGCAAGGATGCGGCGCAGAAAAGCTTCCGCACGCTGTTCCTTGGTGACGCGGGGCGAAACTCGTCCTCCGGCCATTGGATTGTCTCCGAATAAAGACAATTCACCCGGGCCTAAAGTATGCAGGCCAAAAGAGAAGGCACCATTCAAGCGAACTCTCGGCAGGCGGCCTCTGCGCGGTTCCGGTTGCGCCAAATCTCTACGGCGCAACCCACCGGCAAGATTCCACCTCCACCTGAGCAGAACGAGAACGCCTGCCAGCAGTGCAAGTCCAAGCACGGACACAATTGTAGAAGCCATAGCAATGTCATCGGCCAGATGCGGAGTAAGACCCAAGCGGCATGCGCGCTAGTCGCGCTTAACCGAACAGGCTACGAACCACACTCCGGCCGTCTCCTGGTTTATTTCTAGCCGCCTGCGATGGGATGAACCATCAGGACTTCGTTTTGCGCGCGGGTAATTTTCTCAATACGCTCCCCGGTCGAGACATCGAACGGTTGCGCTCCGGTCTTCGCTTCGTATTCGGCGATGACGCGGTTCACTTCGTCCATGTCAGCGGTCGCGGGATCGTATTCGAGAATGGTGGTATCGCCCTGAGACGAAAACGTCACGATCTTGGCATTCATATCCGGTCTCCTGCGGGACTTCATTTGGCTTCCGTGGGAGGGAAGCCGGCGGGTTTTGGGTCCCTAAGCGTCATCATGCACCCTTGTGCGAAGATGTCAAGACGGCATTTGCCGGGTGCGGCGGGTGATAATTCATTACTGCTAGTACTTTAGAGATTTACGTGAATGCGACAATTTCCAGTCCCTTTCAACCCTGTTTCAACGTGCCATCGGCATTGCAATTATGTTGGTTAGGTCGCTTGGCGGAACGGCGACGCCGTTGCGGAAGGCAACGACCTTGCCGGAATTGGCCGCGACACGCTCACCAGGAACGATGATGCCCACAAGGTTCAGCGGATCGGCGGCGGAGACCGTAATGATTTCACCGGATGGCTGTTGATTGCGAATGGTGCGCAAAGATTCGACGGCCACGGGCAAAGCGAATTGCTCGCCGAGGAAGTTGCTGACGAACCGGCCACCGCGCACTTCGCCGCGATCTTCCAGGCGGCGCAATGTGATGAGCAACTCGCGCCATTTGGGAAGAATCGTTTCGCGCGTCAGAAGCTCGCGAAACACAATGCCGTAGCGGCGGAGCAGCATCCAACAAATCGCCTCCAGCGCGAGGCCGCGGTCCTGGTTTTCGCCAGAGTAGAGAAGTGACCAGCGGCCCGAGCTGTGCCTGGGCCGCGACGTTTTCCCGCTGCCTTGGCCGGAGCGGCGTTTGGGATCGATAAGCGCGCGCAAATTGTCGAAACCGTCCGCAGTGAGCAGGCCGGCAGCAACAAGCTCCCAGAGAGCGGTTTCGACCTCGGACTTGAGCTTGGCGGTGCCGCGCACGATGTCAGCGAAGAAAGACGCGCCGCGCTGGCGCACGTACAAGTGCACGGCAGCGGCATCCGGGCTGAGGCCAATCACACCCGTCTCGCTTCCTTCGCGCCGAGGAATCATCCAATCGGCATCCTCGCGCACAAAGAAGGTAATCGGCGCAACGCTGGTAGGGATGACGCGGCGTCTCCCGTCCGTGACGGCTTCAAGCGTCGCTGGATGTGGAGAAAGCCTGCCCCAGCCGACTGCCCCTGTCAGGCAGAGCTGGTCGAGTACTTTGGGATCGTAATCCGCGATGCGGCTCTTGAGGATCTGGCGCTCCCAGGAATTCGCCGGAGTTTCGAAGCCCTGCACCTGCCGGATGGCCTCGAGTGTGCCGCGCTCGCCGAGAAGTTGCGTGCCGGGAGCGACGTGCTGCCACCGAAGCTCCCAGTCCATGAATTGGGCGGGAGTAACGGATTGAATCTCCTTGCGGAGTTGGCCGAGCGTGAGCCGGTGGATGCGCGCGAGCAGGCGGCGCTCGCACCACTCCGTTTGATCGGAGCGAGGATCGGTAAACTTGCCGCGCAGAGCGATGCCGCTGGATTCGAGGCGTAACAAAGCTTTGTCTATCTCGGAAACCGGGAGCGTGAGGATGCCGGCCAACCGAGTGGCCGTGATCGGACCGGAATGAGAAATCCAACCCGTGACGAGAGTGAACAGAGATTCATCACGTGAAAGATCTCGCGCGCCGACACTCGGCGGCGCAACTTTGAAGTGCGCTGAAGGGAAAATTTGTGTGAACGCGGGAACTCGTTCGGTCGCGACCCAGTAGGCTTCGCCGCCTACGCTCGCGAGGTTTGCGCGGCGGTCAGCGGCAAGTTGTTCGGAGAAAGGATTCCAGCCGTTGATCGATTCCCGCAACTTCTGGGACAAACGGTCGCGTTGGAATGCAACTGAGTCTTGGCGAATCGGCACCGCAATTAAAGTGAGCAGGGCATCGTGCAGTTCTTCGGCGTCACGCACATCCGGCCAGGCGTCGTTCGAGACTTCCTCGATGGCCTCGGGACTGAGCCGCCCGATTTCTCCAAGCACCGCCTCGGGCAGCATCCGGCGCATTTCAACGGCGCGGGCGCGTCGCTCCTCGAGCGGAGCGTCATCAAGGTAGGCATACGGATTGGCGTTCAGGATTTCGTGCGAAAACTGGGAAGGGACCGGCGTGTCCACCGCAAGGCAGGTGATGCGTCCGTCGACGATGTGGTTCAACACGCCCGAGAGACCGTCAACGTCCAGTGCTTCAGTGAGAGCGTCCTTCATCACCTCGCGAATCAGCGGGTGCTTGGAAATGGCGATGTCGCCTTCGGGAAGATTTTCCTGACAAGCGAGCGCTTCGGGGAAAACCGCCGACAGCAAATCATCAGAGCGCATGCGTTGAATCGGCGGCGGAACTTTCTTCCCATTGCGAAAACGCAACAAGGCCAAAGCTCGTCCCGCATCCCAGCGCCACCGTGCGGTGAATAGCGGAGAAGCGAGCACGGCTTGCTCCAACACGGAGCGCAGTGAATTAGGGTGGAGAAAGTGAAAGACGTCCGCCAGCGGAAAGCTGTGCTGCTCGCTGAGCGAGATATTCAGTCCGTTGTCGGTGGCCGCGGCCTGTAATTCGAAATTGAACGAGCGGCAGAAACGCTTGCGCAGCGCCAAGCCCCAGGCTTTGTTGATGCGTGCCCCGAAAGGGGCGTGGATGATGAGTTGCATGCCGCCGCTCTCGTCGAAGAAGCGTTCGGCAATGACCGTGGTTTGCGTGGGAACGGCTCCCAGCACGGCGCGCCCGGCAACAATGTATTCCACCGCTTGCTCCGCCCCCGCTTGATCCAGCCCGCATTCGAGCTTGAGCCAATTCACGGCGGTCGCGACATCCGGTGCCATTTGTGCATCGGCGTCTGGCGCGATGCGAGGAACGAATGCGCTGATTTTTTCGCGCAGATCAGCGACCTGTGCGGAGAGTTCATCGGTGCGCGAAGGCGCTTCTCCGCGCCAGAACGGCACGTTGGGAGTTGCTCCTTGCGCGTCTTCGACGAGAACTCTTCCCGCCTGCACCCGGCGGATGCGCCATGAAGTGTTTCCCAACAGCATGATGTCGCCCGCAAGGCTTTCGACGGCGAAGTCTTCATCCACAGTGCCGACGATGGTCCCTTCTGGATGAGCGACGACGGTGTAAAGAGAGTTCTCGGGAATTGCCCCGCCGCTGGTGATGGCGGCGAGTCGGCTGCCGCGGCGCGCCCGAACCATGCCGTTCACACGGTCGCGGTGGAGATACGCCGCATAGCGCCCGCGCGAACTGGCGATGCCTTCGGAAAGCATCTCGATGATTTCGTCAAAATCGGCGCGCGCCAGGTGGCCATAAGGATAGGCTCGACGCACGCTGTGGAATAACTCATCCTCCAGCCAGTCTTCTGCGGCGCACATCGCGACAATTTGCTGCGCCAGGATGTCCATCGGTGCTTCAGGAATAGCCAGGCGGTCCAAGTCGCCTTGACGAATCGCGCGGACAAGCGCGGCGCATTCGAGCAGGTCGTCGCGCGTGGTGGCGAAAAGGCGGCCTTTGGGTACAGCGCCACGCCAGTGTCCGGCGCGGCCAATGCGCTGCAGAGCGCCGGAAATGGAGCGCGGAGAGCCAATCTGGCAAACCAGGTCAACGCTGCCGATATCAATTCCCAGTTCGAGAGAAGCGGTTGCGACGAGCGCGCGGATTTCTCCCGCCTTCAATTTTCGCTCGGCAGCGAGGCGCAATTTGCGCGACAAGCTCCCATGATGGGCAGCGACAGCATCTTTTCCCAGGCGTTTGCCAAGATGGTGAGCCATGCGTTCGGACAAGCGTCGCGTGTTGACAAAAATAAGCGTGGAGCGATGCTCGGTGGCGAGCGCTGCGACGCGATCGTAAATCTCGTCCCACATTTCATTCGACGCCACCGGGCCAAGCTCACTGCCCGGAACCTCGATGGCCAGATCGAGTTCGCGGCGATGGCCGATTTGCACGATGTGAGCCGCGGATCGCTCCGCGCCAGTCAGAAAATCAGCTACGAGTTCGATGGGCTTTTGCGTCGCAGAAAGACCGATGCGCGGAAGGCGTTTGCCGGTTAGCTGGTCGAGGCGCTCGAGTGAGAGCGCCAAATGCGCGCCGCGCTTGTCGTCGGCGACGGCGTGGATTTCGTCGACGATCACAGACCCGACAGTTCTCAAAACTTCGCGGCTTCTCCCAGCGGTCAACAAGATATAGAGAGACTCGGGAGTGGTGACCAAAATGTGCGGTGGATGTGCGAGCATGGCGCGGCGTTCGTGCGCGAGCGTGTCACCGGAGCGCACTGCAGTGCGAATCTCCGGCATGAGCATGCCGCGCTGCCCCGCGAGCTCCAGAATTTCGCCCAGCGGACCTTCCAGGTTCTTCTGAATGTCGTTGCTGAGAGCCTTGAGTGGCGATACGTAAAGAACTTCGGTCTGATCTATCAGATCGCCGCTCAGAGCCTTGCGAACCAAGCGATCGATGCAGATCAAAAACGCCGCGAGCGTTTTTCCCGAGCCGGTAGGCGCGGAAATCAATGCGGTTTTCCCGGCCAGAATATGTGGCCAGCCCTGAAGCTGTGGCTCCGTGGGTGTTCCAAATCGCCCAATAAACCAATCGCGCACGAGCGGATGCGCCCATTCGAGGCCTGCGAAGTTTGAGTGGGAACCGACGGTCGTCATAGGAGCACTGAAGACTCAAGTATAGCCTGAACGATTGCGGCGCGCTCAGTGCCGCGCTACTGTTCTTGCGGCGCGCCGTGACAGGTTGAATGCCGCTTACTTCTTTTCCTTCCTTCTGCCGTATGATGCTCTCATGCGGCTTCTCTTAGTTGAAGATGATGCGCGGATTGCGCGGTTCGTCGCCAAAGGCCTGCGAGAGCAGGCGTACGCCGTTGACGCAGTGGGGACAGGCGAAGAGGCGCTCTACCAGGCCGCTGTGAATACGTACGACCTGGTAATTCTCGACGTGATGATTCCCGCCCCGGATGGTTTCGCCGTGTGCCGCGAACTGCGCAAATCGGGCCAGCGCATGCCGATTTTGATGCTGACCGCAAGGGATGCCGTGGAAGACCGCATCACCGGTTTGGACCACGGCGCGGACGACTATCTTACAAAGCCATTCGAATTTCGCGAATTACTGGCACGGCTCCGAGCCCTGCTGCGGCGCTCCGCTGAGTTGCGCCCCGAGAAGATAGCCATCGCAGATCTCGTGCTCGATACCGGCGCACAAACCGCCAAACGCGCCGGACGCCAAATAACATTGACGGCCAAGGAATACGCGCTTCTCGAGTACCTGGCGCGCAACGCCGGCCACGTCGTGCGCCGCGCGGAAATCGCGGAACACGTGTGGGACGAAACATTTGATCCGTTTTCCAATCTGATTGAGGTTTATATCAACCGGCTGCGGCGAAAAATTGACGCAAATTCAACAAAGCCGCTGGTCCACACGCGGCGCGGCGTGGGTTATGTCCTTGGTGCAGAAGCCGACCTGCCGAATGCGGAAGCTCCAGACGACACCGTTTCTCAGCGTTCGCGAACCAAATCCTCTCCTCCAGCTCGGAAAAGCCATGCTTGACTCGATTCGCCTGCGGCTAACGCTTTGGTACACGGGCGTGCTGGCCCTGGTGATTGTCGTACTTTGCAGCGTCGCGTATTTCATTTTCTGGCGAAGCGCAGTGCGCCGCACGGATTCGAATCTTGTCGAACTGTCGAACTCTTTTCTCGTTACTTTGCATGCGGAACTCGAAGATCAAGCAGGCCAGGATGTGTTCCTGACGGCTGGGCGAGAGGCGATCGAGGAACACCATTTTCGCGACACAATTTATGTGATCACGGACGAAGCGGGCAAAGTGATTCTTAGCTCGCAGGAAGCCCTTCCCCCCAATGCGCCCGCGAAAGCTGCCCGAAGGCAGATTCTCCCTTCGGCTTCCTTCCAGCGTTTCTTGGCGGCCTCTGTCGAGTCTGATCGCATCTTTGGCCACATCGCTGTTACCGAAGCCGGCTACCGGGCGTTCGCGCAGCGTTTCTCCGGGAAAGGGCGAACCTACACGCTAATCATCTTGCAATCGCTTCATTCGCAGGAAGAAATGATGGAGGAAGCCGGAACCGTCTTCGCATGGTTGATACCTGTAGCTATTTTATTGGCGAGCTGTGGGGGTTATTTCCTTGCGCGGAAGAGCCTCGCGCCTGTCGTGGCGATGAGCAGCCAGGCGGGGCGCATTGGAGCCGAGAATCTTCATGAACGGCTTGCCGTGCAAAATGAAAGAGATGAGCTAGGACATCTGGCGCGCTCCTTCAATCGCTTGTTAGACCGGTTGAGTGAATCGTTTGATCGCCAGAGGCGATTCATGGCGGACGCTTCGCACGAATTGCGGACGCCTGTGGCGATTTTGCGCGGCGAATCCGAAGTGGCGCTGTCGCAGCAGGCGCGTTCGCCCGAAGATTACCGTGAATCACTGGACGTGATGCATCATGAGGCCGAGCGGTTGACACGCATTGTGGAAGATCTCTTCACGCTGACACGCGCCGACGCCGGACAATACCCTCTGAAACCGAGCGAGTTTTATCTGGATGAATTGATTGCGGAATGCGTGCATTCCGCCAGAACACTGGCTCAGGCCAAAAAGATTTCTCTTACTTTTGAGGGGGCGCCGGAATCCCCTATTCATGCGGATGAATCTCTAGTGCGTCGCATGATCCTGAACCTATTGGATAACGCCATCAAGTACACGCCGGATTTTGGGCGTGTCACCGTGTCTTGCCGGGGCAACGGCAAAGAATACGCTGTAAACATCGCAGACACCGGGTGCGGCATTCCGGCCGAACTTCGGCCACGCATCTTCGAGCGATTTTTCCGAGCGGACAAGGCGCGCTCGCATTCCGAGGACGACGGCGGCGGAGCCGGCCTTGGCTTGGCTATTTCGCGTTGGATCGCCCAAGCGCATCATGGTCGGCTGGAACTGACCCGCTCCGATTCCGCGGGGAGCACCTTCAGTGCTTATCTTCCGGCCAACTCGGCGTCTCCCGTATCTCTTAGTTAATCTTACGTTTATCCTAGAATTGCTAGGCTGAAAATTCTCCGGCCCTGCGTCACGGCGCATCCGGCATAGGAGTCGAGATTCATGAGACCACTTGCACGCTTTGCCGTGTCTTCGCTGATCGCCGCCGCTCTGTACGTTTGCGGCGCTGGGATGTGCATGGCCCAAGAACCCGGTCCGGCGGCCACTCCCGCGGCCGCCCAGAGTCCGGCCCAGAGTGCTTCGCTCGCGGGGCCTGCCCTGAAGCTAACGCTGCAGGATGCGCTCGCCCGCGCGCGAAAAAATAGCGTGCAATTTCAATCCGCTCTGACCGACTCCGCGATTGCCCGGCAGGACCGTTTTCAAGCAGCTGGCGCTTTGCTTCCCAGCGTGATGTACGACAACCAAGCTTGGTACACACAAGGCAGCAAGAGTGTTCCGGGTACTCCCATTTTTATTGCGAACAATGCTGTGCATGAATACCTCAGCCAGGCCAACATTCACGAATCGATTGGTCTTGCCGACGTTTCGGACTTTCGTCGCGCTTCGGCGCTGGCGGCTGCGGCCAAGGCAAAGGCAGAGATTGCTTCGCGTGGACTGGTCGTCACCGTGGTTCAGGACTATTACTCCGTCGCCGCGGCTCAACAAAAGGTGCTATCCGCGCAAAAAGCTGCAGACGAAGGCGACCGCTTCCTGAAGCTGACGCAAGACCTGGAGCATGGCGGAGAAGTAGCGCATTCCGACGTCATCAAAGCGGAGTTGCAAGCGACCGAGCGCCGCCGCGCTTTGCAAGAAGCGCAATTGGGATTGCTTAACGCGCGGCTCGACCTTGCCGTGCTGATTTTCCCGGACTTCAACGACAACTTCGAAGTGACGGAAGACCTGCACGCGCCGGCAACATTGCCTACTCTCGGAGAAGTACAGCAGCAGGCGGCACGGGATAATCCGGACGTCCGCGCGGCCCTCGAAAGTGCGCGCGCCGCAGGATTTGATGTAACCGGCGCGCGAGCCGGCTATTTGCCGTCCCTCACAATGGATTATTGGTACGGCATCGATGCGCCTCAGTTTGCCGTGAATGGCCCTGGCGGAGTTTCCAATCTCGGCACTTCGGCTGCAGCCACGTTGAACATTCCTATTTGGAATTGGGGAGCGACCCAAAGCCGTATCAAGCAAGCAGAATTGCGGCGCGCTCAAGCGCAACGAGAGCTTTCGCTCGCGCAGCGCAGGCTGCTCGCCGAAATCAAGTCGCTCTACTCGGAGGCCGAAACGGCCATGAACGAACTCGGCGGCCTCGAACGTTCCGCACAGTTAGCGGAAGAAAGCCTGCGCTTGACGACACTGCGCTACAAGGGCGGCGAAGCCACCGTGCTCGAAGTGGTGGACGCACAGACGACCAACGCGCAATCCAGCGCTGCCTACCAGGACGGAGCGGTGCGCTACCGGGTAGCTCTGGCAAATCTGCAAACTCTAACGGGAGTGCTCACAACTCCATGAAACGAACAAAACTGACACTACATTCTGGGATCTTTAGACGCACGGATTGTGCCCCTGCGTTGCTAGCAATTGCTTCCGCATTTTTCTTGTTGTCCGGTTGCAGCAAAGAAGAGAAGGAAAAGGCCCCCGTCGTCACGGTGCAAGTCACCCCGGTTACGCGTGCCACCATCTCGCAAACAGTTTCCGCCGAAGCCGTGGTCTATCCCCTTGAGCAAGCCACGATTTCCCCGAAAATCACCGCGCCGATCACCGAATTCAAGGTGCAGCGCGGAAGCCCCGTAAAAAAAGGGCAACTTTTGGCGCGTCTTGAAAACAAGGACCTTGTCGGCCAGGCAAAAGCTAGCCAGGGTAGCTTTGCAACAGCCGACGCCGGTTACAAAACTTCGGTGGATGCCACCATTCCCCAGCAGCTTCAAAAAGCACAGCTCGACGCTGACGCTGCCAAGGCCGCGTTCGACGCGCAGCAAAGGGTATACAACAGCCGGAAAGAACTTTTCGACCAAGGCGCGCTGCCGCAGCGCGACTTGGATTCTGCGGCGGTCGCATTGGCTCAGGCCCGTGGCGCGAACGAAGTAGCGCAAAAACAGCTCGTGGACTTGCAGCGGCTCGGCAAGGAGCAAGCTATAAAATCCGCGCAAGGCTCGCGCCTGTCCGCCGAAGGCACAATGCTCAGCGCGGAGGCGCAACTCAGTTACTCTGAGATTCGCAGCCCTATCGACGGCGTCGTGACCGATCGCCCGCTCTATGCCGGCGAAACCGCCACTGCAAATCAACCCATCCTCACGGTGATGAATCTGAGCCGGCTCATCGCCAAGTGCCACATCGCGCAATCCGATGCTGCGCTACTCAAAGTTAGCAATCCGGCAGAGTTAGCTGTCCCTGGCCTCGATGAACCCATCAAGGCGCGCGTTAGCCTGGTAAGTCCCGCGCTAGACCCGGGAAGTACGACCATCGAAGTTTGGGTGGAAGCCGTCAAGCCGAACCCCGCATTGAAGCCAGGAATGACGGTCGAGATTTCCATGACCGCGAAGACTGTGAAAGACGCGCTTGTTGTGCCCACGCCGGCGGTCTTCAAGAATAGCGACGGTGCGAGCTACGTGGTGATTGCAGGCTCCGACGGTCACGCGCACGTGAAAACCATTCAAGTGGGTGTGCACAACCCCGAATTTTCTCAAATTGCCAGTGGCGTGAATCCCGGAGAGCCCATCATCAGTTCGGGCGGCTATGCGCTGCCCGACAACACACAAATCAAGATTGAAGCCCCGGGCGCCGACGAAAAGGAAGCGGGAGCAAAAGACGATAAGGACGAGAAGGGCGCCAAGGACGATAAGTCGGACAAGGCCGCCGACCCCAAGCCCGCCAAGAAGGCCAAGGAGTAGTCGCCCATGGATTCCCGGCCTGAACCGCTGCGTCCACAAAGCGAAGCCCAGAAACAATCCGTGCCTTGGTTCCATCGCCTCTCGCGACCCATTCTTTTCCTGATCGTCACGCTTACGCTTGTTGGCGCTTATCTTGCTTTCAGCATCCCTGTCGCCGTTTTTCCCAACACGGATTTTCCGCGCATCGTCATTGGCGTTGACAACGGCGTCATGCCGATTGACCAAATGCTCGTGACCATCACGAGGCCGCTCGAAGAAGCCGTAAACAGCGTACCGGGCCTTCAAAAAGTCACTTCGGTCACCAGCAGAGGCGATGCCGAGATCGATTTGTTCTTTGACTGGAGCAGCGACATGATTCTTACGCTGCAGCGCGTGGACGCGGTCGTCGCCCGCATGCAGTCGGAACTTCCGCCCACCGCCAAAGTACAAACGCATCGCCTCACCTTCGCCGTGTTTCCCATCATCGGCTACAGCCTTACCTCAGACACAGTTCCTCCTGACAAGCTCTGGGAAATCGCGACTTACGACATCAAGCCTCGCGTGAATCGCTTGGACGGGGTTGCCACCGTCATCGTGCAGGGTGGGCGCGTCCCGGAATTCCAAGTGACTCCAGATCCCGCGAGGTTGTTGGCCTCTGGAATCACTGTGGGCGATATTTTGGAGGCGATTCGCAGGACAAATCTTATTGACTCGCCCGGGCTAATCGAAAACGAACATCAATTGGTGCTTGGCTTGGTAAGCGGGCAAGTGCGCACCCCGGAGCAAATCGGCCAAATCGTAGTGAAAACTTCGCCTTCGCAAGTTCCCATTCGTCTCGGCGACATCGCCAAAGTCTCCCCTTCCGTTGCTCCGGTCTACACCATCGTGACCGCGAACGGCAAGCCGGCCGTCCTGCTCAACGTGAATCGCCAGCCCGACGGTAATACGCTTGACGTTGCCAACGCAGTCCACGCGCAAATCGAGGAAATTCGCCCCACACTGCCGCCCGGCGTGCACATCGAGCCGTTCTACGACCAATCCACCATCGTGCGCGAATCCATCGCCAGCGTGCGCGATGCGGTCTTGCTGGGGCTCGTGCTCTCATCCATCATCCTCGTTCTCTTCCTTCGCGATTGGGGCACGTCGCTGGTCGCTGGCCTGGTAATTCCTGCCACCTTGCTCATCACATTCATTGTGCTGAAACTTTCGGGCCAGAGCTTCAACCTGATGACTCTGGGCGGTCTTGCGGCGGCGGTAGGGTTAGTCATTGACGATGCCATCGTCGTCCTGGAGAACATCGTGCTTCACCGCGACGCTGGCCAGGGGCGCCTCGAAGCCATCCAGAGCGCTTTGAAAGAAATGACCGTCCCCCTGATCGGTTCAACGATTACGCCTATCGTGGTTTTTCTTCCCCTGGTCTCCATCACCGGAGTAACCGGCACGTTCTTTCGCGCGCTGGCCGTCACCATGACCGTTTCTCTTTTCACTTCGCTCTTGCTTGCTCTCACTTGGACGCCAACATTGAGCCAATATTTTGTGCGTCGCAAGGAAGCGCAGCCCGCCGAAGGTGAACGTCCCGCGGCCACCGACGCAGCGGCCCTTCTGGCCGCCGAGGAAGCACAGTTCTCCGGCCTTTTCGGTCGAGTGGTTGCGTTTTACTCGAAAGTCTTGCGCGCGGTCCTCGAGCGGCCCGTGCTTGTACTGGTCAGCTCGCTTCTCATCGTCGTGGGCTCTTACGTTTGCTACAACTTTCTAGGCACCGACCTGATGCCGGAGATGGACGAAGGCGGCTTCATCCTTGATTACTGGACGCCTTCAGGCAGCTCCCTTGCCGAATCCAACCGCATCTTGCTTCACATTGAAGAAATCGTGAAGTCGCAGCCCGAAGTGGAAAACACTTCGCGCCGCACGGGCATGGAACTGGGTTTGTCTGCGGTCACCGAAGCGAACCGCGGCGACTTCACCGTAAAGCTAAAGCGCGACCGCAAACGCGACATCGACGACATCATGAACGACATTCGTTCGGAGATTGAGCAGACCGAGCCAGCGACCAAGGTCGAGTTCGTGCAAGTCTTGCAAGACATGATAGGTGACCTGACCAGCCAGCCCGAGCCGATCGTCATCAAGCTTTTTTCCCCCGATCCCAAGCTTTTGGCGGATTCCGCGCCGCGCGTCGGCGACGCCATTCAAAAAGTGAAAGGCGTTGTGGACGTGTTGAACGGCATCGAAAACACCATTAGCGGCCCGGCGACCACCTTTCAAATCAATCCTACCGTCGCTTCGCGCGCGGGTTTCACGCCGGAAGAAGTGGCTTTAGATGCCTCCGCAATTCTTGAAGGCGAGCCTGCCACCACGCCCGTGGTCATCAACGACCGCGCTTACACCATCCGTGTGCGAATGCCCGACCAGAATCGGACTTCTCTGGCGCGCATGAGCGATACTTTGCTGGCCAGTTCTACGGGAAGAACTGCGACACTCGGGTCGCTCGCAACGGTTAGTATGGATCCCGGCGAGACCGAAATCCGCCGCGAGAACCTTCAGCGCGTGGTGCAAATTACCGGACGCTTCGAAGGCGTGGACCTGGGCTCGGGAATTAGCGCCGTCAAAAAAGCGGTTGCCGCTTTGCACCTACCGTCGTCCATCCGTGTGGAATACGGCGGCCTATATGCCGAACAGGAGAAATCCTTCAGAGACCTGCTCATGGTTTTTGTTCTCGCCTTGGTGTTGCTGTTCGCCGTTTTGCTTTTTGAATTTCGTACTTTCTCAGCGCCCACAGCGATTCTCGCCTCCGCTCTGCTATCCACTTTCGGCGGTTTCCTTGCGCTGCTCGTTACGCGCACTACCTTCAACGTCGCTTCCTTCATGGGCATGATCATGGTCATCGGCATCGTGGCGAAAAACGGTATTTTGCTTCTCGACGCCGAGCATCGTTTCCGCGAGCTTGGCTTCTCGGCCGAAGAAGCCATGATTCAGGCTGGGCGCCGCCGCCTTCGCCCTATCGCCATGACGGCGATTGCCACCATCGCTGGAATGGCGCCGCTGGCCTTCGGCATCGGCTCCGGCTCGGAAATGCTGAAGCCGCTGGC
>Ga0126381_100001707_pt1 | contig 23452 bp, 20 predicted proteins | sample PanSoiMetPlot_28_FD_96465 | JGI IMG/M metagenome (GOLD analysis project Ga0126381, IMG submission 96465) | Tropical forest soil microbial communities from Panama - MetaG Plot_28 | ecosystem: Environmental > Terrestrial > Soil > Tropical forest > Bulk soil | place: Panama | collected 2016-02-17 | reverse complement strand
CGCTGCCGAAGCCAGCGCGTAACAAACAAGACATGCAGCCGAGTTCGCCGCTGGTCGTTTTCTCAAGCACGCCGCCACAGTTCGGGCAGGTCGAGGCTTCTGGCGGGGCAGGTTGCATTTGCTCGAGCTAAGTTGCAGCCACCGCGTGGCTCTTGAACCAACTCGCTATCTTGACTCTAGGACACGCGAAGTTGTGACGGCCGATTTTTTCAAGAAGCAGCTGTGGTTGGCGAAGCTTCCGTCAGTCTAGAATCCCACAACCATCCCCTCCGGGTTGATGGCTTGGCCAACGGTGCCGTTGACGCGCCCGGAACGTCGAACGTGATAAAGGTCTCGGCGGCCAGCGGCCCTGTTAACGCGAAGAGCGCGCCAACATTAATGAATATATTTCGGACAATTGTGGTTCTCATAGGAACGCTTTCTCCTTTTCTTTTCCCCCGCTGGAATTGATTCTGGGTCCCGAAGGAGGCGAAGAACCTTGCGGGGGAAGGAGTCCTCCGCCTGATTCAAGATCCGTAAGGTATGCGCCATTTATGCGGAGCTTGGACAAAATTCGTCAAGTTAGGCGTCGCCTGATTCTCGTGTAGGTTTTCGCCTGATACGCGGCTAACCACGTTGTGTTTCCTATGCCACTGCTTTCACGACTTTGCCCGAAAAATACCCATCCAGTTGATATAGAGGACCCGAAAACGAGGGTGAGTCTTCTACTATTAGAGCATTCCGCGGAAGGCAGTACCAAAGTCTTGTAGGGTGATGAAACCGAAGAACAAGAAGGGCAACCAGAAGGGGAAGCTAAACATCACGCTGGGTGAAGAGACGAAGCAAAAGCTTGCAGCTCTCGCCGCATTGGAAAAACGTTCTGTCTCGAACCTCATTGAAGTTATGGCCGATGAACGGTGGGAGGAGCTGGCCGACCGAGAAGGCATCGATTACGCCAAAACTGTTGCGGAGATCGCTGGCTTAAAAGGATTAAGCGCGGATAAAGAAGCTGATCGCAGAGCATTCCGGCGCGCGATTCTTGAGCGCGTTTTGAAATACAAAAAACGATAAGAGCCGCTTCTGGAAGCGCTGATCGCCGCACCTCAATTCCAGAAACGCAGCCACGTTTGATGTCAGTTATTCGCGTTTACGATGCAGTCGGCAATATCGTGGACCTGCGAATCGTAAATTGAAGCCTGGGGGAATGGGGCGCGTCGGTTTTGAAATCCTTTGCCGGCGCGTCCCGATACTTGATAGACTTGGCTTCTATCTAATTTCCGATGTGCTGCCACTCGGTCGGCTGGTGGTATGGCAACAGCAGAGCTATTTGATCGACCGTGCCACGTTTGTCGGCAAACTCGGACGCGTTGCTGATCTCCACTCTGATTCGCGGTGCGTCTCCGGACTAAACGCTGACCTTTGCGAGCAGAATCTAGTTCGGATTCTTCGCGATGGCGAACATCGATGTCAGCTGCGGAGCGTAGCTTTCCGGATAATACGGGACCTCACATCCGAAGCGAATATCCAAGACTGCTGAGTGGGTAGGCGTGTTGGGAACTGTCCAGAGGAAAGATGTACTCGCCGGCGCGAGAAACGCAATCCACGTGAACGTAATGCCGCCATTCAGCGACAGCCAAGCCTCGCTTTCACACTCCCCGAAATTGCGAGGAAGCGTGTGCTTCCACTCGACCTTTATCTGCTGCCCACCGTAGAGAACCTGTCCCGCTACTGGCGAGATCAGCTTGACGAAGTAAATGCCTTGAGCATTCAACTTCGCCGGAGCGAAAGCAAATGCCAACATAGACAGTGCTACAACGAATCCTGCTAAGGTTTTCATTTTTTGATTCCTCATATCTCTCCCGCTTGGTTGGTTCCGTTTTTGCGGTCCCGAAAAAGGCGAAAGACCCAGCGGGAAAAATGCTCCGCCTGATTCAGACCGTTTGATGTGTACCCTTTCTTAAGGAATCCGTGAGAATTTGGCTAGTCAGGTTCCGCCTAGTTTTCGTGTAGGGTATCGCCTGACACAGGTAGTCGTTTTGCAAAGCACTTTGATTCAAGCTCCTCAAAACGCCGCCAATTTTTCATCAGCACGCACAACGAACCGCTTTCCGTAGCCATTGCGTCTACAATCCAGATCGTAAAAACAACAAAATTTCAAGCGGCGTACGCCTCTCGAAACATTCGCACTACTTCACTTCTCCTCGTAAACCCGGTACCAGGCGTACCGTTTGGCGTGCGATCTTGCTGAATCGTCAATTCGTCTGTTCCTGTCGTGAGCGACAGCACGTTCTCGAAGGTGCCGCTCCAGATACCGGCGATCTCAGGCGGCCGCGTCGTAGCGAACGGTGTATATATCGCCGTTCTTGTCGCGCACCACGAGGTCCGGGTTCACTTCGGCGACCTCCTCAGCTATCAAGCCAAACTGCGGGGTATTTGTGGCGCCGCTCTTGTAATGGAACGTCACTGGTTTAAGAGCTAGAACAGCGTCGCTGGCCTTGTCCATTGGTTTAATCTCCTTCTTAAATCGTCGTAATGAACTCGCTGTGCCGAGTTGGTGATTGGAGTCCATCAGCACGGGTATGGCATCGGCGATTCCGGTCGTGACTCCTCGAATGTTGCCGATAAAGCAGGTGTCGCTCACGTTTGCCGCGTCGGCGCCAATAGCAATAACATTCGTGGCTGTGCTAACGTTGCTGCCAGCTGCTGTGCCCAAGCCGATGTTGCTGTCACCGGTGGTGTTGTTCGTAAGCGCTGCATCACCAATAGCGATGTTAAAACCGCCGGTAGTGTTAACGAAGAGCGCGCCAGCCCCAACGGCCGTGTTTGAATCGCCGCCGGTGTTCGTTCTAAGGGCACGATAACCGATGGTCGTGTTGAGGTCACCAGTGTTGTTTAAGAGTGCCTCAAAACCGACGGCAACGTTGTTGTCGCCGCTCGTGTTGCTATTAAGGATTTGGGAACCGATCGCCGTGTTGTTGATGCCGTCGAGGTTACTCGCAAGCGCGTTAGCGCCGGTCGCAGTGTTATCGCTGCCGGTTGTGTTGCTCAGAAGCGCCGGATTGCCGACGGTAGTGTTCCGGCTGCCTTCAGTGTTAAGATAGAGCGCGCTGTCGCCGATAGCGGTATTGCGCTCTCCGATGGTGTTGGAGTAGAGCGCGAACTCGCCGTTCGCTGTGTTGAATTGACCTCCAGTGTTGCTATACAACGCAAACGCACCGGTCGCGGTGTTTCCTTCGCCGTCGTTGTTAAAGACAAGGGCGCCTACTCCGTTTGCCATGTTGTTGGTGCCACTTATGTTGAGCAAAAGTGCCGCTACACCGACAGCCGTGTTCTTGTCTGCGGTGTTTAGGTCAAGCGCTCCAGCCCCAACAGCAGTATTGTAGCTACCGCTATCAGCTGCGAACAACGAATACCAACCAATTCCGGCATTTGCGATACCAGTGGTGAGGCTTTTGAGCACGTTTTGCCCTTCCGCCGTGGTGAAGTTCGGATAGGCGCCGTCCGGCGGCGGACTAAGTGCTTGCACTTTCGGCATAAGCCCAATAATGCAGGCCAGCGTAAGTATCAGCAGGGCGAGAAATGGTGGAACCCGTATTGATGTTTTCATAGTTGGCGGATTGTGTGTCTTTTGCTTTCTGATGGCAGCCCTCGGCGTGTGGCTAGTGGTCAGTTACTTCGCGATGGGCCGTAAGGGTTATCGAGCCTTGGTTTTCTCGATTATTGCCGCTTTGGGCGCACTGTTCTTTGCAGGGATAGGACTAAGATTAGAGAATTGGGAATCAAACAGACATTTCGACAGCACGTTGCAAGAATTTCGTCAGGATGCGCGCAGCTATGTCGAGGCTGGTGGAACCGGGCGCACCGCCCACGGCGAAGCTTACGGGAGAGCTCAACACCGATGTCGTGCTTCGCTCTCTCAACGACTTGGTTAAAGCCGTATCGCCAATCTTTACTGAAATGAACAAAGAACTCAGTGCACTCGAAACCGCTCACGATGCGTTTAAAAACGCGCTCAGCGCTGAGCAGCTTAGATCGAATGCCCAAACGGAGGCAGACAAGCGTATCCGGAGCCGGGCAATCATTGCTAACGGGCGCGCGGACATAGCAAAGGCGGTGGAGAATTTTGTTCAAACTGCCGCGACCCGCTATACCTCAACCGGACACCGGCAGGAAATCCAAAAAGGCTTAGAAATAGGCGTCCGCAAGGTATCTGAGCGGTGGGACATGATTTTGATCTGCTCGATAGAAAGGCGATACCGGAATTTAATCTTTACGGTTTTCTCGCCAGTCAACGATTCGACAAAGGTGAACTCGTTTTTCCGAGTTCTGTCGAAAGACAGAGCTATCACACTTTGTCGGCTACTGCCGATGATGCAACGAAACGTCTGCGGGACCTTCGGGAGCGATTCCTCAACAATCCAAATTTAGTGTCCGAACCATGAATTCAGACAATTTACACCGTTTACGAAGTCCGTCCGCGCAAGGATAAACGAAGTGTCGATCCAATTTCCGAGGTTCTCCCATTCGGTCGCCTGTGGTATGACACGCCGGATAATGCAATCGGCTACGCACAGCATTAAAGCCGCTCACATGATGCCGTGATCCGCGTTTACGATGCAGCTGGCAACGTGATCGAAACGCACGAACACAAGGGCGACTTTAACGAACCTTGAGCCCAAGTTTGGTAAGGGGTATGGCAACGACTGCGAGAGGCCAGGAATTAAACGGGGACTAACCTAGCCGGTGTTATGAATTAGCACGGCCATCCACGGGCCGCCTCTCCGCACCTAATGCAACTCGCAGTCACTGCCAAAACATTGCCTCAAAATGGTTTCGAGTAATACGCGTAACCGAGTAGTTGCAGACGTCTGGGGATGTGAGGTGCTGCTGTGACGGTGTATCGGAACGGCTTGTTAAGATTTCAAGAAAAAGCCTAGGAAATCCAGATCACGTCCAGTTTCCGTCGGAATTCCTTACGTTGTCGGAATTTCTTACGCGTTTTGGCTTCGCAGACACTGCCGCTTGGTCGATCCAGTGGGGTATAGGCTGTGTGACTCACTACTTTCGAGAGCACTTCGGGTGTCTGAGGTAGGAATTGAACGTATCGCACCTTAAGGATTTTCTGGTTTTGCCGGATGACCGTGTGTCACTTCGGACAAACTGGCACTCAAGGTGCGTTTCATAGGTGCCGCTATGAAAATAAAAATGAGTGCGATTTCAACTCTCAAATTGGTGTGGCGGCTGGTCCGGGCGGAGGTAGGGCCTGTCTTGCGCGTCTTCGGTCTAGGGATCGTTTGCGCTGTGCTCCTGGTATCTGCCAATAACGCAAAAGCTACTCCGCTCCCGTTCCCTACAGGGGGCCTTTCAATTGGCGACGGGCACGAGCTAGGCCAGGTCAATCCAGCCATTCCAGAAGGCGACGCGGATATAACACAATACGTCAACGTCATGATCAACCTGTCACTTGGTGGCTCAGCTCCGGTAATCATTGGTCCTCATAAAAATTTGGTGACGCGATCGATGAATGACCTTGGTCAGTTACCCAATCCCGCCGTGCTCGCTTTGAGAGGCACGGGCACGACGATAAATCTCGGCACACAGGGGACCGATGACTATCTCTTTGCCCGTTATGGTGGACCCGGAGGCGGGTTTGCCAAAGTCTGGGATGTCGCAAATCTGAGCGGCATTATCACAATACCTTCGATTGGGCTTGGTCACGGTCTTTCTGGATGGGCACTGTTCACAGGCCCGAATGGCAATGTCCCTGACGGTGGCTCCACAGTGATGTTGCTTGGCGCCGCTCTGGGCGCGCTTGGTGTGGCGCGACGGTTTTTCGGCTGACCGTTTTGTGATTGATGAGGTTCATAAGCAATCAGGAATCAGCCGTCATGTGGTCCCCAGCGCATGGCGGCTTTTTGTTTCAGATCCTAACACTCACGGCTCATTCAACTCGCCCTTGCCGTGTCATCCTTCATCGTTTCGCGCTATTCATCGAAAAGGATTTGTGCTGTGTTTTTTGAAATAACCAGTAATCGGCCATCCACAATGCTGCAATTGTCACTGGTCAAAGCGAACCACACGAAATGGCAGTTCGGGTAAGAACGGTAAAAAAATCGCGGTTGCCACGCGCTGTGCGAAGTCTTACAAGATCAAACTCACCGCCAACTCGTGTATCGCCCTTTGGAGTTCCACGAACGCAGTCAGCATTTCATTGGCGCGCACGATGAAACGCTTTCCGCTGCTATGCTGTGATTCGCGTTTACGATGACGCTGGCAACGTGGTCGGGACGCACGAGCACAGTTGTGCCGGTCACGTCGACTGTTGCCGAGCTTGGGAATAATGCCCAGATACTCGTGTCAGGATCGCTCGGGTTTAGGGGCAATCCAGTTTGACGAAACGCAGGGGGTAACCGAAAAGATTCACGTCATCCTGTTTTTCACTGTTCCAACTGTAATCTACTTCCTCGTACACAACGCTAAACGTAAAGACCTTTCCGGGGCTAACGTCGCCTTGGGCAGTGTTTACGCGGTTGGGGTTACCGACAAAGAAAATCCTGAGCCGGAAAGCGCCGCTACCAAACTTATTGAATTTCGTGGCCGGATATGCGGATCCTTTTTCCACTTGCACTTTATCTACCCTATACGTACGACGACTCGTGCGGCCGTCGCCGCGGACATCTTTTGAGGCATGCTTAGGCAAGAATAGCTTGCCGTTTTCTTCTACGGTTCTGGGCAAAACCACCTTCTTGCCATCAGGGCGCGGTTGAACCACGAACTCGACCTGCAACTTGCCGTATACCTCCACTTCGTCGCCGCCGGCGCACTGGCCCGTGTTTCCTTTAAAGTGAGTCGGTAGCTCCCACATTTTGCCGGTAAGCTTCGTCCCCTCTACAAACCCGCCCCCTATAGCACTCTGTACGACAGCAAAGCTGGCAAACAGGAGTGCGATGAACAAATACTGAACTTGCCTGCTTAGTTGAACTAGTTGATTCATGGTTCCTTTCTTTTCTCTTGATTAGCGTTGTGTGAACGAGCCCTTCGTTCACGGTTAACCCTGCGGAAAGAGGGTTAGGGAGACTCCAGGGGGAGACACGCTACCGGACTTTACGCGGGTGGGACTATGCCGAGCTTGTACGAAATTGTCATGTCAGGCGTCGCCTAGTTTTCATGTAGGGTATCTCCTGATCCGCAATGCAATCGCTGGATCGATGCTTACTGCCAACGCACGTCACGCGCAGCTATTACGCGATCAAACTCACCGCGAACTCATGTATCGCCTGTTGCAGTTCGACAAACGCAGCCAGCATTTCATCGCCACGCACGATGAAACGCTTTCCATAGCCACGCGCGTCCACAATCCAAATCGATTTGTTTCAACGGATCCTAGCCGAGCACCGCTCCAAGCGTCGCACCCGCCATCCGATCGCTTGTGTTTAGCTTGATAACAGCGGTCTTTGTGATCGGCGGTTTAGCAGCAGTAAAATTGCGGACAGATAAAAAGTCGGGCGATCACCCTAATGGAAGCCCCGCTAGTGATCGCCCCAGCGTTGCCAAGCCATGCGATCCCTTATGCTTCAGTTGAAGGCTTGGCTAGCGCAGTGTGTAGCTTAAGCCCTCCAGATTTCTTTTGCCAGACTTATTGTGCGAGTAGCGGATAAACTCGAGTGCTGCGGTGATTCACGTTTATGATGCGGCTGGCAATGTGATCGAGACGCATTAGCGAACAAAGGGTGCTTCGAACTTCTTTTTACTTCCTAATTTCTTCTGTTATCGAACTTCGATGTCAGTCGCTTCCAAAGAGACCGCAAAGTCTTCGCCCGCAGCGATGATGTCGATCGAGGAGATACGGCGATGTTTTCCGGCGCTTGCACGCACTTGTCTCGGTCATCCGGTATCCTATTTCGATGGACCCGGTGGAACCCAAGTGCCACGGGCGGTGGTAGAAGCAATGAACGATTATCTTTATTACCATAACGCCAATACGCATTGGGCTTATCCGACAAGCGCAGAGACTGACGTGATCATCGACTCTGCCCGGAGTGTGCTGGCCGATTTTCTCAACGCTGAACCGACCGAAATCGTGTTTGGCGCCAACATGACAACGTTAACCTTTCATCTCGCGCGCGCTCTCGGCCGCGCCTGCAGACGTGACGACGAGATCTTGGTCACGGAGCTCGACCATCATGCCAATATCGAGCCCTGGCGAAGGCTGGAGAATGAAACAGGTGCAAGACTGCGCATAGTTAAGATGATTCCTGAAACCGGCAAGCTCGATTGGGATGATTTTTCCCGACTGTTGACCAAACGCACGAAGGTGGTCGCAGTCGGCGCAGCGTCGAACGCTCTCGGCACGATCAACGATGTGCGCCGCGCTGTCGAAATGGCGCACTCGTTTGACGCGCAAATCTTTGTCGATGCTGTCCATTACGCTCCGCATGAGTTGATTGATGTGCACGATTGGAATTGCGACTTCCTGGCTTGCTCTGCTTATAAGTTTTATGGCCCGCATATCGGAATTCTCTACGGTCGGCACGACCTGCTCGGGTCGCTTGATTTTCCAAAACTGATCCCGGCACCCGATTCAGCGCCAGAACGGGCAGAGACCGGCACCCAAAATCATGAAGGAATTGCAGGCGCGGCCGCTGCAGTGGATTTTCTGGCCTCCCTCAGTGCGGGCTCGACGCGCCGCGAACGTCTGTGTGCTACGTTCCAGCAACTGCACGAGCGCGGCAGCGCATTAATCACACAACTCTGGAATGGGCTGAGGGAAGTAGAGCGTGTCCATCTCTACGGACCGCCACCCGATATGCAGCGTACGCCGACGATCGCGTTCACTCTGGACGGTGTATCGTCGATAGAGGTGGCGGAAAAGTTGGCAGCGTGGGGAGTTTTCGTCTCACACGGCGACTTTTACGCGCTGACAGTCATCGAGCGATTGGGCCAAGCTCCGCAAGGATTGGTTCGCGCCGGCTGTGCCTGCTATACCACAATGGAAGAAGTAGACCGGTTGCTCGCCGGTGTCCGCGCGTTGTAACAATCCGTGCCCACACGATGAGAGCTCTGAGGTGGTGTCGCGCAGTTGCCAGTTTTCATGGTCTGCGAGCGGCTTTTAAGGCCCTCGGGTCCGGTACAAAGTGCCTACCTGGTAAGCCCGATGTGCCAAGAATAGGCTCCTTTCAATGTCGCGGGCATCGACATGGAGGTTTTTGGCGAGGTACCTGATTATCATTAGAAACTGATACCAGTTATCAAAATCGAACCCGACACCACTCGGTTTTTTTGTTACGGCACCCATCGCATACAGGAGCTTCCAGACACGTATATCCAGCACGCCGTAACGGCGAGGATCTAACAACGTCAAGATGGCTGATGCCATCGGTACAGATATTCCATTTAGAGTCGTCAAAGCTTCAAAGCGGCGGCGCTCACTCCGGGTTGCAAGCGCCCGCCGCGTTGCGGTGCGGCTTCGTGCGATACTATTCTTCTTGATGAGGTGAATGGCCCGAGCGGATTTCCAACGGCACACCTTTTCTAGTTCGTTGCGTGTGAGGTATCCGCGCGCGCGTGCTGCCTGCAATTCTCGAATCAAAGCCGCGGTTTCGTCATCTTCTTCCGTTGACAGATACTTCGTGAGTAGGACGCGCAGGTTCGTGTAAGGAATATTTTTTAGTGCCATTGGCGAAGTAAATGCGACTGCCTTAAGGCGAAAAGTCAAGGTAACCGATCATATTGGATGTTCCCTGTCGGGCTCAGTGCCCGAGGGGAGCCGCTGCAATCGAAGATGGGCTTCGCGATTGGATTGGTGCGGTCCGGGCATAACCTTTGATAAAATTTTACGCAGTACAAAAAGAGGGAGCGCGTTAGCGACTCTCCCGCAATGATCAGCGCACCGAAACTTTGCCTAACGTGCGGGTCGGAAATCCCAGCCGACGCGCGTGAGGGAGGTTCCCCAGGCTGCCTCCTCGAAACGGCACTGGATGCCATCGACGGACAAGTCGTGTTTGGCTGGTACAAGCTGGTCAAGGTGCTTGGCCGTCGCCGAAAGGGGATTGTGTGGGTGGCGCGCGACGAAGAACTTGAGCGCATGATCACCGAAGGCCTCGGCGACCTCGACAAATCCGGCATCGCCGAGCTCACTTCCAAAGGTCGCCACAAAGCAGGCCGGGAATCGCGTCAGCCGATTGGATATCGGGCAGCTGTCCGCTCCAAAATCGCGCTGCCCCAGTCTGGTCTAACTAACCTCGTAACTTAGCTCAAACAAATGCAAACTCCCGCCCAGCAACTTTCGACCTGTTCGACCTGCGGCGCCGCGCTTGAGGAAAGCTTCGGAGGCGAAAGCGGCTGCATGTTCTGTTTATTGCACGCTGGAATCGGCAGCGAAGAAGAAACGGTGCACGATTCAACGCCGGACGCTGTTCAAGGCGGTGTGCGCTTTGGTGTCTATGAAATCGATTGTCACACGGATGGAAGCCTGTGCGAGCTTGGCCGTGGAGCGATGGGCGTCACGTATCGCGCCACCGACACGTCGCTCCAGCGCAAAGTCGCCTTAAAGATCATCAAGAGCGATATCGCTGAGCGAAGCGCCGACGCGCGCGAACGCTTTATGCGTGAAGCCCGTGCAGCGGCAGCATTGCGACACGAAAACATCGCTACTGTTTACCAATTCGGGACGTGCCTTGCGACAGGACAATATTTTTATGCGATGGAACTAATCGAGGGACAAACCCTTGAGGAACGAGTTCACCGCGCGGGGCCGCTCGACGCGCGCACCGCTATCAAGATCGGACAGCAAGTCGCTTCAGCCCTGGCCGCCGCGGAAAAGCACGGATTAGTCCATCGCGATTTAAAGCCTGCAAACCTAATGCTCGTAAATGCGGATGACGCCGAAGCGACAGCAAGCGATCGAGCTCAGTCTAAGCGAAGTAGAATGCGCGCGTTGCGCAAGGCCAGGGTCCCTGTGGTAAAAATAATTGATTTCGGTTTGGCCAAAGCTTTTCACACCGCAACGGACCCGAAATCGCTGACCCACGACAGATTCGTCGGTACGCCAGCATTCGCCAGTCCAGAACAGTTTGAACATTCAGCGGTGGACGTGCGATCCGACATTTACTCGTTAGGCGAAACGCTCTGGTTCGCACTTACCGGAAATACGCCATTTGCCGGCCGTACCCTCTTCGAGATCCACCGTGCTCAACAGTCAAATGCACTTCCCACCGAACAACTCAAAGCAGCGCATGTTCCGCATCGCCTGAAATCGCTGCTTGAATCGATGCTTGCATTCGAGCCGGCGTCCCGTCCCGGTACCCGCGAGTTAGCAGGGCGCCTGCAACGTTGTTCCCCAGAGGCACGCAGTGTTCGACGCACGCGTGCCGCTCTCGCAGTCGCCCTCGTCGTTCTCGGCCTTTCTGCACTTGTAGTCTCTCAACTACTGCGGAGCCAAAATCCACCTTTAAATGTGGCGCCAGACAAAAGCATTGCCGTGCTTCCGTTTGAAAACCGCAGCGAGGAAAAGGCCAATGCCTACTTTGCAGAAGGTATCCAAGACGAGATTCTGACCCGCTTATCGAAGATCGCTGATCTCAAGGTAATCTCACGCACATCCACGCAGCAATACAAAAGCGCGCCGGAAAACTTGCCCGAGATCGCCAAGCAACTTGGCGTTGCCCACATCCTGGAAGGCAGCGTTCAGAAACGCGGCGACGCAGTGCGTGTGAACGTGCAGCTGATCAAAGCAGCCAGTGACACAAATCTTTGGGCCGATACGTTTGATCGGAAACTGACCGACATCTTTTCGGTCGAGAGTGAAGTAGCCAAGGCGATTGCTGACCAATTGCGGGCGAAACTCACCGGTGAGGAAGAGCAACTCATCGCCGCCAAATCGACAGACAGCCCCGAGGCTTACGACGCCTACCTGCGTGGTCTCGCTTACAGCCTGAAAACGGGACTTAACTACGCCGACCAAATTGCTGCGCAGAGCTACTTGAAAGAAGCAGTGCGACTGGATCCGAAATTCGCCCTCGCATGGGCCCTGCTATCACAGGTCGACGCTGTGGGCTACGTAATGCTGTCTCTGCAACCAACCTCGGCCCTGCGTGAAGAGGCGCGCCACGCAGCGGACACCGCACTTAATCTTCAGCCGGACCTCGCCGAGGCGCTCTATGCTAAGGGCTGGTATCATTATGGCTGCCTCAAGGATTACGATACTGCTGTCCGTTACTTTCAACGGGCGCGAGAGCTCCTGCCAAATAACAGCCAGATTCCTGAATCATTAGCCTACGTCGCACGGAGAGGTGGTGAATGGGATCGTAGCGAGGCTTACTTTAATGAAGCCGAGCAGATCGATCCACGCAACGTTGCCATTTTAACGCAACACGCATTCTCCTATATCTTTCTCGGCCGCTTTCCTGAGGCGCTGCGGAAGCTGGATCAGGTTCTCGATATCACGCCTAATGACGTCGATACTCTTGCGGAAAAGGCGTTGACCGCGCAAGCCGAAGGTGACCTGACGCGGGCGGCGACGTTGCTCAATCCGCTGCATCCGACGGCCAACGCCCCTTTCGCGTTGGAAGCACAAGTCTACCAGACGATCCTGGAGCGCCACCCCGCGCGGCTGATACAGCGCCTGAAGGAGCTGCTGGCCGCGCCTGATCCGGCACTCGGTTATCTCAACGGTGAATTGCGCTTTTGGCTGGGGTGGGCGCAAGACCTCGCCGGCGACCAAGGCGCTGCGCAGGAAAGTTGGCGACAGGCGCGCCGCGAACTGGAACCTTTCCTGAAAGAGCAGCCTGATAATTATTCCCTGATTGGAGATCTCGCACTGACCAACATGGGCCTAGGTGACAAAACCGCTGCCTTGGCTCTGGCCGAACGCGCAATCGCGGCGATTCCGATTGAAAAAGATGCCATGGATGGTCCAATGCCAATCGAAGTCCTCGCGCGCGTGGCGGCTCAAACAGGAGAATCCGATCGAGCCATCGCGGCATTAGAGAAAGTGCTCTCGATACCGGGCGCAGGCGCCTGGACGTTAAATATTCCGCTAACGCCTGCGTTGCTCCGACTCGATCCGATGTTTGATCCGCTTCGGAACGACCCGCGTTTTCAAAAACTCTGCGAAGAAAAGAAGCCGTAACGTTGCGACCTGCTCATCACATTGAAGCGCCGGTCCGGTTTCAACTTTTGACCGGCAAAACCTTCGCGCAATCGGAGCCGGTAATCAGTATTTTGCCCGCACGAACTCAGGCCATTCGGGGTGATCGCGCTAATGCGGTAAGGCTAAAGAATGCTTTTGTCGATGCGTCTGAGGTCGGAGTTGACATCACGAAAAGTGTCGTTAGGCCAAATGGATTCTGTGAGGAGTTGCTAATTAGTTGCCGGAAGCACCAATCCATGGCTTTAAATCGAGCGTGTCGAATCGGCAGTTCAGATCCTGCGAGGTCGTTTTCGCTGGCAAGAACACGACTCACACGGCAAAGCATAGCGCATCGGCATAACAGACACATTCGGCTCTAGAATTGCCTTAGAGAGCACGTTACTAACGCAGGTTCGACGCCAGTATCTCACGAGAGATGATAAGTGCGCCGCAATGCTGAGGTTACCCGGCGTGACGAACGAGTGTATTGCATCGGCTGAATGCAACTGATTGCAACCGGACTGTTTCGAAGAGCTTTGCTGGGTTTACGGCTGCTTTTCTTCACAACAAAGTTTTTGGAAAGCTGGATCGGACCGCAATGGGTCCCACAGTGGATCGAGCCTAAGAAGCGCAGGTGTAATGGACGCTGTGCTGTAAATGTAGGTGCTACCCGGCATCTGTAACACGTGGGCGAGAGTTGAGGTCGCAAGACTGTTCTCGCCGAGAATCGTTTGAATTAACGCGAGGTTTTCTTCTAAGGCAGCCCCGTTCACCGCATCTTTAGTGCTGGGATAACGCACGATTAAATGCTGCGCTTCCTTTAGGGCTGCGTCCTTCTCCCCCATGACCGCGTAAGCTAGAGATAAACATGGCCCATCGTTGGCAACGAAGTTGCGTGATTGATCTTTGTAGAGCTGCTCGAAGGTATTGCGTGCCGCTTCAGCAGTAGTAACTTTTGCGCCAGCCGCATCGCCAGCAAAGCGCTGGAATAAGGCAAGCCACACGGCGCAAGGACCATGATTTACCTATGAACCTACCGACCCGACCCTAACGGGATTCGAACCCGTGTTACCGCCGTGAAAGGGCGGTGTCCTGGGCCTCTAGACGATAGGGTCATAAAGCCGGGCAATATCGGAATTGCCGTCGTTAGGCGCAAGGTAAATTGGCAGCTGATTTTGAAGCGCGCCGACGGCGCACTCAACGTTTCGGTCGGAGGCGCTGAACCAGCCCGGCTGTTCGCGCAGTTGCGCCTTTGTGTTCGGTCAGTGCTGCATGGGCATTTCCCACGAGACGCTGGCGGGCATCGTCGTCGCGGAGAAGCTTGGCGACAGTGCCCTCGAGCGAATCGGTGTCGTCGACCTGCATTGCGGCGTGATTTAAAAGCAGCGTTTTAGCGAGTGCTCCGAAGTTTTCCATATGCGGACCGAACACAACAGGTTTACCCGCTAAAATTGGTTCGACGGGATTTTGTCCTCCATGTGCGGTGAGGCTTTTCCCGATGAACACCACAGTAGCGATGTTGTACCAGCGGTGAAGTTCGCCAGTGGTATCGAGGAGCATACAATCTGCACCGGCAGCGCCGTCTCCGATCGTTTCGCTGGCGAGCCTGACGCGCAATGGCAAAGTGCCCAGTTGTGCACGGATTTCTTGCAGCCGTTCGACATGACGCGGCGCGATGAACAAACGCAGCGATGGAAATTGTTCGCGCAACCTAAGAAAAACTCTAGCCAGGATTTCTTCTTCGCCACGATGCGTGCTACCACCAAAGAGCACCAGGCGTTCCGCGGTTTCGGCAGGCGCGTCCCACAGGGAAGCGGCTACAGGTACGCTTTGCGTCTGAACATCAGAATCGAATTTAATGCTGCCGGTCACGTGGATTCGGTCTCGCGGGACACCAAGCGCTGCCCATCGTTCGACGTCGCGCGGCTCTGGTACGCACACCAAATCGAGCAGTCGAAACGTTGGCGCGACAAAAAAGCGAAACCGTCGATAGCGTCGTTCAGAACGCGGAGATAATCGGGCGTTCACTAGCGCGAGGGGAATGCGACGCACCCGCGCTGCCGCGGCGAGATTGGGCCAAACCTCCGCTTCAACAAGAACAATTCGCGCTGGTCGAATGACCGAAAACGCGCGGCGCATGATCGGCCAGTAATCCAGTGGGGTGTACATGACTTCGACCCAGGATGGCGCAGTTTTCCGCGCGAACGAGAACCCGGTCGTTGTGGTTGTGGTCACCACGCAATGCAAATCCGGTTCGAGCACGCGTAACGCATTCGCGAGTTTCAACGCAATGTTTACTTCTCCTACACTCACCGCGTGCAGCCATGTTGAGCATCGATCCGACAGGCGGTTCCGCAGCGAACCGTCGTAAATTCCCATTCGCTGGCCAAATTTCTCGCGGTAACCGCCGCGGCGAATCATCTTGGCGATATAGCCCGGCAAAAAGATCAACAGCCCGAGCGGCCACAAGAGATTATAGATGAAGCGAATCATCTGATTTCCGATTAATGATTTCCGATTGCCGATTTGCTTAAGAACAGGACTTCAGTGGCGCCGTATTTTTTGTGTCGCAGCACACGCCAGAACTGCGTGCCAGGAAGAGCTTCACCCGGACTCTTTTCCAAAACGAAAGTGCCTCCCAGTTCCAGCAACTGTGGCAGCAATTCGTTTCGCATGAGTTTCTCGCTGCAGCTTTCGCCATGTTCGGCTTTTTCATAAGGCGGATCCGCAAACATGATCTCGAATTTCTCGGCATTCGATCGTTGCCGCAGAAAATCAAAAACGTCCTGGCGCCGAACACATCCTTTTAACTTTGTTTTGGCGAGATTTTTCTCGATTGCTTCTGCCGATTCGCGCTCATCTTCAACAAATATCACGGAGGCCGCCCCGCGGCTCATTGCTTCGATTCCAAGTGCACCGCTCCCGGCGAAAAGATCGAGCACTCGCGCGCCGATAATTGCTTCACCTAGACTCGAAAAGATAGCCGCCTTCACGCGGTCCATTGTGGGGCGGACACCGCGCCTCGGAACTTCCAGGCGGATCCCGCCGGCGCTGCCGGCGATCACCCTCATGGCGAGGCGACTGGACTTGGCGTTGGAGTGGCTTCAGGCACCGCTGCCTCTGGCGGTACGGAGGGCGACGGCATAGCGACCGTTGCCCTGTCCGCATCGCTACGCTCAGGCGTTGCGGGCGCGGTATCTTCAGCAGGCTTCTTCTTCTTTTTTTTCGGCCGGTCCTTTTTTCCACCGAAGAAGCTGTTGAGCATGCTGCTGATGTCCCGGCCAATGACTTGCTCGACCAAGTTTGTGCTGGGCCTCTCAACAGTGCCGCCGACCCGAAACTCAATGGCTGAATAGCCCGGATCGTTGATGGGGTGAAAATTGTCGCGAATCGCTTTGAAAAGTTGGCCACGAACCCTGTCGTTGATAGCGAGCTGCGACGTCAGTTGCAGCGTTCCATCAAATGCAACAGTACCCGACGAGGTGAGGCGAATGTTTGGCGAGCGCAAGATCAGCTCATCGATCGTGACCAGCCCCGGGTTCAGGTGATATTTTGCATCCGCCTGTTCTAGATGAAGCTCCTGAAGTTCCTCGATCTGCAAAATCTGCCCGAGTAATACTAGCAATCTGTATTGTTGGACTCGGCCGTCCCGTAGAAAAATTTCGCCTTGTCCAACAAGCGCTTCCGGATCGCTAGTTTTTCCCGAGGCCTGGAAACTTCCTTCCAACTTGCCTTTCACCATCCCCTTCGGACCGCCCGCATTTTCGACAAGCTGATCAGCGAGTACGTCGTGAAAGTTTACGCTCGTAGTGAATGGGGAATCCTCCGCTTCTGGCTGAATCGCAAAGTAACCGTCCACCTGGCCCTCTGCGACACGAGCCGAAATTTTCGAGAGTTCGAGCACGTCAGGCTCGTAGCGAAGCGGTGAACTAAGCTGGTCCAGGAAAAAACGGTCCCGCAATGAAACCCGGGTCACCTTTGCATCCCCCCGGAGGGCCTGTGCGCTACGAATGTTGGTGCGAAAATCCACCCCTCCAAATCTCGCAACGAGCCTCCCCGTTTGATCTAAAAAACTGAAATCTCCGTCTTTGACGCTGACTCGACGAACTTCCGGAGCAACTGCTAACTTTGGTTCGTTTCTTGTTGATTCATCCTTAACCTCCATTTTTGGCGAAGATGAGACGCTCGCCACCTTCGCTTCAGATGGAGTTGCGTTCGTGGGAACAGATTCTACTGCTGGTTCTACATGGGAGGGCGCTGGAGTCTGATTGGTCGAAACCGTGTTTGCACGCGCAGCCCGCGAATTAGGCAAACGCCATTTTCCTTGTGCGTTTTGTGGCCACACAACCCTTGGAGCAACCAGTGAGACTTCCTTGATTACCAGCCGCCGTGAAAAGAGAGAGAGGAAACGAATGCGCAGCCGGAATGTTCTTGCCTCCAGGAAATCTTTCGGCCCGACCGATATGGTTTGCGGAATCGTGATGCCGCTAAGTTCAAGTCCACTCCAGGGAGTCACACTCATGCTACGAATTTTGAGCGGAACGCCGAGGCTGCGGCTCAGTTCCTGCTGAATCTTTGCTTGTGCCCCTTGTGATTGCACATACAAGTTCACGCCAAGCAAAACCAACGCACCAAGTCCAAGCAATGCCCCCAGAGCGATCACTCCCAGCCGGCGCAATTTTTGCACCCTCAGAAGTTACGCAGCCGCAGTTTGAAGAAAAGACCAAAGCCTATTGTCATTCTGAGCGAAGCGAAGCTGCAACGCAGCCCCGAAAGCTTTCGGGGCGAGGCCAGGCTTTCAATCTTGGATCCATTTTGAGCCGTATCCTGCAATGAAAATTAGGCCAGAGATGTTTGAAGGCCCCGGCCTCATGCTTCGCATTTCGTTGCAGCGCTTTGCTCAGCATGAGAGTTGTAATTCCCTTTTCCCGTGACCGACATAGTTATCATTCTCAATCCATTCGCCAGAAGTCTCGAAAATGTTCGGGACTGGCAGGAGCGAGTCGAATCGATCGCCCGTGGTTTGCCGATCCGCATCACCTCGAATGCAGGGGAAGCAGAAGCGCTCGCGAGACGTGCCGTCGAGGAAGGTTTTGGACGGGTGGTCGCAGCTGGCGGCGATGGAACGGTGAATCATGTGGCCAACGGAATCGCTGGCAGCAATGCTACCCTGGGCATTCTTCCGATCGGCACGATCAACGTTTTCGCCATGGAACTTGGTCTTCCTTCGAACGATCTCCCGCGTTGTTGGGACATTATCGAGGCCGGAAACGTGCGTCTCGTCGATCTACCGAGCGCGAATGGAAGGTACTTCGTGCAACTCGGTGGCATTGGGCTTGATGCACAAGCGGTCAAGGAAACCACCCTTGCTTTTAAGCGCAGTCTTGGCCCACTCAGTTATCTTATTTCAGCAGCTCACATCGCAGCGCGCCAACCTCCGAAGCTTTCCATCGAGTCCGAGGACGCGCCAATGCGAGAAGGATCGTTTCTGCTTGTCGGGAACGGTCGTCTTTACGGCGGGCCTTTTCCATTTTTCAAGCAAGCTGCTGTCGATGACGGTTTACTCGACGTGGTTGTGTTCAAGCGGCTCGGGTTTCTCGAGATCATTAAATACTTGCACGATGTTGTGTTCAGCTCCGACATCCGCGTTCCGGAAATTGAATATTTTCAGACTCGCCAACTCCGCGTAACCAGCGAGCAGGACGTTCCAATGGAGCTCGATGGTGAGTTAGCAGGTAGTTGCCCCGTTGACTTCCAAATGCACGAAAAAGCCCTGTCTGTGCTAGCGCCTTCGGCATCACCGTAGCACGCTGCTATGCATTTGAGCTCACATATGTGAGTCAAATTTGAAATAGCCAGGAGCTCTGGACTGAGCACTGCGACAACTGGTTTTTCACCCAGAACGCGTGATGTTCTGTCCGATGGATGACCGCGCCGGCTGGATCCGGGAAAAAGCAGCTACATCGCTGAACCCTTCACAGGTAGAGACCACTTTGGTTCAGCTCAACGAACAATGGCCGGCAAACGCGATGCCTCTAGCCGAACTGATCGAACAATTTCCGTTAGGGGAAGCAGCCTTGCTCCATCTTCTGGCCGTCTCGAGCATCTGCGCGACGCGGTTCATACGCAATCCCGAAACACTGCTGTGGCTGGCTCAGCCCGAGGTGTGCCTAGCGTCGCGTGGTCACATGGAAATGCTCGCTGAGATGCACGCTTTCGCGGGTGAGTCTGCGTCCGACAGCAGTTTCGGAGCACTACGTTGCTGGAAGGGCCGCGAGATGACACGCGTAGCCCTGCGCGAACTAGCGGCCGTCGCGCCGTTGGAGGAGACCACCGAGGAGCTGTCCCAGATCGCAGAGATTTGTCTGCGACGCGTGTTCGGGTTTTGGGACACCGAACTACGGCAACGTTACGGCTCGCCGAAAGCAGAGTTTGCGATTCTTGCGCTCGGCAAGCTCGGCGGAAGCGAACTCAATCACAGTTCTGATGTTGACCTTCTTTTTCTCTACAGTGAGGAAGGCCAACTCACGCCGCACCTTTCCTACCATCAGTTCTTCAATCGATTGGGAAACAAGATTCTCGAAACATTTTCGACGCCGCATCCATCCGGGTTGCTGTTTCGAGTGGACCTGCGGTTGCGCCCCGAAGGTTCGGCAGGCCCGTTGGCTCGGTCTTTGGAGAGCATGGAAAACTATTACGCTGGGTTCGGCGAAACCTGGGAACGAGTCGCTCTCATAAAGGCGCGCGGAATCACCGGCAGCCGCGAGTTGGCTTACGATTTCCTGCGGCTGCATCAGCCATTCATCTACCCCAAGAGTGTAACGCCAGATCTGCTCGAGGAGATTGCCAACATCAAGCACCGCATCGAGCGTGACGTGGTTGGGCCGGAAAAGCTGGAGCGCGATGTAAAACTTGGGCGCGGTGGCATTCGCGACATCGAGTTTATCGTGCAAACGCTACAGCTGATCCATGGCGCGCGTAATCCGTTTCTGCAGGAACCGAGTATGCTCAAGGCGCTCCGCGCGCTACGTGAACTGGATTTGCTCCCGCACGATGAAGTTCTGGCGCTGGATAATGCATATCGATTCCTGCGCCGCGTTGAGCACCGCCTGCAGATCGAAGCCGAACAACAGACCCATACCGTTCCGGACGAGACGGAGCCACTGAGCCGCCTCGCGCACAGCCTTCGCTTCTCGTCGGCCAGCGATTTCACAACAGCGCTGCACGACCGAATGGGAGCAGTGCGTCCGATATTTCAACGGATTATCTCTAAAGGCCCTGCGCAGCCCGCCAAAGTCAGTGTTGAATTTTTCAAGGATGCAAAACAAGCGGAGAAAGCGCTCAGAGAACTCGAACGAGGTGCGGCGAGCTTTCATGTCGCGACTCGAACTCGCCAGATATTCCAAAGGCTACGTCCAATTCTACTCGATTGGATTGCCAAAGCTGCCGACCCCGATGCGACTCTGAACCAATTTGTTCGGTTCGTGGAAGGCTATGGCCTCCGCAGTTTGCTTTTCGAACTACTTGTTACGAATCCGAAGTTGTTTGAGCTGGTGGTAAAAACCCTGGATGCCAGTCGCTTCGGGGGCGATCTTTTAATCCGTCGACCGCAACTGCTGGAAGACATCACGAGGGATCCAACGTTTGATGAACCACGATCATTGCTAGAAAATCTCCAACGGCTTGAGTCGTTAGGCGCAAGCGCGAACAATCTCGATCCCATTCGAGCCTATCGGCAGCGGCAACTATTGCGGATCATTTTGCGGGAGTTTGTGGGACTCGCTACGTCTGAGGGCGTATCCGCTGAACTTTCTAATTTGGCTGAGGCGTGTCTTGTTTTTACAGCAAGGCTCGTCGGGGACAAACAACTAACGATCATCGCGCTTGGTAAATTTGGCGGACGCGAGATCGGTTACGGCGCAGACTTGGATGTGGTATTCGTGGGCGAGGAAAATCGCGCCGCCCAAAATCTGATCAGCGTCATGGCACAAGCGACCGCTGAGGGAAACATCTGGGCGCTCGATACGCGATTGCGTCCCGAAGGGGAAAACGGTCCGTTAGTGTGCTCGCTGGAGACTTATCAGTCGTACTACGAGAATCGTGCCCAGCTCTGGGAGATGCAGGCGCTCACCCGGGCGCGTGGGATCAGTGGTCCGCTAAAAGATGAATTCGTTGAACTTGCGAAAACGCCCTGGCGCCGCGCCGGTCGGGACCCTGAGCTTTTCGCCAAAATCGACAGCATGCTCGAGCGCATTCGGCGCGAGCGCAGCAGCGGATCCGATTTCTGCAATCTGAAGACCGGATGCGGCGGAATCATTGAAGCGGAATTTCTCGTTCAAGCACTGCAGATGCGTGCAAATATCTGGGAGCCGAGCTGGGACCGCGCAGTTAGCGGATTGTGTGGGTGTGGTTTGTTCAATGAGGCCGAAGCCAAGCAGTTGCGACAATCATACCAATTGCTGCGCCGATGCGAATCCGGACTGCGGCGCTACGAGAACAAAGCCGTCTCGTCACTTCCGACTGATCAAGGCGAACAACAAAAACTCGCCATTCGTCTGGGCTATGACAGCTTCGAAAATTTTCGACGCGATTACATCGATGCTCGCGACACCATACACGCGTTCTACGAGCGGAAAATTAAAGCGGCAGCTTAGCCCGGAATGCCTTTGAGCATCTCAGTGTTTGTCGGGAATTTCTTCACGAACATCAGGAGACGCTGAATGGCTTCCTCCGGCTTGTGACCGGCCAGACCGCGCCGGATGAGATTGATTTTCTCCAGCTCCCACGGCTGCAACAACAGTTCTTCGCGTCGCGTTCCCGACAAAAAGATATCGATGGCCGGATAAATTCGCTGGTCGCTAATTTTTCGATCGAGCACCATTTCCATGTTTCCGGTGCCTTTGAACTCCTGAAAGATCAGCTCATCCATGCGGCTGCCGGTTTCAATCAGCGCCGTGGCAACAATGGTCAGCGAACCCGCTTCCTCGGTGTTCCGGGCGGCTGCGAAAATCTTTCGTGGAGTTTCCATGGCACGCGCGTCGATACCACCACTCATCGTGCGGCCACCACCGCCCATCGCATTATTAAAAGCGCGAGCGGTGCGCGTGATCGAATCGAGAAGGATGAACACATGTTTCCCAGCTTCGACGAGCCGTTTGGCGCGCTCGATCGCCAGTTGCGAGATCCGTGTGTGACTCTTTATATCGGCGTCGTTAGAACTGGCCATTAGCTGCGCTGTCGGATGTGATCGGCGAAAATCAGTCACTTCTTCCGGACGTTCATCAACCAAAAGAATAATCAGCTCCATTTCGGGATGGTTCTTGGCGACTGCATCGGCGATGTGATGCAACAAGGTTGTTTTGCCTGTCCGCGGGGGCGCGACAATCAGACCGCGCTGGCCCATTCCCAGCGGAGTCATCAAATCCATGATCCGCGTGGTGTAACGATCCGGGACTGTCTCCAGCTTAATCCGTTTGTTCGGATTGATCGTCGTTAACTCTTCAAACGGGCGAAGCCCCTGGTATTTCGCCGGCTCATCGCCGTTGATCGTCAGCAACTTCGTCAGCTGCGGACCTCGGCTGCCGCGTCGAATTTCGCCGTTGATCCACATGCCGTCGCGCAAAGCGAAGCGACGCACAATTTCGGGCGTGACAAAGATGTCCTGGGGTGTTTGCACAAAGTTCCGTTTTGGATCGCGCAAAAACCCAAATCCTTTACCGGAAATTTCAATGATGCCCTCGCCAAATTCCGGCTCAGTCTGAACCGGATCGGTGCTTTCGCCACCGCCTTCAGCAGCTTCTCGGGCGCCTCCCGCGGCGGGCTGATCGAGCGTTTCGACTGCGACGTCGGCGTTCTCAGCGTTCGTCGAGGAAGAATTAGGTGTTTCTTCAGAATTATCGCGCCTGAACCGATCCCCACGGTAACGCCTTCGCGGGAAACGACGGCGTGGGCGATGATGGCGTTGCTCCGGCAGCGCGGACTCGGTTTCCAGCGGCGCAGGCTCTCCACCGCGGGTCCGTCCTGTGGCGGACTGGTTTTCGTTTTCTTCGTTCATAGGCTAAAGATTGTTCGCTGCGGTTGGGGGGCAGCGCCCTGGCAAGTCTCTGTAAGCAATAGTTTTTTCAGGCCGGCAACCTGGCCAGCAATTCGTCTGGAATGTCTAGATTTGAATAGACGTTTTGCACGTCATCGTCTTCTTCGAGCGCATCGCACAAGCGAAGCACCTGACGCGCCACGGTCTCGTCCCTGACCGCGACTGTAGTATCGGGAATAAACGTAAACCTTTGCCCATCGGTACTGACGCCTGCCTTCTTGAGTGCTTCAGCTACGGCGTAGAGCTGATCG
>Ga0126381_100001706_pt1 | contig 23464 bp, 29 predicted proteins | sample PanSoiMetPlot_28_FD_96465 | JGI IMG/M metagenome (GOLD analysis project Ga0126381, IMG submission 96465) | Tropical forest soil microbial communities from Panama - MetaG Plot_28 | ecosystem: Environmental > Terrestrial > Soil > Tropical forest > Bulk soil | place: Panama | collected 2016-02-17 | reverse complement strand
GGAGGAGAAAATGTTTGTGCCCCGACAACAGTATCCCCGTGAGTTGAAGATTGCTGTAATGCGCGAGATCGACTCGGGGAAGAACACGGCTTGGGTGGTGAAGAGGACTTGCACCTCCAAGCTGTCGAACATGCTCGGCACACAAGAAAAGAGGGAGACCCCGTGGGGGCTCCCTCTGCCCATCTCTTTCTTGCTATTTCTGATTATCGTCAGAACCTGAGTTCGTGGGAAGAGACTCTTTCTCCGCTGCGAGCGTAACAATGTCTTTCCCTTCAGGCCATCCGCTATCGAACAACAGTTTGGCCTCCGGAGCAGTGCCAGGGTAGAACTGCGTGGATTGCGTCCCTTTCGGTTGCAATACCAGATCCACTCTGCGATTGTAGGCCCAAACGAGGTCTTGGAAGCTTCCCAGTGATTTGGGAGGCTTGTTGGGATTCTGTTCGTGCAACGATTTGATTGTCGCGTTGTCGAGGGGATGTTCCTTCCCTTGAGCGACCGTCTCGATTTTGGATTCGGGAATACCCAATTTTGTCAGATACTCCTTCACGCGGTCCGCACGCCTCTGACTAAGTGACTGGTTCCGAGCCCTGGAATCCCGTTCGTCTGTATTTCCTAAAATGGTCAGCCGCGCATCCGGATCATACTCAAGATATGCCTTGAATGCCGTAGCGGTGCGGGCCAGTACTTCCTGCTGACTCGGCAATAAACCGCCATCGGGTTCGCTCTTGGTCGGATACCCAGTGGGAAAGAAGACACTGGACAGGGTTACCTCCGGAATGGGTTCGATGGAGCCGACGATCCGAACCGTTGCAGTCTGCGTGTCCGATCCGCCACACTCATTTTTGGCGGTCAACGTATAAGTCTGTGTCTCATTCACCGAGCCATTCCCTTGTTGTTTCGGCTCGGCCTTCACCGTGCGCGAATCATTCGCCGTCACGGACCCGAGTGGATCAATGGAAACCGAACTGGCGTTCGACGTGGTCCACGCGAGATTGCTCGAACCTTGCTCCAGAACTTTGTCTCCAATTCGGCGGTACCGAATCTCACCCTGTGAGGCTTGCAAGGAACTCTTCACAGCAGTGTTCACATTTACCGTCGCGTCCGACGTCACCGTCCCACCTGGGCCGGAGGCCTGGAGAGTGTAGGTCGTCGTCTGAAGCGGCTTATACGTAGCCTCGCCCGAGGGCGGTGGCTGCTTCACGGCTTCGCTTCCAGCCGTGATGGTTCTTTCCACCGTCTCGGCCGTGGTCCAATTGACATTTGTAGAATCGCCGCAGTTGATCTGGGTTCCATTCGCGGTAAGGCTTCCAGTAACAGGGGCAACCGCGACCGAGGCGCTGGCTGTGCCCGCTTTGAATCTTGGCAGAGATCCGAGACTGTTGCCATCGGGCCACGGTTTCACCTTCTGTGTGCCTTTCGCCGCATTAATAATCACGCGCTCGTTGGCGTTAACCTTTACTGTTCCCGACCATACGGTCTTCTCTTTATTCACGATGGTAACCGGGTATGTCCCAGCCGGAACTACCAGTTGCTGAACGCAACAAGGAAGGAAAAAAGCACCATGGTTGAACTCATCTCCGTGTCCAACAAAGTACTCTGGAGTCTTTCCATTCAGCAGCACCGCGGCGCGTGGCGCACCTTCAATTTGAATTCGTCCCCACGGTCCCTTCACCTCTCCCGCGACCGGATCGAGTTTGAACTCCACGCTGGCAGCAGTTCCCGGCTCAACCGTAACCTCGCGCGTCTGCGGCGTGAATCCATAGTTGTACGCGGCAACGGTGTGATGGCCTGATGCGATTTTGATGGTTCGCGAGCCATCCCCGAACGGAGTCCCGTCGACGAAAATATATGCCTGCTTTGGCACTACCTGGACCCGTAGTTTGCCATCCTGCGCCGAAACGGACAGAGCACAAAACAAGCTTGCAGCGAATACCAGCCATCTTTGGATAGTGGTATAAGGCATCGTATTCCTCCTCTAGCGACAACCATCAGACAGTTACTCTGAGGGGTTACACACGCTAGTGTTGTTCCTATCTATGATTCGCGAACGACAAGCTGATATGAACTGTCAAGTTTGCCAGCGTCTGGCATGTTTGCTACACAGCAGGAAACAGCGACTGCTAGTGGATCTCGGAAGGGTCCGACCGCCGCTTGAGGCTCTTTGGATTCGCGGGCACAGCCATCTACTGGCACCCCGTTCCGCAACATTTATCTCCGGGCAACACGGCTCTCCTCTGAGCGATTGATCCTCTATGTGCTGGGCTCCCGTATGTGCTGGGCTCCCGACACGCCTGTCGAGTGAGAGTACCACTCCCAGGCCCCATTGGCTCCTTCCACGGCTCGAGTCTGGGTAAGTCCGCTTGTGTCGGAGGATAGCGATGCCCCTCGTAGAAGCGCACGGGGCAAAAGCCGCCAGAACGGGGCCTCCCCATAAGACCAGGAAGCTTTCGTTATCGTCCGGGGACTATCGATCCTGTTCCTGTACCAGCGGCATCTGCGATGACACCTGCAACTCCAGCATCATCGCAATGCGGCGGTCTAACTGAAAGAATGTTGCTGTTTTCTTCCCATCCAGTACCTTGGCCACAATCGGCACATACTTCTGCCGCAACTGGGCTGTCTGAATATCCATATCCAACCACTGCCGGGAGAACAGCAAAGACTGCTCACTCGTCATCTTTCCCCAGTTATCTGCGTAGTCTTGTATCAGCGCGAATTTCTTATCGTTGATCGCAATCAACTCTTGTACATATTTGTCGTAGACTGGCCAGAAGTTTGTCGCTTCCGTGTCTGTCAGTTTCAAGTTCGCCGCGATTAACTGCTTTCTCTTCGAACGAAGATCTTTACGCAGCAGGTTCAGATCCTGATCGCTGATAACGTGAGTACTGTCCTTCTCGGCCGGCGTTGTTTGTGCACGCGCTATCGTTCCACTCAGCATCCACGATCCCGTTATCAACACCACTGCGGCTATTTTTTTCACTCGTCTGTCCTCCTGATTGCGAAAGACAATTTGAGTTTCGCCCGGACGGATGAGCAACTGTCATAAGTTGCAGGTGGTGTGATTAGGGATGACCATTGCGCCGCCCTCTACGAATCGTCTCTTACCTGAGAGGTGGCGGTCCTCGTTATTTCCTTCCCCGTCTGTACTCGATAAGTCATTCCAACGATGCAGCCGAGGGTGATTCACACCGGACGCGCAGGCCGAGGCCAGTGCACTGGATTAGTGGCATCAGGTCCGAGATTGATTTCCCGAAGCGGGAAACCCGACCAACAAAATTCGCCTGTATTTGCTTGACTCTGGTTCGTAGCCTGTTCGATCCTATTGACTATTGATCTCGGGGTTGAGAAGCCGTGATCATGATAACGATAAATCCTTGTGGCTCAAGATTTTACCCGTAAGTTATTGCAGCCCAGGATCTTTCGTGGGATTTCCCCCCAGATCTCTCATTTCAGTAGCCGGGAGGAAGGGGAGTTACGAAACAGCAATCCTCCAAGAAACAAACTCCCCGCTGCTACACTCCCTTAAATGCAGGTCAAAATTCTTGGCTCAGCCGCTGGCGGAGGCTTCCCCCAATGGAATTGCGCCTGCCCCAACTGCCGCTCTGTTAGAGCCGGAACGTTGCTCGGTAAAGCCCGCACTCAAGCCCAACTCGCGATCAGCGCTGACGCGGAACACTGGTTTCTTCTAGGAGCTTCTCCCGACCTGCGCTCGCAAATCGAGTCCACACCCGAACTTCATCCTCATCCCAGGGACAATAGCACGCGACATTCTCCGATTTGCGGCACAATCCTGCTGAACGCCGACATTGACCACATCCTGGGATTGCTGTTGATGCGGGAACTGCAGCCGCTGCATATCTACTCCAGCAGCTCGGTTCGCCACATCGTCGAGGACAACTCAATGTTCGCTATGTTGCAGCGCGTTGAAGGACAGCTTTCCTGGAGTTCGATCTCGCCGAACGAATGGTTTCCGTTGCACAGTTCTTCTCATAACCAATCTTGTCCTCGATGCCGAGTTCTTTCTCTTGGGAATCACTTTCCTGCTTACGTTCCATCGAAGCGACTCTCGCGATCGGATCGCAAAGAAGCCTCGCTTGGATTGCTTATCGAAGCTCCTTCGGGGAAGAAACTCGCGTTCCTGCCTGCAGTTCCGCAAATTACGGATGAGTTGTTGTCGGAACTAGAACGCGCGGATGTCCTCCTCTTCGATGGCACGTTCTGGAGCGACGACGAACTGATCCGCATTCAAGGCAGCGGACAAACGGCCCAGCAGATGGGACACGTTTCAGTCTCCTCGCCTGGCGGAAGTCTCGCGCAGTTGGCGCATCTCAAGTACCCACGTAAAATCTATATACATATCAACAACACGAATCCCATGCTGAACGAGGATTCGCCCGAGCATCGCCAGGTGCGCGACGCCGGCTGGGAAATCGCGGAGGATGGATGGCACTTCGAGCTCTAGACGAAAAGACAGACACGTTGCTGTCCTTCGACGAACTGCGTTCTGCCCTCCGCGCCGTTGGTGAGGAACGCTATCACCACAAACATCCTTTCCACCTGATGATGCACGAAGGCCAACTCACGCGCGGGCAATTGCAAGCCTGGGCCTTGAATCGCTACTACTACCAGAGCAGTATTCCGATCAAGGATTCCATCATCCTGTCGCGAGGTCCCGATCCTGCGTTCCGCCGTGCCTGGCGCAAGCGCGTCATCGATCACGATGGCGACGCAACCAGCGAAGGCGGCATCAAACGATGGTTGAAGTTAGCCGAAGCCACGGGCTTAAAGCCTGACCAGGTTCAGGCGGGAACCGGAATTCTTCCCGCCACCAGGTTTGCCGTGAATGAGTATCTGCACATCGTTCGTAATCGCAGCCTGCTGGAAGCCGTTGCGTCGTCGCTCACCGAGTTGTTCTCGCGCGACCTGATCTCGCTGCGGATGGAGAAGCTGCGCCAGCATTATCCGTGGCTGTCCGGAGGCTTGGACTACTTCACAGCACGACTGACGCAAGCGCCAGAGGATGCGAAGTTCGCTACTGAGTATGTATACGAGAATGCCCAGACCCGCGAGCAGCAGGAGCTTGCGATTCAAGCGCTGCGCGACAAGTGCGACATTCTCTGGGCCCAGCTCGATGCCTTGTACTTCGCATATGTGCAGCCCGCATGGCCTCCGCCTGGAGCATTCCGGATCGAGGAGCAATATGCCTCCACCGAATGACGATTCTCGTCCGCGGCTCGCGACCGGAACTCGCTGGGCTGCGCCAACGGCCGGTGGAACCGATGACAGCCGCATGATCCTGTTCCCCGAAGGCGCAATCAAGCTGCAAGGAACGGGACGACAAGTTCTCGAGTGTTGCGACGGTCAACGCACATTTGCAGAGATTGTGGCAGACTTGCAGAAGGAGTTCGGCAAGACGGATCCCGCCAAGATCCGTGTCGACATCAGCACGTTCCTGGAGCAACTGCAGAAGAGGCGCATCGTAGATTATTAATGTAGAGACGTTGTTGCAACGTCTCCTGCATTCGGCGTATTGGAGAGCCGGATCTCGGAGCGCTATCGGCAAGAGACTTAGCAAGATACGTCTCTACCAATCATATGGTTTTCAACCCTCTCGCCCTCATCGCCGAACTCACGCACCGCTGCCCTCTGCACTGCGTCTATTGCTCCAACCCGCTGCAGATGGCTGTTGCGTCCAACGAACTTACGACAGAGGAATGGATCAGTGTCTTCCGGCAAGCGGGAACGCTTGGAGTGCTGCACGCGCATTTCACCGGCGGTGAACCGCTGGCTCGAGCCGATCTGACCGACTTGATCGCTGCGGCGCGTGCCGCGGGACTGTACACGAATCTCATTACATCCGGTATCGGACTGAACGAGCAGCGCTTGCAGATGCTCGTCGAGGCTGGGCTTGATCACATCCAGGTTAGCTTTCAGGACTCGCGGGAAGATGCTGCTAACTGGATTGCTGGTGCGAAGGCGCACGCGCTCAAGATCGAACTGTCCCGCGCGATCCGCAAGCACAGGATCGCCTTCACGGTGAATCTCGTGGTGCACCGGCAGAATCTGGATCATCTGGCCGATATGATCTCCTTCATCGAGCAACTCGAGCCAGAACGCGTCGAGATTGCGCATACGCAGTACTACGGTTGGGCACTTCAGAATCGCGCGGCACTGATGCCCACTCGGGCGCAAGTGGAAAATGCAGTTGCAATCATTGCCGAAACCGAGAAACGGCTCGCCGGACGTATCCGCATCGACTCCGTTGTCCCAGACTACTACGCCAGGTATCCGAAAGCCTGCATGGGAGGTTGGGGACGAAGATTGATACTGGTCAATCCATGCGGCAAAGTGTTGCCATGCCATGCTGCGGAAGTACTTCCCGAATTGTCATTCGAGAACGTGCGCGAGAAGTCCTTGGAATGGATCTGGCAGGAATCGGAATCATTCCGCAAGTTCCGCGGCGAAGAGTGGATGCCCGAACCTTGCCGCAGTTGCGATCGCCGCGGGGAAGACTTCGGCGGATGTCGCTGTCAGGCTTTTCTTCTCACTGCCAATGCCAAGGCAACGGATCCGGCATGCTCGCTGGCGCCGGCGCATCATCTCATACAAGCGGCAGTGCTCCAGGCAAACTCCGAGCCTGCCATTGCACAGCCCGCACCGGCTTCGTCGTTCGTACAATTACAGAAGCAGACTGCGACGCTCTGGAGTTATCGCACGAATCCCGAGTAGTTTCTGTGGACCCAAGCCACCGCGAACTATTCCACGGTAACGGATTTTGCCAGGTTCCTGGGTTGATCCACATCGCATCCGCGACGGACCGCAATGTGATAGGCCAGCAACTGTAGTGGAACGATCTCCAGAATCGGCGACAACTCCTCAGGAGCAGGCGGAATGTACAAGACGTGGTCCGCCGATTCCTTGATTTCCTCGTCGCCTTCGGTAGCCAGAGCGATCACGACGCCCGAACGGGCTTTTACTTCTTTGAGGTTCGAGATCGTCTTTTCATAGCGCAGGACGGCATCGGCATTGTTGAGGTCGCGCGTTGCAATCACAACTACCGGCAGGTTCTCGTCGATTAACGCGTTCGGCCCGTGTTTCATCTCGCCCGCGGGATATCCCTCTGCGTGGATATAAGAAATCTCCTTCAGCTTCAGCGCGCCTTCGAGAGCGATCGGATAGTGAATGCCACGGCCGAGGAACAGGAAATCATGCACCTTCTGATACTTTTTCGCGAGCTCATCACAAGCTTCATCGTGGGCGAGAATACTCTCGAGTTTTGCGGGAATGCGCGTCAGTTCCAGCATGGCTGCGCGAGCTTTTTCCAGAGGCATGACACCACGCACCTGCGCGAGATACATGGCGAAGATGTAAAGCGCAGTGAGTTGCCCCGTGAACGCCTTGGTCGAGGCAACGCCAATCTCAGGGCCGGCGTGCGTATAGACCGTTCCGGCCGCTTCGCGAGTAATCATCGATCCAACAACGTTGCAGATGGCAAGTGTCTTTGAGCGCTTCGCCTTGGCCTCCCGCTGAGCTGCGATGGTGTCGGCCGTTTCACCCGACTGAGAAATCACCAGGGTGATGGTGTTGGGTTCGACGATGGGGTTGCGATAACGCCACTCGCTGGCGTAGTCGACCTCCACGGGTACTCGCGCCAGCGATTCGATCATGAACTTGCCAGCCTGCCCGGCATGCCAACTGGTTCCGCAGGCAATGATGTTGATCTTGCTCGCTGCGCGGAATTCGGCCTCGGTGATCTGCATCTCGTCGAGGAAAACCTGTCCGGTGTCCTGCGAGACGCGCCCCAACGTGGTTTCCCGAACCGTGCGGGGCTGCTCATAAATTTCCTTGAGCATGAAATGCTTGAAACCGCCTTTTTCGGCCTGGATCGGGTCCCAGGTAACGTGCTGGAGGTGGCGAACAACCGGCTGGCCGTCGAAGTCCGTCAGTTGCACGCCCTCAGAAGTAACAATCGCCAAGTCGCCGTCGGCGAGGAAAAAGATGTCGCGCGTGTGCGGAAGAAGCGCGGGCACATCGGAAGCGACGAAATACTCGTCATTTCCTAGCCCAATGACGGCCGGCGGGCCATTCCGCGCCGCCACGATCTTGTTGGGATCGTCAGTTGAAATCACGGCCAGCGCGAAGACACCCGATAACTGCTTCACAGTTCTGCGCACAGCCTCTTCAAGGGAAGGACGATGACCATTACTCGGCGCGGAGTACTTCTCGACAAGGTGCGCAATGATCTCAGTGTCTGTCTCGGTGGTGAACTTGTGGCCTTCTTCCGTCAGCTTCTTTTTGAGGCTGAGATAGTTTTCCACGATGCCGTTATGCACGACCACGATCTTGCCGGTGCAATCGCGGTGAGGATGGGCATTCTCTTCGGTAGGACGTCCGTGAGTGGCCCACCGGGTGTGGCCGATGCCATAGGTCCCATGCAGCGGCTTCTGGCGGATGGCTTCTTCCAGATTGCGCAGCTTGCCTTCCGCGCGGCGAACCTCGAGACCATTTCCATTGCCCGATACGGCGATACCGGCTGAGTCGTAACCCCGGTATTCCATCCGCCGCAAACCTTCGATAATGACGGGAACGACGCTTTTCTTGCCGACGTAACCCACGATGCCGCACATGGTTTTACCTCTGAGGCCCTGATTACTCGGCCAGGGAGAAACGGAACTCTTCGATGACGGGGTTGGTCAGGACTTCGCGGGCAATCCGTTCGACTTCGGACTGGGCTTCCTCCCGGGACAAGCCTCCGTCGAGCGTCAGTTCGAAATACTTTCCCTGCCGGACGCTGTCGAGGCCTTTGTAGCCCATTTTCTTGAGCGCGCCCTGAATCGTCTTTCCCTGAGGATCAAGAACACTTTTCTTAAGAGACACGTAAACGTAGGCTGTCATAAAACCAACATTATACGTGACAGAAGGAAAAGGACGTTGGCCTAACTGGATCCAGTCGAAGCCAATTTCTGGTCTAGGTCAGCTAATTCCTTTTCCAACAGAGATCGATGCCGGATGTTCTGTGATTTCTCCAGTTGCTGGAGCACTCTTTGCCGGGCCAAGCGAAGTGTTTCGCGCTCCCGCGCGCGGGCAGCGGCTTCGGCGGACATCCGGGGCCGGACTTCCGAAGACTTTTGCAATGCTTCGGATTGCTGCGCTTCGACGGACTTACTCTCCCAACCTCGCGCCATCTGCCTACATTATAAAGTTCGAATCGAGCCGCGCGGTACTTGGATGGACAATTCCCGGCGCGCAGGTATAGAAAGAAACACTTGACTCGGCTGGATGGACCGATGTTGGTGATCAGCGACCGAACGGCTCTGGAAGCTCTGGCTGTGTAAGCCCTTCCCCAACGCCGGAGGGCGGCGACTCTCTTACGTCCGTTTCCGGTCTTTTTGAAAAGAGACGGGTTGGAAACGACAGTTATGTACACGGGAATAATGATCGACGAACTGACAGAAACAGCCGAGCCCGTATGGCACGCCACCGGGCAGCGGGTGGAAGTAGCGGATGTTGAGAACCGCGGTCAGGCGGAGGGACCAGCTGAGGTCCGCCGACGCGCTTCAAAGTCCGAAGAGTTCCCGAAGCCGCCTGGTCTGAGCGCGGCTGACCGGGATCTCGGTCTGCTTCTTGTCGTCCATCCGCAATTGATACGAGCTCTTGAACCAGGGTACGACCTCGCGGATGCGGTTGATATTCACAAGGTACGAGCGGTGGGCCCGCCAAAACAAATTCGTGTCGAGACTGTCCAGGAGCTCTTCCAGCGTCCGGCAGTTGGATTGTCCTTCCATGCCTGTTGCTCCCGCAGTCACGACTGTGATCACGCCGTCTTCAATCCACGCGTAGCAAATGTCTTTCTGGTCGACAAGCAACATTCGGCCTGCGGCCTTGAGAAGGACCTTTGAGGCGGGCTGCTTCTGCGACTCGAGCATCCGCACCAGGGTTTCGAACTTCTCGCCGGGCGCGGCATTTGCATCCTGCTGGGCGCGGGCTTTCTGAATCGCTTGCGCCACGCGCTTCTTGTCGAAGGGCTTCAGGAGGTAGTCCACCGCGTTCACCTCGAACGCTTTCACCGCGTACTGATCGAATGCTGTCGCGAAAACGATCTTGGGCAGCGGGACTCTCTTGTCGAGCAATTTCTTGATTACGCCGAAGCCATCCAGCCCCGGCATCTGCACATCGAGGAATACCAAGTCGGGATTGTGCTCTTTGATGAGATTGACGGCTTCGAGCCCGTTTTTGCCCTGAGCCACGACCTCAATGTCGCCGGCGTTTTTCAGAAGATAAGCGAGTTCGTCTCGGGCAAGCTGCTCGTCATCGACGATCACCGCGGATAAGGACATTGCATGTAGTAAGAGCTACCGGCCAGTATAGTGTTCACAACTGCACGCTGCAATCCGAGGGAAGCCGCCGGCGAAATCTTGTACTCTAACGGCCCTTTTGCCGCATTGAGTAGAGATTTGCGTAGCGGCGGCTGGCTGTGGCTTAGCCGCCAGACAATCTGTGCCAACCGCGTACTATTGGGACTGCTGCTTCATCATCGCTCCCATGTCGAACTTGGTATAGCCGGATGGGATTTCAAACAGACTGGACGGCTGTGAGCCTTCCTGAATGTTGCGGAGCTCGCCGCTTCCGTTCTTGCCTTCCCATTTCACCGGAAAGCGGAGTTTGGGATCGAGCCAGACCGTGCCAGACTCTCCGTGTGAATTTGTGCCTTCGTACTTCACTGTGCTCCGTCCGTTCACCGTATCGTTGCCCACCTTGTGGCAGGTTCCGCCTTTATTCCAGGATTGCGCGAGCCAGTCGGAGCAGGCACTATCGACGTCACCCGTGCGGAAGAAATGAAACGTGTTCCGCTGTGCCGCCACCTGGGCCGGCAGTTCCATGTACATGTGCTGTTGATCCATCACGACGGTGGAGCTCTGGGTCGCCAGATTCGTGATGAGAGCGCCTCCGCCACGGGCGTCTTTCTTGCCGGGCTCAAATCGTATTTTGTCTTTTCCGAAGTAGATTTTGGCTTGGGGCTCCTGCTTTTGGTTGTCGAATACTTCGGCGGAGAATTCCGTTTGTGCCCATGCGAAGTGGGTAGAGAGAACAACCGCAAATAGACAACCGGCAAGGCTGAGGGGGCGAATCATGACATCTCCTCCAGGTTCACGATGTGCAACGGAACAGGCATCGCTGGGGCGAAAGCGGAAAAAGCATAGCAGACGCTCGGGTTTTTGTGTCGCGGAATCGGGCTAATGTCTGGGTCTTGATGGAGGCTTGGAGAAATCCGAGGCGATCCACTTTGACAGGAAAGAGCTCGTGTGTTTATGGAATCCAATCGCCTCATAGAGGCGCAACGCCGTGTCGTTACCTTCCACGACCCCGAGATGGAGAGCCCTTACTCCAAACTCGCGGGCTGCATCTTCCAGGAAAGCCATCGTCTTCTTGCCCCAGCCGCGGCCACGATATTCCTCACGGAGGTAGATCTCATCGACGAAAGCATCCCGTCCGAGCCATTCGAGGCTGTACCCGAAGCACAAGACCGCATAACCAACTGGCGAGACTCCCTCCAGGATGAACCAAGCACGGCCAAGGGCAGAGTTTCCGAGCAGCGGTTTGAGAGCGGTACGAGCCTTCTCTCGATCGTAACCATAGCCGTCCAGGGTATAAAGTGCTTCCATGAAGTCGAGCAGGAGTTCGACGTCGTCGGGTTGCGCGACTCGAAATAGTGGACTGTCGGTCATAGGTCACTAGGCCACACTCTCGAGAGCGATCGCCATGCCCATCCCGCCACTCACGCATAGCGTGGCTACACCCTTTTTCGTATTGCGTTTCAGCATTTCGTGCAGCAGGGTGACGGTGATGCGCGTGCCGGTGCACCCGATGGGATGACCCAGAGCGATGGCGCCCCCGTTCACGTTGAGACGGTCGCGGTTGAAATTCAGCACACGGTCACAGGCAAGAACCTGGGCAGCAAAGGCCTCGTTGAGTTCGATCAGGCCGAATTCATGTGGGCGCAGGCCATGCTTGTCTTCGAGCTTCCGGATCGCAGGAACCGGACCGATTCCCATGGTGCGCGGATCGACTCCTGCGGAAGTCACCGCAACCATTCGGGCCAGCGGCTTCAGGTTGTTCTGCTTCACGAAATATTCGCTGGCGATCACCATTGCGGCGGCGCCGTCGGTAATGCCTGACGAATTGCCCGCAGAGATGGTCCCGGTTTTGGAGAAGACGGGAGGAAGCTTGGCAAGTTTCTCGAGACTCGGGTCGGGAAAGGGATGCTCGTCGCGCGCGAAGCTCGTGGTCCCCTTCTTGCTCTCGACGGTGACGGGAACAATTTCTGCATCGAAGCGTCCAGCTGCGATGGCCCTGGCTGCGCGGGTTTGAGATGTCAGTGAGAATTCATCTTGCTCGTCGCGCGTGATCTTGTACTGCTCGGCCAGGACTTCGGCGGTTTCTCCCATCACCATCTTGGCTAGCGGACAGAAAAATCCGTCTTGGTACATGCCGTCGACCAATTGCTGGTTGCCAAGGCGGTATCCCCAGCGCGCGCCGTCCAAGTAATAAGGTAGGCGCGACATGGATTCGGTGCCGCCTGTGAGAACGCAGCTTGAATCCCCGAGCAGGATCGATTGGTAGGCAAGAGCTATCGACTTCATGCCCGAGGCGCACGCTTTGTTCACAGTGAACGCCGGAACTTCCTGCGGTACACCGCTGCGGACGGAAATCTGGCGTGCAGGATTAGGCCCGCCTCCGGCCTGGCGTGCATTGCCGAAGATGGTCTCTTCGATCTGCTCAGGATGCACACCAGCGCGCTCAATTGCTGCTTTGGCCGCGACCACGCCGATATCGGCGGCAGTCTGCGAGGCGAGCGAACCGCCGAATTTGCCGATTGGGGTACGAACTGCGGAGAGGATGTATACCGCTTGCACGTGCTGCCTCCCAAACCCTTGAGTCTAGCAGGAGAACGACTGGGTTGTCGGGAGTTGCCTTGCAGACGAAACCTAGCCGGCAGGTATACCATCTACTGAGCCAGTACAGTCTCCAACTAACCAGCTAACTTCTTCCTTTCACAAATTGCCAGGAGGCGCTCCATGTCATACGTCGATGTCGGAAAAGAGAATTCCACTTCCATCCATCTCTACTATGAAGACCATGGTTCCGGACAGCCTATCGTGCTGATTCATGGCTATCCGCTCAGCAGCGCATCGTGGGAAAAGCAGGTGCCAGTGCTACTCGAGGCGGGGTATCGAGTGATTGCATACGACCGGCGCGGATTCGGGAAATCGAGCCAGCCGACCACGGGTTACAACTACGACAGGTTTGCGGAGGACTTGCATCAGGTTGTCACTCAACTGAAGCTCACGGATTTTGTGCTGGTGGGCTTCTCTATGGGTGGCGGTGAGGTGGCACGCTATATCGGGAAATATGGATCGAAGCTTGTAAGCAAGGCAGTGATCATCGGCGGTGTACCTCCCTACCTGCTGCAGACCGGCGACAATCCGGAGGGCGTCGATGGTGCGGTGTTTGAGGGAATCAAGAAAGCGGTCGCAGCCGACCGTTATGCGTTCTTCACCGAGTTCTTCAAGAACTTCTACAACACCGACGTTCACCTGGGAAAGCGCGTCAGTGAGCAGGCGATTCAGGCGAGTTGGAACACCGCCGCAATCGCGTCGGCCCATGCGAGCCTCGCATGCGTTCCGACATGGCATGAGGATTTCCGCAAAGACGTCGCCAAAATCGATGTCCCAACGCTGGTAATTCACGGCGACTCAGATCGAATCGTGCCTTTTTCCGCAGCGGGGCAACGCACGGCAAAGCTGGTAAAGGGAGCTGAGCTGGTAGCGATTAAGGATGGCCCGCACAATGTCGCATGGACGCACGCGGAGGAAGTCAATGCCGCGCTGCTTAAGTTTCTCGGAAAGTCGAGCGCGGGCAGGCGGACAGAGAAAGAAGAAGCTGTAGCTTGAAGGATCGTTTCACACAGCGGGCACAGAGGACCACAGGGAATCTGTGCCTTCCTATTTTCGGCAGATTACTTTGTGCGGATTGTCAGCTGGCTCTTCAGGTTTTCGAGCAGCTTTTGGGCATAGGCCGAAGACTCCTTCATCAGGTCGACACCCTCTTTTCGGAGAGGGACAGCGGAGTCTTCCGGCAAGACCTCTCCATAGATGATCATCAGTTCTGTCCGCCGGTCTGGCGTGGGCAGGTGAAACATTCGTATGCGTGCGGCACGCTGGGGAAATTTCATGTTGTTTTTTTCAGCAAGATGGCTGATCGCGGCTCCATCTGACTGCGGGTCTTCCATCTGCATGACCGCATAGTCCGGCCAGCTCTTTGCGTCATAGACGAAATTCAAGCCACCGATATCGGTGGTGTGGTCAGCCGGGTAGTTGTAGGTATGAGTGTCACTCGGAACGCGATGTTCGAACTGCACCCAGTAGAAAGCGTCGATCACGCCATTGTGGCTCTCCTTAACAAACAGATGCTGCTCAGCGTCGGCCATGCCGTACAGGTTGACCTGCTGCCCGCCAATGTAATGGAAGTCGGGGCCAAAGGTCAGATCGGCCTTGGGGAACTCTGGCGAAATGATGGTGTTGTTCTGCACTGTCCGCAGTTTTTGCGCTGTGGCCAGACGTGCCACTCCGAAGTGGAGCAGTACAGCCCGCTCGGCTTCGCCCTCGCGGGGGCGGACCAAGGCATCCACCCCTACACAAGCTTGGAACGTTATAAGAATGGCGATAAGAAGCTTGGTGGATAAGTGCATGGCTAGTCTTTCGTGTACCTTCCGTTGTTTGACTGGCGATTCGAGTCTCTGTGAGCAATGTTATGTTGCCTTGGAGAAAAAAATCATTCTCTCCCCTTGTGTTCACAGGGGAGCCATGAGACGCTTCCCCTTGCCACTCAAGGGGAAGCAATGGATCCAGCAAAGCTAGAATTTCTGCGCGGCACTCTCGATGTTCTCATCCTGAAGTCTCTGGTGTGGGGACCACTTCACGGCTACGCCATCACCAGCTTCATCCGACGGCAAAGTAATGATGCCTTTCTCGTAGAAGAGGGCACTCTCTATCCCGCTCTGTGGCGTCTTGAGAGCAAGGGATCGCTTGCTGCCGAGTGGGGTCTTTCCGAAAACAACCGCAAAGCGAAATTCTATCGGCTCACGTCCGAGGGTCGGCGTCGTCTACGTCAGGAAGTCAAAACATGGGAGGCGTACGCTGTGGCTGTAGCCAAGGTGCTGGCTACGACGCGTCTGCCGGAACCGGAGGAGGCCTGATGACAACCACTCCGTTCTGGCGGCGCTATGCGCGGTTTTTCGGTCCTGACCCGGCGTCCGATGTAAAGGAGGAACTGGGCTTCCACCTCGAAGCGAAAACAGAAGATCTCATCCGACAAGGCTTGGCACCGGATGCCGCGCGCAAAGAAGCGGAGCGACAATTCGGTGATCTCCGCACCGTACAACAGATCGGTCAAAGAATCGGCCAGAAAACTGAAAGGCGTCGACGGCTGTCCGATTACGCGAATGACTTGTTGCACGACGCGCGGTATACCATTCGTACCCTCGGTCGGGATCCCGGTTTCGCGGCCATTTCTCTGCTGATTCTCGCGCTTGCGATTGGCGCCAATGTCGCTGTCTTCAGCGTCGTCAACACCATCCTTTTGCGGCCGCTGCCATTCCCGCACGCAACCGAACTCGTATGGATCGCGCCACCGCCATCCGAGTGCGGATGGTCTTGCGCCACCTATTCCGCTGATGCCTATGAAGAATTCCGCACCATGAGTCGTGCCTATCAAGACGTCACCGGATACGAGGCTTTCACCACCCCTGAGAATTTCCGACTCACCGGCCACGGTGAGCCAGTGGCTGCGACCGGCATGGAAGTCATCGGAAATTTCTTCCAGGTTCTGGGCGTTCAGCCAATCTTGGGCCGTTGGTTCACTCCGGAGGAAGCACGTTCGGGCGCTTTTGTGGGAGGATCGTCAGCCGAACCGGTCGCACTCCTTGCCAACGCGTATTGGAGGAGACAATTTCATTCTGATCCGAGCATCGTTGGAAAGGCGATCGAGTTGAGCGGCACGCCAGTCACCGTTGTGGGAGTGCTGCCGGAGAGTTTCGACTACGTCGCGGTATTCTCTCCCGGTGCGAAAGCCGACCTCTTTCTGCCTGTGAGTCTCGACAAAGAACGCATGTGGGGCAACATCGTCACGCTGATCGGCCGTCTCCAGCCCGGCGTCACCGTCGCGCAAGCGCTCGCTGATGCTAATCGCGTCGCGCCGGACATGTATTTCAACCTGAAATACCCCCAGAGCAAGGGCCGCTACAAGGGCGACCTTGTTCCCGTGCCGCTAAAGGATTACGTCACGGGCAAACTTCGCCGCTCCCTGATCGCGCTCTGGTTGGCAGTGGGCACGATTCTTCTGATCGCCGGCGTGAATCTCTCAAACCTTCTCCTGGCGCGATCGGCGGCGCGCGCCAAGGAGTTTGCGACGCGTGGCGCTTTGGGAGCAAGCCGTGGACGCATTATCCGTCAACTCCTGATGGAAAGCCTCGTCCTCTCCGGCGCGGGGGCAGTCCTTGGCCTTGGACTGGCGATCGCTGTCATCCGCTGGCTTGCGCACCAGGGATCATTAGCTCTCCCACTCCTCAACTCTTTGCGGATCGACAGCCAAGTGGTCGGATGGACCGTTCTCGTCGCGATCCTCACCGCAATGATCTTCGGACTGCTCCCGGGGCTGCGCATGGCCAGCGGCAATCTGCAAGAGTTGCTCAAGGACTCCGGCGCGGGAGCAGGCCTGGGCCGCAAGCACGAGCGCATCCGCGCCGCTCTTGTCATCTCCGAAGTCGCATTGGCCTGCGTACTGCTGGTGAGCGCTGGGTTGTTGCTACGCAGCTTCAGCAAAGTTCTTGAGGTCGATCTTGGTTTCGAGCCGGATCACGCATCGTCAATGAATGTGGAATACGATGATAGCGCTCCAACCTACGAAGCCTCGGTCGCCAAACGCGCAGCAATCTTCCAGCAGGTTGTCAACCGTGTTTCAGCCGTTCCCGGAGTGCAAGCCGTGGGCATCTCTGACTATCTTCCTCTCGGCCCGAATCGCTCCTGGGACACGCCTGTGCCCCAAGGACAGGTCTTCGCTCCGGGTGAACTGCCAGAGCCGCTGGTGTACGTCGTTACACCGGGATTCATTCGCGCCATGGGCATGGGCTTGCAGGGCCGCGACTTTACGTGGGCCGATGGTCCGAAGAGCGAGCGAGTGATCATTATTAATGCGTCGATGGCCCGGCGATTCTGGCCCGGCGAAGATCCCGTCAACAAAATCCTGATGCGAGGCGATGAACCAGACCGCGTGGTTGGCGTGGTCGATGATGTTCACGAAGAGAGTGTCGAAAGCACCTTGGGAGCGCAGGTCTACTATCCCTGCACGCAACAGGGACCGTCGCGTGCGCAACTCGTGGTACGTAGCAGCCTGCGGGCCTCGACGCTGGCTCCGACCGTGCTGCGCGCGCTGCGCGAACTGAACCCGAATCAACCGGCATCAGAATTCCGCCCGATTCGAACGATTGTCGATCGTGCGGTCTCGCCGCGCCGCTTTTTCATGCTCCTCGTCGCCGCGTTTGCGGGGCTGGGTTTGCTCCTGGCGACACTTGGCATCTACGGTGTGATCTCTTACTCCGTGACCCGGCAAAGACCGGAGATCGGCGTCCGCATGGCGCTGGGTGCAACAGCGGGCCAGGTACAACGACAGGTGTTGGCCAACACGCTGCGGCTGGCGCTGGCTGGAATCGTGATCGGTACGCTCATCGCGTTCATCGTCGCCAGAGCGATCGCTTCTTTGCTGTTCGCGACGTCTCCGTGGGACTTCCCGAGCTATCTGGCAATGGCGGTGGCGCTGCTACTGGTTGCGATCATGTCGGGGTACATCCCGGCGCGCCGAGCGTCATCGATCAACCCGATGGAAGCGCTGCGGAATAATTGAGCTTCTTAGGTCGCAGACCCTTGTGTGTAATTGTCCGAGGCCTAGGACTGCTGGCTAACATCGGGCCACGTTTACGAGGACATCCGCGATGTGGGCTACTTGGCTAGCCCAGAAATGGAAAATCTCGATTGAACGGTGGTTACAATTTCACCGCCGGGCTTGTGCGCGGGATAGTCGAATTTAAGCAGTTCCGGGGCGAGCGAGTCTCATTCGGCGGCCCCTTTCATGCAGCAATTCTCCGATGCGATGGTCCGACTGTCCGCGTATATTCCGACGTCACCCATCAATGGTTCGAGTACGACAAAGGCTCGGGAGCTTTAGCAGAGGCAGACATCGAGGCCTTTTCAAACGACCTTACATCTGCTCCGGGCTCGCGTTAACCTCGGCAGGAAGGGTGCTCTTGAGTGTTCAGAATCTGAAGTCCGTCGAGCAAACTCACATTTTCGAACTCAGACCACCTCAGCGGATAAGAAACGGCATTGGAATCCGGTCGTCGGAACAGAATGACAGCCGACGGCCCCTTGCATCTTTGAGGTCCTCACGTCGGCATGCGTTCAATGTCGTGAATCATCGGCGATGCCTTGCTTTCCCGGCTAAGCTCCTGCATAATAATAGTTTGTCTTGACCTCGCCGGACTCTTCCGGAACAAGGATATACGTCTCGTGTTAATGATTCGACTGGCGCGCATGGGTGCGCGCAAACAACCGCACTATCGCATTGTGGTGATTGAGAAGGCGCGGGCGCGCAATGGCCGTCCAGTGGAAGTGGTGGGGACCTATAATCCCCGCACCAACCCGGCCAGCATCGAAATGAAGCGCGATCGGGTGGATTATTGGGTATCGAAGGGCGCGCAGATGTCGGAGCGGGTGAACAAGCTGTACGCGAAGGCCCCAGCCGCCGAGCCGGCTCCCGCCGCTTAAGATCGTCCGCGGATTTCCGAGTTCAGATCTCGTTTCCACAGTGAGAATTTATGCCTGAGCCGTCTGGAGACATTTGTGCGCTCATTGAGTTGATCGCGAAAGAACTGGTCGACTCGCCGGATGAGGTCTTCGTCGAAAAATTCGACGATGACGTCATCGAATTGGAAGTGGCTGAGAACGATGTGGGCAAGGTGATCGGGCGCCAAGGGCGGACGGCACGCGCGCTGCGGGCTCTGCTCAACGCGGCGGGACACCGGGCGCGGAAGCGGTATCAGCTCGAGATCATCGAGTAGGCATCGTGGGAGGCGAATTACATCCCCGCATCTCGCAAAAACGGCGAGACACGGGGCAGCCCACGTTGGGCTCTGACTTGGATGAGTTTGTAACCTTGGCCCGCGTGGTGAAAACGCAGGGTCGGATCGGCGAAGTGGCCGTCGAGGTTCATAGCAACGTTGCGGAACGGTTTTCCGTAGGGATGAAGCTTTGGGCGCTCGACAAGGCGGGACAGTCGCGGCGCGAAGTTCGAATCGAGGATCTGTGGCCGCACAAGGGCCTGGTGGTTCTGAAGTTCGTCGGGATCAAGTCGATTTCAGACGCCGAGGCACTGATCGGATCTGAGTTGCAGGTTCCAATCCGCGAGCGGGGCCAGCTTGAGGAAGGCTGGAGTTACGTTAGCGATCTGATTGGCTGCGAGGTTTTCGATCAAGGCCGACGGATCGGGAGCATTGAGGACGTGCAGTTCGGAGCCGGAGAAGCACCACTGTTGATCGTTGCCGGTGCTGATGGCAAGAAATACGACGTGCCCTTTGCCGAAGCGTACGTGGAAGGCGTGGATCTGGGCGGCAAGCAGCTTCGCATGAAGCTCCCTGAGGGCATGTTGGAAATTAACGCGCCGCTGACGCAGGAGGAGAAACAGCAGCAGCGGCCAAGAAAGAAGTAAAACGAGTTGCCTCTGTGTCCTCTGTGGCGGAGGTTTTAAGGTTTCAGGTTCGCAGATGAAGGCCGACATCGTCACGATTTTTCCGGACTTCTTTCGCGGGCCTCTGGATTACGGCATCACCCGCCGGGCTGCGGAGATGGGCCTGGTGGAAGTCAAAGTCCACGATCTGCGGGAGTTCACGCACGATCGGCACCGCACCGTGGATGACCGCCCATTTGGCGGCGGCGAAGGCATGGTCCTGAAGCCGGAACCGATCTTTGAATGTTTGGAACGGATGCAGCTTGCTCCGCGCGAGCAGCGCTCATCGGGCGCGGCGAAAGAAAGCGTGATCGTGCTTTCAGCGCAGGGAGAGCGGTTCACGCAGAGAGTCGCGTCAGGTTTGGCAGAGCTCGAACGCATCGTCTTGATTTGCGGACGCTACGAAGGGGTCGACGAGCGCGTTAGCGACTTTCTTGCGGATCGCGAACTTTCGATCGGCGACTACGTCCTGAGCGGCGGCGAGTTGGGTGCAGCGATCATTGTCGAAGCCGTAACGCGCTTACTGCCCGGAGCGGTGGGGAACGAAGCATCGACCCGGCAGGAGTCGTTCACTTCGGATGTCGGGGCAAGCGAGGCTGAGGGTCCGGATGCAACTTGCGGCTCGGGAGGATTGCTGGATTATCCGCATTACACACGTCCTGCGGATTTTCGGGGCATGACCGTACCGGAGGTGCTGCTCAACGGGAACCATCAGGAGATTCGGCGATGGCGGCGCGAACAGGCACTGAAAAAGACATTGAAGAACCGGCCGGATTTAATGGATGGCGTGGAATTCAGCCGCGAGGACAGAAAGATTCTGGAACGCATTAAGAGTTAATCCGAGGGAGAGAGTACTGCATAGATCCTTCGCTTCGCTCAGATAACAACCCTGAGAATCAGCGTTGAAAAGTTAGGATGGGAATTTAGCAAGGGGTAATCACATGTCAAATCTAATCATCGAGAAATTGCTCGCAAAGACGCAGCGCACCGACATACCGCCGTTTCGTCCCGGAGACACAGTGCGCGTCCACGTGAAGATTAAGGAAGGCGACAAGGAACGCGTACAGGCGTTTGAAGGCGTTGTGATCAAGCGCGACAATGGTCCGCAAGCGAGTTTCACGGTGCGTAAGATCAGCTTCGGTCAGGGCGTGGAACGCATTTTTCCCGTCAACTCGAAGGTCATTGACAAGGTCGACCTCGTCCGCTCGTCTAAGGTTCGTCGGGCGCGGCTCTTCTATTTGCGCGGTCTCCGCGGTAAGGCTGCGCGACTGCGTGACGTTGAGAAAACCACGCAGGGGTGAGCTGAGATTAGACTCGCAAACCACCCTTCGTGGATTCGAGAAGGGTGGTGGCTTTCCTCTTACCCGTTAAGCTCGCTTAGGCCTCTGCCGAGAGCGCCTCGAATTGGAAGAATCCGCCGGACTTGTTTTTCTTGCTCGGCTGCGCCTCCTCCTTCTGAGTTCCAACAAAGAATTCGATCTGCCCGCCTATCGGGATTCCGTCACCCGTTGAAAACACTCTCTGGGATAACCCCAGACTCGGCCTTGGCCGCGGTTCCTGAAAGTGACGTTTGGATGATCCAGCATAGCAGACGTCTGTAGTTTCCCGGTACCCGGGGTCGTAAGAACATACGCGTTGGTCTCTGTGGGCAGCGCCGCAGCATTTCGGACGCCCATCTCGAGGAAAAAGTTACCGCTAAATCCAGCTGGAATTTCTATGACGACCTGAGACTTTGGGCGGTTTCTCGTGCAGGTAATGGTGATACAGATGAAAACCGGGAGCACCCATAACAACAGATATCTCCGTCTCAACCGCTTACCTCCTGAACGGGATTTGGCAAAACCTCTGTTTGCAAGAGAAAGCGCGGGCGCACCGGGACTTCAGCGATAATTTCCGTGCCGCTGACACTCGATTTGACCTTGAAGAGCCCTCCCAATTCCCTGAGCCGCTCGGTCATCCCCGCCAGTCCGACGCCTCACCCGATTCCGTCCTGGGTAACACTGCGCAGAATGTCCGATGCAATACCTTTTCCGGAATCTCTGACACTTAGAGTGACTCTTGCTATCGGCACAGAGAGTGACATCCGCACGATTCGCTCCCGAATGCCGGTGCACATTCGTAAGGCCTTACAGCAGTACACGGAATAGTACGAGTTCGACGGAATTGTCGAAACGGGCAGCGCTATCCGGGACCTGAACATTCATATGTATTCCGCTGCGCTTTGCGAAGCCCTCGACGAACCGACGAATTGCGGAGTTAAGGCCGGCTTCATCCAAAAGGGGTGGATGGAGAAGATGAGAGATGGTGCGACTCTCGCGGATCGCATCGTCGGCCATCGTAAGACAGTCCGTGATGACGGGGTTGGCCGGGAATCGCCGCTGGGGATGGCGACACCCATCTTTATGGCAGCGAGGTGCTGTCCGACAGAATCATGGAGTTCTCGTGCGAACCGTCTAGCCTCTTCGTCCTGGAGGTTCAGCAAGCGGGCGCTGAGATTTCGCTGTGCGATTTCTGCCCGCAACCGTTCCCGGACCTGGTCCATGATCATCTGATGGTGGATCAGGAAGAACACAAAAGCGAGAAACAAGCCGGTAAGCAGGACTCCCGCGATTACCGAAAATGAGGCCCCTTCACGGCTCTGGCGCTCAGAAACAAGCCGCTGCTCTTCTGCATCCATGACATTGACAGCGCCCTCGGTAGCGTCCGCCGCAGCCAACATCTCCCGGTTCATCGAGACCTGCGACTCCGCAGTCAGCTTTCCAGATCACTTTAGCTCGATGGCCTGCTCCATCAGGCCCAAACGGCGCTCACTGACCTGCGAGAGCTTCTCCCAATTCGCCTGCTGACTCACGTTATCGGCCGTGACACGCCGAATGGTGGCGAGTGCATTACGCACCTCAACGACGACTTCAGCCTGACGAGGTAACAACGCTGAATCGCCCGAATCGACATATTGTGAAGCCTGCCGCCCGGGTGAATGCTGTGGAGAAGTGGTCGAGCTCACGTTGTACATCGAGAGTATGGCGCACCCACCGCGCACTGGTCTGAAGCCTCACAAAAGAGAAATACGCGCCAAAACTCGTCAGCAAAAGGAAGACGACTGCCGCGACAAGAACCGTGTTAGCTTTGCCAGTCGAAGACATGCACACCCGGAGATCGTCCGGATATTGGACCCTGAAAGGGCTTCAGCGGATGTTCGCCGCAGTGGCTCGTTTGAGATTTGGTCGGTCTCCCGACACTGCGGCGAAGTCCATCCCTATCTCAGAATCTGGCTGGCAGCGCGGTATCCACTTGCGATCGCGCCGTGCACAGTTCCATTGTGGCCGGTCGTATCGGTCGCTTCTCCTGCGAAAAATAACGTGTTTTCGATTGGCTCTGACAATGCCTGTTGCGCCCCGTCGGCCCCAACTTTACCGTAGCTGTAAGCGCCCAGTGAAAAAGGGTCCGTCTGCCAATCATGAAAATGAGCGCTTTCCAGCGTCCTCTCGAGTTCTGACTGAGTCACGCGCAATAGCCCACTTAGCGTTCGAAGAGCGCGGTCTTCCACAAACGAGCGGTTTTTCCCGGACAGACGCTCGCCGGCGCGGAAGGGTGCCCATCCAGTAATGATGGGCCAGTTCAGCGGATG
>Ga0126381_100001705_pt1 | contig 23471 bp, 24 predicted proteins | sample PanSoiMetPlot_28_FD_96465 | JGI IMG/M metagenome (GOLD analysis project Ga0126381, IMG submission 96465) | Tropical forest soil microbial communities from Panama - MetaG Plot_28 | ecosystem: Environmental > Terrestrial > Soil > Tropical forest > Bulk soil | place: Panama | collected 2016-02-17 | reverse complement strand
TCTCGAAATGCTCCTGCGTCCAGGCCTCAAGCGGATTGGTCCACAGCGCCCGGATGAGCTCGATCGGCCCGGGCGGGTCACAGCGCGGAAGGGGGGCTGGCGGTCGAAGCGGGTCGGGGAGCAACTACAACCTCATGCTCGGCGAACAGGAACGACTCAAGCCTGGGGGGCCAGCTGGATAACCCGGGAATTTAGATCACGGTTCCTCGAAATCGCAAATCGAATTTGTGGCAAGCCTTCATTTGATCAAGGTCAATGCCGCGGTTGTTGCGGACTTCGGTGCCCTGGTCCTCAAGCACGGCGATCGGGGGTGCTGCGGGCGGGAACTCGGGGAAACCCCCGGGCGTTGACCCGGCAAGCAGAGGTTGAGGAGGGTGCCATGAAGCATGCTGCGTGCACCGCGATATTTGTGATTGCCGCATCGGCGATTGTGCTGAGCACAGCCTTGGCGCAAGATTCGGGCGACGCATCGACCAAGCGCGCCGTGGAGCCGCCGCGCACCACGGGCCAGGCGCCGAGGGGCATCCCGGCGCCAACCGGGCACCGCCAGCCCGCCGCCAAGGATGTTCCGTCCAACCCCGGCGAGGCGGCTTCGAACGCCGCCAACCGGGAGATCGACCGCCGGCTCAACATTTGCCGCGGGTGCTAGGGATCGCGGCTCGCGGGAAGTGGCGCCAGCGGCGTTCCTCCGCTCGGAGGAATAATTGCCGGAGTCGCGTGCACTGACCGCAGGATGGCGGCTGCGTTTGTCGCAACATCAAGCGCTTCCTCATAGGAATCGCAGGAAAGGAACGGCGCATTGCTGACGCTGATTCCCCAATGTCCGTCGTGCCGCGTCACGGCGTAAAGCTTCCGTCCCATCAAATCCATCCGATGCCACCATCCGTTTAAATCCCTATGCGGCTGCGCGGTTTCGCGCCAAGCAGTTTGATGCCTAACGCCGGATTACAATGATTGTATGCGGGGAGTCGGCGAGCAGACGCTCCGCGCGGCGACATGAATGGATTCGCACAGATCCCGCGACCGAATAAGACGTGAGCATGCCAACGCGCGAGCTTGATCGAGGGCGCCGGACGCGGCTTGCTTGCCCGTCGATTTTTGCCGCCGTCTACCCCGGTGACGCGGGGAGCCGAAAGGATCATGCTCCCTCCCGGTCGACTGACGCACCTCGGGGGAGCCCCTCATGAGCCGCTTTCACTCGTTCGGCCTTGCCTTGCTGATCGCGGCTGTGTCGGCTGGCGCACCCGCAGTGGCGCAGAATTGGCCGGCCCGCTCCTTGACGCTCGTGGTTCCGTTCGCGGCCGGCGGCGGGGCCGACATCATGGGGCGGGTGGTGGCGGCGCGCCTGTCGGAGCTTCTGAGCCAGCAGGTAATCGTCGAGAACGTGGGTGGCGCCGGCGGCATGACCGGCGCCTATCGGGTCGCCAAGGCCATGCCCGACGGTTACCAGATCGTGCTAGGCACCAACGGCACCCATGCGCAGAACCAGACGCTCTACAAGAATCCGCTCTACAACGCGGCCACCGATTTCACGCCGGTTGCGCTCATTTCCGAGCAGCCGATCGTCCTGATGGCGCGCCATGACCTGCCGGCCGACGATCTCAAGGGATTCATCGCCTATGCCAAGGCCCACCAGGCGGAGATGAAATACGGCTCGGCCGGCGCCGGCTCCGCGGTGCAGCTTGCCTGCGTGCTGCTCAACGCGGCGGTCGGCGTCAAGGTTACGCACGTTCCCTACCGCGGCAGCGCGCCCGCCACGGCGGATCTGATGGCCGGCCGCATCGACTATCAATGCGCCAATGTCGGACCCGTCGTCGGCCAGATCGAGAGCCATGTGGTGAAGGCGATCGCGATCCTGAGTCGCAAGCGCACCGCGATCCTGCCCGCGCTCCCCTCCGCGCACGAGCAGGGCCTCACCGATTTCGATGCCTCGATCTGGTACGCCCTGTTCCTCCCCAAGGGCACGCCGGCGCCGATCGTGCAGAAGCTCAACGCCGCCGCCATTGCGGCCTTGAACACGCCGTCAGTGCAGGAATGGATGCAAGCGAACGGTGCGGAGCCAGCCGCCCCCGAGCGCCGCTCGCCCGAATACCTCGGCAAGTTCGTGGAGAGCGAAATCGAGAAATGGGCCGGCCCGATACGCGCGAGCGGCGTCAGCGCGGACTGACGGGGATCAGGGGACGCTCCATCGCCGGTCAAGGATGCTCTGCGGAAGCTCGAAATCTGCTGTGACGCACGACCCAACGCTCCGCGACCTCTCTACCTCGGCCTGCGATCGGAGGACTCCCAGTCCAAAACGCCAAGCACGACCTCCAATGTCCTGGTGACACCGTTCGTGTACTCGGTGTTGGCTGCGGCGAGCAGGTCCTCGCACAAGCCCTGCCACATATCCCGCCTTTGTACGTTGGGAGGAAGCGCGAGTATCAACTCGCGCACGTCCGCCAGCGTTTCAAGAACAAGTCCGTTCTTCAGCTGCACCGCGCGGGCGAGCCGCAGCTGCCATGGATCAGGAACACAATCCAACTCGGTATGCCTGGTACGCACGCGCGAAGTATATGCCGCTGTGCCGCCACGTATCCACCAGACGAAGATACCGCGCCTCGCGGTCCGAGGGTAACGCGATAGGGAGGCGGACATGCATGAGCGCGGCGAATCAATCTTATCCTCTGCTAACTGAGAGCCTTCTGTTATGCGACGTGGCGAATCACGGAAAGATCGGCCAACGTAGATGATCCTGCCGGGATGCCCGAAACGACCAAGGAGGCAATCATGGCCAAGTCGAAGAAGCGCACGGCGGCGCGCAGCAAGAGCCCTTCGAAGCGCAGCAAGATCTCTTCGAAACGCACCAAGGCCAGCGTAAAGCGCAGCCCCAGGATGGCGGCAAAACGTGCGCCGTCGAAAAAAACAAAGTCGAAACTTCGACGCGTCATCCAGACCGCGATGGAGCCCATGGTTCAGAACCGGGAGTCGACGGCGCCGGTAGAACCGGCAGCACCGGTAGAAGCGGTGGTGCTTGAAGCCACAACTGTCATCGCTGTCGAGCGAGCGGTCCCGGACACTGTCGTTGTGGAGCATGAAGCGAGTGAGTCCGCGCCTTCCGGTGGGCTGGGGCAAGGCGCGCTTGGCCAAGCCTCGCCGTAAAATCGGAACGAGGGGGCGAGGAAGCTCCTTTTGTGCTTCGGTCGCCGGCCCCCCGGCGACAGCCTGTGCCCGAAAGTGATCTAGACAACAAGGCAACGCCGCTCGCTGCCGCCGGCGCGCTGAGTGCGGGGACGACCACGACCCTGGCACAGCGCCGTTGCAGGTTGAGTCGTTCTGACTCAAGGCTGGCGATCCGACCGGCGCGATTTGCGACGAGACGCCCGGGCGTTAGAGCGTCGAATGCGCGGTGCGCGACTGTCGCGACCTATCAAATTACCGCCCCTAGGGTATCGACCCGATCAACGAAGAAATCCTCGATTAATCTGTTGCGATGCTAGATGGACGCGCCAACATCTTCGATGTTGGCGGAGGCTCCGGCTCCCCACCCGCGAGCTCCAGAGCCGGAGCCTCCGCTGCCCGATCGGAGAGTTGTCGCCGGCTCAAGATTGCCTGTCCGCAGGCAGCAGTCACATCCTTCGATGCAATCGAAGCTCGGACCTGGGCGCTTTCGCCGGCCCGCTGAAGCTCAGCGATCGGATGACCGCGCTCTGGACGCCGGCCTCCTCATCTACGCCTGCATCTATTGCACCATCGTCGGATGCGCCGCTGTTGGACTGTACGAGCTCCTGCAGCCTACCCGGTATCCCAACCCGGGCGTGTCAGCAAATACGCTTCCGTCCAGGAGCACGCCTGTGTTCACGTCCCCGATCGAACAGCAAGTGAAATCAGAAGATGAGCAGGAAGCGAAGGGGGAAAACGAGGTGGCGCAGCAGCCGAGCAAAACGCAAGATTTGGATCACGCGACCGCTGGGGAAGGCCCGAGACGGACGCACCCTGTGCGCGCGAAGCGACGCAATCCGACGACGGAGCATGGCGCGCAGCCGGCGTTCGGCAGTTACCGACCGTGGGGCGATTATCAGGCCTGGGGCAATTATCGAGCCTGGCGTTGACGACGTTGCCACCCGAGCGCTCCTGCAAGCTGCCGCGCCTCGTGAGTGCTAGCGGGGTCTCTCGACCATCGTCTTGGCTCCTGGAACCGCCGAGGCGACGTTTCCTAGGCGGCCCGCCGAATCAGGGTTCTTCATCTTGAGCCAGTAGGGCGATCGTCCCGACATGTAACGCGAGTCCTTGCGCTTCGACACGATGCCCCCGAGCTCAAGCCTGCGGGCGCGATCGAACACCGTGTCACCGTCGGATTCGCTGCCGTCGATCCATTCATTGAACACCAGGCCGGGAGCCGAGTTCGCAAGCAGCCGGCCAAGCTCGAGCTTGCGCCATGCGAGCGGGTCGCGGCGCCGATCGTCATGGTTCAACTCGATCAGATCGAAGGCGTAGAGGAAGGCCCGGTCGTCCCGTCCGCCGCGGCAAAGCAGGTCAAGCGACGCAACGCCGCTCTCGTTGCAGACGACCGCCTCGCCATCGATCGTGCAGGACGGCAGGCGTGCCATCGCGTCCACGATCCGCCGGAAGCGTCTGGTCAGGTCGTTCCCGGTTCGGCCATAGAGTCTCACCCGCCCGCCATCGTTGCGGGCAATAATTCGAAATCCGTCGTGCTTGATCTCGTGCAGCCAGAGTGGTCCAGACGGCGCACGGGGTGCCAGCATGGGCAGGCAGGGCGCGATGAAGCCCGCCGGCAACGTCAGGTCGCGGCGGCGGGGAGCGATGCTGGTGGTCGAAGATACGTCGGGCATGATGCAGACGGTTCACGGCATCCGCAGAGCGGTGCTCGTAGCCTCACCGGATCGGCAACTCCGTTCGCGATCGCCGGCGTGGATCGCCAAATCTGGCCCTTCGCTCATGAAGTGCGACTCGGGAATGTCGAGCGATATCCCGAGCCACTGCTCCATCTCACGTTTCAATCGAATCTCGGGCGGCACGCGCTCGAATTCGCCGTGCCATTTTCCGATTTTCGGATCGCAAGCGGAACAGATCGGCGCGGTACCTTGAAGGCGAGCCGACCAGTAATGACACAGCGCGGTGTCCTCGGCACAGCCGCATTTGGAGCACTGAAAGAGCGACATTGACGTGCCCTCCGTGTGCAAGCCCCGTGTGGAGCTGCAATGATCCTCCTGAAGCGACCAAAGCATTTCACTCCATCAATGCGGCTGAAGTCGGCTTGACTCGGTAGCCTGCAACCATTGCAATTGTTGTCCACTGCAAAATCGCCGGCAGAATCGCCGCACCGGTTGCGCGAGCGGGCGCTTACGAGATCCGGCACGGCGCAACCGTCACGCCGCTCACGGCGCCCGCACCGCTCCCGCAGAAGAGTGTCGGTTATAACACTTTAGGTTTTGCTGCCGGCGCTAACCGCGTCGTTCTGCCTGCCAGGTGCCGGCGCAAGACCCGCCTTGGCTCTGACCTTGCCAAGTGCCGTTTCCGGAAGTTCGAAGCAGGCGGCCTTCCCCCTCGGCTTGTCCGGCGCCTGACGAAACGCTCACTTGGATGGCTCCGTTGGGGGCAACGCGCCCTCGCAGAGCAACCGCCTCACCGCCCTCGTTCACGACGTATCCGTTGCTGATCCGCACTCCGTATCGATAGGCACGGTCGCACGGGCCGCTTTGCGTGAAAATCAGGACGCTCCAGCTCCCGTCATAGGCGGTGCTCGCGGCCGAGCCGCGTGGCGTCGCGGCGGCAGCCGCGAGAGGAGTTACTGGAACCGCGACCGCGCGCCTGCCTCTGGCGGGGGGCGGGCCCGGAATCGGGGCGACGGCGGGTACGAGTTCACCGAGATCGCGCTGCCAGACCGTGCCCCGATCGAATTGAATCGTCATGCCGTCCGGCGAGAAAATCGCGCCTTCATTCCATCGCTCTACCCACAGGTGGCCGTACCAGTCGATCCAGGCGCGCGCAGGCTCGCCCACCTCATTCACCAAATTCATGTTCCAGCCGTTCTGGGTGATGAAAGCAACTTGGCCAGGCACCGCGCAACCCTGGACACAGCGGTAGCGACCGGTGAGATCGACGCCTTGTGCGAAGGCCTGGCTGGAAATCAGTGATGTTGCAGCGATCACAATGGCACTCAGGAACTTCATGATGCTCTCCTGCGGCGATCGTCGGTGGCTTGCCAATATATAGGGCCGGCTTCGACGATGAACAGCAGCGGCTCTCCCAATTGTATTTTACGTTAAGCAGCTGCCTGCGTTTTTCGGAGAGCAATGAACGCATGCATGCGCGTGCGGACACGCAGTTCTTTTGGGTGAGCCGCAACTCTTTTGGGTGAGCCGCAACGCCGGCCCGTTCCCAAGACCTCGAGACCTCGGAAATTTTCACAAAATGCGAGGCCGTCTGCTAACCGCGTGCCAACGCTGGCAGCCGTGATTCGTTCCACCCGCCTAGGCAGCTGCCGATCGATGCGCCCGAAGGAAGGAATGTATCTGGCGCACCGCCAGCGGAATCCGTTCCTTTGGCTCTTTCCAGGGGTGCATGCTCACCTCCGACTTCGGCGCGAGCATCGCGCATTCCATGGCGACGGCGTAGGGATGCGCCGGGATGTCGTCCGGCAGGATCAGCACAGGTGTCTGGCAATTGCGTACAAAATCCCGCGTGACCGTGTAGACGAAGTCCGGATTGGTGCGGAACATCCTGGTCAGGAATTTGTCGATCGTCTCCTTGGTGATCTCGGGCCGGCGCTTCATCAGATCGGGAGCCCATCCCGTCATGCCGTTGTCGTAGGAGAGGGTCGGCATCTCCGGCCGGAAACCGACCGGCTGTGCCAGGACCGCGGCGACGACGCGATTGGGAGCGCGTTTCAACAGGTTCCAGATGAAGGGGCCGCCGATGCAGAACCCCAGCACCATGAACCTGTCGACGCCGAGATGGTCCATCAATCCAAGATGGTCATCGGTGTAGGAATCCCACGGCCGATCGACTTCCAGCGGGCCCGAAGACTCCCCGCCATTGGCGTTGCGCAAATCCGCGAAGACGCAGCGGTATTCGCCCTTGAATTCGTCGATCGGGTTGAACGGGCTGGTGATGAGGCCTGCCATCTGGGAGTTCAGCGCTCCTCCGGCGATGAGCAGCAGCGGAATGCCCGAGCCGGCCTCCGCGTAGCGGATGCGCACCGGCCCCCTTTCGTAGAACTTGGGAGCAGCGCTTGGCGCCGCCTGAGCAAAAATCTGCGGGGAGGAAGCCGGCGTCGGTGACGCGGCCCCGGCGGCCGGTACATTGCGTCTGATCGGATCCATCTTCGACTTCCTCCTGGACGATTGTTTGGCCGCTGCCGCTTGAGGCGCGGCGGGCCGGCGCAAATCTACGGGACATCCTTAAGTCTTAAATCATGAGTTTGTATCACGGGTCTGTTTGGGGCTGAAAGCGGCCGGCAGGGCGGCGCCGCAATGTTCGCGCGTCGGCACTACGGCATTCGCGCTCTTGACTTTGCTCGGCGACCGGCGTCTACTTTGCACTGCAAAGTTACCGGCGGGGAGGCCATGAATCTCGACAAGGCGTTGGCCGACATCACTGCGATCCGCACCCAGATGGCGCGCGGGGCCGAATTCCGCGGCTACGGACCAGCAACCGTCGCGGCGACCGGCTGCGTCGCGCTCCTTGCCGCGATCGCGCAGGCGCTCTTCCTGCCGGATCCTGCTGCCAACGTGCTTGCCTATCTGGCGCTCTGGATCGCGACCGCCGCGATCTCAGTGGTGCTGATCGGCATCGAGATGGGGAGCCGCTCGCGGCGCATCCATTCGGGGCTCGCCGACGAGATGATCTGGGCCGCGACCGGGCAGTTCATTCCCGCCGGGGTCGCCGGCGCGCTGCTTACGTTCGTGCTGTTCCGGGTGGCGCCGCAGAGCCTGTGGATGGTCCCCGGCTTGTGGCAGATCATCTTCAGCCTGGGATTCTTTGCCTCCTGCCGCTCGCTGCCGCGCCCGCTCTATGCGGTCGGCGTCTGGTATCTCGCCGCCGGGCTCACGAGCTTCGCGATTGCGGGCGAGACCGGCGCGTTCTCGCCCTGGGTCATGGGCATTCCTTTCGGGCTCGGGCAACTCCTGATGGCCGCAATCCTTTATCTGAGCAGCGGAGAGAGCGATGCCGAAACCTAATCCCAAGGGGGAGCAAAGCGGCCGCTTCGCCTATGACGGGCTCGACCGCGTGATCCATGAGCGGGCGCGCCTCTCCGTCCTCACCTCCCTTGTCGCCCACCCCAAGGGTCTGCCTTTCGGCGAGCTTAAGCAGATGTGCGCGCTCACCGACGGCAATCTCAGCCGGCACCTGCAGGTGCTCGAGGAAGCCTCGCTGATCGCGATTGCCAAAGGCTACGATCACAACCGGCCGCAGACCGTGTGCCGGATCACCGCGCAGGGGCGGGCGCGCTATCTAGACTATCTCAAGGTGCTGGAGCGGGTGGTGCGCGATGCGGCGAGCGCCGCCCGGCACGGCGCAGCGCCTGCCGCCGACGCGCCCTCCGCCACCGCTTTCGGCACCCGCCGGCTCAAGACCGCCTGATCTCTTTTTTTATGAGGCTACTTTACGATGCAAAGTGATCAGGACTGCAAACCTCCCCTGCATGTCGCCATCATCATGGACGGGAACGGGCGCTGGGCGCACCGGCGCGGCCTGCCGCGCACCGCCGGCCATCGCGCCGGCGTCGAGGCCGCCCGCGCGGTGGTGGAAGCCGCCCCCGATCTCGGCGTGACCGCGCTCACGCTCTTTGCCTTCTCGTCCGACAATTGGCGCCGTCCGGCCCCCGAGGTCAGCGCGCTGATGGCGCTTCTGCGGCAATATCTGCGCTCCGATATCGAGGAACTGGTGGACAGCGGGGCCCGCCTCACCGTCATCGGCCGCCGCGACCGGCTGCCGTCGGGCCTGAGCGAGGAGATTTCCCGGGTCGAGCGGGCTTCCGCAGGCGGCCGCCGCCTGCATCTGCGTATCGCAATCGACTACTCCTCGCGCGACGCCATCGCGAACGCAGCCGCCGGATGGGGCACGCCGCCGTCGCGGGAAGAGCTCAACGGCCGCCTCGCGGGCGCGAGCGGCGCCGGAGACGTCGATCTCCTGATCCGCTCGGGTGGCGAGAAGCGACTGTCGGATTTCCTGCTGTGGGAATCCGCCTATGCGGAGCTTTGCTTCGTCGACACGCTGTGGCCCGACTTCAAGGCCGATGATCTGCGCGCCGCCATCGCGGACTTCCACCTCCGCGACCGGCGCTATGGGGGGCTTTCCGCCGCGAGTTCGCTCGTGGCGGCGGAATGACAGAGGACGATTCGAGCATTTCGGCAACCCTTCGGGAGACCGCAAATGAGCAATCGTCGTACCGACATCGTTGGCGTGACATTCGAGCCCGTCGGCGATCCGAGCCCGGCTCGACCGCCGATCTATGTGTTGATACTCGGCGTCATATATCCGGCCGCCGTCATTGCCATCGAGCTTGCCTCGCACATAAGCGCGCAGGCGTTCTTCGATCCGATGCCGACCGATGTGCATGCGCTCGCGGTCGCCTTGGTTCCGGCGAGCAATCTCGCGACCTGGCTCATCCTGCGCAAGCATGCGCCGCGTCGGCTGCGATGGATTGCGTTCGCCAACGGCGGGGCCGTTGCGATTTCGGCCGTCTATGCGTTCCTATATCTTCCGCTCCTGCCGATTGCGCTGGTCGCAACCATATTCGGCATCGGCCTGCTGCCACTCGCGCCGCTCGCTTCCTTCGCCTGTGCGGTGGGCCTGCGCATTAGGATGTTGCGTTGCAACTGCGATCCCTCCGCGCGCCCCTTCCTTGCGGGGCTTGCGGCAGGAATTTTGCTCCTCTTTTCCGCCGATCTGCCGCCAGCCGCGACCCGGCTCGGCGTGCAATGGGCCGCCAGCGACGAACCTTCGGTGCGCGCACGCGGGCTTGCGCTGTTGCGAAACTTTGGCAGCGACGATCTGCTGCTGCGCCTGTGCTACGACACCGTCCGCCGGCCGGTCGGGCCGCTCGCCGCGCCGCTGGGCTTTGCCGGCAATCTCCTGCTCGATCCGGCGCATGGGTCGATCGACGTCTCGCCGGCTCTCGCGCGCGAAATCTATTACCGGGTCCACGGCATGCCGTTCAACACGCGGCCGGCGCCGGTCGACTGGAGACAGAACCCCATCGTCACGGACTTCCAATTCGACAACGATCACGGCGGCAGCGTGATCGGCGGCCGGATCAAGAATCTCGATCTCGTTGCCTCGCGCATCGACGGCTCGGTCAGCGGCAATGACGCGGTCGCCTATCTCGAATGGACGTTCGAGGTCCGCAACACAGGCTTCCTCGATCGCGAGGCGCGGCTGCAGATCGCATTGCCGCCGGGCGGCGTCGTGTCGCGCGCGACGCTGTGGGTCAATGGCGAGGAGCGCGAGGCGGCCTACGGCGGACGCGGCGAGGTGCGCGCCGCCTACACAAAGGTCGCGGTGCAGCAGCGGCGCGATCCGTTGCTGGTGACGACCAAGGGCGCCGATCGGGTCCTGGTGCAGGCCTTTCCGGTTCCGCGCGGGGGCGGCACCATCAAGTTCAAGCTCGGCATGAGCGCGCCGCTGGAGATCGTCAATGCGGGCGAGGCCCGCCTGGCGCTGCCGGCGATCGTCGATCGCGATTTTTCGTTCGCGCAGGCTTTCCAGCATGACGTCTGGATCGAGAGCAGACAGCCGCTCGCGGTGGTGGCGGCCGGCCTCAAGCCCGCGCTGCTCGACGCTGGCCTGTTCCGGATCGCCGGCTCGCTTGCCGATCGCGATCTCTCCGGCACGCGGCCGACGATCAGGGTTGACAGGGAGGCAGGCATCGGCCGCTTGGCGGCGCGCCTGGGCGAGGGCACGCCGGTGGTGCAGGAAGTCGTGCCGCGTGGCGCGCAGGCTTCCGCCCTGATGCTGGTCGTCGACGGCTCGGCGCGTCTTGCGGAGAGGGCCGCAATCCTGATCGAGGCTCTCGACACGATCCCGCCCGGCATCAAGGTCGGTGCGATCATCGCCGCCGAGCCCATGCAGCAGGTCGCGCTCGCGCCCTGGTCCGATCTGCAGAAGCAAAGCGTCGCGCAGCTCCTGCGCTCCGCCGCGTTCACGGGCGGACAGGACAACGCGCCCGCCATTGTCGAGGCGCTGCGACGGTTGGAGGCCGAGCCCAATGCGGCGCTGCTTTGGGTGCACGGCCCGCAGCCGATTGCCTTTCACGACAGCACGGAGCGCCTGGAGCAGGCTGTGGCCCGGCTGTCGCGCTTGCCGCAGCTTGCACTCTATGCGGTCGAGGGCGGACCGAACGAAGCCTTGCCGGACACGCCCTGGGCCTGGTCCGCAACCCTGATCCCGCAATCGGGTGCGCTCGCGGCCGATCTTGCGGATTTCTTCGCGCGCGCAACGAACTTCGCCACGCCGGTCATCCGCCGCCGGCCGGGCGAGCCGGGCGAAGGTCTTGCGAAAGGCTCCGATCACATTGCCCGGCTCTGGGCGAGGGATCGCGTGCTGGAGCTGATGCGTACGGCCGCTGCCCGCAACCGCGCGGCCGCAGTGACGCTCGCCGCGGACTATCGGCTCGTGACCCCGGTGAGCGGCGCGGTCGTGCTGGAGACCCAGCAACAATATGACGAGGCCTCCCTCTCGCCCGTCACGCAGGCGACGGTGCCGACAATGCCGGAGCCGCAGGAATGGGCCCTGCTGCTGATCGCCTGCGCGGGCTCGATCTGGCTCCTCTGGCGTATCCGGCAGCGCGGCTTTGCGGTGGCGTGATGCAGGGCGCTCTCGTGGTGCTGATGGTCGCAGCTGCGACCTGGGACGGCTGGCGCTGGTACCTGGAGCGGGTGCGGGCGGAGCCGGAGGAAGCTGCGGCACTCGCCGTTACGGTGCTGTTCCTCGCCGCCGCCGGCTGGGTGCACCGCTCGAAGCTCGCGTCGGCGCTGCCGGTGTCGCGCTTGCCGCTTGCGTTGCTGCTGGCCGCCTATGCGGCAAGCCATCTCCTGCTGCCGCCGATCATGCGCGCTGCGCTCGCGATCGCGGCGACCCTGTTCGCGCTCTACCAGGCGGCATTGCGGGAGCGACCGCCCGCCGCCTTCTGGGGACTGGTGGCGCTCGCGCTGCCGGTCCTGTCGTCGCTGCAATTCGTGCTGGGCTATCCGATGCGGATCGTGTCGGCCGCGCTCTCGGTCGCGCTCCTGAACGCGCAAGGGCTTGGGGTCGACCGGCAAGGCACCTTCCTCAGCTGGCGTGGCGAGATGCTGCAGTTCGATGCGCCCTGCAGCGGCGTGAACATGCTTTGGGCCGCGCTGCTCTTGACGCTGATGGGCTGCGTGCTGCTCCGCTTCGGCGTGCTCAAGGTAGCGGCCGCGGTCGCGCTCTCCACTGTTCTTTCGATCGCCTGCAACGTCCTGCGCGCGTCGAGCCTCTTCTACGTCGAAGCCGGGCTCGTGCCGCACGCCCCCGCCTGGTGGCACGACGGCATCGGCATCGCGGCCTTCTCGCTCTCGGCTGCGGTGACGTTGTGGATGTTGCGGCGCTGTAGTAGCCCGGATGGAGCGAAGCGACATCCGGGAACGCCGCCCCCGCATTTCGCTGACGCTCCATGCGGGTTACAGCCGGAGCCGGTCGCATGGGCGCAATGACACACCGACTCGCGACTGCGCTCTTCCTCGTCGCCGCGGCCGCCGCCGCCGTGGCACCGCTGCTCGTGCATCCTGGCAATGCCAGCATCAGCGCCAGCCAAAACTTCCCGGGCTGGCCCGCACAATATGAAGGCAGCGCACTCGTCGAGTTGCCGCTGACGCAACGCGAGGCTGCTTTCGTGCGCGACTTTCCCGGCCGCGTCGGCCGCTTCTCGGACGGGCAGCGCGAGGTCATCATTCGCTTCGTCGGCGCGCCGACCCGGCTCCTGCATCCGTCCGCCGATTGCTTTCGCGCCAGCGGTTATGCCGTGACGCCCCTTCCGATGCGCCGCGATCAAGGCGGCGCGCCGATGGCCTGCTTCCGCGCTGAGCACGGCAGCGACGCCTTCACGATCTGCGAGATCATCCGCGATGCGCAGGGCGCAAGCTGGCCGGACGTCTCCGCCTGGTACTGGAGCGCCTTGTTGGGATCGAGCGGCGGGCCGTGGTGGTCCTACGTGGTCTCAGCCTCGCAGTGAACCGGCGGCTATCTCGTCTCGACGGCCGAGACCGCGCGAACCGCATTGACTGGGCGCATTAAATTTGTGCGGCCTCCATCACGTTGACAGCCGAAATGGACGCAACGATCTGGCTGGTAGCTACGACGGCACTCGCATAGTTCGGGACGTTGATGTCGAGAGCGGCGTGCATCATCTCGTCCGAGTAGTCCGCCGTTGCGTCCTTGACCACCGTGACCTCGTAGCCGAGCTCGGCCGCAAAACGGACTGTCGCTTCGATGCAGGTATGCGCGATCAGTCCGATGACAATGAGCTGATGGATGCCATGCTTCTTGAGCTGCAAATCCAGATCCGTGTTGGCGAAGCCGCTGGAGCACCAGTGTTCCAAGGCGACCACTTCGCCGGGCTGAGGCGCAAACTCGGCGCGAATCTCGCCGCCCCACGTGCCGTATTCAAAGCTCTTGTTTCGCCACGCTGCCCTCTGAATGGGTGCGATGTACCTCCACGTTTCATAGTCGCCCGGACGGTAGCGATGGTGCATGGCATAGAAGACCCGAAGCTTCGCTTTGCGCGCCGCGTTCAGAACTTCCAGCATGTGGGGGATGCAGTTGTTGGCTTCGGCAACAGCTTTGATGCGAGGCCAGAGCTTGCCGCCTTCTGAAATGAAGTCGTTGTAGGGATCGACCACCAGAAGGGCGGTGATGCCCTTGTCATATGTCGGAGTATTCATGGCAGTCTCTCCTGCGGTAGTTCTGCCGAACGGTGATCTGTATCAACCAGCCGCTTCCAGAATCAGATTAGCAATCGTCTCAGGCTGCGATATCAGCGAGACGTGACTCGCCTTGACCTCGATCGTCTTGGCGCCCATCCGCTTGGCCATGAAGCGCTGGAGATCAGGATTGATGGTCCGGTCTTCCGTGGATACGGCGTACCAACTCGGCTTTGACCGCCATGCCGCCTGGGTCGTTTTTCCGGTGAGCAGGGCCTGATGAAACGGCCACTGCACCGCGAAGAGCGCTCTTGCCTTCGCTTCCGGCAGGTCGCCCGCGAAATCGTGCAGGAAGGCCTCTTCGCTGAGGCGTCCTTCATCGCCATCAAGAACTATCCCGGCTGAAGCCGGTGGCGTGGGAAATCGCCTGGCCAAGGCCGCGTAATCCTCGCCGGCATCCGGCGCGCGCGCAGCCACATAGACAACCGCCGAAACATTCGGATGCACACCGGCGTCGGTGACGATCATCCCTGAAAATGAATGCCCGGCCAGAACCGTTGGTCCATTCTGTCTTCCGAGCACCCGCAGCGCCGCCTCGACGGCTTCGGGGAGAGTCGTCAGCGGGTTCTGCACAGAGGTCACGTTGAGCCCCGCAGCCTGCAATCGCGGAATCACTTCGGACCAGCTGGAGCCATCGGCAAAAAGGCCGTGCACCAACACGACATTTTTTGCCTTGGGCGGAGTCTGCGCGAAAGCGGTACGTGACAGAAGGGAACTTGCCGCTGCCGCAGCCGTCAAACCGACAAAAGCACGCCTATCCATGTCTCCGTCTCCTTAGTGGTTGTGGTGGATCGCCTAGTCCAGGACCGCGCACCGCGTCCCATAAAGTTTCACAACCATTCCGGCAGTCTCTTCCCGCCATTGTGCCAAGGACGCCCCTTTCCGATGCGTCTCGAATGCGGCGTCATCTCGGTACACTTCGTACGAAAGAACTTTCGTATCGTCGTCCTTGGGCAGCAGGATTTCGAACTGCAGAGTGCCAGGTTCATCTTTCAGGCTGCGTTTCTTGTGAGCCGCCAGCAAAAGTAGGAACTGATCCCTCCGCCCTGGGGCAACCTCGATCGTGACGACGTTCGCAAACTTTGACATCGCGGTTTGCCTCGTTAGAGGAAGTTCTCTCCAACTGATTCCCACAGATCCGGGGACCTGCCGTTTGCCCGTGTCGGATCAAGACCTCTTATGTTGCCGGCCGGAGCTGGTTGTCGGGGCGTTGCGGACCGCGTGGCCCGTAGTCGTGGTCGGCGCCCTTGTTGCTGCTGTTCGTGACCAGGGCGGGAGCGTCGTACCGGTCCATGATGGATTCGACGAAGATCAACGTGTCGTTCGGCGCGGCAAGGGCGTTTTGCAGGTCGCCGACTGTCTTGACGACGAACGATCGCGCCGAGGTGTCTCGACGGAATACCTTCGGCAGATCGGCATACGACCAATTGGCGATGTTATTGTAGGACTCGGTCTTGCCGAGATAGCCGCGTTCGATGGTGTATCCGCCGTTGTTGATCAGGAAGATCACCGGCTTGTGCCCGTGTCGCAGAATGGTCGACAGCTCCTGCGCGGTGACCTGGAACGAGCCGTCGCCCACGAACAGGATGTGACGGCGTTCCGGCGCTGCCGTCAATGTGCCGAGCAGAGCTCCGACCGAGTAGCCGATCGATCCCCAGTTGACTGATCCCACGAAGGTGCACTTCGGTGGAAACGTCAGGCCGAAAAGAGCGTATGACGTGCCATTATCAACAAACAGGACGTCGCCCTCCTTAAGGTAACCCTGCATGGCCCGCCAGTAGGCAGCCTGAGTCAGTTTGGCAGATGGGTCGGCGCGCGCGCCGTCGGCGCGCGCCCGAGCTGCCGGGGCCGCAACAGGAGCTGGAGCGCGGTTCCTGCCGCGCGGGACTGCGTCGATGACGCCCTTGAGCACTTCCCTGAGCGTCACAGCCTGATAGTTGTCAACGCCGACGTCCACTGAGTGGCCGCGGGCGTGGATCGTGTTGGCGGGCAGGGAGGCCGAGAAGTCGCCCGTGGTGACCTCGAGCGGCCGATAGCCGATGGCAAGCAGGCAGTCGCTGGCCTCGATCGCGTCGCGTACGTGCGGTTCGCCTGCCTTGCCGACGTAGATGCCGAGGTAATGAGGGAAGTTCTCGTCGATCACACCTTTGGCTGTGCTGATCACGGCCACTGGCGCCCGCATCTTTTCGGCCAGTTCCATGAGTTCGGACGCGGCGCCGAACCGGTCGGCATCCGCGTCGACCAGGATCGCTGGCGACTGGGCGGCGGACAGTCGCGCCGCGACCGCGTCGATGCACGAACGCAGCCGTTCCGGATCGCTGGGAACGTCGGCGAGCGTGAGCGGACCCGCCGGAACCTCGATGTCGAGGTAGGCGATGTCGGACGGCAGTTCCATGTATACCGGGCGCTTCTCCCGCCACGCGGTGAGGATCAGCCTGTCGATCTCCATGGCGGCGTTGCGTGGGGTGAGCCTGGCGTGCGCAGCGGTCACGTGTGCGTAGGCGTCGAGGAAATGGTTCCAGGTTCCGTCGGCCATTGTGTGGTGCATTCCCAGGCCACGGTCGATGGATCTGAGCGGTATCGATCCGGCGATGCAGACGACCGGGACGTGCTCGCTATAGGAGCCGCCGACACCGTTGATTGCGCTGAGCGCGCCGACGCCGTTCGTCACCAACAGCGCGCCGAGGCCGTTCAGCCGCGCATAGCCGTCCGCCGCATAGGACGCGTTCAGCTCACTGCAGGTGCCGATCCATTTCAGTGCGCCAGCATCCTGGAGCTGCTGCAGCAGCTCGAGGTTGTAGTCGCCGGGAACGCCGAACAGGTGCCGGACGCCGGCCTCCTCGAGACGGCGAAGCAGAAAATCACCGATCTTCATTTGTCGGCCGGGGCTGCTGGGCATTGCGCTTGCCTCCTTCGACCAGTGTCCTGAAGATTAGTGGAGCGATCGATCGCGCTTCAGGGCGTAGGCGCGTAGTGCGTGAAAACGTAGTCGCGATCCCTGGCCGGCTCGTGGCAGGGGAAGCAGGTCTTGTGCAGCGTCTCGTCTCCCGGTTTGCCGTTCGTGAAGTCAGCGAATCCCCAACCGCCGGATGTGGGGTACTTTTTTGAGTCCTTGACCATGAATTGAACGTTCACTGCGGACCCGGCAAAGGAAGATTCGAGGCCGGCGCCGGGAAAGCCGTCGGCTAAGACTTTGTTGTCTGCATCTGACGAGACTTCATTCCAATGCAGCGCTGCAATGATTGCGCCATCCGGGAACGGGAGCTTCCCTTCGCGAAAAGCTTTTGTCGCAATATCGTTGCCCAATTGGGCGCGCAACTGCTTAAGTTTGCTTCCTGCTCCTGTCAGCTGCTTGACTGAGATCAAGTGCCAGTCCCGGAATCCGGGAGGAATTTTGACCCCGTAAATCGGGGAGGCCTCTCCACCGGCCTGTCCTGATGCGGGGAGCATGAACCCCACAATCCCCGCGACCGTTGTGGCTGCAATGGCCAAGCAAGCTATCCTCGTCATAAGCCCCTCCGTCCATCTGAAATCCGGGATGAGGATGAAATTGCGATATCGCTTTCATTGGCGTCGCGCGGCAATGTTGCGTAGTCCGCGAGGGCAAATCTATTGGACCATGGTGTCGTCGATACTTCGTATTGGCGGGCGCAATAAGGAAGTGTTTGAAGATGCGCTTGAAATGTTTCCGGACAGATCTTCCTGACCTCCGGAGCCGGCGCTAAACGCGCCAACACCGCAAATGTGCGCCGGCCAGTACAAGGTACTGCGGCACCGTCGGTTGGGGGGGCAGCCTCGCAATGAACTGGCGGTTATCTCGTCCTGACGGCCGAGACCGCGCGAAACGCATTGACGAGTCCCGCGCCGAAATCCGGATTGCGGCCCTTCGGCCCGAGGGGCTTGGCGGTCCGCATCAGGATGGCGCGCACTTCGCCAGGCCCAAGCGAGGGATTGCGCTCCAGCAGCAAGCTGCGACTCCGCTCACCTCGGCGGCTGCCACGGACGTGCCGGTCGTGAACGCGTAGGTCGTGCCGGTGGCGGGGACCAGGACATCGACGCCGGGTGCTGCAACCGTGATATAGCTTCCGCGGTTCGCGCCCGCGAACAGGGCGTCGTCCGCATCGGTTGCGGTGACCGCAATCACGCCCGGGTCGGCGGCCGGAAAGAGCGGCGGCGAGCTTTTCCCGGCATTGCCGGCGGCCGCGACCAGCACCAGGCCGCGGCGGGCGGCCTTCGCGAGCGCGTCGCGCAGGCGCGGATCGGGCGGGCCCGCAAAGCTCATGTTGACGATGCGCGCGCCATGGTCGGCCGCCCAATCGAGCCCCTTGATGATGGCGAAGGTCGTGCCCTCCGAATTGCCCGCGCCGAACGCACGCACCGCCAGAAGCCCGACCCGCGGGGCGACGCCCAGCAGGCTTTGCCGCGCCGAGATCGCGCCCGCCATGCCGGTGCCGTGGGGATGGACCGTCTGGTCATCGGCCAACGCATCGAAGCTTGCCACAATGGCGCCCGCCAGATCGGGATGCGAAGCATCAACGCCGGAATCGATCAGCGCGACCAGGATCCTGTTGCCGGTCGCCACCCGATGAGCGTCGGCGAGGTCGAGCTTCCCGGGCGCATATTGATCCCGGTTGGCGGCCGGCAGCTCGCTCTGCTGCAGCGCGTAGAGATAGTTCGGCTGCGCCCCCGCGATCTGCGCCTCGCCGTTGACGCCGCGGATCATGGCCTCGACCGTGCCGCCGCCGTCGAGCCGCCAGCGATGCAGGGTGCGTCCCGTCAGGGAGAAGCTTTGCGTCTCGAGCCGCGTCATGCGATGGCGCGCCGCAATCGCATCGAGCGCTGCGGTCGTCACGTTCGGCGGAATGTCGAGCATGACCTCGTTGGGTACGAAGCGCGTCTCGCCCGGCGGCGGAAGGTTGAAGCCCGCCCGCAATGGGGCGGGCGGCGCGGGCGCCTGGGCCAATGCCGTCAGAATGGCGCCGCCGGAAATGACCAGCGCAGCGAATCCGCGGATCAGCAATCGTCTGTCCCTGTGCATGGACGACCTACATCACGCCTTTTCCGAAGAAGCTACGATGCTGCCTTTGCCATGGTTTCAATCAGCGGCCGGACATCCTCAATTTCTTCGATCGCCCACAGGCGCTCGCCGAGGCCTGTCGCGGCGGCCTCGCCCAGGACCGGCGCGACCAGATCGTGGAACTTCGCTCGCAGCCCCGTGTCGTCGAGCGGCACAAGCCGCGAGCCGAGCGCCTCGTCGGCCTGGCGCGTGAACGATCCGCGTGCGGTCGTGACCGTCACCCGGGCCGGGCGCAGGCGCGGATAGAGCCGGTCGATCTCTGGCGGCGCCGTCACCCGCAGCTTGCCGGCGAGCGCGGCGAGCTCGCGGTCGCGGCGCATCGCCTCGCTGAAATGCTCGAATCGGATCGCCCGGAATTTCAGCGCCAGCGCCATCAGATAGGGGAAGCTCAGCTGGGCGCTAGCGAAATCCTCCCATCCGGTCTGCGCGTGCTCGGCGGCGATGCGGTAGGTCTCCGCATCGACCCGCGTCACCTCCTCGGTCGCGATCCCATCCTGGGTGAGCACCGCGATCAGCGCCTCGACCGCCGGCTGGATGTGGCGGCAGCAGGGATAAGGCTTGATGTAGCAGTCGGTGACGCCGAACGGCGCCTCCGGCGGCAGCGCGATTGCGTGCGCTTGGCCGCCGCGGCCAAACGCAAAGGCCTGCAGAAAGCCGTCGCGCGCCTCGAGGACGCGCGGCGGGCCTTCGACGCCCTGCTCCGCCAGGAGCGTCGCCTGCAAGCCTTCGCGCGACGCATGGCCGGCGTGCAGCCGCTTGATGTCGCCGCCGCCGTTGACGAAGGCAAAGAGCCCGCCTGAGCTGCTGGCCGCAATGCCGAGCGCATCGGCAAGCTGCTGCGACGACAAGCCGCGCAGCTTGCCGGCCGCCATGGCGGCGCCGAAGACCGCTACCGCGCCGGTCGGATGGAAGCCACGCTCGCGCAGCTCCGGATGACAGGCGCGGCCGATCGCGGTGACGGTCTCGTAGCCGGCCACCACCGCCTCGATCAGCATCTTGCCGCTCGCGCGCCCCGCATGGGCGAGCGCGAGCGCCGCCGGCACCACTGCACAACCCGGATGCACCGAACCTTGGCGGAAGCCGTCGTCGAGCTCGATCCCATGCGCTGCCGTGCCGCCCAGGAACGCGGCATCGAACAGATCGGCGCGCCGCCCGCGCCCGGGCACCGGCGTGGTTCCAGCCGGCCGCACCTGCGCCAGCACAGCCTCCGCGCGCGAGGCCACATCGCCGGGAGCGCCCGCAATCATCACCCCGATGGTGTCGAGAAGATGCCGCCGCGCGTAGTGGCGCACCTCCTCGCCGAGCGCATCGTGGCGCAGCCCCGCGACGAAACCCGCGATCGCTTCGGTCGCGCCCGCGGCCTCGCGCCGCGCCTGCAGCACATGCGCCTGGGACATCGCGCCCCCTCCAATCAAAATCGGGCGTGCAACGTCGCAGCATCTATGCCGCAACGTTGCCTGCCGTAAACGGCGGCATCTTACAGTATCTGTTTCCCGATCGCAGCCATGGCTGACGACGGCCCTCCGATTTACGCCGAGGGGACATTGCCGTGGCATGCTCCAGAGGAAACGCGCGTGGCTCGTGAACCGTTTATCCCGCTCCTGCGAGCCGGGAAATTAGTGTAACCTCTGCCGCGGGGGTTGGCTGCCCTCAAGGGCGCGCCCCGGTCCTTAAACGGGAGATTTCCATGGCGCGGACTTGGACCTTTGCGGCGGTTTCGGCCGCGGCCCTCCTCTCGTTGTCGGCGCTCGCACAGCAGGAAAGCCAGGGCACGGCATCGCTCCCTGATTTTTCCGGCGTTTGGGGCAACCCATACCTCTATGGGATCGAACCGCCGCTGTCGGGCCCCGGCCCGGTCGTGAACAAGTCGCGGCGGCCGCAGACCCACGACGCCGATGGCCGGCGCGTGACGGCTACGAACCCCCCACTCGTCAGCAGCGCCATCCGCCTGGTCGGCGATTACAGCAATCCGATCTTGAATCCAGCGGCTGCGGAAGTCGTCAGGAAGCACGCTGAGATGTCACTGGCGGGCCTGGGCTATCCGAGTCCGCGCAATCAGTGCTGGCCGGAAGGGGTGCCGTTCATCTTCACGAACTCTGCCGTGCTGTTGCTGCAGCAGCCCGGCAGGATCACGATGCTGTACGACGAAGATCACGAAGTCCGGCATGTGCGCATGAATGCGCCGCATCCCGCGCAGGTGACGCCGTCATGGTACGGGGATTCCGTGGGCCATTACGACGGCGACACGCTGGTGATCGACACCGTGGGATTCAAGCTCGGGCCGTTTTCCGCCGTCGATCAGTTTGGCACGCCGTTCAGCCAGGCTCTGCACGTGACCGAACGATACCGGTTGATCGACGACGAAGCCGCGCGGGCGGCATGGGACCGCGGTGGAAGGGAGAACAGCCGCAACGGTCTGGGGATCGGTGAAGGGTGGGCGCCCGACCCCGCCTACAAGGGCAAGGGACTGCAGCTCCAATTCACGGTCGAAGACAAGGAAGTCTTCACCACGCCCTGGTCCGCAACCAAGACCTATCGGCGCGCCTTCCGCGACTGGCCCGAACAGGTCTGTGCCGAAAACCCGCATAAATACGGTACCGAAAAAGACGCCGCGGTCCCGACTGCGATCCAGCCGGATTTCTGACGAGTGCGAAGACTGCGACCCGGCAAGCCCGGGCGGGAGAAGGGCATGAGCGTGCGGCTGCCTTCGCTCTGGTTAGCTCTGCTGGTGGTTGCAGCTGTGCCGGACGCGCTCTCTCAGGATATCGCGCCCGTCCTACGGCCGGCGGGAAGCGATGCGCGAAGTGCTGCAGCCGTGCCGGATTTCTCCGGCGTCTGGGCGCACCCCTATTTTCCGGGCTTCGAGCCGCCGGCGTCCGGCCCCGGACCGATCCTCAACAGATCGCGCCGAGCGGACGGGGTCGGCAACCCCAACCAGTTCGTTGGCGATTACACAAACCCGATCTTGAAGCCGCAGGCTGCAGAGGTGGTGAGAAGGCACGGCGAAATCTCGCTCGCAGGCGGGACCTATCCGACACCGAGCAACCAATGCTGGCCTTCCGGCGTGCCTTACATCTTTTTCCAGCACGGCATGCAGATGCTGCAGCTGCCCGACCGCATCGTGTTCCTCTATCTTCGCAATCATGAATTTCGCCTGGTGCGGCTGAACCAGCCGCATCCCGCCGCTGTCGTGCCATCCTGGTACGGAGATTCCGTCGGGCACTACGAGAACGACGCGCTGGTGATCGATACGGTGGGAGTCAAGACCGACCGGCCGTTCGCCATGCTCGACATGTACGGAACGCCGTTCAGTGCCGCCCTGCATGTCGTGGAACGCTACCGGCTCATTGATTATGCCGACGCCAGGCCGGCAATCGAGCGCAACAGCAAGGAGAACATCCGCTTCGGTCCGGCAATCCAGTCGCTCGTTTTTGATCCGAGTTACCGGGGCAAGCACCTGCAGCTTGCGTTCACGGTCGATGATGACGGCGTTTTCACAACGCCCTGGAACGCCACTATAACATACTCCGTCCCGCTGGGGTCCTGGGAGGAACATGTCTGCGCCGAAAGCCGATTGGGGTACTTCTCGACCGGGAAAGAAGCCGCAGTGCCGATTGCGGACAAGCCGGATTTCTGATTCGGCGAGCCTATCGGGCGGGAGCTCACCTGAAGCGTATCCGCAACAACGCCAAACGCAGCGGCAGGCGCGAGTTATAGATCGCCGGCAGGCGATGGCGAGCTGCCAGTTCTCTCCATCGGCTATCTCTCCGGTACTTACGGGCGAGGTCGTTCGCGGGACGCCCTCAGAAATCCGGCTTGTCGGCGATGGGAGTGCCGTAATCGATCGCCACGCGATTGCCTTCCTGACAGATGACCTCGGGCATGCCCACATGCCCCTCTTCAGCCTCGGTACGGCGCCCGGGGTTGAGGCTGTAGAGCCTGGTGCCCTGCCAAGGCTGCACGAAGGTGTCCGGGTCCTCCGCCGTCACGTGGATTTCGAGCTTCTTGCCGCCTTCGGTCAGGCGCAAGCGTTCTATGACGTGCAGTTTCTCGGTGTGCGGGGTGCGGAAATTGTCGGCAAAGGTCTTGGCGTTCATGCCGATGGTGTCGACGACGAGAGTGTCGCCTTGGTAACGGCCGACGGATTCTCCGTAGTAGGAGGGTTTCAGATCGGCGGCGTGGGGCAAGTTCAGATAGATGTGCCGCGCAATCCGGTCGGTTTCACTGATGATCACCACCTCCCTGGGCGTCTGCATGAAGAAGAACGGGCCGCCCGAGTTCCAGATCGCCGGAACGCCGTAGGGCCTGCAGGATGAGCCCGGCGTATAGGCGGTCTTTCCGGCAAGCACCTCGTCATTGTCCTTCTTCATGAGGTCCTTGGCCCACTGTTTGATATTGGGGTTGCTGAGGTCCGAGATGCGGAAGGTCGGCTGCACGCCGAGGCGGCG
>Ga0126381_100001704_pt1 | contig 23479 bp, 17 predicted proteins | sample PanSoiMetPlot_28_FD_96465 | JGI IMG/M metagenome (GOLD analysis project Ga0126381, IMG submission 96465) | Tropical forest soil microbial communities from Panama - MetaG Plot_28 | ecosystem: Environmental > Terrestrial > Soil > Tropical forest > Bulk soil | place: Panama | collected 2016-02-17 | reverse complement strand
GTACCGCTCGGCCGTGCCGACCCCCGTTATTGACCCGCGTTTGTAAACGGGGTGGGCGTCCCCCGAGCGCCTTCAGGCTTCTCCCTGGCGGCGAACCGCAGGAGCTTGCTCACCAGCGCGTCAAGATCGAGTCGGACTCCCTATTTTGATGGTGTTGGATCAAAATAGAAGAGCCGGCACCTGCATCGCAGACACGCTCCAGTTTGAATCATACCGCAGTTTTGGCGGCCCGCAAGGTGGCTGCCGCTACCCAACCAGATCCGGCTGCGAAAACAGAAAGTGGTCGAAATAGTAGTGCATCAGCAGCACGCTCAGCACTACTACGAAGTAGCTTTGGTCCGCCGAAAGCGGCGTCGTGGCGCGCACGATCAGCGTCAGGACGACGGTCACGCCGGTAGCGAGCAGAAAACACATGTAATAGACGCCCATGCCCTTGCGGCGCACCATGCGGCGCACGATCCCATCCGGCAGATCGCCGCGCGCGTCCCTCAGCCGGTTGATGAACCACAACAGGAAAAGGTATTGGAACGAGTGCCAGGTATTGTAGCCCTGGAAGAGGACGTCCAGGTTCGACCCCATCGGCAGACAGAACGAAACCACGGTAGTCACACCGATGAGCAACGCTTTCGGCACGCTGCCCTCACCGCGCCGGAATTCCGCCACCGTTTTAGCGATCCATGCCACCAATAGCGCGGCGAAGACTGCGCCGACGATTTCCGGCAGGTGCAGGCCCCGCGCCCAGGCCGGGAACGGCAGCACTACGCCGCCCACCCGGAACTGCTCTAACGAAAGCTTGTAAATACCGATCGGGTACAGGCCGGTGAGAATGAGCCCGTAATCGACCAGCTTTGACCACCGAGGTTCGGCCGCCCTCATGCGCGCCCGGTAGCAATCGGTCAAATAGATAATCTGGTGCAGCACGTGGAGGGAGGCCCAACTGAAAAAGAACGTGATGAGAATCCTGTATTGGTAAATTCCCAGCAGCACTACCGCCACCGGAATGATCAGCGCCATCGAAGCGTAAGCCGGATGGCGCGCGCGGAAGCGCGGATCCAGGAACGTATAGGTCACCGTAGAAAACAGGTGAGGTCCGCCAATCAGCAGTGACACCGCGATGTTAATCGCATCGATGGCCTGTTGGGGCGTCATCCAGCGGGTACTCTCCGCGATCCAGGCCACCACGAACGGAAGCGGCACCAGGGCCGCACTGCCGATGATCAGGGTCAGGTCCCACCACGGCTTGTAGATCCACCCCGGCCTCCGCCGGTCCAGGCACGGTGCCATAGCTGCCATAGCGTTGATCATACCGGATGGTCCGCATGTCGTTCAATATCAAATGGATGACAGAAAACATGTCCGGCCGGAGAGATTCGCCGTAAATCTCCACACTATCCTCTTGAATTTGGACGGTAATGGACATAGCATTGAAATCGAAGGACCGGATATTCAGATGAAACTGTCTTTAATGGTTCCGCTGCTCCTGGCAGCCTCGTGGGCCGCCTGGGCACAACAAGCGATGCCCCGTATGACATCGGTGGATCCGATGAACGGGAAAGGGGGGGATCTAGTCGCTGTTACCGGTGAGAACCTCCAGAAGGATGCCGTTGCCAAGGTGTTCCTCACGGACGGTAAGAACGATATCCCAGTCGAAGTAACGGAGCAGACCGCCACTTCCATCAAATTCAAAATCCCGGGCAAAGCACAGGCCGGGTCCCGGCTCACCTTAATGGTATTGACCACCGGCAAGGATGCCAAATACATCGAGCAGCCGGTCAAGCTGCAAATCGACGAGTAATGCCCCGCGCGGCCGGCGGTCGGTTTTTGCCGTCCGGTGCCGGCGTGACGTTATAGCCGTCGATAAGGCGTGGAGAGGTATTTTTTCGATTCCTGCGCCGCATCGGCGCCCGGCGCGTAGGCAATCGCTTTGCGATAGGCCGCGAGCGCCTGCTCGCGGTGGTGTGTCAGGTCGTAAATCTGCCCGAGCCGGAGCCAGGCGTACACACCCGTGTTCAGATCGAGATCCTGCGCCACTGCCGTCACCTTCCTCATGTTCTCCAGGGCATGGTCCAGGTCGTTGTACCAGAACTCGATGGTGCCTTCCTGAAAATAGATCTTTTCCCACGGTACGCGCTCGTATCCGGGCGCATGTGAGGTCTTCAGCTTTGTCACCTCCCGCACCGCTTCGAGCGCGCGCTCTCCGTCGCCCGCCATGCTGTACATCGTCGAAAGTTCCAGGCGCAGCAGAAAGTTCCGTGGAAAGCGGCGGATCAAATCCTCCACGATCGGAACCGCCTTCAGCGTCTGACTTTCCCGCCGGTAGAGGGCTCCCAGGAAAATCTCCGCGTCCACCCGGTTGGCCTTGCCGTTCGCGGCCACGTCCTGAACAATGCGGATACCCATTTCCTTATCGCCATGCATGCCGATGAGGAAGCCGAGCGTGCGCCATGTCCACGGCAGGCTGCCGATGATGTAGTCGTGCAGTCCCTCCACCAGGCGCGCATCCACGTCAGCCGGATCCAGTTGTGTGACGCGGTTGTGCAGGCGTCGCGCGGCTGTGGCGTCCTTCAGCGAGTTGCGCCAGTCCTTCTTCACCACCCAGAAATAGTTGGAACGCAGCCCGTAGGCGATTCCCAACGCGTACATGGCGTGTGTATCGTTAGCGTTGGCCTTGAGCTCCGCCTGCGCGAGCTCCATGGATTTCGCGACTTCGTCGAGAAACCACTTTTCCGTCTCCGGCGAAGGATTCAGCTTCGGCCGGCGCAGAAACGAATTCGTCCCAGAAACGAGTTCACTTTCCAGGGCGCCATCGCGGTACATCTCGCGGAACACGATGGCCTGCGCCAGATGGTTGTGCAGTTCCGGGTCGGACGGATTCTGTGCGATGACCTTCTGGAAATCGGCGATCGACTCCTCGTATTCGAGGTTGTAGAAGTGGTCGAAACCGTCCGTCACCAGTTGGTTCTGGGCGCCTAGGGGCGCAAGCAGCACCAGTAGGAGGATGGGGACGCGGACCACGTAACTATCGTAGCGTCCTTAAAGCATGCCGAGTGCTTCTCCCTCTACCCCGGCTAATAGGGTTCCAGCCAGATCGGCACCGGTCGAGTCGGGAGGAAGGAGCACCAGGACTTCGACCAAAACCAAGGGCCCGGCGATTTCTCGTGGGCCCGAAGCTGGCCGGAAAGCTAGACAGGAGGCCCCCGCTGTGAATCGCCCGCGAGCGATGATCAAGATCATCGTTCGCATCGTGACCGGCATGCGGGTTCGCCGGAACCGACAGTTGATCCGAGCGGCCGCGGCAGACTTCACCTGCCGCGGCGCTCGATCGGACGACCTCACGGCCCTCCCGAAAACGAGCGGCCGAAGAATTCAACGAATCTGCCCGAGCGCCCAGCGCGCGCTTTCCGCCACCACGCCATCGGCCGACGCCGCCAGCTTCTCCAGCGGCTCGCGGAATTGAGGTAACCCCTGGTTTCCCATCGCGATCGCGACGTTTCGCAGGAATCCCGAATAGCGCGCGCGTGAAACGGGCGTTCCCGCGTAAAGCGCGCGGAATTCCTGCTCCGTCAGCGCCGCCAGCTTCGCCAGCGGGGGCGCGAAGTCGCGAGCTTGGAACGACGGCTCTTCCGTCACCGGGGCGCGACGATTCCATGGGCAGACATCCTGGCAAATGTCGCAACCGAAAATGTGGCCGCCATTGCCGGGTCGCCGCTCGTCGGGAACGGCGCCGCGCTGCTCGATGGTGAAATACGAAATACAGAGCCGCGAATCCAACGTGTATCCGCCGCCGAAAGGCACAATCGCGGCTGTGGGGCATGCGTCGATGCAGCGGCGGCACGTACCGCAGCGGTCCGGCGGCGGTCGATCCGGCACGATCGCGATAGACACCAACAGCGCGCCCAGAAAGAACCACGAGCCGCTGCCCTGGTGAATCAGACATGTATTCCTGCCGATCCAGCCCAGCCCCGCGAGCCGGGCATAGGAGCGCTCCAGCAACGGCGCCGTGTCCACGCAGATTTTCGATTCGTACCCCGGGCCGGTGCTTTCGCGCAGGAGCGCGTCAAGCCGAGCCAGACCGCGCCGCATCACTTGGTGATAGTCCTCTCCCCAGGCGTAGCGCGAGATCCAGCCGAGCTCGGCATCCTCCATCCGGGTGGAATACGGCTGCGGCGTGTTGTACAGCTTTCCCACGCAGACGATCGATCTTGCGGACGCGAGCAGCCGGCGTGGGTCCGAGCGCACGTCGGCGCGGTGGTCGGTAAGGTAGCTCATCTCGCCGGCAAAACCGGCCTCGACCCAGTTGCGGTAAAGCGATAACTCCGCCACCGGTTCAGCCGCGGCGACGCCCGCCAACTCGAAACCGCACCTTTGCGCGAGCTCGCGAATCTCGCCCGAGGTCAAATCTCGAGCCCTACTGACCGCATCAGCTCGATGGCGTTGCTTTTCCGCACCACGCCCGGCCGCATGATGTAGTCGAAATGGATCTCGCCGTTTTCGACGCGATCTTCGAAATGCACATTGGCCGCGCGGCCGTCCAGGCCATCGACGATGTCGGCCAACGCCAGGTCGTGCGTGGTGATCAGGCCGGCGGCGCCGCGGGTCACCAGGCCGCGCACCAGCGCTTCGGCGCCGATCCGCCGATCGTGCGAGTTGGTGCCGTGCAGAAACTCGTCGATCAGGAAGAGCACCGGGCGGCTGCCGGCGGTCAAGTCGAGAATCTGGCGCAACCGCAGAATCTCCGCGTAGAAGCGCGACACGCCGCCCTGCAGCGAGTCGCTGACGCGGATCGATGCTCCCACGTCGAGCGGGGACAGCCGCAGCTTGGCGGCGCGCACGGGGGCGCCGGCCTGCGCCAGCACGGCATTGACTCCCAGCGTGCGCAGCAGTGTGCTCTTGCCCGACATATTGGAGCCGCTCACCACTAACAGCTGCAACTCGCCGCCTACCGTGACATCGTTGCGCACGGCTTTCGCTTCCGCCAGCAGCGGATGCGCGAGGGCGTGCGCTTCCAGGTACGGCCCATCTTCGGCGAACTCGGGGAAGGTATCGCACGGGTGCTCAAATGCATGGCTGGCCAGTGAGCAAAGCGCTTCGATCTCCCCGGCGGCAGTGAGCCACCGGCGCACGGCCGGGCCCGATGTGCGCCGCCAGTCTTCCACGCGAAATGTCAGGTGCGGCGTCCAAAGAATGAAAATCTCCGCCACGCGAACCAACGCGTGATCGCGTGAATCCAGGTAGTCCATCAGCCGGTTGAGGCTTGCCAGCTGGCTGGACGGCGGCAATCCTGCCGTGCGCAGAGCCGCCTCCATGGTTTCCAGCAGAGGCGAGTGAAACTGCTCCCGCTCCAGCCGCACCAGCACCTCGGAAATCAGGCGCAACTCGTGCGCTGCTCCTTCCACGGCGCCCGCCACGGAAGCGAAATCTTTCTTGTGGCGGTGCAGAAACCAGCCGTTCACGACGATCGCCAGCAGGAACAGATCGCGCGCCACCGACGCTTCGAGATCCGTCAACGGTACGATCCCGGCCAGGTGCAGCAGTACGCCGATCAGGCCGATCGCGCCCACCGTCCCCAGCGCGGTGGCGACACGTACCTGCAGCCGCAGGCGTCCGTCGCTCAGCATCGGCGGCGATTCGCCCCACGCCGCCAGCGAGATCGGGTCGACGCCGGTGCGCGCTTCCTCGGCCACTACGGCCAGGTCTTCTCGCAAATCGACGCGCGGCCGCAATTCGTCCACCGCCTGCTGCCGGGCGCGCACCGTTGCGGGATCGGCCGGCGAGAGCAGCCAGCGCGCCAACGTGTCCTCCCCGATGTGCGTGCGCGCCGTCGAAATCAGCTCGAATACGGAACCCTTGCCGAACAGGTCGAGGTCCTGCGCATACGGATGGGCCGGGTCGGCATAGCGGTCGCCGGGTTCCCCGGTACCAGGCCAAGCACCGTCCAGCCGCGCCAGCGCTTTTTCGAAATAGCGCACTGCCCGCCGCCGCCGCTCTCGTACCGCGAGCAGCCGCTCGTGGACTACGATGAGCGTCACGAAAACCCCCAGGGGCACCAGCACCCAGAGAATGGAAAGCCTTCCCGCCAGAGCCAGCGACACCACCACGCCAGCCGCTACAAACGACGCGAGCCGGTAATAGCCGAGCCGCCGGTGCCGCGCTTCCCGAGCGCCGACCTCCGTCCGGCGCTCGGCTAACAGTCTCGAATAGATTTCGCGGGGAGCGTCCATGATTCAGAAGACAGAAGACCGCAGACAGAATACAGAAGAAAGCGCGCCAGCTCCCGCATTCGGTCTTCTGACTCCTGGCTTCGGACTTCTTGCCTCCATGTTATATTGTTCTCTGCCATGCCGAGCGGTTACGTCCCGATATTTATTTTCCTGGCGGTGGCGATCCTGTTCCCGGTCGTCACGATCGTGGTGGCCAAGCTCATCCGTCCGTCTGCCCCATTTGTCACCAAGCTCGAAGCGTATGAGTGCGGCATCAAGGCGGCGTCGGATTCCCGCGGGCGCTACACGGTTCGGTTTTATATTGTCGCCATTCTGTTCGTCATCTTCGATGTGGAAACCATCTTTCTGTTTCCCTGGGCGGTTCGATATCGGGAATTCGCCTGGTTCGGTGTGGCGGAGGTCGCGGTCTTTCTGGCCATCCTCGTAGTCGGCTACATCTGGGCTTACAAGAAAGGTGCACTGGAGTGGGTCTGAAGCGGCTTGTGTTTGCCTGCGTTCTGTTCTTCTCTTTCTCTTTTGGATTCGCAACACTGGCCGATGCAGCTCCCATGCTGCGGCTGGTTTCGAGCACGGTAGGGCCGATCACCGTCGCTGCAGGCGCCGCCGGACCGGCGCAGATCGTCGAAGCGTATAACGCAGGCGATGGGGCGCTCTCGCTATCCGTTTCGTCGTCCGCTACCTGGCTCGTGCCCACCGTCGAAACCTCACGCGCGTGCCACACCACCCAGGCGGCCTCGACCTGCATTCCTTTGCAGTTCGGGTTGAATACCGGCTCCCTCGCCGCCGGCACTTACACCGCTACCGTAATGGTGAAAGATGCCAGCCCGGCGAGTGTGGATGCGCCCCAAACCATCACGGTGACGGTGCAGATCGGCAGCGCGGTTCCGTCGTCGCTCAATGTCTACGTAGCGCCGGGCGGCGTGAACGATACCAGTTTCTCGGTTCCGAGCAGCAGTTTCAGCGGCAGCATCACGACCGCCGATGGTAACAACTGGCTCAGCCTCTCCCTCACCACCACTGGCAGCTTTCAATTCTCCTATCCTTATCGAATTCGCATTGCACCTCAGGCGGGGAACGCGGCAGGCTCAACCTATACCGGAACACTCGTGACGTCCGGGTCGCCTTTCGCCGGCGATAACCAGACGATCGCGGCCACCATGCACGTCACCACCGAGCCCGTGGCGCAGGCCTCACCCACCAGCATTACCGCGCGGCTGGCGCAGGGCGCGCCGACCTACAACGCCTATGTATCGCTAGCCAACGCGGGGCAGGGAACCTTGACCGCGACGAGCGTTTCCGCCACCGGCCAGGGCTTTACGGCATCGCTGTCGGGGAATCTTGTGGTCGTAAAGTTCGATACCGGCTCCCTCGCGCCGGGCGACTACCCAGGCTCGGTTACGGCGGCATCCAATGCCGTTAACGGCTCGATCACCGTGCCGATCGACTTTCAGGTCGTGGCCAAAGGCTCTCCTTATATCCCGTACCAGGGCATTCTGGACGACGCCATTTTCCGGGCGGGCGATCCGGTTTCGCCGGGGGACATAGTGGCTTTGTTTGGCGAACAACTGCTGTATGATACGCCTCCCGCGCCGCCCACGGCTCCCCTGCCCACGACTCTCGATAGCGTGCAGGTGCTGGTGAACGGAGAAGCGGCGCCGCTCTATTACGTCTCCTATTTTCAGATCAATTTCCAGATCCCGGCCGATATTCCCGCGGGAAGCGCGACCGTCCAGGTCAAGCGCGGCGACGGCACGGCGAGCAATCTCGCATCCGTCGAGGTTGTTCCCCGCGCGCCGCGACTGCTGACGCTCGACGGCACCTATGGCGCGATCGTCAACCAGGACTTCAGCCTGCCCATGCCAACCGGAACCTTCGGGGCCTATCCAACCCGTCCCGCTCACGAAGGCGACGCCCTGACCATCTACGCCATTGGCCTGGGCACGACGACTCCGTCGGTAGCTTCCGGACAGCCGGCGCCGAGCAATCCGCTGGCAAATCTGGACACCATGCCGACGGTCGTCTTCGGCGGGGGGATTAGTCCCGCCACCGCCACCCCATTCTTTGCCGGCCTTACGCCGACCGCGTCAGGCCTCTACCAGGTCAACGTCTTCATTCCGCAAGGCGTGCCAAAGGGCGACAGCGTGAGCGTAAGCCTCGTTTTTCCCGGCAGCGCCAGCAACCCGGTATCGATCGCAATCCGCTAAACAGCGAACAGCCGGCAGCTTCGGCGCGCCCGCGGCGCGTCGCGGTTTTAGCGGTTGGCTGTCCGCGGCTGATAGCGGATAGCTGTTAGCATGGTCTTTACAACCCGTGAAACAATCCCCCATTTTGTGGCCCCAAGTCTATCTGTCGGTGGCGCTGACCACCGCCGCCACACTGTTGCTCGAGCTCTCCCTTACCCGCATCTTTTCCGTGGTGTTTCATTACCACATGGCTTTCCTGGCTATCTCCATCGCGCTGTTCGGCTTGGGGGCGGGAGGCGTGTTCTCTTACGTGGTAGCGGGCTGGAAAGCGCCGCTGTTCACGAAACTCGGGCGGCTCAGTGCGCTCAATAGCGCGCTGGTGATCCTGGCCCTCGTCGTTGTGCTGGGGCAAAGAAGTTCGCCCGGTACCTGGGCCCTGGCCCTTATCTACTTCACGACCGCACTGCCCTTCTTCGTTTCCGGCGCCGTGGTTTCGCTGGCGGTTTCCGAGACCATCGCCAACGTGAACCGTGTCTACTTTTTCGATCTGCTCGGCGCGGCCGGCGGATGCCTGCTGCTGATTCCCTTGCTGCGCGGCTTCGGCGGAGTGAGCACCGTCCTCGGCGCGAGTATCACCTTTGCCGCCGCCGCCGCCATCTGGCACAGTATGGCCGACTCCGTCCGTGGGCGCGTAGGCTCGGTGGCACTGGCGCTCCTGCTGGTCTGTTTTCTTGCCTATAACCAGCAGCACCACCTCATCGATGTGAAATACGCCAAGGACCAGCCCCTCACCGGCGAGATCTTTCAGAAGTGGAATGACTTTTCCCGCATCGGCCTGATCGATCGCAAACTGGAAGGCCGGCACAGCATCGTGATCGACGCCGATGCGGCCACGGATATCTTCCCGTATGAGCTCGCCAGCATCAGCGCGGCCCAACGCGTCCAGTTGATGAGGCAGGGACAGGCGATGCCCTACGTCTTGCGACCCGGCGCCAAGACGCTGATCATCGGGCCCGGCGGCGGCTACGACGTCGCGCGGGCGCTTATGACCGGCAGCCACGACGTCACCGGCGTGGAAATCAATCCCATCATCGCCCACACGATTATGCGGGAGCGCTTTCCGTGGATCAGCCACAATCTCTACCTGCGGCCCGAGGTGCACATTGAAGTGGAAGACGGCCGCAGCTACGTGCGCCGCTCCTCCGCCCGATATCAGGTGATCCAGGCAACCCTCGTGGACACGTGGGCCTCCACCGCCGCCGGCGCTTTCGCTCTTTCTGAAAACAATCTTTACACCGTGGATGCCATGCGCGACTATCTGCAGCATCTCACCCCCGATGGCGTGGTGGCTTTCACCCGCTGGGGCTTCCTGCCGCCGCGCGAATCCCTCCGTCTCCTGGTGCTGGCTCGCGAGGCGCTCGCCCAAATTGGCGAAAACGATGCATGGCGGCACGTAATCGTGGTGCGGGAAGGCCCAGCCTCCGGTTATGGCGCGCTCGATACGGTGCTGATCTCGCGCCAGCCATTCGCCGGATCGGATCTCGCGGTCACGCACAGCCGGACGGCCGCAACCGGTCTGCAAGAGGTGTACACGCCCGATTCGGAGGCGCATAATCCGTTCTACGACCTGCTGCACTCCACCCAGCCCGACGAATTCGAGCGCAACTACACCTTCGACATCACGCCGGTGACGGACAACCGGCCGTTCTTCTTCTATACCGTGCAGCCGCGCGACCTCTGGAACTTCATGACGAGCGCGTCCCGCGATGTCGAGGACTACAAAGTGAATCAGGCGGTGCCCCTGTTGTTCGGTCTGCTCGCCGTCAGCCTCGCGGCTATGCTCCTGATTCTCATCCTCCCTCCGCTGGTGCTCGGCACACGCCTGCCCCGCCAGCCCGGCGTCCGGACCTTTCTGTTCTATTTCCTGTTCATCGGCGCGGGATACATCTTCATCGAGGTCGGGCTTATCCAGAAGTTTGTCCTCTTCCTCGGGCACCCCACCTATGCCCTTACCGTAGTGATCTTTTCCATGCTGGTTTCCAGCGGCCTCGGCAGCGCGCTCAGCCGCCGCCTGTTGCAGCACAATGAAGTGCGGCTTATCAAGGCGCTCGGGCTGGTCGCCCTGCTGGCCGCGGCTCTGGGCCTGCTTACGGGATGGCTGCTCACGGTTTCGGTCGGCCTGCCGCTCCCCATCAAAGTGCTCATGACCGTCGGCTTACTGGCTCCGCTTGGATTCGTCATGGGCATGCCATTTCCCACCGGCCTGCAGAAGCTGGAGGAGTGGCATTCGCCTTCGGTCCGTTGGGCCTGGTCTTTGAACGCGGCAGCCAGCGTGCTGGGTTCGGTGGGCGCTCTGGTGCTGGCCATCTATCTCGGCCTCGTCCAAACCCTCATCATCGGCGGCATGTTTTATCTCGCCGCCTTAGCCGTCGTGGCCCGCGCCCGCCCGGGTGCAGTCACCGCTCCCACTCCGGGCGCCAGCCGTGTGGTGTTGGCAAAATAACGGTTAGCTCATAGCTAGGAGCCACGAGCCTCGAGCCACGAGACTAGAACTGTACGGTTTGGTGCCGGCAGCGTCGGCTCCCGTGCGCATCGCATGAGGCCCCGCTGGTTTATACTCGGCGTAGCTCGAAGCTCGCAGCTATGTTCCGCTTTGCCATTGTCCTCGCCATCCTCCCTGCCGCTGCCCAAGTCGCGTCGCACGGCCCCGGCGTGATCTTCTCGACTGAGGTTCGGGGAACGGGCGATAGCGCGCCTGTCGCCATCGCACTTGACGCCGCCGGCAACACATATGTTGCGGGAACCGTCGTGACGCCCGGCAAAACCTGCCGCGTGGCTCTGACGCGTCTGGACACGGCGGGCAACATCGTCTGGAATAAAGTCTTCGGCGGCTCGGCTTGCGACCAACCCAACGCGGTCGCCGTCGACCCACTGGGCAACGTCTACGTGGCGGGCCAAACCACCTCCGCCGATTTCCCCACGCTCAACGCCTTCGACGCCCAGATGCCCGCCGGTGGCACGGTGCTACCCTCGGGATTCGTCACCGCCTTCAGTCCCGACGGCAGCAACATGCTCTACTCCACCTATATCGACGGGCGCACTCATCAAGGTTCCTCGGGAACCGCCGTCACCGCGCTGTTCGTCGACGGCGCCGGCAACGCCACGCTCGCCGGTTATACCGATTCATCCGACTTCCCCGTGAGCGCGGGCGCGTGCCAGCCGGTCCTTGAGGGCAGCATCGCCGGCTTCGTGGCGCACCTTTCGCCCGATGGGGCCACCCTCAGCGGCGCCAGTTATTTCGGAAACGCCGCTCCTGCCGCTGTCGCTATCGATGCCTCCGGGAACTACTATCTGGCCTCTGCCGCCTCGGTTGCCAAACTCAATCCGGCAGCCGCGACGTTGCTCTGGTCGGAGCCTCTCTCCGTCCCCGGCTCGACGATTCAGGCTTTGGCGCTGGATGCCACGGGTGCGGTCTGGCTGGGCGGCTCGACCACGGCGCAGAACTTTCCCACCACGGCGGATGCCGTTCAGCCCGTCTTTCTAGGCGCCGGCTCGCAGGAGGGTTTTCTCGTCAAACTCGCGGGCGCCGGCGCACCCGTGACCTACGCCACTTACATCGGCAGCAGCGGATATGACGCGATCACGCATCTGGCAGTGGATATCAACGGCAGCGTCTACGCCGCCGGCACTTCGGCTTTTGCGCCGTTCGGCAATACCATCGGGTTCCGCCGCGGTGGCGAGTTTCTGGTCCGCATCGACGCCCCCGGCGACGGTTTGATTCACTCGATCGCCATGCCGACGGGCTTCGGCGCGCAGGCCCTAATCGCCGGTGGTGTGGACGATGTCACGCTGGCCGGGGGGGCGGGTCTGGTATCGCATCTCCAACTGGCGGACCTCACGCCCCTTTCCCTCACGGCTATCACCAATGCCGCCACGGGCCTGCCGTCGCTCCGCGTAGCGCCCGGCGAATGCGTCACGCTCTTCGCTCAGGGGGTGGGTGCTTCCGGCAGTCCCCAGGTCTTTTTCGATACCTTCCCGGCTGCGCTGCTCTACACCGGCAGCGACCAGATCAATCTGTTGGTTCCCTTCGAAATCGCCGGCCAGAATTCCACGCACCTGCGGGTAGTCGCCGGATCTCAAACGGCGTATAACGCCGACATCGCCGTGCTGCCCTCCCAGCCCGATATCTTCCGCTCCGCTGGAAGCACCGCCGCCGCCGCGTTCAATCAGGATGGCACGGTGAACAGCGCCGCTCATCCGGCCACACCGGGGTCCATCGTCACCTTATGGGTCAGCGGCGCCGGAATGTTTTCCAGCTTTACGGCCGATGGCTCGGCAGTGGCCGTCAAAGGGCCCTATCCCGCGCTGGCACAGCCGCTCTCCGTCACCGCCGGCGGCGCAGCGGCCAAGTTGCTCTATGGCGGCGCCGCTCCCGGTTCGGTCGCCGGCCTGGTTCAGGTGAATTTCCAATTGCCGCCCGCCGTGACGGGCCCGTCCGTTCCCCTTGCGGTCACGGTCGGCAATTGGACCAGCCGCGCCGCGCAGCTTTACCTGGCAGGGCACTGACCGCTTACCGGAAAAGCCGGTTCCAGGCCGCCGATGAGCGCGGATAAAACGCCGATCCTATCTCTTCTCCATCCGCGTTTGTCGGTGTTCATCGGCGGCCGACTGGTCTTCAGATCTTTCCCAAAATCCGGCTAACCCGTAAACACCATCCCCGCGATTGCAACCACCATGCCGGCGCATCCGGCGATCAACGCGATCACGGGGAACAGCTTCTTCCTCGAAATGAAGTACAGCGAGCAAACCACGACCGCGATCTCCAGCAGTCCCTCCCCGATGTCGTAGCGCAGCCCCCGGTCCTCGTCGGCGTCCGCCATCGTGTCGTCGCGCTGCGCCTCCTTCTGGATGTCCGCGGACTGGTCGCCATACTTTTTCAGCTGGGAGGAATAGTCCGCATGCATCTTGTCCGCGGCTGCGTTGTTCGTGCCCAATACCTCCAGCAGGTTCTCGCCCAATTCCAGGTTGTGATACTTCACGCGCGCCGATTGGTAGTGCGCCCACGCGTCGTTGGCGGCGGACTTATGGATGATCGCGGCCGTGTGCGTGCGATGGGAGGCGATGCTGACGACCGCCAGCGCCACCGCGAGCGCGGCGGCCAGTACACCCACCTTTTGCCCGAGCGGGTCGATCGCGTGCTCGCTCTCGTGATGGATTTCGAGTTCCGGCATAGGGTTTTCCCGTATTATAGGGCAGTGGCTGCCGACGAAGACTTCATGCACGAAGCGATCCGCCTGGCGCGCGAGGGTGGCGGGCAGGACGAGGTGCCGGTTGGCGCCTTGGTAGTGATGGACGGCGAGATCGTCGCACGGGCATGGAACGCTCCCATCGCGCGCAACGATCCCACCGCGCATGCCGAGGTTCTCGCGCTGCGCGAAGCCGCCGCGCGCGTGGGCAATTACCGCCTGCCCGGGGCCACTCTGTATGTCACGCTCGAACCTTGCGCCATGTGCGCGGGAGCGCTGGTGGCGGCCCGCATCGGGCGCCTGGTTTTTGGCACCCGCGACCTCAGATTCGGGGCGGTCCGTAGCAAGTTCCGCATCGCCGATTCCGGAATCCTGAACCATTCCGTGGAGGTGGTGGAAGGTGTCCTAGCTGTGGAGTGTGTTGCGTTGGTCCGCGAATTCTTCGCGGTCAAGCGGTGAGGCGCCGCCCGCTAGTTGTCGGCTCGTTCCGCCAGAATGCGCAGCATCCGTTCCGACTCGTCCTGGGTCATCAGGTTCATTTCCTGCCAGTGTTTGTGACGCCAGTGCATCTTGTCGAACACCGCTACGAAACCCATTCCGAAGACCACCGAAAGCCTAACGAAGAACTGGTCCATATCGCTCGCCAGTTCAGTATGGGCTAAGTTGATTACTAAAGGAAGTTCCAGACGTACCGTAATCCTTGGAGACTAGCCGAAAGTTATGGACCTCGCAAATCTTTTTACGGTGAGTACTACCGAGCGTTCCTTCATACTGTGAGCCCCATGACAAACCAGTCTCGAAGCCGTCTACTCGTCATCGCGGCTGCAGTCCTGTTCTCTACCGGCGGTGCCGCTATCAAGGCGGCGTCGCTGGGCGGATGGCAGATCGCCAGCCTCCGCTCCGGAGTGGGGGCGGTATTTGTGCTGGCAGCAATTCCCGAAACCAGGCGCCGCTGGCGATGGCGCATGTTCCCGGTAGCCGCATGCTACGCCGCCACGCTCATCTCGTTCGTACTGGCCAATCGCCTCACCACGGCCGCCAACACCATTTTTCTGCAATCGGCCGCTCCTCTTTATGTGCTGGTGCTCGGACCGCTGCTGCTTCACGAGCCGGTTAGGCGCCGTGATTTTGCTTTCGTGGCCGTCGTTGTCTCGGGCATCGTTTGTTTTTTCGTCGGCTCGCCTCATGCCGTCCGCACCGCGCCTGACCCCGTGCGCGGCAACCTGGCCGCGCTCTTCAGCGGCCTCTCGTACGCCTTCATGCTGGTCGGACTCCGGTGGCTGGCGCGGAAAGACGACAACAGCGCCATGGCCACGGTCGGTCTCGGCAACCTGATGGCCTTCCTGGCCGCGCTGCCGCTGGCGCTCCCCATGCCGCCTGTTACACCCGCGGACATAGCCATCCTGCTGTATCTCGGCTCGATACAGATTGGCATCGCGTACTTGTGCCTGGCGCGCGGCATCCGCCACGTTCCCGCCGTCGAGGCTACCGCGCTGCTGATGGCCGAACCCGCGCTCAATCCGCTATGGGCCTGGCTGGTTCATGGCGAAACGCCCGGATCCTGGGCGCTGGCGGGCGGCGTGCTGATTGTCTCCGTTTCTATCGGCGCCGCTGCTTACCGCGGCTCCGGCTCGGAAGCGGCGTGATGCTCCTCGATCGTCGCATTGATCGCCTTCATCCGCGCCGTTAGCACGTCCCACGGAGTGAAATCGATCTTCACCACACCGTAGTTGCTGTTCTCGCCGTCGAAACGTCCCTCTTTCGGTTCATCGCGGTATTCGAACCAGTGGTAGCCCACCATGCCCGGTAGCGCTACCAATGCCTCCACGTATGCCGCGAAGCCGCCGGCCCGGTCGGCTTGCGTCGCCACCGGCCTGCCCGCGCCTTTCGTATTGGGAAGCCCGCTATCCATCGCTTTAAAGCTGAACTCCGTCACCATGGCCGGCCGCCCCGCCAGCCGCGTGATTTGCCGCAGCCGGTCTACGGGCGCCGTGGGGGCATAGCTGTGAAACGAGATGACGTCGAAATACTCGCCCACCGCCTTTACTACGGCATCCCCGGGATATCCTGCGAACCGGCACCCCAGCACCATATGATGCGCATCATGCCGGTGGATCGCTTCCGTAGTGACGCGCCCGTACTCAGCCGCGACGAGCCCGGCGAACGTCAGCCGGTCTTCGTCTGTCGTCTCGTGCCCGAGATCCTTCACGAAAGCCTGCGCGCGCTCGAGCCCCGGCGATCCTCCCGGCATTTTCAGATAGCTGTCGAGCAGGCTGTCCTCGGACCGCCAGTCCTTGCCCCACCGCAGTTCGTTGTCCGTGAAATAGCCCAGCAGCCACACGTCGTCGGCATGAGGCGTGCAGGCGCGCGCCGCCACTCGGTCCGCGGCGTTGCGAAACTGCTGGCTGAAATAGTCTACGACGCCGCCCTTCAGCCACAAATCGCGCTCTACCGACGACGCGATGTTGATCACCGGCGCGTAAGCCAAGTTCTTGCCGTACGTCTCGCGCGCCGACCAAGCCCCCAGCGTGTTGAAGTTCCATTCCAATAACTGGCGAGTTGCGGAAGCGGCCCACGCCTCGGGTTCGGCTGGCGCTTTGGGCGAGTTGGCGGCTTCCGGAGAGTAGCTGACGTTGTCCACGCCCTTGGAGAAGAACCCGTGGCCCTCCGGCGTGATGAGCCACCACCGGCCGTCGATCCGCTGCGTATGGAAGTTGCCGGTCTTCGTGCCGCTGATCTTGAGCCAGCCGCCGAACCGGTCATAGCCTCGCGGCTGCGCAAAGGCGCTTGCGGCCAACGCCACCAACGCCAGCGAGATTCCAGGTTTCATTTGCCGCCATTGAAACACAATTCTCAGGCTGCCCACGCGCTCGCCAAGGCCGCCGCCACCCGCGCGTTCCCCCGCGCCAGAGCGATATTGGCCTTCAGGCTTCGGCCGCCCGTGATCTCCACCAGGCGCGACAGTATGTATGGCGTTACGCCTTTTCCGGAGATGCCGCGCGCCGCCGCCGCCCGCACCGCTGCTTCAATGTACGGCTCCATCTCCTCGCGCGGAATTTCATCGGCGACGCCGGCCGGATTGGCCACCACGGCTCCGCCCTCGAGCCCGAGCGACCACTTCAAATCCAGCAGCCTTGCGATCTCCGCAATCGAATCCAGCCGCAGCGGCACCGGCAGGCCGCTCGATCGGCTCCAGAACGCCGGAAATTCGCTTGTGCCGTAGCCGATCACCGGCACGCCACGCGTTTCCAGATACTCGAGCGTCTTAGGCAGATCGAGCAGCGCCTTGGCGCCAGCGCACACCACCGCCACCGAAGTCCGCGCCAGTTCCTCCAGATCGGCGGAAACATCGAAGCTGCTCTCAGCGCCGCGATGCACGCCGCCGATGCCGCCGGTCGCGAACACCCGGATGCCCGCCAGCCGCGCGCAGATCATGGTGGCCGCCACGGTCGTCGCGCCGGGCTGTCCTGTCGCGATAGCGTACGCCAAGTCGTTGCGGCTCAGCTTCAACACGCCCTTGGCGGCCGCCAGGCATTCCAGTTCCGCATCCGCCAGCCCTACCCGCACCGCGCCGCCCATCACCGCGATGGTCGCCGGGACCGCTCCGCCCGCGCGAACCTCCGACTCCAGGGACCGCGCGGTCGCAAGGTTTTCCGGATATGGCATCCCGTGCGTGACAATCGTGGTCTCGAGCGCCACCACCGCCCGGCGCGCCGCGATGGCGTCGCGCACTTCGTCGGCGATTTTCAGGGCGGGCATCGCCTCATTGTAGCTTCCGATCCAAAACCAGGCGGACGCCTAGGGTAATCCGCCCAGCCGCGCGAAGAAGGCAGACGGCATAAATCGACCCGTCCTGCCCCACGCCAACCGCGAATCCTGTACACTCGTTAAATTCAGGAGGTTGCTGCCTTGTTTATGCGCTACCGGGCGTTTCGCCGCCCGCTTGATCTCGCCGTGTCCTGCGCTGCCCTCGCGCTTCTTGCGCACGCCCAGTCTATCGACCCCAGGTTGTATTCCGAAATGCACTGGCGCTCCATCGGTCCGCCGCGCGCCGGCCGCGCCCGCGCGCTCGCCGGCGTAGCCAGCCAGCCCAACGTCTTCTACATCGGCTTCGATAACGGCGGCGTTTGGCGCTCCACCGATTACGGCTCCAATTGGGTGCCGCTCTTCGATAAGGAACCCACCGGCTCCATTGGCGCCATTGCGGTAGCGCCCTCCGACCCCAACATCGTCTACGTCGGCAGCGGAGCCGGCATCATTCGCCCCGACCTCGCCACCGGCGACGGCGTCTATAAGTCCAGCGACGCGGGCAAGACCTGGACCCATCTCGGGCTGCGCGATTCGCAGATGATCGCCAACATCGAAGTCGATCCCAAGAATCCCAACCGCCTCTTCGTAGCCGCCCTCGGCCATCCCTACGGGCCCAACGCCGAGCGCGGCATCTTCCGCTCCACCGACGGCGGCGCCACATTTGAAAAGGTGCTCTACAAGGACGAATACACCAGCGCCAACGACGTCCGCATCGACCCGTCGAACCCGCGCACGGTTTACGCAGCGCTCTGGCAGCAGCAGCAGGGATTCTACGAGAACGGCGCGTTCGGCGGCGCCGCCGGCGGCATCTTCAAGTCCACCGACGGCGGTTCCACCTGGAAACCGCTCACCGCCGGTCTGCCTACCGTGCAGCAGGCCAATCTCGCCATAGCGCCGGGCAGCCCGAACATCATCTACGCCACCGTCGCGCCTTATACGCCACCTAGCAGCGGTGGAGGTGGCCGCGGCGGACGCGGCGGCGGCGGTGGCGTCGGCTTCTACAAATCCAGCGATGGCGGCGAGCATTGGACCCGCTCCGAGACCAACGATCCGCGTCCCCTAGCCCGCATCGGCGGCGGCGATCTGCCGACGATCAGCGTCGATCCCAAGAACGACAACGTTGTCTATAGCTGTTCCACGGTTTTTTGGCGCACGGACGATGGCGGCGGCACCTGGTCGGCTGTACGCGGCGCGCCCGGCGGCGACGACTACCAGAAGAGCTGGATCAACCCCGAGCACCCCAATATCATCCTGCTGGTCAGCGATCAGGGCGCCGTCGTCTCCGCCAATCGCGGCCAATCGTGGAGCAACTGGTACAACCAGCCCACCGCCGCTATGTATCACGTCACCGCGGACAACGCCTTTCCCTACCGCCTCTGCGGCGGCCAGCAGGATTCCGGCTCTGCTTGTGTTGCCAGCCGCAGCATGGATGGCGAAATCACGTTCCACGACTGGCATCCCGTGGGCATCGAAGAGTACGGCATGGCCGCACCCGATCCCAAGAATCCCGACTTGGTTTATGGCGGCAAGGTGAGCCTCTACAACCGCGTCACCGGCCAGAAGGCGTCCGTCGGACCTCCGGGGCTCGGACGGGGCGGCCGGGGCGCCGCGGAGGAAACGCCCGCGCCTAACGGCCCGCCGCCGCGCACCGTCCGCACGCAGCCGCTCATCTGGTCGCCCAAAGATCCGAACGTCCTGTTCTTCGGCACCGCCGGCGTCTGGAAGACCATCAACGGCGGCCATAGCTGGACCGCTATCTCCGGCGATCTCACCCGTCAGACCTGGGATGTCCCGGTCAACGCCGGCAACTATGGTTCCGGCGTCACGCCGTCGCCCATGGGTACCGTCACCGCCATCGCGCCTTCCCCGCTCGACGTCAACGTCCTATGGGCCGGCACGGGCGACGGACTGATCCAAGTGAGCTTCGACGGCGGCACCAAGTGGACCAACGTGACTCCGCCCGAAATCAAAGCCTGGACCCGCATCTTCAACATGGATGCCGGCCACTTCGACACTAAGACCGCCTATGCGGCCGCCAACACGCTGCGGCTCGATGACTTGAACCCGCACTTATGGCGCACGCACGATGGCGGCAAGACCTGGACCGAAATCGATACCGGCATCGCCCCCGGCGCGGTCGCCAACTCCATCCGCGAAGACCCGCACCAGAAGGGGCTGCTTTATGCCGCCACTGATACGCAGATCTGGGTGTCATTCGACGATGGCGATCACTGGAGCTCGCTCCGCCTCAACATGCCCGCGATCTCAGTGCGCGATATCGCGGTGAAGGACGACGCTTCCTGCCTCTGCTCCGATCTCGTCGCCGGGACCCACGGCCGCGGCTTCTGGATTCTCGATGACCTCGCGCCTCTGCGCCAGGCCGCGGAAGCCTCCGCCGCCACGTCGGCGTACCTGTTCAAGCCGGCCACGGCGGTCCGCATCCGCTTCGGCACCAACGATCCCACACCGTGGCCGCCCGAGTTGCCCGCCGGCGAGAATCCGCCGCCCGGGGCGCTGATCGATTACTACCTGCCGGCGGACGCCCGCGAGGTCAAGCTCGAAATTCTCGACGCGCAGCACAACGTCGTCCGCACCTATGCCAGCTCGACTCCCGCGCTCAATCCCGATCCGGCCACCGATCCGGTGGCGTACAACAAGCTCTGCCAGGAAAATCCCGGCACCGCCGATTGCTCTCTACCGCTCTACTGGCCGGCGCCGCAGCAGGTACTGAAGGCGTCCTCCGGCATGCACCGCTTCGGTTGGGACATGCATTACGACCCCATTCCCGGCGCAGGCGGCGGAGGGCGTGGCGGCGGTGGCGGCGCCACCGGCGCCGTGCCGCACCGCACGTATCCTTCCGTGAATTCGCCTTGGGTGGCGCCAGGCGCGTATTCCGTCCGCCTCACGGTCGATGGCGAAAGCCTGACCCAGCCCATCACCGTCAAGATGGACCCGCGCGTGCAACTCACTGACGACGTCGCTCAGATTTTTACGCTCAGTACGCAGGCCGAAACCCACGCCCGCAGCGCTGCCGCCGCCTACAAAGACGCGCGCGCTCTGGCGGAAAAGATCAAAGCGAAACCGCAATCCGCGGCCAACGATGCTCTGCTGAAGCGCATCGACGAGCTCGCCCCTGAGTCATCCGCCCAAGAGTCCGGCGGTGGCGGCCGGGGCGGACGGGGCGGCTTTGGTGCTGCCGTACCAGCCACTCCCGCGACTCTCGCCAACATCGGCGCCCGCTTGGTGGCTTCCGTTATGCCGATGCAGGCTTCCGAGATGCCGCCCAGCGCGCCGGAACTTGAGACCTGCCAGGCAACGGAAGCTGAATACGCCGCGCTGATGGAGCGCTGGACCGCCCTCAAAGCAGAGTGAACGGGCCGCCCGCTCCCAAAACCGCTAACCGGCAGTAATGAGGGGCAGAACCGCCTGGTCTGGGAAGCGGGTCCCCAGACCGGGCCCATGCCAGCGGGCAGTTCCGGTCATTTTGTGATCACAAGCCGATGCGGCGATGTGCCAGTCCTGTAGCTACTGCGAATGATTCGGCCCCAAGCGCTCCTGGTTCGTAGCCTCGGTTCATCTGGAGCCAGCCGAATTTCTTAAATCGGGCCCTACCCCTTCTCATCACGGTAAAGGCTTCGCGATACTGCCTGCCGGTCGCGGCATCATGGGCGAGATACGGAAGCGCTTCGAGGAAAACCGAATTGGTCGATCAAGCGGTCCGATGCATCGCTGGCTGGTGATTGCGCCCGTAATCGCCCTTGGTCTTGCGATCCGGCCGGGGCTCGAGGATAGACGGGAAGGACGTCCGGCTCTCTGGCGGGCCGTCGTCACCAGTCCTGCGCATAGACCCGAGGTTGGTGGCATGGTGCGCGGGATATAGGAAAAGTGTTCGTCTTCACCGCTGTTCCGGATGCGATCTATCAGCTCATCGCCCAGCGCGGGCTGTATCCATTGGAAACGCTGGTGGTCGCAACCGTGCTGGCAATAATTGCATACGTTTGGATTTGCGGTCCTGTAACAGTCGCCTCGCATCATTCCTGCGCCCACGAACAGATCGAAGGACGTAGCCGGGATAGGGATGGGCGAACCGGCCCCACAGGAGAGTGCGGTGAGCCTCGCTCGAGCAAGCGTGGTCCCAGCCTGGAGGAAACCAAAGAAGCCCAAAACCTGGTTCCGCAAGGGCTCGGAGACAATACCCTCTAATACCTTAGTTTTTCGCTCCAGGCTGCGGATCGGTCAGCACCTTCGAATCCACCGAGAACTTTCGATAGTTGCTCCACTGGACTTCTTCGTCCTCGGCGAGGCGCTTAATCAGGCCTACGCGGCCGCTACCGGTCAGGAAGAGCCGCTTCGGCAGCCACAGATCGTCGCTCACGGGCATCTGCTCGAATACCAGACTGGCGCCTGGATTGAGACGCGCCAGGAATAAGCCCCATGCGATCGTCCCGGTGGTTTGTGCTTCTACCTTTGCCCATTGGTAGGTTGCTTTGTCGATCCACAATCGCCCGCGACCTTTGAGCAGCATCTTGGCATCGTGGCTCTTGGGTTGCGCCCCCGGACGCGGCGCGCCCGAAACCACCCAGACCGGCCTGCCATTTACGGTGGACTCTCCCTCCAGCTTCAGGTCGAAAAGATCGGGTATTTCCGAGAGAAACGCGAACTCGCGTTTGCGGCGTTTTTCGTAGTCGTCCAGGCGCCGCTGCTTTTCGGCCGGCGTTTCGGCGCTCAGTTTTCGGGATGCCTCATCCAATCTCCGCTGCTGGCTGCGCGCCTCCTCCGGGCTGAGCGGTTTGCCGTCCTTTTCGAAGGTGCGGCGTTGCGGCTCCCCATCCAGGATCAGCGTTTCCCATTTTTCCTGCTTGGTGGATGCTACCTTCCCGTGGGAGTCAAAGTGCCTTTCTGCGGATGTCCCCTGCCAGGTGTAATCCTTCATGCGGAGCCAATCCAGTTGATCCTGCGCAATCGATCGGCGCACCAGTTCGCGGGGGTCCTGCGCCCAGGCCATGGCCGCGGCCCCACACAACGCCAGGAGTACCTTTCCGCAGGCCACCATAATTCATTTTATCTCCGCGAAGCGTTATCTACCCGATCGCTACTCATGGCGCCATCGGTTCGAGATCCCCGAGCATCGTTGGAATCAGTTCGGAAACCGTGGGATGGATGTGCACGGCTCGCCGTATCACTGTGTACGGCGCCTTGGCGTACATAACATCCAGAATCGAGTGGATCGCCTCGTCGCCTCCCGTCCCCAGAATGGCGGCTCCGAGAATCTGCTGCGTTTCTGCATCCACCATTACTTTCATGAAGCCCTGCGTCTCGCCCTTCTCCACGGCGCGCCCCACTCTCGTCATCGGCCGTTTTCCAATCAGAGCCTTTCGTCCGGTGCGGCGGACTTCCGCTTCGGTCATCCCAGCGCGCCCGAGCGGCGGGTCGATATACAAGGCGTACGCCGTAATGCGGTCGCTGATCCTCCTGTGGTCGTTATCCAAGAGGTTCGCCGCCGCGATTTCCCCATCGTTGAACGACGTATGGGTAAAAGCTCCCCGACCATTGCAATCGCCGAGCGCCCAGATGCCGGGCACATTGGTCCGCAGTTCGTCATCGACGATGATGTATCCCCGTTCATCGACCGTTACGCCCGCGCGATCCAGCCCGAGGTCTTCCGTGTTGGGTCGCCGCCCTGTGGCCACCAGTACATGAGTACCCTCGACCTCTCTGGAGCCAGAAGAGCAGTCCAGGTGCGCAATCGCGCCGCGGCCACGGCTGGAAAAGCTTACACACCTTGCATTCAGGCGGATATCGATGTCCTCCTGCGCCAGAATCTCCCGGATGGTCTCGGACACATCTTCGTCTTCGCGTTGAATCAGCCGGGTTCCCATCTCGATGACGGTCACCGCGCTTCCGAACCTCCGAAACATCTGCCCGAATTCCAGCCCGACATAACTGCCCCCGATGATCAGCAGGTGCCGGGGAAGAGAATCGACATCCATCATCGAGCTGTTTGTCAGAACCTTGATCT
>Ga0126381_100001703_pt1 | contig 23494 bp, 17 predicted proteins | sample PanSoiMetPlot_28_FD_96465 | JGI IMG/M metagenome (GOLD analysis project Ga0126381, IMG submission 96465) | Tropical forest soil microbial communities from Panama - MetaG Plot_28 | ecosystem: Environmental > Terrestrial > Soil > Tropical forest > Bulk soil | place: Panama | collected 2016-02-17 | reverse complement strand
GAAGGTCCGGCTGCGGCCGCCGCCGAAGCCGGCGCGACCGCGGGCGGAGCCGCTGCATCGGCGCAGCCCCTGGCACGCCGGCCGGACGCCGGCCTGCTTTCACTGGCTTCGATTGCCAGCCACTACCGTATTGCCGCCGATCCGTTTCAGCTCGCCCATGACCTCGGCCTCGGTGCCCGCGACGCCGTCGGCGAGGACATCGTGCGGGCGGCCACCCGCATCGGGCTCAAGGCGCGGCTGTTGCAGAAGCAGGCGGCCGGGCGGCTCGCCTCGGCGCCGACGCCCGCCATCGTGCGGATGCGGGACGGCGCCTATCATATTCTGGTCCAGCGGCTGGCCGACGGCCGGCTGCGCATCGCCGATCCGATCACCCGTATCTTCAAGGACCAAAGCCTCGACGAGGCCGCGGCGGCGTGGGCCGGTGAGATCGTTCTCATCGCGCGCCGCTTCGGCGGCGCCGGCGTCGATCCGGCGAGTTTCGGCTTCCGCTGGTTCCTGCCGTCGATCTGGCGCTACCGCGGAGCGCTCACCCATGTCCTGATCGCATCGTTGTTCGTGCAGCTGTTCGCGCTGATCACGCCGCTGTTTTTCCAGATCGTCATCGACAAGGTGCTGGTGCACAAGGGCCTGTCGACCCTGGTGGTGATCATCGTCGGGCTGGTTGCGATCGGCCTGTTCGACGTCACGCTGCAATATCTGCGCTCCTACGCGCTCAGCCACACCACGAGCCGCATCGACGTCGAGCTCGGCAGCCGCGTGTTCGATCATTTGCTGCGGCTGCCGCTCAGCTACTTCGAGACCCGGCCGACCGGCCAGACCGTGGCGCGGGTGCGCGAGATCGAGACGATCCGCAATTTTCTCACCGGCCAGGGCCTGTCGTCGGTCATCGACTTGCTGTTCGCGCTGGTTTTCGTCGCCGTCATGTTTCTGTACTCGACGACGCTGGCGCTGATCGTGCTTGGCTCGGTTCCGTTCTATCTGCTGATCGCCTTCCTGGTGCGGCCGGCACTGCGGCAGAAGATCAACGAGCGCTTCAACACCGGGGCGGCGAGCCAGCAGTTTCTGGTCGAGTCGGTATTCGGCATGCAGACCTTGAAGGCCGCCGCGGTCGAGCCGATCCTGCGCAACGAATGGGACGACCGCCTTGCCGCCTACGTAAAAACCTCGTTCCAGGCCGTGGTGCTGGGCAACCTCGGACAGAACGCGATTCAGTACGTCAACAAAGTGACAACTGCCGCGGTGCTGTTTTTCGGCGCCAAGGCGGTGATCGACAACGATCTTACGATCGGCGGGCTGGTCGCTTTCTACATGATCATGAATCAGGCTACGGCGCCGATCTTGAGGCTGTCGCAGCTGTGGCAGAGCTTTCAGCAGGTGCAGATTTCGGTGCAGCGGCTCGGCGACATCCTCAACGCTCCGCCCGAGGCGCAGCGGCTTGCCGGTGCGCATCTGCCGGCGATGCGCGGCGCCATCAGAATAGCCGGGCTGACCTTCCGCTATCGGCCCGACGGCGCCGACGTGCTGCGCGACATCGATCTCGACATACCGGCCGGGCAGGTGCTCGGCATCATCGGTCACTCCGGCTCCGGCAAATCGACGCTGACCAAGCTCATCCAACGGCTCTATCGGCCGGACCGCGGCCAGATTCTCATCGACGGCGTCGACATCGGCCAGGTCGATACCGCCTGGCTGCGCCGCCAGATCGGCGTGGTGCTGCAGGAGAACGTGCTGTTCAACCGCACCATTCACGAGAACATTGCGCTCGGCAATCCGGGCATGCCGCGCGGCCAGGTGATCGTCGCGGCGCGGCTCGCCGGCGCCGACGAGTTCGTCGCCAAGCTGCCGCTCGGCTACGATACGCCGATCGAGGAGCGCGGCGCCAATCTGTCCGGCGGCCAGCGGCAGCGCATCGCCATTGCGCGCGCGCTCGCCACGCAGCCGCGCATCCTGATTCTCGACGAGGCCACCAGCGCGCTCGATTACGAGAGCGAGCGCATGATCCAGAACAACATGCGCCGTATCGTCAGCGGCCGCACCGTCATTATCATCGCCCATCGCCTCGCCGCGGTCCGCCATTGCGACCGCATCATCGCCATCGAGAACGGCGCGATTATCGAGCAAGGCACCCATCAATCGCTGCTGGCGCAGCCGCAGAGCCTTTACGCACGGCTTTGGGGCATGCAACAGCACGAGAGCGACGCCTGAAGCGAGACCTGTGTATGAGTGCGCAATCGGGACATCCCGCAGCAAATCCGCCCCCGTCCAGCGGCGGCAGAGCGCTGGTTTCACGCCAGCCGTCGCAGCTGGTCGGCCCCGATCGCGAATTCTTGCCCGCGGCGCTCGAAATCCTGGTGACGCCGCCGTCGCCGGTGGCGAAATCCCTGATGCTGGCGATCTGCGCGCTGTTCCTCGGCGCGCTGCTTTGGTCCTATTTCGGCTGGATGGACATCTATGCGGTGGCGCCCGGAAAGATTCAGCCAGACGGCGGATCCAAGGTGGTGCAGCCGGTCGACGCCGGCAAAGTGGTGGCGATCCGCGTGCAGAACGGCAGCCAGGTCAACGCCGGCGAAGTCCTGGTCGAGCTCGACCCGACCGAATCGACCGCCGACCGCGAAGCCCAGGCGCGCGATTTCGAGGCCATGAGCGCCGAGGCGGCACGCCGCAAGGCCTCGATTGCCGCCGCGCAGACCGAGGCGATGCAGCCGCTGCCAATTGCGTTTGCGGCCGGCATCACCGAGCCGGTGCGCCGCCGCGAAGAGGGCGTGCAGGCTGCCGACCTTGCCCAGCTGCGCTCGGCCATCGACGGCTTCAAGTCACAGCGGGCCGAAAAAGCCGCCACCAGGGCGCGGCTGCAGTCCACCGTCGCCGAGCGGCAAAAGCTCCTGACGCTGTCGAAAGAGCGCGTCGCGATGCGTGAAAAGCTCGACAGCCTCGGCGTCGGCTCGCGCGCCCAGACCATCGAGGCGCTGCAGACCTACGAAACCCAGCTCACCCAAGATACCGACGAGCGCGGCCAGATTGTCGAAGCCGAGGCCGCCATGGTCTCGCTCGACGGCAAGATCGAGCAGGTCATCACCCAGTTCATTGCCGACCAGTCGCAAAAACTTTCCGAGGCCGAGCACAAGCGCGATCACGCCGAGCAGGATCTCATCAAGGCGCAGTCGAAAGCGAACCACACCGCGCTCACCGCGCCGATTGCCGGCACGGTGCAGCAGCTTGCGGTGTCGAGCCTCGGCCAGGTGGTGACCAGCGGGCAGCCGCTGCTCACCATCGTGCCGCTCGATCAGCCGCTCGAGATCAGGGCGATGATCGCCAATCAGGACATCGGCTTTGTCGAAGTCGGTCAGAATGCCGTGGTCAAGGTCGACTCGTTCCCGTTCACCCGCTACGGCACCATCAACGGCACCGTCGAAAAAGTCTCGCGTGACGCGGTCGACGAACGCGACGCGACCGAACTGAGCGACGCCGTGAATGCGGCGCGGCCGCAGGGCGCCGCACCCGGCTCGCCGGCCAAGACGCAGAATCTGGTGTTTCCGGTGACCGTCCGCCTGGCGAAGCGCTCCGTCGACGTCGGCGGCAAGGAGGTGGCGCTCATGCCCGGCATGGCCGTGAGCGTCGAGATCAAGACCGGGCAACGCCGCGCGATCGACTATCTGCTGTCGCCGCTGCGCGAGGTCGTCAGCCAGACGGCGCGGGAGCGATAAGGCCGCGAGACTAATCCGGCTTATATCCGTCGGTCAGCGTCTGCAGAAAAGCGATGATGTCGCTCTCGTCCTGTGCCGTCATCGCCGGCGTCTCGCCGAGATGCCGATCGAACGGCGGATCGGCCACGTCGACATTGGCGTAGAACCGCACCGGGATGTCGTCGTACTTGAGCACTGTGCCGTCCGCTTCGCGCGGGTAGACCTTCTGCGGATCGGTGTCGCGGAAATTATAGAAGTCGAGCACCTCTTGCAGCGTCGCAAAGACGCCGTTGTGGAAGAACGTCCGCCGCGTCGCGACGTTGCGCAGGGTCGGAGTCGCAAACATCGCGCAAAATTGCGTCTGGTCCGCCATGTCGGTGCGTGTTGGCCCGCAGATGCCCAAGTCGAAATAATCAGGATTCTGATTGACGGCGAGCGCGCGGTTGCGCGGCGCGCCAAGCGCCTCGTACTGATGATCGGTGAACAGCGGCGGCAAACCATCGCGGCTCGGCCGGTCCAAATGGCAGCCGCCGCAATTGGCCTTCTTGGGATCGTTGAACAGTTCATAGCCGCGCAACTCGGCTTCGCTCAGGCGAGCCTTGCCTTCGAGCCAGTAATCGAACTTGCTGGTGTAGGGGTGGAAGCTCGGGTCTTCGACCTGATAGCGCCCGACCGCAAACATCGCTTCCTCGACCAGGAGCCTCGGGGTAGCGAACACGCCCGGACCAAACAGTTCGGCAAAAAGCTTTGCATAGGACGCGTTGCGCAACTTCGCCGCCACCGTTGCAATATCGCCGCCGTCCATCTCGCGCGGATCGAGCAGCGGCATGATGGCTTGATCCTGCAACGTGTCGGCGCGGCCGTCCCAGAACAGGCCGCCCTGTGGAACAATATTGGCTGCCGCTTGCGCGGATGCCGCGGTTTTTTGCGCGCGCTCCGCAGTCTGGCCCTGGGCGGCCATCTGCGCGAGATCGACATTTTCGTTTGCCGGGTCGTCAGGGCCGATGCTGAACGGCGGCTGCCGTTCGAGATAGGCAAGCGACGGGACCGCCCGTGCGCCCTGGGTTTCCAATTTCGGACCGCCCAGCATGACCGGTCCGTCGTTCGGTGGCCCATAAGCATGCTGCGGGCTGTGGCACGAGGCGCACGATAGCTGCCCCGAAGAGGAAAGACCGGTGTCGTAGAAGATCTGGCGGCCGAGTTGCGCCATCGCCGACAAAGGCGCTACGCGCGGGCGCACGAGATGAACTGGATTCGGATTCTTGCCGAGCGAATCTTGCGGTTGCGCAGCAAGGTTGGCGCCGGCCAGGGTAAGCAGGCCGGCGCCGGGCAGCAACAAGTACCAGAGACGCATAACGCTACGGTGCGCGATCAGTGGCGGTTCTGTGGCGCCGGGGAAACGACGATCCCGGTCTCCGGATCGAGGAAGAGCTGATTGCTGTTGGCACCACGATTCTGATCGCCGTGATCGAAATCGAACATGTCCATGATCGACCCGGCGCTGGCGTCGAACGAGCCGCCGCCAAGACGCTCGCCGTTGAGCCAATTGTCTTCGATGAACCGTACCACCGAAGCCTGCGAGATCCGCGTGTGGCTCACGAAGTTCTGCTTGGCGTAAGGCGAAATCACCAGGAAGGGAACGCGGGTGCCCGGGCCGCAGCGACCATTCACCGGCGTGCCGGCAAGGCCGTCGGGCTGCGGTTGTGACGTTACTCCGGTGCCGCACTGGCCCGGGCCGTTCACCTGATCGGCTGTCGGGTGATAGGACGCGCTGGTCGGGCTGGCATAGGCGTGGTCGTACCAGCCGTCGGAGTCGTCATAAGTCACGATGATCGCCGTGTCCTTCCAGTCCGGCTGCTGCTGCAGGAAGTTGATCAGATCGGCCACTCCCTGCTGTTCGTCCAGCGGATCCGAATTACCGGGGTGACCGTCCTGATAAGCTGACATCTTGATGTAGGACACCGCGGGGAGGTTGTTGGCGTTCGCTGCGGCAAAGAAATCCTGGAGATCGTATGCGTGATTAGCGGGATCGAGTGCTTTGCCGTTTGTCACCGTGCTGTGGCCAATCGCGTTAATCGAGCTCGGACGCGCATGCGTCGGATTGGCGGTCGAGGTGTAGTACTGGAACCAGGCGTGGTGCGGAATGTAATCGGTGATGGTGGCTCCGACGACATTGGTGAACGTGCTGCGCTGGCAGCCCGTGGTGCCGTTCGCGTTCTGGGCTTGCAGATTGAAGCCGCCCATGAAGCTGCCCCAGCTGATGCCGGCCACATTGAGCAGATCGCCGATGTTCTTGCTTGCCATCAGCACCTGGCTGGTCGCGCTCGAGCAGGTATCGCCAGCCGGATCGATATCGCCGATCAGCGTGAAGCCGCCTTGGCCATCGGCGACCAAGCTTGAGTTCGGCGCCGCACCTCTGACCTGGATTCCGCCATTGTTTTGACCGGCGATGACTTCGAGCGCACCCGGCGACGACGGACCATAGGTGTCGGTATAAGCGTTGTCGTTCATCGCGAAGTACTGAGCGTAATTCCACATCGCCGTGACGGTATTGCCGTCGAAATAGCCCATCACCTGGCCGGTGGTACCGAAAGCGCCAACGCCGCCGGGGGTGCCGCGGCCGGTAAATTTCGGAAACAGATCGGCCGCGCCGTTATCGTTGGCCTGCTGCTCCGGCGTATAGGCGTGGTTCTGCGATTTGGTGTTGGCCTGCGTCCGATCGAGGCGGAACGGATTGCTCGCACCGGCGCCGTTCGCCGGATTGAGATTCGGGTTGTTGGTGAGCAACGCAGGGTTTGCGGTATAATTATTTGACGCCGGCGTCCCCTGTTTCGCTATAAACGGGATTTCGCCTTGCGGATTTCCTGCATTCGGGTAGGTGCCGAAATAATGGTCGAACGACCGATTCTCCCCGAAGATGACCACAAGATGCTTGATCGGCGTTGCCGTTTTATTGTCGCGGCCGTTGCCGTTGTCTGAATCGGCGCGAGCCGAACCGCTGCAAACTGCTGCAACCGCAATCAGCGATACCGCGGCGGCGGTGGAAAGCAAAAGCTGTTTCATTGTGATGCCCCAGAAATGTCGCTCCCGGCAACATTTCTAGTTCACCGTTCATGACCGGTCTGTGTCAGCTTTGTAACGACAGCGAACTTCATCGCGTTGCGCGCCGCGTGCGATGACGCTGTGTAGATCGTGGACAACGATGCAAAAAAGCGCGTGCTGTCGCAATGCCGTCGCATCCGGACCCCGCATGTCCGGCGTCGCTACAAAACCCAATGAGGAGAAACGACAGACGCCGTGTCGTTTGCGCGAGCATCGGACGCCGTCATACCGGCGTCAGGGCAGCGCCACGGCATTCGCGTTCACGGTTGGAATTGCCTTGGCAACCGACTAGACTCCGCACGTCCGGTGGGGATGCGCGAACAAGATTTGCGGACAGCATGGTCAAACGATTAGGCACGTACAGCATTGCGGCGCACGCCGTGAGCGTCGTGGTCTTTGCCGCGCCTGGCCCGGCGCACGCCGTGACCGTCCGCCAGGGCGTCGCCGCCTTGCAGCGGCACGACTACAACACCGCAGCCGCGGTCTTTAATGCCATCGCGCAACGGGGCGATCCGAGCGCGCAAGCCTATCTGGGTCTGTTGTACTCCAAGGGCTTTGGCGTGCCGCAGAATTACACCGCCGCGGCGTTCTGGTACCGGCGCGCCGCCGAGCAGGGCCATTCCGGCGCGCAGTACATGCTGGGCCTGCTGTACGACAGGGGTTTCGGCGTGCCGCAGGACGTGGTCGAAGCCGAGAAGTGGCTCATCCTGTCCACTGCCGGCGCCAATGGGCGCGGCGCCGAGGACCGCGCCCGCATCCGTGATGCGGTGCGTACCAAGATGACGCGTGGCGAGATCGCCAAGGCGCGGCTGCGCGCCATCGAATGGGGACCGCATCGCGAGCGGTGAGCAATGCCGCCATTGCTTCCCGCTAATGCGCGGCCGTGATCGTCTGCGCAATCCAACCGAGCCAGATCGCCGGCGCTAAAAACAAGCCGAACGGCAGGCGCGTCGCCGCCGTTACCGGCCGGTGCAGCAGGTAGCGCCACACCACATATGTGACGATGGCCGCCAAGGCGGCCGCCTCGACGACCCAGGCGATCGTGACCCAATCGAGCCAGGCGCCCGCGACTGCCGCCAGCTTGACGTCGCCCATGCCGAGCCCGGGCCGGCCGCGCAGCCACTGATACAGTAGCATCAGCGCCAGAAACGGCAGCGCCGCGGCCAGGGCGCGCAACAGACAAAGCGTAATCGCCGAGACAATCGGTTCGGCGCCGAACAAGGCCTCGAACAATACCCCGAGCAGGAAGGCAGGCGCCGTCAATACGTTCGGCACCAGAAAATGCCGCGCATCGCTGACCGCGACGGCGAGCATCAGCAGCGCCAGCGCCGCGCCAAACGCTCCGGCAAGATTGGGACTGACCGCGAAGCTGACGCCGACACCCAGCAGACCTGCCAGCGCGACGACGGGCAAAGCCTTGCGCAACACTGCCGGGTTATCGGGATCGGACCACCGGCCCATCCTGGATACCGGGATAGTTGCGGCCGACGAGATCGCCGTTGAGCTTGGACCGCATCTCCTCGGCGATACGGTGGGCGTCGACCGGATCGCGGATCACGACCGGTCGAATGAAAATGATCAGCTCGGTCCGCACCTTCGTGCCGCTTTGCGTCGCGAACAGGTCGCCGATGCGGGGAATCTGATCGAGGCCGGGAATGCCCTGGCGCGTGCGGTCGACTTCATCTTTGATCAGACCGGCCAGCAGCACGGTTTGGCCGTTCGGCACCGCAATCGAGCTCTTGATACTGCGGTTGGTGATGGTCGGGGTCAGGCTGTTGGTCGAGGTCGGCGACACCGCGCTGTCTTCCTGGCTGACGTCGAGCACGACGGTGCCGTTGGCGCTCACCCGCGGTACGACCTGGAGGATGATGCCGGTGTTGCGGTAATCGATGGTGTTGACCACGGTGTTGTTGGCGGTCAGCACCGTCGCCGACCCGGTCGAGATCGGCACCTGGTCGCCGACCTGCAAGGTTGCCGCCTGATTGTTGAGAACGACCAGCGACGGATTGGACAGGATCTTGGTGCTCGTCACATTATCCAGTGCGCTGAGCACGATATTCGGCATGTTTTGCGAGCCGACCAGGAAGTTGAAGCCCGGCACGACTTGCGACAGGACCGTGCTGCCGAGGCTGGTGGTGCTCAGCAGCGAACCCTTATCCGCCGGCAGCCCGATATTTTGGCTGCCGAGAAAATACTGCACGCCGTAGCTCAGCGTGTCGTTCAGCGTGACCTCGGCAATGGTGGCCTCGATGGCGACCTGAACCGGCGGCCGGTCGATCTGCCGCAAGGTCTGCGCCACGATGCGCTGCGCTTCCTGATTGCCGTAGACCAGGATCGAGTTGTCGGTCACGTCGGGCGTGATGCGCAGGTTGGCCAAAATGGCCTCGCCGGCATGACCACCGGCGCCCGCAAAGGGTCCGCCCGGTTGGTTCGCGCCGGTTTCGGCGCCGGCCCCGCGCTGCAATATGCCGCCGCCCGCTGGGCGCGCGCCGGCGCCAGCGCCGCCGGGGCTGCCCTGGGGCACGACTTGAGCGCTGGCTGACGCCGAGGCCGGGCTGGGCGGCAACGCGCTCAACGCCGCAAGCGGCCCGCCGGAGCTGGTGATCGAGACGCGGCTTCCCGGCGCAAGCTGGCTCTCCGCCGAGTTCAGCGATTCGGCTGTTTGGCCGAGCAGCATCTGCGAGAGCAACGATGCGATCTGCTTGGCGTTGCCGTAGCGCAGCCGGTACACTTTCAGGTTCGCGCCTTCCATGTCGGCGCTGTCGAGCCGGTTGATCCAGGTCGCGGCGGTTTTCAGATAGGCCGGCTTGCGGCTGACCACGAGGATCGCGTTGAGCCGCGAAATGGCCTGGAATTTGACCATGTTCTGGGTCAGCCCACCCTGCCCCGCATCCATGATCTTCTCGATCTCGCTGATCACCGGCTCGGGCGTGCTGTTCTGCAGCGGGAACACGCCGACCGATTGGCCGCGCATCCAGTCGCCGTCGAAGCTCAGCACGGTTTCGACCGCGGCGCGGCGATCCGTTCCGCTGCCCTGGATGAGCAGCAGGTTGCGCGCATTGTCGACCCGCACCGCATTCGGCTTGACGCCGAAGCCGTCGAGCAATTTCAGAACCGCTTGCGCCGACACGTAGCGCAGCGGGATCACGGTCACGCCAAAACCCGGCTGCGTCGCTTCGGCGGTCTCCAGCACGCCGTCGCCGAGCGCATCGGAGGCCGGCACAAGACGATAACCCTCGCGGTCGTGCAGAAGCGCCACGTTCGACATGCGCAACGCACTTTCGAGCACGTACAGCACGTCGGACTTGGGGACCGGACGGCCGGAGGCAAGCGTGATCGTGCCTTGGACGCGCGGATCGATGGTGTAGCCGGCGCCCATGATGTCGCCGAGCACCACCTTGGCGACCGTGGTCACCGGCGCGTTCTCGAAATTCAGATCGTAGCCTTCGCCGGCCGGCAGATTGCGGCTGCCGTCGTTCGGCGAATCCATGCCGGCGCTGACATTGCCGAGATAGACCGCCGCCCGCGACGGCCGCGGATTGCCGCCGGTTTGGACCGGATCGCCTTGCCGCGGCGACAGATCGATGGCGCGGATCTGATCGGTGACCGATTGCGCGCGCTGGTCGTGCGGCACGCTTTCAATCGAAGGCTGCGAAAAGAAACAGGCGGCGAGCCCGAACGCAATTGCGCCAAGCCCAAGCCACCGCGCAGCCACCAGAGCTACTCGTCGCACGCGGATTACTCCCACCCAGTTCCACACCTTACCGCATCTCGCGGCCGCCGCAAAAGCGCCTTGTGGCGCTCGCCGCTCCAGGACGGCCACTTTTTTGACAAGATACCGCATCGGCGAATTGGTGCTGTGTCCGCCGGCTGAGCAGCCGCTGTTTATTGAGTTTTGGCGCCGTTAGAGCCGATGCGGACCGGAGCCCTCGTTTCGGCCGTTAAGGCGAGAAAATCCCGGGGCTTGTCGCCCCGGGATCCGCTTTGGACCTGTGGTCTCGCGCCGCGATCAGTTGAAGTCGAACATGTCGAACAGATCGCCGACCGCCGGCATGTTCACCGGCACATAGGGATGGTTGGGGTCCATGTTGGGATTGTGCAGGTTGTCCCGGCTCCGCGCCGTCAGCGGGCCGAGACCCCAGTTGCGCTCAATGAACTTCACGACCGACGCGTGATCGTTGTAGCTGTGCACGACCTTGCCGCCGCGTGAGTACTGCGAGACGACGAGCATCGGAATCCGCGGGCCGTCGCCGAAAAAGTCGACCGGCTGCATGAATCCCGAGTCCCAATAGCCGCCGCCCTCGTCGAAGGTGACGAACAGCGCCGTGTCTTTGAACAGGTCCGGATGGCTCTTGAGCTGATCGACGATGTTCTCGAGCATCGCCTCGAACAGATCGAGCTTCGAACTCGCCGGATGGCCGTCGACCAGGCTGTCCGGCTTGACATAGGCGACCGCCGGCAACGTCCCGTTGTTGATCGCATTGAAGAAGTCGATGGCATCCTTGATATGCGCCGACCGCTGAGCCGCATTGCCCATGATCGACGTCGCATAGCCGAACGGATTGCAGATATCGCAGTAGTTCGCCGCGATCAGCTGGTCTGCCGGATCGGTCGAGCCATTGGCGACGCGAACCGCTGCATTAAAGCCGCCGCCGTAGTACGCCCACGATATGCCCTTCTCGTTCAAGGCATCGCCGATGGTGCGCAGGCTCGAGGGCGGCACTTTGCTGCCGCTCAGGATGGCGGTGCTGTCGATGACGCCGTTGGGCAGAAAGCCGGGGCTCATGTTGTTGATCATGTAGAACCGGCCGCTCGCGCAGTTCGGCGCCGGGTGCCAAGGCAGGGTCGCCAGATAGTTCACGATTGCCGGAATCCCCGGCTGCGTCAGGTCGGAACAATTGGTCCAGCCCTTGTCGGCCTTGAACGCAACGTTGGTGGGCAGCTTCGGATCAGGATTGGCGACGCTAGCCGGCGGCGGAGCCATCTGTCCTTGAAAGGTGTCCCACGGCATGGCGTCGGCGTCGCCGATCATGATGTGTTGGACCGCGGTGCCGCCCATGACCGGCTGATGATAGTTGTCATTGAGCGTATATTCGTCGGCGAGCCGTTTAAACACCGGCGCGTCGCCGTTGTTGACATTGTAGAAGCCCATCGCATTTCCGCCCGAGCCGTCGTCGCGGGCGACGCCGACGAATGGATAGAGGTCGTTCAGGCAGCCGGAGGGATTATCGGGAGTCGCATTGGCGGTGCTGCAATCGGACTGCTGCCACATGTGGAATAGCCGATGCACCATGTCGCCGGTATAGCTGTCGTAGGGCAGCGTCGCTCCGGTGATCTGGAACTCGCCATTCGGCAGGTTGCTGGCGTTGGCGACCCGCGTGTCTTCGGTAAACATCGGAAGGCCGCTCGCGCCGGTTCGCAGCAGTCCGAGGTCTTGCTTTTCGAACGATGGCTCGAGTATCGGCAGCTGCGAATCGGGGACGTCGGCCGAATCGAACGGGGCCTGGCCGTTGCTCAGCGGGCCCGGATTTTGCGGAATGTAGGCCGTGTTGGGCTGCGGCAGAATCGGATACAGGGACCTTCCCGCCGTCGCGTGAAAGTCGATGAAGTACGTCGCCGGGTAGGGCTGCTGGATGAAATATTGCTGCGCCTGAGTATTGAGCACCGTCATTCCCGACGAACTGACGATGCCTTTCGACAGCAGATTGGAAACGGATTGGCCCTGCTTCGGCCGATACATGCCGAAGATGTTGTCGAACGTGCGGTTCTCGGCAATCAGTATGATAACGTGCTTGATCGGTGTTGCGGTTGCCGGCCCGCCTGAATTGTGTGGATTGTCGGCCATGGCAGTGCCGCCCGCCGCGGCGGCAAGCAAAGCGCTGCCAAGCGCCGTGGTCAGCATCAAGCGATTTCGATTGGGAGAGCATCGAGTCATAGGTCAGCCTCCGTTGTTTGTGCAACGAAGGCACGCTAGCTACGCAGCGTGACAGTCATTTCGCATTTTTATTTTCGTTCCGCGCTTTTATTTTCTTCGCATCCTGTGATTTGTCATCGCGCTTTCACTACAGATTCAAACTCGTGGAGTAGCGGAGCAAAAATTTCTCGATTCGCCGCCGCCAACGGCAGAGTGTTCCCAGCGCGCCACTTTTTTGACAAGAAAACGCGGCTTTGTTAGTCGTGGACTTGCGGGCTTAAATATCTGGGTTGTGTCGGGTTTCCAGCAGTCGGGTCCAGGCGTCACAGTCATGCACGGCGCGTCACGCGAGACATTCGGCGCTTATTTGGTCGAAAAGTATGCGTTGCCTCGGGCCGCGCGCGGCGCCGCCGGCGCGCAGGCGGGCGTGCGGCCGCTGCGCGAACTCTGGGAATCGACCGAGCTGTCGGCGGCGGAATTCGCCGATGAAATCGCGCATTTCTTTCGCCTGCAGCGCATCGGCCTGCCGGAACTGCTGGCCGGGGAGCCGCAGGTCGACGGCTTCTCCAAGCGCTTCCTGCGCGAATCCATGGTGTTTCCGTTCCGCGCCAACGACGGCGGCGTGCGGCTCGCAGTCTCAGATCCGCTCGACACCGCCGCCATCCGCGCCGCCGAGATCGTGTTCGGCGGCAGCGTCGACCTTGTCATCGCGTCGTTCGAAGACATCGCCACGGTGCTTGAGCGCCAGGATTCCGGCGATGCCGCCGAAAGCGATGCGCGCGAAGGCGCCGGCGGCGACGAGGACATCGACAACCTGCGCGACCTCGCCAGCGGCGCGCCGGTGGTGCGGGCGTTCAACGATCTGCTCGAGCGGGCCGTGGAACTGCGCGCCAGCGACATTCACGTCGAGCCGTTTCGCAGCGGGCTCACCGTGCGCATGCGCGTCGACGGCGTGCTGCGCGCAGTGCCGGCGCCGGCCGGAATCATGCCGCAGGCGCTGGTGTCGCGCATCAAAATCCTGTCCGGGCTGAACATCGCCGAGCGGCGGCTGCCACAGGACGGCGCCGCGCGGCTGCGCGTCGGCCGTTCCGAGATCGACGTGCGCGTCGCCACCATGCCGACCCAGCACGGCGAGAGCGCCGTGGTACGCCTGCTGCCGCGCGACCGCGGCCTGCTCGAATTGAGCAAGCTCGGGCTGGCGAGCCGCGACGACGGCAAGCTGCGCAAACTTCTGGCGCTGCCGCACGGCATGATCGTCATCACCGGCCCGACCGGCAGCGGCAAGACCACGACGCTTGCCACCATGCTGTCGATGCTCAACGAGACGACGCGGAAAATCCTCACCATCGAGGATCCGGTCGAGTACGAGATCGCCGGCATCAATCAATCGCAGATCAAGCCGTCGATCGGGCTGACCTTCGCGACCGCGTTGCGCTCGTTTGTCCGGCAAGACCCTGACGTGATCATGGTGGGCGAAGTCCGCGACAGCGAGACCGCCCATATCGCGATCCACGCGGCGCTGACCGGCCATCTGGTGCTGACGACGCTGCACACCGAGACGGCCGCCGCCGCCGTGCCGCGGCTGCTCGACCTCGGCGTCGAGGGCTATCTCCTGAAATCGACATTACGCGCAGTGATCGCCCAGCGCCTGGTGCGGCTCCTGTGCGACCGCTGCAAGACCCAGCGCAAGCTGACCGCGCAGGATCTCGCGCTCGATCCGCGCTTCGGCATCGTCGGCTTTGCGGCGGGCGACGTCGTCCATGAAGCGCATGGCTGCGAGCGCTGCGGCGGCACCGGCTATCGCGGCCGCGCCGGCATATTCGAGGTGCTCGAAGTCGCCGACGAGGTGCGCAATCTCGTCGGCTCGCAATCCGACGCCAACACGCTCGATCACGCCGCCATGCACGCCGGTATGACCACGATGCTGGACGACGCCATCGCCAAATGCCGCGCCGGCCTGACCACGGTCGCCGAAACGCTGCGCGTGACCACGGTGCGGTGAAGCGATGCCGAATTACCGCTATCGCGCATTAAACGGCAGCGGCGAACTGATCAGCGGCGCGATGACCGCGCAATCGGCTGCCGAAGTCATGGCGCGCATCGAGCGATTAGGCCTGGTGCTGGTCGAGAATCTCGCTCCCGACCAGGGCACCGCGGCAACGCGCAGTTTCGGCCTGTTCAACCGGCCACGGCCCGAAGACGTGACGGTTTTCACCCGCGATCTCGGCCTGCTGCTGCGCGCCGGCGCGCGCGTCAACGACGCGCTCGACCTGTTGGCCGGCGATCGCGACATCGGAAGGCTGCGCCCGGTCGTCGCCGACGTGCGCTCGCACGTGCTCGCCGGCGAAACTTTTGCCGATGCGCTTTCGCACCATCCCGATCTGTTTACGCCGATGTACATCGCTTTGATCCGGGTCGGCGAAGCCTCCGGCGCGCTCGACAATGTGCTCGAAGTGCTGGCCAACGAGCGCGCGCGCGCTGAAGCACTGCGCCGCAAGCTGGCCGAGGCGGTGCGCTATCCGGCGTTCATTCTATTGGCCGCAAGTTGCGTGATGCTGTTCTTTCTGACGTTCGTGCTGCCGCAATTTGCTTCGGTGCTGCATGATCTCGGCGCCAAGATCGATCCCGCGCTGGCGACGTTTTTGTCGCTGTCGGCGTTCTTGCGCGGCAACGCCAATGCGATTGCGGCGGTGCTACTGGTCTGTTTATCGGCCGGCTGGCTCGTTCTGCGTCGTGCCTCGGTGCGCGCCGCGGCCATGACGGCGTTGGTGCGCCTGCCGCTCATCCGCCGCGCCATGCCGTACTACCGGGCGCCGCTGTTCTGCCGCAATCTGAGCGTGCTGCTTGGCAGCGGTGTGCATCTGACGACGGCGCTGCGCATTCTGACCGACATCATGGCGACGACCGGTTCGGCCGACGTTTGGCACCAGATAGTCGATCGCGTGCGTCATGGCGCCAAACTGTCCGATGCGTTGGCGGAAAGTGACACACTACCGTCAATGGCCGTGCGCATGCTGCGGCTGGGCGACGAAACCGGTCAGCTGCCGGTCCTTGCGGGCCGAGTCGCCGACTTTTACGAGGCCAAGCTGCAGCGCACAATGGACCGTCTGGTTGGCATTGCCGGCCCGGCTGCTATTATTGCCATCAGCTTGGTGGTCGGCGGCTTGATCGTTTCAGTGATGACGGCGCTGACGTCGGTGGGCGCGCTCATCAACTGAAAATCGACGGCAAAGGGGAGAGGGCCGATGACACGCATGTTGCAACGGCACGGCAAGGCGACGCGGCGCCGCGACGGCGAGGCGGGCTTCACTCTCGTCGAAATCCTCGTGGTCATCACGATCATCGGCCTCATCATGGCGATCGTCGGACCGCGGGTGCTCAATTACCTCGGCGAGTCCAAGGTCAAGGCGGCACGAATTCAGATCGAGAGCCTCGGCAGCGCGCTCGATCTTTATTACCTCGACATGGGCCGCTACCCGAATTCGAGCGACGGCCTGGCGGCGCTGGTGCAGCGGCCGGGCAATGCCGAGGAATGGAACGGGCCCTATCTAAAAGGGGGACTCGTTCCGAGCGACCCGTGGGGACATGCATATCTGTACCGGTCCCCGGTCGAGCACGCGCCGTACGAGATCGTGTCTTACGGCTCCGACGGCCAGGAGGGCGGCGCCGGGACCGCGGCCGACATTTCCAGCCTGCAGTTTTCCGTTGCGCGTCATTAAGCGCGGTGCCGAGCAGGACGGCTATGTTCTGCTCGAAATGGTCTGCGTGCTGGCGATCATCGGATTGCTGGCAGCGGTCATTTTGCCTGCCATCCCACGCGCAACCGGCCGCACCGGATTGCAGCGTTATGCAGTGGCGACGGCGGCTTTGCTCGAGGGCGATCGCGTCGCGGCGCTGCGCCAGCGCGCGCGCGTCGCGACTTTGATCGACGCGGAAACCCGCACCATTCGTTCGGGCGCCGGCGATCGCGTCGTGCAATTACCCGATGACGTTCGGCTCGACGCCATGCTGCCGACGCGCTGCTACGATCGCCCGACCGGCATGAGCATCGATTTCTTTCCCTCGGGCATGTCGTGCGGCGGCGTCGTGGCGCTGACGCATCGCGGCACCGAATACGAGATCCGGGTCAACTGGCTCACCGGAGCGGTCGATGTGCTGGGCGCCACGCGCTGAATTTGGTCTCGCTGTCGCGGGCGGCCTGCGTCGCGCGCTGCGGGCCGCGTTGCGCGACGCCGCGGCAGGCGGCGGATTTACCCTGATCGAAGTCGTGGTCGCGATCGCGGTGTTGGCGGTGGTGCTCGGCGCCATCGGCGGCGCGATCGGCACAACGGTGAAGGGAATGCGCCGCGTCGATCGCCAGCTGCCGCTGCTCGAGACCGCGCAGGGGTTGCTCGCCGCGCTGCCCGACCGCGCTGCGTTGCGGCCCGGCGCGCAAAGCGGAACGACCGGCGCGGTGCAATGGCGGATCGACGTCGCTCCGCTCGACGGCGTCGTCGCCCGCTCCGGCACGGCGCAATCGGCGAAGTGGATGCCGCTGCTGGTCACGGTGAGCGTCCAGGACCGCGACGGACCGCCGGTTCGGCTCGACACCGTCCGGCTCGTGCCGAGAGCCGCGCCATGAGCGCATCGCGCACCGTGCCCGACCGGCGGAGCGGCGAAGCGGGCTTCACGCTTATCGAGATGCTCATCGCCACGATGCTGATGGGACTCATTCTGGCCGCCCTCGCCACCGTCACCGCGCAGTGGATGCCGAACTGGAATCGCGGCATGGCGCGGCTACAGCGCGATGAGCGCTTTGCCTTTGGGCTGAGCCGCATGGTTGCCGACTTATCGGTCGCGGAGCCGGCACCGGCCGCAAACGCCAAGCATGTCGTGCTGTTCGACGGCGCCGCGCTCGGCGTCACATTCGTGCGCACCGCCGTCGGCCCGAACACGCATCCCGGTCTCGAAGTGGTGCGATTTCGCGAGGTCTCGGATCCAGCCGGCCCGCAATTGATCCGCGAGCGCGCGCTCTACACGCCGTCCGATGGCGGCGCGCTGCTGCGCTTTGCCGATCCAGTCGCGCTGTTCGGTCCGCCGTTCCGGGTGACGTTTGCCTATGCGGGCGCCGACGGCGTGTGGCGCTCCACCTGGGCGGGCGCGGTTGAGCTGCCGCGCAGCGTGCGCGTCACCGTTCGCGACGGCATCACGCAACAGACGCTGGCGCTGTCGACGACGGCGCTGGTGCACGTCGATACGCCGGCCGAGTGCGCCCGCGCCGCCAAAGTCGATGAGTGCCTTTTACAAATTGCCCAAGAGGCGCAACGCGGCGCCGGTCCAGGCGCAGGGGCGCGCTGATGGCAGTCCTGAAAAACGTCCTGGCAAAAACCAGAACAGCCGCGCCGCAGAGCGAGGGCTTTATCCTGGTCGCGGTGCTGTGGATGTTGCTCGCGCTGGCGACCCTGGTGACCGTCTATGCGACCTTTGTGACGCGTTCGGCATTCGCGGTCGCGGCCAACAGCGACGCCATCAAGGCCGCGCCGCTGATGGTGGCCGGCGTCGAGCTTGCCGCCTATCGGCTCGGCGCAATCCCCGCGAAGGAACGTCCGGCGATCGGCCAGTTCGGCGCCCGCGTTGCCACGGCGCGGCTCGCTGTGGCGTTCGCCACCGAAGCAGCGCGCATCGACCTTAATTCCGCGTCCAAGGAGCTGTTGACCGGCCTGTTTGTCGCGCTCGGCGCCGCGCCATCGCAAGCCGCCATGTTCGCCGATCGCATCGTGGCCTGGCGCACGCCGGTAGCGCCGCAGAACATCGACGTGAACCCGGAGAATGCGTTCTATCGCAGCGCCGGCTTGAGCTACGTGCCGCGCCACGCGCCGTTCGTCCACGTCGACGAATTGTGGCTGGTCCACGGCCTGCCCGCCGCCTTCGTGCAGCGCATGTTGCCGTATGTGACGGTGTTCGGCAGCCAGGGACAGGTCGATGCGATGGCGGCGGCGCCGGAAGTGCTCGCCGCCTTGCCGGGCGTCACGCCTCAAGTCCTGCAGGCCGTTCTGGCGGCCCGCGATGCCGGCACGCTCGACAAGGCATCGCTGCAGCAGCTGGTCGGCGGTTCGGCGCCCGCGCTTACGACGGGAGCCGAGGCCAAAACATTCCGTGTCGGCGTGCGGGCCGATTTCGACAACGGCCATCATAGTGCCGCGGAAGCGGTGATTCTACTGCCGGATGACGGCCCGGCGCCGTATCGTGTACTGTCCTGGCAGAATGCCTTTGACGGGGCGGCCGATCGGCCTCGGGACTTTGGTGGGCGATGAAGCTGGTGGGCGGGGTTCGCGAGATTTTTGTGCGTTGGACCGACGCGGTTGCGCTCGCCGTCGTCGCGCTGCTCGAACGCGTGATCTCGCCGCGGGTGGTTCGGCTCGTCGAGGCCGACGATCCGTCGGGCGGGTTCAAGCTGCAGAGCGCGAGCGGTCCCGCAGGTGCAGGGTCTCGGCTGCGCTTCGCCGACGGCCGCTTTGCCGGTGACGCCACGTCAGCGATCAACGGCAGCCGCGTCGAGCTGGTGCTCGGATCCGGCAGGTTTTTGCTGCGGCCGCTAGAGCTGCCGGCACGCGCCACCGAATTCATCGACGGTATCGTGCGGGCCCAGATCGATCGGCTGACGCCATGGAGCGCCGCCGAAGCGGTGTTCGGCTGCACGCCGCCGGTTGGGGCCGGCAGCGGCAAAATCATGACCACGATCGCGGCAGCGCCGCGCGCCACCGCAGAGCCGTACGTCGCGGCGCTCTCCGCGCTCAAGGCGAGCTCAGTCGCGATCTTTGCCGCTGCGCCTGATGCCGCCACGGCGCCGATCAAGGTTTTCGAACGCCAGGCGCACGCCGCCCTCGAACGCTCGCGGGTCGGCGGCGGCCTGCGTCTTGTGCTCGCCGGCGCCGCGTTACTCGCCGCGCTGGCGCTCGTCGGCGAGACCGTGGCGGGCCAGTATTTCGACAATCGCCGCGCTGAACTCAACGGCGAACTCACCGCGCGCCGCCTTGCGCTCCGCCTCGACAGCGACGGCGCGAATCGCTCGCCGATTGCAGCGCTGGCGCAACGCAAGAATCAGACGCAGGCCAGCGTCATCGTGCTCGAGGAGCTGTCCCGCATCCTGCCGGACAATACCTACGTCACCGAACTGCGCATCGACGGCAACACGGTGCAGATCGTCGGCCTCACCGATGACGCGCCGTCGCTGATCCGGCTGATGGAACAGTCGTCGCATTTCACCCGCGCCACGTTTTTTGCGCCGACCACGCACGCCCCGTCCGAGCGCGGCGACCGCTTCCACGTCGAAGCAAAACTGCAGCCGATCAACACGGTGAGCCGATGAGCGTCAGCACGAAGATCGAGCGCGCGCTCACCGCTTCGCCGACGATCGCGGCGGCGCTTTACGCTGCGGTGATCGTGATGCTGCTCGTGACCGCATGGGCGGCGGCAGCGGATCTCTACGGCCGGGCCAGCGCCGCTTCGGATACCGCCAGCCTGCTCGATCAGTTGCGCGGCCGCAAAGCCGTCGCGGCAGCAGAGAACGGCCCGATGAACGGCTCGCCGTTTCTCGACGGCCCATCGGTGACGGTGGCGGGTGCGGCGCTGCTGCAGCGCGTCTCGACCGCCGTCGGCAATGCCGGCGGCACCGTGCAATCGTCGCAGGTCGAGGTCGCCGGCAATCGCGCCGGCGCGGTCAGGCTCGTCATGAGCGCGGAACTCGATCTCAACGGCTTGCAGCGCCTGCTCTACGATCTGGAAGCCGGCATGCCATTCTTGTTTGTCGACCAATTGGACGTGCAGGCGCCGCAGGCCGTCGGCACCGCGGCCACCGGCGTCGGCCGCATGCACGTGCAGCTCGCGGTCGCCGGTGAATGGCGGGGAGCGGCGAAATGAAATCGCACCGGCGCTTTGCTCGCCTGATCATGGCGCTCTGCCTGGTGACGCCGGCGCTCGCGGCAACGCCGCCGAACATCACCGCCGATCTCGGCACGCCGGACGGCGATATCGATCGCGCTCCGCTCGGCGGCACGCGCAACGACTTGCCGCTGGGCGGCGCCAAACCGGTGGCAAAGCCGCTGATCAGCGCCAACCCGCTGTGGGGCATCCCATTCAGCGGGCTGACGGCGACGCGCGAACGGCCGCTGTTCTCGCCGACGCGGCGGGCGCCGGCTCCGGTGGTCGCCAACGCGCCCATCGTGCCGCAACCGCCGCCGCCCGCGCCGGCCATCATCGAACATCCCGATCTGATCCTGGTCGGCACCGTGACGGGAGAAGCGCACGACCTCGCGGTGTTCGTCGATCAGGCGACGCACAAGACCGTGCGGCTGCTCGCCGGACAGAATCACAAAGGCTGGATCTTGCAGTCGGTCGAAGCCAAGAGCGTTACGCTGCACAAAGGCAATCGAACCGAAATCCTGGCCCTGCCGCCGCCGTCGGCGACGGCCGGTGCAACGCCGGTCATTTCCGGTCTGCCGCCGGCGCCGGCGCCGGCACCGCAGCCGATCGCACCGGAGCCGGTCCGCGCTGCAGGCGATGCTGAAAAACCGACGCCGCAGTCGGCGGGTTGCATGCCCGAGCCGATCGGTTGTTGAAGCCGGTCAGCGCTCCAGGCGTTGGCGCTGTTTTTCTTACAAAGCAGTATTTACATGTCGCGGACGATGATCGTGGCGCTGGTTCGCAACGCCGGCACAGGCAGGCGGCCTTTTCGCGCCGCTGCCGCCTCGGCGGCGTTGGCCCACAGCACCAACGGGATACTGCAAGCGAGCATCAACATACCGCGGGCAGCGCCTAGAACCCGTTGGCTATCGAAGCGGTTGAACGCCGCCGAATAGAGTCTGATCGCGCGCATCGCGGCCACCGAACCGGTGAAGGCCACCCGGCTTTTCTTGACATCCAGGCTTCGCGTGTCCACCGGACGCCCGGCATACATGTAAAAGCCGACGATCGTACCGCCCGGGCGCATGTACGGCTCAAGCATGCCGAGCAACTCGGAGAGTCGCGGAAAATCATCGGCGCTCAGTTGCACGACGCACAAATCGAACTGCTTGTGCGGTTCAAGCGCCTTGTGAAACAGTTCCGATTCCAGTCCCGCTGGCGACACGTGGGCAATTTTGCCCGGCAGTTCCAACTGCCCGAGGAACGCTCCAGGTGTGTCGACCACAAGGAGGGCATCGCGGGCGCCGCCAGCCTTCGCTGCCTCAATCGCCGCCAGCAAGGGCTGCGCACAGGACCAGAATGGACTGAGCACGCTCACATGCGGCCAGCGGCCGAATATGCGATAATAGGCTTCGCGCGCGAGGCCGCGCGGCCACGCTTCGGCCGACAGCATTTCGGGGGTAAGCAGGGTCTCCTGTGGAGACTGCAAGGGCACCTGAAACCACGGTATGTCGGAAAGCGGCTGGCCGACGGGGGGCGGAGCGAGTTCGACTCGCTGGTCAGGCTCGCGTTCGGCTCCGGTCCGCCAATGGATGATCGGAATCCCCGCCGATTTCACCCGGCGCTGCAGCAGCCGTTCGTACTCGCTTCGCGCCTTGCGCAGTTCGCCGTGTTCGCCGGCATCATATTCCAGCTCGGCAGCGGCGATGGCGAAGTGCAGTTTGGCCTTTCGCCGTTCGGCTTCTTCGCGCTTGGCGGCTAATTTGATTTCGATCGCATTCAAAATGCTGCGGCCGAGGTGGGCATCGGCGCTTTGCGGGCTGGTCTTCAACGTCTCCTCGGCGAAGATTCGCCCCGCCGCCGGCTGCTCGGCAAGATCCGGCGTCGCGAGTTCGTTGAGAACGCCAGCAGCGTATTCGCTCAGTTCGCGGTCGATCTGTTCGAGCCTGCCCTTCAACAAGGCGAGCCGCCGCACATGAGCTTTTTCGGCGCCGTCCAGACGCCACCACAGCCGATCGATCGCCAGCATGCCCGCGGGAGGCGGCTCCAGCTCGGTCCGCGCGCCGAGCTTGTTGGAGAGGTAGGCATGCCGAATCTTCATGAAATCGGGCCAGTGATAATCCCATTGCGGGTGGCCGAGGTGCGACGGAAATTCCGGCGCGTACGACAGCACCTTGGTGACGAACGCGTCGAGCTCCTGATGCGCCGCGGACGCCGCCGGCGGAATATCCGCCGCATGCAGGATCAACGGCCGATGGGCGAAGCTCACCTGATAGGGCGTGACCCAGATGATCATGCGCTCGGCAAGATCGCGCGGATCGGCCGGACCGCGGACGATCTGCTCACTGGCGACGCCGCCGCTGCGCAGCTCGAGCATCAAAAAGTCGTCGGAATCGCCGAGCAGCTTCACCTCGGCGTCCGGACACAACTCCAGCATCAGCCCGTGATCCCAGAAGGCGTTGGGCTCCGGCAGATGGCGCTGCGGCCGCATACCGACGATGGCCACCGGCATCTGCTGGCCGAGCAGCGTTTTGCCGTCGAGCTGCCAATAGAACTGGTCGGCCTGCAGCAGATGAAAGCGTTCTTGATTGATGGTCTTGCCGCGGATCGTGACGTGGCGATGCCGCAGGATCAGCTCGGCCATCTCGCGCGGCGCGATGGCGAGCCGGGTCGGATCGTAGGCCAGCCGCCGCTTGAGCTCCGGGACCACCTCTTCCTTGACCGTGCAGTAGCTCGGCGCGGCAACGATGTGCTCGCCGCGCATGAGATGGCCGAGCATATTGTTCAGGCTGCCGTCGGCCATGATGAAGTCGGCGTTGAAGAAGATGAGCCAGGCGTCAGTCATCGCCGGGCCGAGATCGGCAAAGGCCCGGTGCAACGCAAAGGTCAGCGCCATGCCGTACTTGTCGCTGCG